>Ga0187851_10004083_pt1 | contig 12037 bp, 8 predicted proteins | sample June2016WEW_6_10_FD_132997 | JGI IMG/M metagenome (GOLD analysis project Ga0187851, IMG submission 132997) | Peatland microbial communities from SPRUCE experiment site at the Marcell Experimental Forest, Minnesota, USA - June2016WEW_6_10 | ecosystem: Environmental > Terrestrial > Soil > Wetlands... | reverse complement strand
GGCACCGAGAAGCCCACATAGCCCAGATAGAGCATCGGCGGATGAATCACCATCTCTGGATACTGAAGCAGCGGATTCAGCCCGTTGCCGTCTTCCGGAATTGCGCCCTGAAAGAGCGCAAACGGCGGCGCGGCAAAGCACAGCACCAGCAGGAAAAAGACTTGGATTCCCGCCAGAATCGCTCCGGCATAGGCGTAGAGCTTCACATCTCGCTTGTGCGTCAGCCGCAGAACAAAGCCATAAGCCCCCAGCAGCCAAGCCCACAGCAGCAGCGAGCCCTCCTGCCCGCTCCACAGCGCGGCGAATTTGTAGGCAGCCGGCAGCGCGCGATTCGAGTGCTCCAGAATGTAGGTGAGGGAAAAATCGTTGGTAAAGGCCGCCCAGAGCAGTGCAAAAGCCGCCGCGGTGACGGCGACAAATCCCGCGATTCCGGCTCGGCGCGCCGTATCCGCCAGCCGCTCCGGCGAGATGGCCGCCGGCTGCCCGGTGGCGATCCAGCGCAACGCCAGCGCCCCCGCCAGCAGGTTGTATGCGGCCAGCGCCAAAGCGATCAGAAGTGCAAAACTGCCAAATGCTGCCATCAGGGCTCCAGAATGATTCTCGCACGCGTGCGGGGAGCCTTAGCAGCCACCCGTCGAACCAATCCTTATCCCATCATAGGCTCTCACGGCGTGATCTGCCTCACACCTTGGATGGAGGATGGCCCGCAGTCCACTCGGCCGGTTCTATACCTTAGCGCACACCCCACTCCCACAGCCCGAAGCTGGTCCGCTTGTCCACCGGATGTCCCAACTGACGCGCCAGCAACAAGATCTGCCCGCGATGATGCGCCTCGTGCGCAATCAAATAGGCCACAAAGGCCCATGCGTCCGGCCTAAAGCCGGAGATCTTCGCGTTGCCATTGAGCGCGGTGGCCAACAGCTCGTGCAGCGCGGCAGCGCTCGCCTCCAGCGCCTGTTTTGCCTCGGCAATCGACGCCATCTTCTCCAGAGGCGCAGGCAGCGTCTTTGCGCCCGCGGCCTTCAACCACATCAGCCGCACGCTGTGCATGTGGCTGACCAGCGCAGCCAGGGTCCGGCCCTTGCCGCCGGGCGGCGCCGCATCCCATGCTTCCGGCGGCAGTGCATTCAGCAGGTAAAGGTGAATGCGGTTGTGGATTGCAAAGGACCGCAGGACGGCATCGGCTGGGGATAAGGCGGCATCTTCTTTTGGCATGAATTGACCTCGCGACGGGCGGTATTCTCTGAATTTATCTCGACTACCGGTTCTGTTCCAATAAGAAAGCCGCAAAATCAGCGCGCAGTCCGCGCAAACCCCGCGGAAGAGAGAAAGTCCTCGAACCGGAGAAGCCCCCACCTTTCGTTGCCGTGCGCATCGCCGCGCTTTGTTACACTGGCCACGCGCGGCATTTCTTGCGCGGAGAGTGAGCTGCCTGTATGACCAAGTCGCGGCGGGATGGTTTGTATCTGTTGGCGTTGGGAATCGCAGTCTTTGTTTTGTTTGGCTTCACACTGAGGTTTATTGCGGCCGACTCGATGCGCGATTTCAAGGATGTCTATCATGGCACGCGATGCCTGCTGCACCACTGCGATCCCTACAACCAGAGCGAGCTGATGAGCTTTTACCAGACCGAGCCTGGGGAATCCTCATCGGAGAGCATCCAGCGCCGCCAGTCCGAAACGCTCTATGTAAACTTGCCGCCCACTTTCCTTTTCATCGCTCCTATTGCACTGCTGCCGCTGGGGCTCGCCTCCGCGCTCTGGATGCTACTCACCGCCGCAAGCCTCATCCTGGCTGCACTCCTGACGTGGGATCTGGGAGCCGACTACGCGCCCATTATCTCCGGAGGCCTGATTGGCCTCCTGCTTGCCAACAGCGCAATCGTCCTCGGAAACGGCAATCCTGCCGGAATTGTCATAAGCCTCTGCGTGATTGCCGTCTGGTGTTTTCTCAAGGAGAGATTCGTTCTGGTCGGCGTCCTGTGCCTGGCAATCGGTCTCGCCATGAAACCGCATGACGCGGCTCTGGTCTGGCTCTATTTCCTGTTGGCGGGCGGCGTCCATCGCAAACGCGCGCTCCAAATCCTCACGGTAACTCTTGTGCTGGTTCTTGCGGCCACGCTGTGGGTCTCGCACTCCGCGCCCAATTGGATGCCGGAGTTGCGCTCCAATCTGGCCGAGATTTCCGCGCACGGCGGTAATAACGACCCCGGCCCCGTCGGCCTGACAAGCAAGAGCAGAACCCCGGAAGTCATCACCGATCTGCAATCGGCTGTTAGCGTCTTCTGGGATGAACCAGGCTTCTATAATTCGGTCAGCTATGTTGTCTGCGGGACGCTTTTGCTGGTGTGGTTCATTGCCACGCTCAAGGTGCGCCGCTCGCCGCCGCTCATCTGGTTCGCGCTCGCGGCGGTTGCGCCTCTCACCTTGCTCGTGACCTATCATCGCGTGTACGACGCCAAGCTGCTGCTGCTCGCTGTTCCCGCATGCGCACTGCTGTGGGCCGAGGGCGGCGCGATTGGCAGGCTTGCGCTGCTGGTGAGTACCGCGGGGCTTGTTTTCACCGGAGAGATTCCCTTGGCGATTCTCATTGTTCTCACCAAGCATCTGCACCCTGGCGCGGGCCTCTTCGGCAAGATGGAGACAGTTTTGCTGATGCGACCGGCTCCGCTGATCCTGCTGGCGATGGCCATCTTCTATCTGTGGATCTATCTGCGGCGCGCTCGCGGGGAGGGCGCGCCAGCGCATTGAAGCCTCACCCGAAGATGAACTCCTTCTCGCGCAGTTCTTTGATCGAGTCGCGCAGCCGCGCGGCCTTCTCGAACTCGAATTTGCGGGCCGCCTCGCGCATCTCCGTTTCCAGCTTGGCGATATGGGCGTCCAGTTCCGCCTGCGAAGTCAGATCCGGCAGCCCCGCCGCTTCTTCCACTTCCACGTCGCCGTACTCGGCCTTGAGAATGGCGGCGAGACCCATCTCCACCTGGCTGATAATCGACTGCGGCGTGATCCCGTTCTCCTCGTTGTAGGCGCGCTGAATTGCCCGCCGCCGGTCGGTCTCGTCTATCGCCCGACGCATCGAGTCGGTCATCCTGTCCGCATAAAGAATCGCCCGCCCCTCGATGTGCCGCGCCGCCCGGCCCATCGTCTGGATCAGCGAGCCGGCCGAGCGCAGGAAGCCCTCCTTGTCGGCGTCCAGAATCGCCACCAGCGAAACCTCCGGCAGATCCAGCCCCTCGCGCAGCAGGTTGATGCCGATGAGCACGTCGAACTCGCCCCTACGCAGCCCGGCCAGCAGCTTCACCCGCTCCAGAGTTTCTATCTCCGAGTGCATATAGCGGCAGCGCACATTGACCTCGGTGTAGTAGCCGGCCAGGTCCTCGGCCATACGCTTGGTCAGCGTCGTCACCAGCACGCGCTCGCCGCGCTTGGCGCGGTCGCGAATCTCCCCGAGCAGGTCGTCGATCTGCCCCTTCACCGGCCGAATCTCGACCTCCGGATCGACCAGCCCCGTCGGCCGAATCACCTGCTCCACGACGATCCCAGCCGAGCGCGTCAGCTCATACGGCCCTGGCGTCGCCGAGACATATATCGCCTGTTGCACGCGGTTCTCAAACTCCTCGAAGGTCAGCGGCCGGTTGTCCATCGCCGAAGGCAGCCGAAAGCCGTAATCGACGAGATTGGCCTTGCGGCTGCGGTCGCCAAACCACATCCCGTGCACCTGCGGAATCGTCGCGTGGCTCTCGTCAACAAAAAGCAGAAAATCGCGCGGAAAATAATCGAGCAGCGTGGGCGGCGCCTCGCCCGGCAGCCGCCCGCTGAAGTGCCGCGAGTAGTTCTCGATGCCGTGGCAGTAGCCCATCGACTTGATCATTTCCAGATCGAAGCGGGTCCGCTGATGAATGCGCTGCGCCTCGACCATTCGCCCCTGCGCCTCCAGTTCGGCCACCCGCTCGTTCAACTCGGCGACGATGGTTTCGATGGCCTCGGCCTTGCGCTCCGGCTGCATCACGTAGTGGCTCTTGGGGTAGATCGGCAGGCGCGAGTATTTCTGCTTCACCGTGCCGAAGAGCGGGTCGATCTGCGAGAGCGACTCGATCTCGTCGCCGAATAACTCAATCCGGTAGGCCGTCTCGTCATAAGTCGGATAGATCTCGATCACGTCCCCACGCACGCGAAAGGTTCCCCGGCGGAAGTCCGCGTCATTGCGCTCGTAAAGAATCTCCACCAGCCTCCGCGTAATATCCTTGCGGCTGATCCGCTGGCCTTTTTCGAGCAGCAGCAGCATCCCATAGTAAGCCTCCGGCGAGCCGAGACCGTAGATGCAGCTCACCGAGCTGACGATGATCGCGTCGCGCCGCTCGAAGAGGCTGCGCGTCGCCGATAGGCGCAGCTTGTCCAGCTCCTCGTTGATCGTCGCTTCCTTCTCGATATATAAGTCGCCGGCGGGAATATAGGCCTCCGGCTGATAGTAGTCGTAGTAACTCACAAAATATTCGACCGCATTGCCGGGGAAGAATTGCTTGAACTCGTGATAAAGCTGGGCGGCGAGGGTCTTGTTATGCGCCAGAATCAGGGCCGGGCGGTTCGAGGCCTCGATGATCTTTGCCATGGTGAAGGTCTTGCCCGAGCCGGTAACGCCCAGCAGCACCTGATGCTTCTCCCCCGCCGCCAGGCCGTTGAGCAGCTCGTCGATAGCCCGCGGCTGATCCCCCTTCGGCTTGTAGTTCGAAACCAGTTGAAAGTCCATGGCAGCATTATACCCGAATGGCGAAAATTGAGCGAAGACCAGACCAGGTTTAGGGCATCTTTCCTGTTGGTGTAGAGCGCGGCGTGGACCGGGAGGTCCACGCGACAGCCGGTCAGCCCAGCGACAGTCATACCGCTTTTGCCTGTCGCTCCTATTCGGAGCTGGCGGCGCAGTGGCAGGCCTCATACTGTACTCAACCTTTGTTGGTATCAAGCTTGCATTTTGCGAAAAACCGTCATCCCTTGCAGAGAGACAATTGCCACGACACATTGGCCGCCCGAATCTTCCCAACTGACCCCGGACAAGCTGGTTGCCATCAAGCGCGAAACGTCAGATTGCGTGCTCACGGAATCTCGCCTTACGAGCCAAGACCTCGTGGCCGTCTACAAGGTGCGTGGTGCCGTCGGAACGGCGACCGGCAATCGCGTATCGGCCCTCGTAGCAAAGCAGATAGGAGAGTACAACGACCTCAGAGATCACGGCAGGCAGGTGGCAGAGCTGTTCATTCAGAGTTTATCCGTAAATAATGTTTAACTTGATTCCTCCTGCGAAGTTTTAAAGCCAAGGTGGAGTGGCCATTTCGCATCTTGAAGCGCGTATTCGGCTTCACCAAGGTGCGTTATCGCGGATTGAAGAAGAATCACGAATGGCTGTGCGCGGCCTTCGCGCTGGCCAACCTCTACAAGAACCGCAAGCGGCTGGCCGGGATTAACCTGTGGCTGGCTCCACTCGGGGCGTAGTGTGCTTCCTGGAGGCCGCGGAGGCCTCCGGCGGGAAGAACAAGCAGCAGTACAACCGCCAATTTGTCGATTCAGTGCAGAAGCGCGGAAACTTCGGTCGCCCGCTCCTTTACTCGGCGTTGTTCAGAGGTTCCCTAGGGGCTGTTAGGGTATTATGTCTGGGGGCCGATGGGAGACGCGGATGCCGAATCCTGAGCCGGGCGAAGGCACGGCAGGTTGCGAATTCGACCTGTTTGTCAGCTATGCCAGCGAGGACCGAGATGCGGTCGAGCGGCTGGTGAGCCGGCTCCACAACGATGGTTACGCGCTCTGGTTTGACAAGACCCAGATGCATGGCAGCGGGACCGTCGCGGAGAATCTGAAGCAAGCCGTCGACCGTTCCCGCCAAATGCTGATTTGCCTGAGCAACTCCTACTGCCTCAAGGACTATACCCGATACGAGCTGCAGTTGAATTTTGCGATGGATGCGGCGAATCTGCGGCAGCGCGCCATTACGGCAGTGGTTCGCGGACCGCTCACGGTTCCCGTTCCGGCGGAGATTGTCAGCGTGCCCAGGGTGGACTTGACCGATCCCGGCAACTACGAGCACGAGTACCGGCGGCTCAAGCGCAGCATTCTTCCGCCAACTCATCCGCTGCCGGCATTTCCCACGCCCGCGGAGATCAGGGCGCTGCGCAAATTGCCTAACCCGGAGCAGGTCCTGGTGGCCATTTGCAGGCGCGCCAACGAGTTGTTCGCTTACATCTACCGCGCGGAGTTCAAGCAGCCCGCGCGCGCCGACCTGACGCAGGCCGCGGAAGCTCTCTGCTCCAACCCGCATCTGGCCGCCGATATCCAGATGCACATTCGGACGATCTCCTGGTACGCCAAGCTGATCGACAAGGACTTCAACGCGGATTCGATCGAACCGGCGTTTCAGGCGCTGCTGCGTCTTTCCTCCTGGGCTTGTCAGCGCTACAGCGTGGCGGCGCCGGTCTCGGATGCGTTTCAGGCCTTCTGGGCCGAGGTGGTGCCGCAACTGCCGTCGGCCGAACTGCCCTTCCAGCTTGCCGGAGATCGCCGTAGCCTGATGCTGGCCGGAGGGGTATTTCTTGGGCAGGGCATCGACGGCCATTCGCAATGGGATCTGTTGGTGATACCCGCCAATACGGCGCAGACACGGGCACTGTCGTCGGAGGTGGAAGCCTGCAAGAGCATGGGGGAGATGGCTCCCTTGCAGGTACGCTGGCATCAGACATTCGATCTCGCGTCTTCCGGGGAGTGGCAGTTGATCGCCAGCAGCCGGCCCGGCGGCGTCTCGATCCCGGCGCTTGTCGAGCGCTTTCGGCCGTTGCCGAAACCTCTTGCTGTCTCCTTGTTCGGCGCGGTATGCGCAGCCTTCGACAGAATGGCGGTCAAGAGTCCCGTGCTGGCCGCGAGTGTCTTCCGGATGGCGAACGTGGTGCTGGACCGCGCTGGCGAGGTGCGGTTGAGTTGGAATTGGGAGCAAATGGGAGTATGCGATGCGACCGGTTCGCTCCATGAGTTCTGGTTTTGCCGTCCACCCGGCGGAGCATCCGCCGCCTCCGAAGCCGCCGCTGCTGGTTCCGCGCTGAGAAAGGCCCTGCTGGATACGCTGGCAGTCTCTGCCGATGTGGACTTGAGCGGCTCTCAAAAACCTGGGGAAGAACGCGACACTCTGCAAGCAGCCGTGGGGAGTTTTCTTGACAAGAAGGAATTGCCCGCATGGCTGACTGCGGAACCGGCCCCGGTCCCGGCGGCTCCAGAGCCTTCGATTCCTCCGGATCCGCCAGTCCCCATTCCGGTTCGCGTCCCTCCGGCGGATCGCTGGCACATTCCTGCGGACTGCCGCTGCGCCTGGCCGCTTGGAGAAGACCGGATTCTTGTCTGGAGATCGGATGATTCATTAGGAGTTTTTTCGTTCAGGGATGCCGCCGTCCTATGGAGCGATATGGACCCCTTTCACCTGCGTGTTGCGGCGCTTGATTCTGACGGCAGAGTCGCAGTGGGCAGCTGGGAGGGCGAGATCAAGTGGTTTGGCGTGCGCGGCCTCGAAGGTTCAGTTCGCTTGGACGGCCCCATCGGCGACATCCGAGCCTTTGCCGGACGCTGGCTGGCAGGATCGTGGAATGAGAACCTGAGGCTGGTGGGCGGCGGCGCGCCCTTGGCCGCTTTACCGGGCGTCAGCAACGGGGTGCGCCGCATCGCAGTGGGCGAGGGCGAGAGTTTTGCCGTCCTCAGCTTGCAGGACTGCGTCTCCCTGTATCGGGCCGGCCACCGCGTCGCGCAGATCGGACCTGTGCCTGGAGTATTGGATATTGCTTTCTCCAACGGTCTCCCGATGGTGCTCACGAGCGCCGGCCTGGTAACCATGGACAGCTCCGGAAAAGTAAGCGAACCGGATCGCTTGCCTTCGCGCTCCGGCATCCGTCTGCTGGCCAGTCCGCCCGGTCCGGCTTGCATCCTGGTAAATGACCAGGGACAATCCTGGACCATAGATCGTGCGGGAACCTACCCGCGGGGCCCGTGGCTTCCCGCCGGCAACCACCGTAGCATGACAACCGCCCGCGGCTTCACTCGTTGCCTGGCGCAAACTCAGATCGGATTCACCTATTGGCGAAACGCCGTCAAGGTCAGGTCCTGGGGCGATGCTGTTTCAGCCGTGCTCTCTCCGGATGGGAAGCGCGTGGTTGCGACCCTTCCAGGAGCTATTGAAGTCTTCGAGGATCCAGTATGACCAGCCCGTCTGAGAGTGAGATGGGAGTGGACGACCGGCCGGGCGACCGCGAAGGGTTGGAGTTCGCGCGAAAGCATCTGGAGGCAATGCCATCCAGCACCGCGCAGCGATTGGCTCTTTCCGAGGCGTATTTCCGTCTGGCGGTTCTGCCTGGCGCAGAAATCGAAGCGGCCATCAATCTGCTTCGCCAGGCTGCGGCATACGATCCTTACCATCCCAAGCTCTTTTTTCATCTGGGGCGCCTGCTGCACCAGAATGGCGAACCCCTGGCGGCAGTCTTCGAATACCGGCGCGCCTTGCGTCTGGCGCCCAGAAGCCATCGCATCAGCGTTCATCTGGCGCTGGCCTTGCTCGATGCGGGGCCGGAAGAGCGGGAAGTCACGCCGCGCGTTCTCTCCGCCATCTTCGCGGGAGACGATGGCCTACTGATGAGCGCAATCACGGAATTGGACAAGCTCATCGCCTGGCGATCGGGCGCAACGTCCGATCATACTCGTCCCAATGCTAAGAGGAGTTCGGAAGATGCCCTGATCGGCCAAGGCAACTGCCGCTGGCGTGGCTTCTGGAAACTTCTCTTGGTGACGGAGCTGGGCCGCTCCAAGCCGTCGAGGAAGTCCCTGCAAATGATGGAAGCAGCAGTCCAGACTCTGGGGGAAGGGCAGAACGGCGTCGGCGAATATGCGCTCGCCGGGCTCCTTTTCCTGCTCGACAGCCGCACCCAGAGCACTCAGGTGGAAGCGTGGTTGCTCAAACCTGCCATGGCCGCCCATCAGGATCGCCCTGCGGTGCGCCTGGTGCGTTCTGTCTGCGAGTTGGGGGCGGCGGGGACTCCGGAGGATTTCGTGCGCCACGCCGGCAAGAAGTTGGAGAAGGGCGAGTTGCCACCCGAACTGGTCTGCTGCCTGCATTACTCTTGGCATGGACAATCCGCAGAGCTGGACCCGGTAGGCGCCGCACGGCTGCTGGATCAGTACTCCAGGGAAATCGTCTCTCTTCCTTGCTTCCGGGAGCTTCGCGTGGCCATCCTGGACTATCATGCCCGCTCGGCCTGGGGCGAGGGGCGATTGGACCGCGCCGAGATTCTCTGGCAGGAAGCTTGCGCCGCCGACCCTTTGCGCATTCCCGTGATTCACAACCTGGCCTTGGTGGCTACACGCACCAGGGACGTGGAGAAGTATCAGCGAAGCTGGGAGCGATCGGCCGAACTGCGCTACCTGATTGCCAGCGCAGCCGGCGATCTGCGCGTGGAGCTTGAGGACCGCATCCGTTTTCACCGTTCCTTTGCGCAACAGAGCCGTCTGCGCTATGTTCCCAACCGCGCCGTCGGCCGCGAAGACCCCGCGGATAAGGAGTTGCTGGCGTGGCTCGAGGATCGCGAAGCCTTCGATTCCTGGCTGCTGGAGAGCGCGACCGCGTTCCTCAATCTGAGGCTGCGGTTTCAATCTCCCCTGCATCTGCTGGGAATCCCCCTCGATTGTTCCGACGATAGCCCGCAGGCCGCCGCGGAGGCACTTCTTCGCCAGTTCCAGTTGTGTTTCCGAGGCCGTCGCTGGACCGGAGTTCTCACCTTCCAGAGTTTGATGGAGGAGTTGGCGGCCAAAGCCGCCGAGTTCGCAAGCGATCCTATCCGGCGCAAGCGCGACCTGTCTTTTGAATCCGAGAACAGCGAGGCGGAGAAGCTCACAAAGGAGATGATCGGCCATGGCTTCCTGCTCTACCGCATGATTCAGTTGGCACGCGGGGCGGCCTCCGGCAACGTCAGGCTCTCGGCGTTTCGCGCCGGGGCCTACCTGGTGAATATGCCGTGGCGATTTCTTGAGCCGGCTTGCAAGAAGATGGGAATGGTGCCTGCCGACGCCAATCTGCTGGAGGTCTTCGTGAGCCATATCGTCGCTTTGGCCCTTGAGGAAAGCCGCAAGGGTGCCGCGGCGCAGGCTGACCTCCGGCTGGAGATTCTGGAGGACTGTATTCGCGGCGCGCCCGAGGCTCTGGATTTCAGGCTGGTGCAGTGCCACATGCTGCTCAGCGCCAAACGATTCCGCCAAGCCTATCTCATCGCGCTCGAGGCGCTTCCCTTGACCGCCAAGATGGCGGATCAGAAGGAGGCTGCTCACCTGCAAGAGCAATTCATCAAGGCTGTGGACAATGCGGTGGTGGAGCAGATACCCGAGCAGCTCCGCTCTCCCACGCGCGATAACCTGCCGGCGTTCATTGCCGAGGTGAGGCGGCTGCTGGCCGAGTATCCACGAGCTGGCGGACTCAGGCTAATGGCGGCCGACGTCCTGATCCGCACCGGACGAGACGCCCCCGCGCGCCTGGCGGCGGCGAAGGAGATGCTCGAAGAGGGGTTGGATTTGCTGCTTAGCGACGAACAGATTCGCGAGGCGCGGCAGTTGCTGGAAAAGGCCGGATCGCAGACGCAAACTCTCGATGCGGTTTCCAGGATTCGGGAGCTGCTGGAATCGGCCGCGGCGTCGGCGCGTCTTGCCGTGCAGCTTACATCCGGCGAGCGAACGCCTGCGAAGACCCGCGAGGCCGGCGAGAAGCTGGAATCGGCCATTCACGAAGCCGCTCAAGCCGAAGAGCTGGCCGTCGAGGCCGGACTCTCCGCCGCCGCCGAAACGGCGCGCTCGCTGGGCAGCGATTTACGCAAGATTCTGGAAGGAATTGAGAAGGGGTAAGAAGAGATGCGAACCTTCATGATCGACCTGAAAACCCAGTCTCACTACTCCGAGCTCGGCATCGGGCCCGATGCTGACGCCAAGGAGATCCGCGACAGCCAGAGCCGGATCATCGGTGAATTGCGCCGGAAACTGTCGAGGGTGAGCAATCCGGACGAGAAACGCGCCATCGACGAGCGCTTGAAGACCGTGAACAGCATCGGCGACAAGTTATCGAATCCGAAGGAAAGGCAGTCTTACGATGCCGAGAACTCGCACCTGACCTTCTTCGTTATCCGCAAGGCGTCTGCCCCCATTCTGGAAGACCGGGAACTGCGCCTGCGGTGGATTCACAAAGGAGTGCGGGATTTTCTTGTCGAGCGGGGAGAAACTGTGGCGCCGCTGGCCGATTTGGAGCGCAGCGACTTTTCCGCCGATTACACTCCCAATCAAATGCTGGATGATATTCTTGAGTCGAAGAGGCGCGGATGAACAATAAAGGCAAGGTGCGTGCCGTTCGCCAAGCAAGAGAGAATTCCTCCCTGACTGCCCTGAAGGAAAGTCTCGCGGAAGCAGCCAATCAGATTCGCGAAGTCAAAGAGACGGTGGACGAGGTGGCCGAGGATAACATGGCCGTCCTGGATGCCGTGCGTCGCGCCGGCGAAGGCCAGGAGGCCTTTCGCGCCACGCTACTGCAGGAGATGGACAAGCTGCGCTCCGCCTTCGCCGGCGAGTTGACCTTTCACGCGCTGCGCAACTGCTGCCGCGAATTGGCCCCCGTGGTAAGCGCGCTGGAGCGGATGCTGCAAGGCGCCGACTTCAACGACGCCGAAAGCACCCGGCTGCACGTGGCCAGCTTCGCGCAGAGCATGGAAGGCGTTCTGAGGCGGATGGGCATCGAGCGCGTCGCGGTTGAGGTGGGAACGGAACTCTTCGATGGTCGAATCCACGACTGTGTGAGGGCCTGCACACCCGCGGAGTCGCCTTTCCCGGAGTCGCCGCCGGGCACCATCGTGCGTGTTGAAGAGCACGGCTACCGGGTGCTGGCGCGGCTCGCAATTCCCGCCCGAGTCTGGGTCCAATCTTTGGAAACATCTGAATCCGAAAGCAAGAATGGAGTCATTGAGTGAGATACCACAAGGTAATCGGAATCG
>Ga0187851_10004082_pt1 | contig 12040 bp, 14 predicted proteins | sample June2016WEW_6_10_FD_132997 | JGI IMG/M metagenome (GOLD analysis project Ga0187851, IMG submission 132997) | Peatland microbial communities from SPRUCE experiment site at the Marcell Experimental Forest, Minnesota, USA - June2016WEW_6_10 | ecosystem: Environmental > Terrestrial > Soil >... | reverse complement strand
TCATATTGAACGAATGGAAGCTCAAAGATTGCGTCGAGCAAGATTACGTGAAGAAGCTAATAGTAAGCCTCCAGCAAAAACTCATGAAGAAAAGATGGAAATTCAACGTCAAGTAAGAGAACACGAAAAAAAGGAATATGAAGAATGGCTGGCGAAAAACATCAAATGAAATTCTCGACCTTGATTGTGAGATTAGAAGAAATCACGGACAATAAGATTTTTTATATTTCAAAAACCGATATTACTGGCCGTGAATATTCTTATATCATTCCTAGAAGCTCACATTTTCCATATGAGAAATTGCGTGAAGGCCATTGGTATACCATTGTATGTGTGACTCTTAATAATACATGGCACTGGTATATCTGTTTCAATCTTTCTGAATCTGAAACTCTTGTTGACTCTGAGATAGCTATCGGATTGTAAGATGGCAGAACGGATCTTTATTACTCCAATGACTAATGAAGAGTTGGTGGAAATAGGAAAGAGATTGACTATGCCGCCATTGACTGAATTTCAGAAATGGAAGATGACGAATCTATGCAAATGGTATGGCGGACAAATATTGAATATTGATGAATATAAAGGCCCTAAAGATCCGGAGCCACAATATCCAAGAATCACGGATCATGCGAGCAATATATGATCGAACATTTAAGAGTTTGGGTTATGGCAACAAAGTTATCTTTAATGAGATATAACAGAAAGATGGCTGATGACTTAAAGTATGAATTGTCAGAAAAAGCACAATTAGAATTATTTCCGAAATCTACAAAAGATTTTTTGGCAGAATTGGAAGCAGAACATAATAGAGTTATAGAACAAGTAACATGTCCGCATTGTGGTAAAACTGGTGGTCCAAGTGGAATGCGCCAGCATCATTTTGACAAGTGTAAAAAGAAGGAGAAGTAATATGTTATCAGAAGTTGGAATTGAAAAAAAAGGTTGGGGTGTAGAACGTATTCATAGATCAACACATAACTTTTGCTTAAAAGATTTAATCTTTGATAAAGCAGGAGCAAAATGTTCATTTCACTATCATGAAACAAAAAGAGAAGAATTTTTGGTATTAGCAGGATCATTTGAATATACCTGGGCATACGGCAATATCCGTAGTTATGAAACTCCAAAAACTAAAGTATTGAAGAAAGGTGATTATGTGTTTATAGAACCATTCACTATTCATAGAATGACTGCATTAGAAGATGCTTCTGTGATTCAAGAACTCTCTATTGCAGATCATGTTGAAGATTCTATAAGAGTGCTGCCAGGAGATTCACAAAAAGTATCTTAATCTATAAATATAGCATAGATTAAAGGAATTATAATATGGCCACATCCGGAGTAACAAGTTTTACCATCACAGCAACCCAGATTGTTAACTATGCAGTTAAAATGCTAGGAAAACTGGCGGATGGTGATACTTTAACAACTAATGAATATACCGATGTGTTATTTTTCTTGAACACAATGATCAAGATGTGGATAGCGAGAAATGATTATTCGCCTGGCATCAAAATGTGGACACGACAACGTGGATATCAATTTCTTGCAAATAACACAGGAATTTATTCATTAGGTTCAATAGGTGGAAGTGGTGTAAGTTATTGGACTAATAACTTTTCTACTGCATTATCAGGTGGCAGTAATAATACTAATGCGACTACTATTCACGTCTCTAGTACTACTGCAGCAAATAACAATATGCAGCCAAATATTGGCTCGCAAACTTCAGCTGTTAGCATTGGACAGCATGTTGGTATTCAATTAGATAATGGATCGATATTTTGGACTACAGTATCAACTGTGCCTACAGGAACGACTATCACGATTCCAACAGGAATTCCATCGACTTGTAATAATACGACAAATATTATCTATTTTTTCACTACTATTGCTACACCTCCACAAGTAATTGAAAATGTCGTATTAAGAGATTCTCAAGGTAATGATACTCCTGTGCAAATGTTAACATTAGATGAGTATATGAATTTACCATCTAAACAGGCTCCAAATTATGTTGGTGATCCTATTGCTGTTTATTATGAACCTCAATTAGTTGGAAATAGTGGACAAGGATACGGATTGCTATACACAGACGTTGCTGGTGCTCAAGATACTTCTAAGTATTTGTGTTTATCATATATCAGCGAAATCCAAGACTTTGTGAATACAACAGATGAAATGTATTTTCCAAAAGAATGGGGCATGGCATTGATTTACAATCTAGCAAAAATTATTGCACCGATGTTTAATGCACCATGGACCGCGGAAAACGAAGCAATCGCAAAAGATGCTTTAAAGTTAGCTAGAAATTCAAACAACAAAAAGACTTCACTTGGTTTTGCTCCAGGAGCACGAGGTGGAGAACTTCAGGTTCAATGGCGTTAAACTATGACTACTCCTACAACAAATTATGCCAATTTAGGCTTTAAAGTTACAACACGATTACTTTCTTGGGAACAAATGGTAAGAGAAGCTGAGGGATCAAGATGGAATTTGCCTATTGGTAAGTATTTTTTTGGTGATGGCAATCAACGTGTTTTCGTGACATATAATGATGCGATTACAGGACCAGGAGGACCATAACATGAAAAAAATTCCCATTTTTGGACAAAGTGTTGAAGCTATATCTCCAAATATTACTGCGCAAAAACGAGTGAATTGTTTTTATGAAGTTTTGCAAAATGGCGAAAAAGAATCAGTAGCTATTCGTGGCACTCCTGGATTGACTTTGTTTATTACATTACCTACTTATCCTATTAGAGGATGGTGTGAAGCTGGCGCGTATCTTTATGTTACAGCTGGAAATACTGTATATCAAGTATGTCAAAATGGTGGATATTCTACTATAGGTACAATAGGTACAAGTACTGCAACACCAGTTAGTATGGCTATTAATGAATCACAAGTAATGATTGTGGATGGTACTAATGGCTATTTGTTTAACTATACTACTTTAGTGTTACCGACTTCTGCAACTAATATTGCGACTGCAGTAACTTCAATGGCAGTTCTTACAACAATTACACAAGCAATAGGCTTCCCATAATGCCATCTATTAATAATCCATTTACATCAGGAACATCATTAGCTATAACAACTCCTACAGGTCGTTATCCATTATCTTTGGCATTATATGCTAATACATCTCCTGGATATTCATCTACATATTCGTATACATTTTCTGCTGCACAAATTTCAAATATGTTGATAGGACTTGCTATTGTATTAACTCCATACGGCGTTTCAGGAAATAATCCTATATCAACAAGTGTTATGAATCCATTTGGTATGACACCAAATCAAGTATCTGCTATTAATACAGTTATTTCATATTTTAATACTATTTCTGCAGGAACTTATGTTATTTCTGCATCAACACTGAATGCTATAGTTATTGTGTCAGAAATGATGCGTTTATGGAATGACGTTAATATTAATATGGCAACTCAAGCTAATATTATTACGCAATCAGGACAAATTTCAAAACTTAATATTGTTTCTACTGGATATGGATTTACATTAGGTGGACCATTCTATGCGCAAATAACGGGAGGTACAGGATCAGGAGCTACAGCTGAATTCATTGTGTCTTCTATTCCTAGCATATTATCTCTTAATATTGTATCACAGGGATCTGGATATGGAGCGCCATACAATGCCGGAGGAACATATACCAACGTTCCATTAACCGGAGGTTCAGGAAATAGTGCATTAGCTACTATAGTAGTAAGCAGCAGTAATGGAATAATAGCCGCTTTAGATGTAAATAGTGCCGGAACTTTATATACTAATGGCACTTATACGAACGTGCCTTTATATTCAGCGTCTGGCGCTAGCGGATCAGGTGCAGCGGCTACAATTGTAGTATCAGGCACTGCAGTAACTAGTGTGACGCTTACTGCAGCTGGCACTGGGTATATATACGGTCAAATATTAACAGCTTTAACATCTTCTATAGGTGGTACAGGATCTGGCGCAAATTTTGGTGTAGCACAATTAGCACAAGGTGTTACTCAAGCCACAATAGAAGCTAGTGGAGTTATAGGTCAGATTGTTGTTAATGCAATTGGATCATCTTATACTAATGGCACTTATACCAATGTGCCACTAATACAAAATGGTGCCATTACTAATGGATTGTTAATTGATACTCCAGGAAGTTCATATACTTTTGGGACTTATACCAATGTACCACTTACAGGAGGTACAGGATCAGGAGCAAAAGCAACTATTGTAATATCTTCTACTGGGAATTTAATTCAAGCTATTGTTACTACTGCTGGTACAGGATATGTATCATATGATGTGGTTTCATTTTCTGCATCATCTGTTGGCGGTACAGGATCCGGCGGTTCTTTATTAGTTAATGCTTTAGGACACTCAGCAATAGCTACAATTGTAGTTTCTGCTAATGTGATTGCTGGAGTAACTATTACTTCTGCCGGAATTGGATATTCAATATCAGAAGTATTAACTTTTTCTGCATCAAATGTTGGAGGAACCGGATCTGGAGGTTCTCTTATTGTTACTGATATTACTACAAGTCTTATTGCAGGAGAAGGTACAGGATATAAAACTACAGATATACTATCAGTATCATCAAATCAATTAGGTAGTTACGCTGGATCAGGATTTACTGCTACTCCTAATTTAGATGCTGGTGTTACGAATGCAACTATTATTAGTGGCGGTTTTGGATATTCAGGTAGTAATACATTATCAGTTAATGTTGCAAATTTAGATAGTGTAGGAGGCTCTGGTTTTACAATGACTCCAATTATAAATTCAGTCAATAGTGCAATAGTAACTGTAAATTCAACTATTGGTTCAAATGATTATCCATTAGGATATTCATTTCCTGTTGGTGCAACAACAATTGTATCAAATGACGGATATTTTCTTTGTGAACGAGCAGGAACCGGCAATTGGTATGTAAGCAATAATCAAGATGGTAGTCAATGGAGTGCTTTGATGACTGCAACCATTGAAACAAGATCGGATCAAATTGTCGCTATTGATATGTTTGCTGGCGGTATCATTATTGTATTTGGTACACGTTCTATGGAATTCTGGTTTGACAATGGAGTTACGCCATTTCCTTATGTTCGTGAAACCGGACAACAACAAGATTGGGGTCTTGCTGCTAAATGGTCTCGTGCATATTTCATGAACACTATTGCATTTCTTGGACAAAATCTTCAAGGTCAAGCTCAAGTTATGATGATCAATGGTTATTCTCCCGTTAGAATCAGTACTTCAGACATTGAATACATCATCAATTCATTTCCTGTGATTAATGATGCATTAGCATATTCTTACATTGTAAATGGCCATTCTATTTACAGAATCACATTTCCAACGGCAAATAGAACTTTTGATTATGATGGTACAACAGGAATCTGGAATGAAGCGATGTCAGGTTTAACATATCCAAATCGTCATTTAACATCATTAGGTATCACTTATAACAATTGCGATTATGCATCCGATTGCGTTTCTGGTAGCATTTACTATTTAGATTCGGCAAATTATACTGATAATGGAAGTTATGTATACCGTGAAGTTGATTCTATTCACATTCAGAATGATGGCAATGAATTTGGAATTGATGAAGTATTTTTGGATATGCAATTGAGTCAAACATCTCAATTAGCAAGTTCAGGTGATACTGCTCCAGTAATGTCAATGTATAAATCTGTCGATAATGGAAATACATTTGGTGCTGCAAGAACAGTTCCAATTGGGACTCCAGGTTCTGGATTTTATTCTGCTCCTCGAGTAATATGGAGACGCCTAGGATCTGCTCGTGATTTTGTATTAAAGTTTACAACACAAAGTGCTATTCCATTTATTATCGCTATGGGATCTGCTGTATTTAGAAAAGGAACGGAAAAATAATGCCACAATCACTTTCATTAGTATTACCAAATACTTTAGCAAGTAGTACTGCAGAACAACAATTTTTACAACAAGTTCAACAAGTTACTGCAGCTGGGACTTCATATGGACCAACATCACAGCGTCCAACTACTAATTTGTATATAGGCCAATCATATTTTGATACAACATTAGATGCTACAGTGAATTGGAATGGTACATCATGGTCTAGCGGACCAGCTAGCGGGACAACTTCTATAACAGCTGGAAATGGTATTGCTACAGAAACATCAGGAAATACAATTACTATTTCTAATACAGGTGTATTAAGTTTAGCGGCTGGTAGTGGCATTTCATTATCATCTAATACAGGAAATATCATTATTGCTAGTACAGGCGGTGGCACATCTTCTTATTTAACTAGTGTTGGTCTTACTATGCCAACAAATACATTTACTGTAACTAATACACCAATCACTACAAACGGTAATCTTACTGTTACTTATAATGCACAAAATCCTAATTATACTTTAATTGCACCTGATGGTGCATCTGGATATCCTACGTGGAGAGCATTAGTAAAAGATGATATACCATGGGCAACACCCGGATATATTGGATATTTATATCCTTATCCAGCTATTTTTACTACAGTAACTGTAAATACTGCTATTAATGGAACTGGGTTTACCAATTCTGTTGAAAGTTTTCTATTAAGCCCAACACCTATTGGACTTCTAACTCCAAATCAAGCTGAGTTTACAACTGTTAATGCTGGATTATTAATAAGTACTACATATAAAGATTATAATAACAATCTAATGTTTACTTCATTTCCTTGGACAATAACTTCTGGTGCAGGATCAGGTGCAACTATAACCAGTGTGAATAGTTTAGGTTGCGCTGTTGTTCCCGGAACATCATCTGGAAATACTATAGTATTAGGAATTGCTATTAATGCGCCATCCGCATGGATGGCGCAAGCACAATCAGCTACATATGGCAATTCAATTTACATAGTAAATTCTACAAATAGTATAAATTCTGTTACATTAGTTGCATATTCTAGAACTACAAATCTTGCTGTTAATTTTACAGCGGGAGATTATATATTAGTTCAAACTGTACCAATATAATGAAAAAGGACCTTCAAGGTCCTTTTTGTTATTCTATTTTTTTGGTTGTAAAGTATACATAGATTCGAATTGAAAACCAGACAATTGTCAGGATGCCACATACCATTGCAATGTCATCATTCAATGCATGTACAAACTCATTTGATCCAATTATCATAGTCACAATTCCACCTGCCTTATCAATATCGTGCGAATCCACAATTTTAGTCATTTTCAATCTCCCAATCCATAGCAAATCCCATTTTCTGAAGAATAGGGAGTGATTTTATTACTTTATCTCCTATATCTGTACGATATCCCAAATTGCTAAAAGAAATATCGTCTATAGTTTTATAAACCTTATTCTGAGCTTCTTCAACTGTTTTGCCATGAGCACAAGCAATTGCTACATAACTACCAGCAGTCACCCAATCTTCTACATCAACTAATTTGCCATCTACTTCATCGATGAATTTGCCCATCTTCACAAATTGAGGTTGTATATGAATCTTATGTTTATAGTTCAATCCGTAAATAGCTAATCCCAAATCTTCATTCAAAGTAGGAAATCCTTTAGTTACCAAACATACTCCAATGATGACATCCATGAAATCTTTGCTATCATATTTTCCATTATGCATATCAATCAACCATTGCAATGGATCATCTTTATGTGCAAACAATTCAAGATTGAATTGTGGCCATCCGCATCGACATGTAAATTCTAATGGCCATACATTGCCATCTTCATCGATAATACAATTCACATCGATTGATGTAATACCACCTAATTTTACAAGATCAGCCTCCAATGGAGCCATTACAACATCATACAATTTACTTTTAGAAACATATTTGAAAACTGTTCCCATTTCTCCTGTATTTTCACCTTTTTCACCAGCATACAACTTCTTATGCTCGAATGATTCTTCAATTGGACCCAAAAATCCATTAGGTCCTAACCAACGTTTTACTGCAATTTCTTCGCCAGGAATAAACTTTTGAAGCATCACATCACCTTTAATTGATGCTCCACCTGCTTGCCAATCACGTAATTGTTGAATCAATTGTTGTGCAGATTTTCCAACATAAGTCAATGATTTATCTTCCTCTGAACCTAAAGTCTTAAATACATAACGATCTGGATTATCTAACACATACTTTTCGGCTTCTTTCAAACTTTTGAATACTTTATATTCAGGAACTTGTACTCCATGATCTTCAAGAAATTTTAATCCAATTCCTCGTTTGATTTCAAGATCTGCTAAAGCAACAGATGGAGCAAAAACTGGAACTCCTCTAGAACGAATCATTTCCAATTTTTTAAGATATTTAGCATTATCTCCTGTGATAACAAGATCTGCTCCATATACATGTGGAAGCCATTCTCTTACTTTTTCAAGTTTCGGATGTAAACCTTTAGCTATAGTTTTATGATTGATATCATCTCCTGCTTCAATGAATAATTTGACATCATGGCCATATTCTGCACATCTTAATGCATATGCTGTCATCACTCCTTCATTGTCAATAATAACTACTTTTCCCATGTTTATCCTCGGTAATATCTATTATTTATAGTTTTTGCTCAATTCTTCAATACAGGAAGAGCTGCATTCCAAATTTCTGTAGGATCGATCATAGATTGACATAATGATGTATGCCATGCGAATTTGCCATCATTATAAATAACTTTATTGGATTCATCTATAGTATCTGCTAATCGATGAAGACAACAATCTTTGCCTTTTAAATTTGCAGATATACTTGTCGTTTGGATCCAATCTTCTGTCAAATTTTCTTTTGTAGAATGTGATAACAAAACTATTTTCTTAAATAGTTCTCCTGACATTGCTGACATAATCCCGGTTTCTGGTCCTACTAAAATATCACAATAATTTTGAACGAAAGTATATGCTTTTCTGATATCCCAATCTGTAGCAAAATGGACCCTATCTATTCCTTCCAATCCAGATGCAAGAGCTCTTTGTTGAGGAGTACCTAATAATACTACTTCAACATTATCTAACTTTAATACATTTGCAATAAAGTTATTGATATGTGGTGATATTTTATGAATTCCTGATCCTGCAATACACCAACATAAGATCTTCTTGGCTTTATACTTTAATCGTTGATCATAAGCCCATGCTCTTTCTTCGGGAGTTGGATAAAATTTGATTTGCGGATAATATGGAACTCCTGCTATCTCATGTTGAGTGCGAAGATAATTGCGATTGAAATATTTATGACGAGTAGCAACAGGCCAATCATAAGTTGGACTTCCGGGTAATTGTAACCATACATCTTCAACTGATCCTGATAGATTAACCCATTTATCAAAAACTTGTGATAATTCTTTCCAATAATCTTTAAGACCTTCAAAAGGAATAGAAGTATCATGTTCTATGATTTGGTCAATATTAGGATCATGACGGATGATAACATCTGCAGGAGGAGCACAAATCAGGGTCGTATGATAACCCTGATCTTTCAATGCTTTAATCACAGATGATGCTTGCATTAAATCGCCATATGCTCCTGCTCTAAAAATTCCTACAGTCTTCATGGTTTTTCCTTACAATTATCGAAATGATACCGATACATTATAGGAAAACCTCCAGTTTTATTACAATGTGGACAAATTATAATAGGCTTTTTACCACCCATTTTCTTTTTAGTTTCTTCAGAATGATGTTTTCCGAAAAGTGGATGATTTTCACCACGCATCAATTCTTTACTTTCTAAAGAATGAGTTTTACCATAGAATGGATTATTTTCACCTTTAAATTTACCAATTCGTTTCTCTAATTGTGTTTGAGATAGTTTCCGTCCAGTTTCACTTTCTCCACCATTTGTAAGATTAAGAAGAGGACCTCTGTAAAGATCCTTTCTTCCATAATGAGAAATTGCTTCTTCTTCACAAAATAATGCAAATTCTTCATCAACATTTTTACAAAGAAATTCTATTATTGGCTCTACCCCATTCTTCTTCATATATTGAATACGTTGTGTCATCGGATGTTTATCTTTGCGTTTTAAATGAACATATGCTCTTCTTCCATTACCTTTACCAACATAAATAATTTCATTATTTCTTGATGGATCTTTATAAATGTAAGTATAGAATTTCATTTCAATGCTTTTATTGTTTGTATCCATAATTCTTCTCTATTCATTTTTGCTTGGCAATGTGCAACACCGGTTTCTTCATCCATTTTAATATGAGTGAATCCAGAATCCCACATATGTAGACGATGCATACAGCAATTATCACACTCTTTTTTGACTTCTGCTGGAGCTACCATTGAGTAAGTGTTCTTCCAATCCCTGGTAAGGTTCTGCACACTCGAGTGAGATAAAAATATGATCTTTGGCATCTTCTCTGTAGCAACGCTATTCAAAATTCCGGTCTCTGGGCCTATAACCAAATCTCCATATAATTTTACAAAAGTTAATGATTGTCGAATAGTCCATGTACCAGATGTACGATATACTCTAGGTTCATTTTCCCATCCTGCTTCTAAGAGTTGTGCTCTCTCATCGCCTAGTGTTACCACTCCTACATTAGGCAAGAGTAACATAACTCTTGCTACAAATTCATCAAAATGTGGAAATACTTTGTGAACACTGGATCCATTCAATGCCCACATAATTAATTTTTCTTCTTTAAATTTTTTACGTTCTTCCTTCGCCCATTCAATCTCTTCTTGAGTTGGATGAAATTTAACATCTAAATTATACTTTATACCTGCCAATTCATGCATAAATTGGACATAGTTAGTATTTAAATATTTGTGTCTTATAGGATAAGGCCAATAGAATTGAGGTCTAGTTTCACCTGGCAATAAAACATCTTCTACAGATCCAGCAAGATTAACTAACTTTGTATGTTGTTTAGCCAACCAATCCCAATATAAACGAAGTTCATTATTGCGAACAACTTCTCTATCGGTAGCAATAATTTGATCGATATCAGGATTATTTCTTAAAATATCGGCTGCTGGATTTTGAGCATATACAGTAACATGATATCCCAATTTTTTAAATTGTCTAGTTACTGAAGTTGTTTGAAGAAGATCGCCAATAGCTCCATATCTAATGATACCCACATTCTTCTCTGGCAAATCATTGAAACATGGATTTGATAAAATAACATTGCCATTATCATATTGATACATTAAGAATTTCCAACCATCTGAATCTTTAGTATGAACCAATAATTTGCCTTCTGGCAATAATTTGTCAAGATACTTTTTGATGGTATCATATGGAATGTCTTCTAATGTGATAAAAACATAATTGAGTGTTCCATCTTCTACTTCAACAGGATCATTGAAGTCTTTGATGATAAAACGAGCGTAATCTTTATACGCTATAGGATCATCTTCATGAACTGCTTTGATAGCTTTTGGGAGAACATTGAATTTGTTATTGCTAACTTCTAATCCTTTGCCATTGATATGACGGATCATCACCCAACGTTCTTCATGTAAATGTTCTAAATAGTCTTGCATATATTTCCTTATATTGTGTATTACTTATTTATCGTTTTTGAAAATAAAAATGCAAAAAAGGAGACCGAAGTCTCCTTTAGCATCATTCTGTTTATTGGTCGATTAACCTCAGGCTGCCATTTTATCTGCAGAACCGTAGAAAGCATCATTTGCATGTACTTTGTTTTGCTTTTAACGTGTACTCCTCACGTGTTGTCCATATCTTTACTCATTGCTCAATCGAAACCAGGACATCCCCATAATATTACAACTCAGGTGGAGATGATGGGAATCGAACCCATTTCTTGAACATCTTTCTTTCTACTTCATACAACAATATTAAATTCTATCTAAAAAATTTCCGCGTTCTAAGAATCCGGTTACTGACTTACCAGTTTCCTTATCTTCGCGTGTTACATCATCATAAAAAACAGTATGATGTTGACCAGTATATTCGTTTGTCAAACCATCAAGAGGAATAATTTTGAATCCTGAACGCAAATAATCTTCATTAAATGTTTCATTCTCATCGTAATTATCATTCAC
>Ga0187851_10004080_pt1 | contig 12042 bp, 11 predicted proteins | sample June2016WEW_6_10_FD_132997 | JGI IMG/M metagenome (GOLD analysis project Ga0187851, IMG submission 132997) | Peatland microbial communities from SPRUCE experiment site at the Marcell Experimental Forest, Minnesota, USA - June2016WEW_6_10 | ecosystem: Environmental > Terrestrial > Soil >... | reverse complement strand
TGGTCGAGCGCGCAACCGCCAATTAGTCCGCTTTGAAAACGAAAGGTCGGACCATCGACTTCCTCAATGGCTTTAAGGACTTTCACGGCTTCGGCCGTGACCTCGGGTCCAATTCCGTCCCCTGCGAGTACTGCAATCCGGTATACACTCTGCATTTCGTTCATTATCTATATCTTACAGGACGAATATCCAAAATTGCAACAAATTATTGCAATCTTGCGTAAGATACTCCGAGCGGTGGACTCGGTCCGGTCTTCCTCTTAAGCTTATAATTTTAAATGGTTTGCCGGCGAGGATAGTGCCACAAGCGGTACAATCTTGGGCCCAAGGGCGGAATCTCCAGCGAAGAATCTGGTGTTCCGGGGGAGTCCGACAGACCCCTTAAAGCGAACTTCGGTAAAAGTGACTCGTCAAAAACCGCCTGGAAACAGCCGGTCCACAGCCTCATTCTTGTGTACGGAGCCGCTTGCCACGGCGGTGGCGTCTTCCATGCGCTTCATTTCATAAGCTGCTTTGTTTGCAGCCTGCAGGTAGGAGCGTGCGGCGGCTTCGACCACGTTGTGGCTGGTACACTTACCGGAAAACTCACCGTCCTCAAATCGCACGCGGACGCGAACCTCCGCTCTGCCGTCGGTCCCCGGACCTTCCGTGTGGACGGCGAAGTCGGCAACCGCACCCGACATGCCGGTAATGCGGTCGATGGCGCGGAAAGCTGCGTCGCATGGGCCGTCTCCGGTGGCGGAATCATGAAACGTCGCACCGTCTTTTTCCAGTTCTACGGTGGCAGTGGAGCGGCCTTCGCTGGAGGAAACACTTTGGAAAAGCTTCAGCGAAAACATGTCAGGCAGATGCTCGAATCCCTCATCCACGATCGCCAGCAGATCCTCGTCGTAAATACTTTTCTTGCGATCCGCGAGCTCAGTGAAAAGGGTGTAGGCGCGCTCCAGTTCCGGTTTGGTGAGTTGATATCCCAAATCCTCATAGCGCTTGGCGAGAGCGTGCCGGCCGGAGTGTTTCCCCAGCACGATGGAATTTGACGGCATGCCCACCGTTTGCGGCGTAATGATTTCGTAGGTGATGGCGTTCTTGAGGACACCGTCCTGATGAATCCCTGCCTCGTGTGCGAAGGCATTGCGGCCTACAATGGCTTTGTTGCGTTGCACGGCCATACCCGTTAAACGAGTCAGCAACTGGCTGGAGGCATAAAGTTCCTCGCTGCGAATGCCGGTTTCGAGAGCCAGAGTGTCGCGGCGCACATGGATGATCATCGCCACTTCTTCCAGCGCCGCGTTGCCCGCCCGCTCGCCAATGCCGTTGATGGTGCACTCCACCTGGCGCGCGCCGCCGCGAATTCCTCCCAGGGTGTTGGCCACCGCCATCCCCAAATCATCATGCGTGTGCGTACTCAGAGCGACGTTCTCCATACCGGGAACGCGCGTTTTTACGTCGCGGAACATCTGTTCGTAATCCGATTCGAGACAGAACCCAACGGTGTCGGGCAGGTTCAAAACCGTGGCGCCCGCCTCGACTGCGGCATGGCAACACTCGATCAGATACTTTCGGTCGGTTCGGCCGGCATCCTCAGGAGAGAACTCCACATCCTGGCACTTGGATTTGGCATGCGCAACCGCCCAACTGATCATCTTCAGGATCTCTTCGCGCGTCTTGTGCAACTTGTACTGAAGATGAATGTCGGAGGTGGCGAGAAACGTGTGGATGCGCGGCCGCGCAGCATCCCTCAACGCTTCCCAGGCGCGATCGATGTCAAGCTGATTCGCCCGCGCCAGAGCGGCGATGATGGGCCGCCGGATTTCTGCCGAGATGGCCTTAACGGCTTCGAAATCGCCGTGCGAGGCAATAGGGAATCCACCTTCGAGAATGTCTACGCCCAGCCGGTCGAGTTGGCGTGCCATCTCCAGCTTCTCGGGAAGGTTCATGCTGCAACCCGGAGATTGCTCACCGTCGCGAAGCGTCGTGTCGAAGATGAAGACCTTGTCTGGCATCGTCCCTCCCCAAAGGCAGTGGCTGGTTGCTCGTGGATAGTGGTTAGCCGCGGACAAGACCGCGAGGCGCTGGTCACTAGTCCCTAACCACTAACCCCTTACAACTGATTGTCCGACCGGTCGGATGGTCGAGTCAAGTGCATATTTTCGTTGCGGACAGCCGGCGCGTCGAGGCACCCCTATTCCGAGGCCAAATTTGTTGTTAAGGAGCAAGAGGAAACCGCCTCCTGAGGCAGTCGCACTTATGCTTTCGTTATTAAATCTTTATGATTTCTTTATGCCGCGTCCGGTATGCTACATGCAATGGATTATGGGTCACACGTGAGGAGCGGAATGCGCAGCTCATGTATTGAACCAAGAGGTCTCCAGCCTCATATTTGAACGATCCGCTCCTCACGAAGGGCGGCACACAATTCAAAATTGATGTTTTATCGATCACCATCCGAGGCACGCTGCCTGCGCTGAGGCTTGTAAAGGCTTCGGTAGGCGGCACTCATGTGCAGGCGTTGTTACGTCCCTGCCTCTGTACCCTGCCGATCCCTTCCTCCAGTCCTCATGAGCCACGGATCATCGAGTAATTTTCTGCAAGGAGACTGAATGGGAGCAACAGCAGAAAAAGACACCAACCCCGAGGGAACCCAAGGTTCTTCGCGGGGATTGCCGCGTGTGCTGCTGGCCACCACGGCGCTGCTTTCATTCATTACGTTTTGGCAAGCCGCCGCAGTTGTTCTGAATGACATGGGCTCGTCGGCATTTTATGCGGGTGCCATTGCCGAGCATTTTGTGGGCAGGACCGCGCCATGGTTCATTCTGGCAATCATGCTGATTGCCTACGCGGTTCGGGCGCTTTACATCGAAAGTTGCAGCATGTTTGTGCGGGGCGGCGTTTATCGCGTAGTCAAAGAAGCGATGGGCTCCACCCTGGCCAAGTTTTCCGTATCCGCCCTCATGTTTGATTACATTCTTACCGGTCCCATCAGCGGCGTTTCCGCCGGCTTATATCTGGTGGGCTTGCTGAATGAAATCTTCCAATACCTGCACTATAAGCTGGTTTTGCCCGTCAACCAAACCGCCGCCTTCTTCGCCATCATCGTGACCGTCTATTTTTGGTGGGAAAACACCAAAGGCATTCCCGAATCGAGTGAAAAAGCTCTGCGCATCATGTATGTCACCACGGTCATGGTGGTAATGATGATCGGCTGGTGCGTGTATACCATCTCGGTGCGGGGAGCGCACGTTCCCCCCTTGCCTACGCTGAAGACGCTCACTTATTCCAAGGACGCCTTGGGCTGGCTGAGCCGCACACAGCTTCCTCACACGATTGGGCTGATCGGAATCCTGATTGGACTGGGTCATTCGGTACTGGCCATGAGCGGCGAAGAAACTCTGGCCCAGGTTTATCGCGAAGTCCAGCACCCCAAGCTGAAGAATCTGGAAAAGGCCGGCTTCGTCATCTTCATCTATAGCTTGGTGTTCACGGCAGGCGTGGCATTTTTCGCCGTGATGATTATTCCGGACTCCGTGCGGCAGAATTTCTTCGACAATCCCATCGGCGGTCTGGCATGTATCTACAGGGACCGCTTTACCTTCGCCTGAATTGGCGGCTTAGCCTGGGAAAGGCTTGAGCCTCCGCGGCCGAACTTGACCATGGAAATCCTCTCGCCCTTGGGCGAGGAAACCATCTGCTACCTCGGTCCGCACGCACCGCACTTGACGCCGAAGGAGATTGATCTGCTTCATGCCGCCTGGCTCGACCTAAGCAATGAGATGGCTCCGGAAGAGCTTCATCATCATGACGTTATCCACCTGGCGCTCAATGAATTAATTGTCGCGATGGAGCATGGCAACTCCAGCCGCGAGAGGATACTCAATGATCTGCGGGATCACCTTCGCGATATCCAAGGCCGCCGCACCACCAACCATTAACGGGTTCTGTTCGGAAATCAGAACGATTCGGTTGGGTGCTTTCGTGAATTTCATGGAAGCACCTGCCGCCCTCGTGGCGCAGAATTTCCCGATCGTGACTCCCCCTTGCTGTCGGGTTCCGCATATAATAATTAACTCGGTTTTTGCACTTGATGACAAATAAAGGAGACGCCTTCATGTATAAGCTCGTTTTGTTACGCCATGGCGAAAGTGTCTGGAACAAGGAGAATCTGTTTACCGGCTGGACCGATGTGGGTCTTAGCGAAAAGGGCCTTCAGGAAGCGGCGGAAGGCGGGCGCCAGCTTCGCAAGGACGGTTTTGTTTTCGATGTGGCATACACGTCGGTATTGAAGCGCGCGATTAAGACCTTGTGGCTGGCCCTGGAAGAGATGGATCAGATGTACATTCCAATCCACAACACGTGGCGGCTGAACGAAAGGCACTACGGCGCGCTACAGGGGCTGAACAAGGCGCAGACTACGGAGAAATACGGCGAGGCGCAAGTGAAAATCTGGCGGCGCAGCTATGATATCCATCCCCCCGCTTTGACCCCGGATGACGACCGTTATCCCGGCAAAGACCCACGCTATGCGGACTTGACGCCCGCGGAATTACCCTTGAGCGAGTGCCTGAAAGATACCGTGGCACGCACGTTGCCCTACTGGCATGAGACGATCGCTCCCGTGGTGCGATCGGGAAAACGAGTTATCATCGCCGCCCACGGGAACAGCCTGCGTGGACTCGTCAAGTATCTCGATAACGTCTCGGAAGCGGATATCGTAGGCCTCAACATTCCCACGGGAATTCCGCTGGTCTACGAGCTGGATAAGGACCTGAAGCCCATAAAGCATTACTACCTCGGCGATCCTGATGCGGTTGCCAAAGCCGCACAGGCGGTGGCAGATCAGGCGAAGCGCAAGGGATGATGAAAAAATGAAGGTGAGCCGATGGCAGGCTGACTGTGTGCAGCTTATCGTTTGAAGTGGTTGAAAGGATGCGATAGGAGACGCAGAATTACTGGTGAATCCCGGGGGCGATCGGCAAATCGCCCCTCAGTTCATCTTGACGCGCTTGGCGTTGTCGGGGGCGTTCAACTCAAACATGGACCCGGGCAACAGGCGATTAACTTTCACGCCGGAGTAAGTTGCAATAAGGTAGTCCCCGCCGGTTTCGAAGAATTTCTGCTGTGTGGGCAGCCAGGATTCTTCGCTCACCCACATTTGAATCTTGGAGATCTGCGCTGAGACGCTACTTTTGCGGGGCGTAAGCTCCAGCAGCGCCGTGGTGTCGTCCACCAGGTCTTCTTCCCGCAGGTAAGTTATGTCGTAGGTTTTCTTCAAATCGTTCGAATCGGTACCGAATCCCAACAAGAAAAACTGCTGCAACAGATCGCTCTTCTGTTCAAGATCGTATTCCTGAATCTGGTTGATCTTGGGAAGATAGATTTCGCCCCGGTTCTTCTTGAAGATGATGATCTTGCTCTCGGGCTTCTCCATGTCAATACGAATTTCCGGGGTCTTGCCGTGGCGGTAGAAAAGCTGGCCCGATTCCGTTGATTTGTCATCTACCAGCTTGGTGAAGGTCGTATAGTCCAAGTTGGCAGACAAGGTGTGCAGCTTCTTGGAGGCCTCATTCATTTGGGAGAGAACTTCGTTCACCGTCAGGTCGGCGTGGTGTTTGCCTTTGCGGGCGCGGGCGGGCGGAGCGAGCATCAGTGTCATGATTCCGGCCAGCAGTACACACAGCGGGGTTTTGAAAGCGTCTCGCATAGGGTCCCATACTGCCCAAACCGCATTCGGCCCACAATTCATCTCAGCGCGGCCGGAGATTATTCCTCCACCATCACAGTATAACCCAGAACCACCTGGTGGTGGTCGCGGACGGCGTCGATGGACTTTATGGTGAAAGACTTCTGGAGATGTTCCTTGAGAATGATGGGGATGGCGTCTTCTGGCTTCTGGCCGAGCGAATCCACCAGGCGGGCGTCCACCAGATAGCGGACGTCTTTCTTGTTGATGCGGCCCATTTCCACGATACCTTGCTGGTGGCGCAAGTCGGTCATTTGCAGAGTGGGACGGTCATTGAACCATGCGCGGGGAGAGAGGAAGATGAAGGCGAGGATGGCGATCACGATCACGTCGTACTGCCAGCTTCCACGTTCATAAGCCCAAAAGATACTGCGAGTTACGAAAAGTTTGATCTTCGCGCCCAACTTGCGCAAGGTGGATTCGGAATGTCCTGCCACGGGCCTGGTGAGAACCTGCTCGTGAATGTCGGTGGGTTGGGCCATAGGAGCTAACTTGGAAAAATAGCCAGAATTGCGGCAAGAATCAATCGGAAATAATTCGCCCGTCCTTCATGCGGATAATCCGGTCGGCGACGCCGGCGGCCTCGGGGTTGTGGGTGATCATCAGGATCGTCTGGCGAAACGCGCGGTTCAACTCGCGCAGCATGTCGAGCACCGCCTGGGAATTTTCCGTGTCCAGGTTGCCGGTGGGCTCATCCGCCAGCAGTATTTTGGGTTCGCAAATCACCGCCCGGGCAATCGCCACCCGCTGCTGTTCACCGCCCGATAACGCATACGGCCGGTGATTCAGTTTCTTCTCAATACCCAGCAGTTTGGTGACGATATCGAATCGGTGCGGGTTGAAACCGTCTCCCTGGATATGCTGGGCAATAGCGATGTTGTCGCGGGCAGAAAGTGTCGGCAAAAGGTTAAATCGCTGGAAGACGAACCCGATCTTGTGGCGGCGAAAGCGTGTGCGATCGGCGTCGGACATCTGGAGAAAATCGTTGCCGTCCACACAGACCTGACCCTCAGTTGGGCCGGTCAAGCCGCCAAGGATATGGAGCAGAGTGGACTTGCCGCATCCCGAGGGCCCGACCACGGCAACAAATTCGCCTTCCTGAACGACGAGGTCAACGCCTCGGAGTGCCGGCACATCGACTTTGCCGAAGCGGTAGGTTTTTTTCAGAGCCTTGGTACTGATAATGGGTTCCACGTAATCCTTGCGTTCTCCCTCGGCTAGCGGCGGCGTTTGGTGAACGGCCGGGGACTCAGGCGCTCGGGGCTCTACGATTTCAGACGAACCCCTAAGCATGAAGGTTACTCATAGGCCAGGGCGTCCACGGGATCGAGTCGAGCCGCTTTTAAAGCTGGGTAAAATGCTCCCACCAGGCTTCCTGCGATTGCCAGCCCAGCGGCATACAGCCTCCAGTCCCATGTTAGTAGGACAGGAAGCGTGGGAAAAAGCGATATGAACAGTTTTCGCAAAATCACCGACCCGACAATCCCGGTGATAATCCCAAGGGCGGTGAGGATCGTAGCCTCTCTCAGGATCACGGAAATGATATAAGTCTTCGAGGCTCCCAGCGATTTCAAGATCCCGATTTCGCGGGTCCGTTCGGTAATAGTCGTGTACATCGAAAGGAAGATGACGAGAAATCCTATCCCCACGGCGAGGCTGATCATCACACTAATGAAATAATTCAGACCGGGCAGGTTATTGGAAGTCATCATCGACATGTATTCTTTAATCGGCCTGATCGAGTATCCGGGAAGCAAGGTCTCAATGGCGTCTTTGGTTTGATCGGCAAAAGCGGGGTCGGTACACTTTACAAAAAACATCGACGCCTTGCCCTGTGCGGCCAACAGATCCTGAGCGGTGCTCAGTGGAATATACATACGCGCGCCTTTGCCTTCCGCGACGATTCCGGCGACGCGGAAATCATGGTTGAGCAGAGGGATTGATTGTCCAACTTTAGTGTGATGAGCCTTGGCGTAGACATTGTCTACCAGGATGTCATAGGGTGACTGGAAGGCTCCTCCGGAAAGATAAACGAAACCACCCGAGACGCGGTCGAAGCTGGCGAGGTCAATGCCGTAAATGAGGTTCAAAGACCGCTCGTAGTTTATTTGAATCAGTGCCGGCGCCACGGCCAGCACATGGGGCAATTCCGCCAACCGATCCGCAATCTTGATAGGCATGGGTGCTTGCGACATTCCCATCAGGAAGGACGCGCCGGCGGCTTGCACCAGGATGTCGGCACCGACACCCTCAACCCGCTTGGCGCTGTCGTCCACCATGCCGTGGCAAAGACCCACCACCAGAATGACCATGGCCACTTCAATGGCCACAGCCAGTACACTTACCACCGTACGGACTGGCCGGTGCAGGACATTGGCGATGATCAACTTATTTACCATCCGTGGCCCCTTGCTGCGGTGCGCTCAAATCGATCACTTCCACTCCCTCCGGCTTCTTCAGGTCGAATTTCTCCGCCGGGATGGGCTGGTTGAAAGTCGCCTTTTCAATGGTCAGGGTCAGATCATAATCGTCTTCAGGCCTGTCCAATTTGATGTGGGAAGGGTAGTCAATGCCGCCAAAATCCTGGTAGTTGGAGTACGCCACATCCTCCGTGCAATCGCCGTTCGCGTCATAGAATTGAACGCGTGCCAAATCCAGATCGGCGCGGTCAAACCACACTTTGCGCCGCAACGTCACGTGCCGGTCCGCCAGCGGCTCAATCACCGTGACCACGTAAAAGCGTTTGCCTTCCGAGCTTTGGTCTGTGCTTTCCTGAAAGTCTGCCTCGTGGGCTTCATCAATGGGAGGCACCAGCAGCGCCTGCAAGATGTGCTGCGGCCGGAGGTTCTCCAGCGCGTTCTTGGCGGGACGCTGCACCGAGGTTTTGCCGATCACGAACTTCTGTTTGGTGGGAAGATACAATCGAAATTCCTCGCCAGTTGAAACCATGTCAAAGATTGTCGTTCGAACCACCGGCGCCAACCCCACCATTCGGAGCGTGGAGGGCTCTTTCAGCAGGATGAAACCCTTGACGTCGTGGTATTCCTTGATGACGCCGGAATTGACTGACCCCGCCGTGGGTTCCAAGTCAACCGTTGCGGTCATGGTGTGGATCGCATCACTCCAGGCGTTAATCTTGGCTGCTAGTTCCGGCAGATTCGCAGTGAGCGCAGGAGCTGCTGGTCCTGGAGGGTGAACGTGTGTAACCTTCCGCACTGCACATCCCAGCGCGGCCAGGAGCAAAGCGACAAGACCTAATCCGGAAAGTGCCTTTGCGGTTTCAATGTGTGCGATTCGCAAGATTCCAGCCTTTCAATCTAACAGACACCCAGGGATGTGTCAATCAGCCCGCTGTCCTGCTAACTCCTTTTGTCCGCATGCACTTGCACAAACCCGCTGAGTAGCCGGCGCCGTCTATCCCATGTCGGTCAACTTCCTGGAGCGTACCGGCTCAACATGACGCGGCGACTGCTCCCACCCTCTTGAAGCGTCCGGCCACGCCCCGACCTTAGATGTTGGATTTCAATTCTCTGGCGTGAAAATGACCTCGCGCGTCCCAACGCCATCTCATCTTCGCCGCCCTAAGGCCAGGTTGGAGTGTGCTGCCACCAAAGTCTCATGCTCTGCCCGTGGCATTCGATCGACGGAACCGGGCCAGGTAGGAATCGACCTCGCGGACTCGAAAGAGTTTGGCTAGCAACCCCGTGAGTACAAATCCCAACAAGCTCACGATCACCAAAACCGCCAGCGCTCGCAGCGTCGTATGCCAGCCGATGCGAGCTTGCAGTTCCTCGGCCAGCTTGAAGCATATAAATGCGGCGATTGCCGAAGCGACCGTGATCTTGAAAAAGAACAAAACGATTTCGGCCGCTTCGGGATTCTTCGTCTTGCGATTCAGCAACCCGAAAAGGAGAAGCGTGTACGCGGTGATTCCCACCGAACTTGCCACTGCGAGTCCCAGATACTTATAGTGATGCGCCATCCACCAGTAGAGCGGCAGATTCAAAAAGGTCAACGCCGTTCCGGTGATGGCCGGTGTCAAGGTATCGCGCGCCGCGTAAAATCCCCGCGCCAGGATGTTCTGCGCTCCCCAGGCAAACATGCTCAGGGAAAAAACGGCCAACGCCATCGATGTCGCGTGAAGATCGGAGGCCTTCATTCGCGTGTGCGAGTAGATCAGGAAAACCACGGGCTCGGCGAGAGCAACGGAGAGGGCGGAAATCGGGATGAGAAGTAGAACCAGGCCTTTCAAGGTTGAATTCAGGGTGCGGTTCATTTCCTGCAATTTGCCTTCGGAGTAGAGTTGTGCCAGGAACGGAAAAGACGCCACGCCCACAGCTTGTCCTACGACACCCAAGGGAACCCGCATCAAGTTCTTCGCATAAAACAGCCAGGAAATAGACCCCTTGACCAGGAACGACCCGAACCAGCGCATGATCCAATCGTCGGTAAACACCAGCGAAAGCGCCAGCATGATGGGAATCGTGAGTTTGATGAACATGGTATAGCCGGGATGCCGAAGGTTCAGATTGGGAGAGAAACGTGCGCCGGCGCGTCCCGCTCCATAAATCTGGAGCAGCAAGTTGCCTGCGATGGCCCCACCGAGCACTCCCACGGCAAACCCCGTGATTCCAATCCGCGGCGAGAGCAATACGCCCCCGGCAATGATCCCCAGGTTGTAGACGATAGGGGCAAGGGACGGCACCAGGAACTGTCCCTTGGCATACTGCACCGCGCTCAGGATGCTCCCCTGATAAAAACAGATTTGTGCCGGCAGCATCAATCGCGTCAGGAAAATGACTTGGGCTTTTCCCTCCGGAGTGAAGCCGGGCGCAATCAGGTCCGCCAGATGCGGTGCGTAGATTTCTCCGGCAATAATGAGTAATGTCAGCAGTGCCCCCATCGAAGTGATCACGGTGGAGAACACGTGCCACCCCTCATCCTCTCGGTTTTCCGCCATGTAGTGGGTAAAGACAGGAATGAAGGTGAGGCTTAGAGACCCCCCTGCCACCAGGTAATTCAGAAAGTCGGGCAGGGTGAAAGCGCTGACCAGGGCATCTGTGGCGGCGTTGGAGCCGATTTGGTGGGCAATCGTCCAATCCCGGAAAAAGCCCAGGATGCGGCTGGCGAGCACGCTGGCCATGATGATTCCGGAAGCCTGGGCGATACGCCGGGTTAGAGGGGCGGAATTCATCCGTGAAGGTGTACCATAATTTGCGTGGTTTTGCCGAAATGCGGGCAAGCCTCAACTGCTGCCCGTCGGGCCCGCCCCTTGGGGTTGGCCTAATCAGGGTAGGGGTAACGATGCGCGCACTTCAGGCAGCGCGCCATCCTGGGGCGATTGAGCCAGCGTTCGTACCATTTTCGGCGGGAGCGCCGATACTTCGTGTTCCCGCAATTCGGGCACGTTGCCAGCCCCTCAACGGCTCCCACTTCCGCCACCGCGACGGAGGTGCTGCCGGTAGAAAGTGCCGGTGCTGGTGACGGCAGCGCTGAATCCAGTGCCATGCTCTTTACCACCACCGCCGGACCCGCGTCTCTTCGTATGGCTGACGCGATTTTCCGGTTGAAGTGTTCCGTAAGTTCTTCCGCAGTTAAGTCGTTCGGATGAGGACGGTTTCGGTCCCCCCGCTTGATGAGCCGCCGGCGATCGCAGAATGAGCATCGGCGCAGATGGTAGCCCATCTTCCAAAGCGTGTTGTAAAGGAATCCGTGCCGGACCGACTCAGTCTTCAGCGTTCCACACCGCGGGCAGGGAGTCTCCATTCACACACCTCTATTGCAGGAGGATTGGCAGCGCCTTGAAATTACGTCGAATGGCGTGATCGTCCAAAACCCCAGAACTCCTTCTCTAAGGTTGGGTCATCTCAACATCACAACGCGGGTGTCGTGATTGCGCAATCGCGCCGTAATAATCTAGCACAGCATAATCACCTTGCCAATGTGGAACACCTCACGGGAATAGTGAGCCAGCTTAAATTGTATTGAAGTCCAGGCGCTCATAAACAGAATAGGGAAAAGTCCAGGGTAATATGCGTTAACTTCGGCCAACTTCCTGGTGGCTGACCATCCATGAATCGAGCCCCGTCGGTCTGCGCTGTGCCGTTGATTACGGCTAATTGTCCCGCATGGGCTCCGGTGACTCCATTCGAAGACAGTGGTCCGGCAAGGATGTTCCTCACCAAGTTCCTTCTTAGCACATAGTGAGTGGGATGCCGCCCCAGAAGTGGAAAAGGTCGTTGGTAATTTTATTCCCGCGAGTCGCCGGTAAGTTCTTGACGAATCACGGGAGGTTCGGGCGGCCT
>Ga0187851_10004077_pt1 | contig 12051 bp, 8 predicted proteins | sample June2016WEW_6_10_FD_132997 | JGI IMG/M metagenome (GOLD analysis project Ga0187851, IMG submission 132997) | Peatland microbial communities from SPRUCE experiment site at the Marcell Experimental Forest, Minnesota, USA - June2016WEW_6_10 | ecosystem: Environmental > Terrestrial > Soil > Wetlands... | reverse complement strand
CACGGCCCGGCCCACCCCCTCGCCTGAAAAGGGATTCACGGCGATCTCCTGCCACCACATCTGGCCGGTCGCTCCCACCGAAAACCAAGTCACGATGGCAAACGGCACCGCCGCGATAGCCGCGATGATGGCCACGATATAAACCGCCGCCAGCGGCCAGCCAACGCTATTGCCCAGCACCATTAGTTTCGGGAATTGTCCTTGAGGAGTGAGCAGGGCTGTGCGCGTGGCCTGGCTCCCGTCTCGCAGCACCATCCCGACGAAACCTACTCCCACCAGCCATTCCATGACGTTGTGAAACCAGGAGGCAAAATCCGCCACGTCGGGATTGTCCATTGGGTTGCAATCAATGGTGTAAGTGCCAACGCCAGGAAGCTCAAAGGTGATTGTCAGCAAATTGCCCGGCGATCCTCCCACATTCGCGTCCGCCGCCGCCGTCGAGGCGCTTTGGGCGTAGCTCAGCATCGACTGATTTACCGGCCCGGCCAGCGTATTGCTCGCGTACCCGACAACGTCCGACGGATTGGTCGAATACGCCCCAATTCCCAGGTTGGTGTAGGCCAGGGGTGCGGCGGTGTTCGATGCTATGGCCGCCGCCGACGCTTCCAGATTCGTATCAAAAGTATTTGTCCGGCCCGTGTTGGAGGCAATCGTTCCCAACAAGCCTATGGCCGCCGCATCCGGGAAGTTCGTTGGAAAGTTGGTGAACGACACCTGATTGCTCACCACCAAATTCGAGATAGTCAGTGACACCGCATTGCTGTGGATTGCGGCTGCAATCGTCGTGGCGGCGTTTCCCACGGCGGACTCAATGCCAGCAGCGTTGGCCGCCGCCGCCACCGCTCCAACGACGTTGTCATTATGCAGCGCCGCAAAGCCTTCCTTGCCCGTTGCGTCCAGCATCAGTCCCCCGTTGGTCTGCGAATCCTGCCACAGGATGCCGTTGGTTCCGGTGAACATCCCATTATTCGTGGCCCCTGGATTCGGATTCGGTGACGCCGGAATGGCGCTTCCTGTTGTTTCAGGCACACCCCCAACCAATGACCCATTGCCACCAAAAGCCGGACTTGTTACCGGCACACCGTCACCGCCGCACAACGAAACGCACGAGGGCTGGCCCACCACCAGTCCGCAAGGATAACTCCCGGGCGGAGCCAGGTATGCCATGAATTCCGTCGGATCGCCGGTTGGAGAGACATCCGTATGGCACACCGTCACCGTCTGCCCCGGGTACACCGCCATGAAATTATTAGGATTGTTGTCGTCATTTCCCTGTTGCTGAGGCGAACCGTTAATACTCGCGGAAATGGCGGTGCTGCACCCTGATAATCCTTGCGCCGCGCCATTGCCCACAGAGGGATTCTCATAACCGAATTGGTAATACTGAACCTGGTCTGTGTTATTGTTCAGGGTTATGCAACCGCTGTTTGTTTGCGTGGGAGGCGGTCCGCCGCCACTCCCGCCAACGGTTATGGTCACAGCGCCATTGCCGGAGGAATCCGCCGTGAAGCTGCTGGGCCAACACGGATAGGGGTTGCCGTTGTAATCCATTGCCGAAAACGTGGCCGTCCCATTAGCAATGAAGAAGACACTGCAAGGCCCGCTTGTCGCACCCGCACCAACGGCGTTGCCGACCTCGCCGGAATCGCCCCAACCTTGGTCGGTAATCCCAACCATAATGCTAACGGAGGTGGTGTTATCAATGGTCACTTCGACGTAACCGCAACACTCAACCGGAGGGATGCAGCACAGAAGCCCGCCGAGCAGGAGCAAAGAGGAAGGCTTTGTTTTCATAAGTCAATACTTGAAAGTCCACATCAGCATGAAGCAGAGCAACGCCCCGGCCATGAATGATAATAATGCGCTCATGGGAAAAGAGGCCCGCGCAGTTGTTCGCCGCGCGGGCCAGGCTGCTATTTGCCGGAGATTTTCCGGACGATCTTCAAAACCACCCAAAACCCGACGATGCCCACCATCAAGGTGGCCACCGCCGTGAACACGGTCGTGGCCGTGGTCGTGATCGTGGAGGGATCGGCAAACGATTGGGCAAAGGCCGGCTTGGCCCCGACAGAGGTGGCCGCAACCACAGCGAACACCCTCTTGATTTTATTTGATACTTTCTGCATTTTGTTCCTTCGGTTAACCCCAACCGCTCTGACGCAAACCACGCGCCGGAAACAAACGGTTGGGAAATTGAGCCTTCGCCGGGCAACCGGCGAAGGTCTTTCTTTTTATTTGCCAGCCACGCCAACGATCCGGCCACGCGCCCGCAGCTTGTTGCCGAAGGCCGTCAGTTCCCGGATTCCCAGGTTGATGACCTTGTCTTGCAGCTTGCCGGCGTGGACGGGCTTTTCCTCGTCGCTCATGGCGTATTCGATGGGCTGTGCCAGGCGTTCGCCCGTTTCGCTCTGGTCCATCACGGTGATGATTTGCTGTTTCACCAAGCCCCGCTTGCCCGTGTATTCGTCGGCGCGGTCGCTCAGTACGAGTGCTTTGATTGTCATGTTTTCTGTCCTTTCACTGCTGGCGGTTTTGATCACGCGCCCACTGCCAGCCTGTGCGGCGCGCGCCGTGCGTTGTTGCATCCCGCCGTGGCACGGAGTTGGAGGCGGGAAAAGTATGGGTGAGCCGGAAACAAACGCGCCTGGCAGATTGATCCGCCTCTTTGCGCTTTCTCTTGAATTTGCTGCACCTGTGTTTTGCATGGAGCGATCAAACCACAGGTTGCAGTGAAGAATTACCGCGTCGTACTTGTAGGGCCGTACGGTAATTATTTTTTCCTCGGTGCGCCCGTGCCCTTGAACCTCAAGGCGATGCTGTCGCACACGTCCAGCAATTGATCCAAATCGGTTATGCTGACCAGCCCGCATTGCGCGAAGGGCCGCAGCCATTCGTTGAAGTCTGCGCGGGTGATTGGCGGACGACGCCGTTGCATTTCCTGAATTTCGGGCCAGACCAATAGAAGAAACCAATAGATGTTGGCGCGACCGCTTTCGCCGACACACTGCCCCTCCTCATCCATGAACCCGCCAATGCCCTTTTCAATCGCGCCGGTAAGCCGCGCAAAGGTTCCAAGTCCGCGCTCATGCGCCGATTTGTTGGTGGCCAGAAACGTTTTCCACACCAGTTCCGCACCGTTGCCCCAAGGATTTCTCTTTTCGGACAGCCAGGGCATCACCCGGATCATTTCCGTTAATTGCGCTGTTTCCTCCACGGGCAATCCTTCCCGCTTTATGATGGCGTCGAAGTCCGATTCGCCGAAGCGAAGGCACCGAAGACCCGCGCCAATTAATTTGCCCAGCGCTTCCCAATCGGTTTCTTTTGCATCGCCAAAACTCAACTGCTCCGGCTCCGGCAAAATCTTGCAATACGTTTTCCGCAACACTTTGAAGATGTTGTAGCAGTATTCCGGCAGTGGCTTTTCTTGCCGGGACGGCTTCTTTCCGCCCTTAATTGTCAAAAGCAGTTCGCCCATCACAGGGGCCAGCCGTTCCAGAAGCGGTTTTCGACGCAAAAGGGCTTTGACGGCTTCATTATTCGAGGACGTATCGCTACCGCCCCGGGGATTTGTTTTCATGGTTTCCTCTCTTTTTTTGCTCAATATTTAACTTTGCCGTCATTATCCGCCGAGAGGCTGGACATTTGCTGTCCATGTGAATGACTTTATTTGCGGAAGTTCCACCTTCTATTGAGCATTCTATGAGGGACGGAGGGGCTGAAAATCCACTCTCGACAAAAGCCACAAGCCCTTTGGGATGACCACTGCATCTTTTGCTGTCAAACGGGTGGCATGGTGGCGGAAATCACCCGGGATGCTGTGCCGAAGATGGTTTGTTTACTCAGCCGGCAACCCTTTGGTAAGCTTCGCCAAGTCGCAGCCAAGAACCCTGGCAATCCGGCACATCTTTTTCAAAGATGGATTCCGCTCTCCCCGCTCCACTCCACCCACGTAGCTGCGGTCAATCTCCGACTCGAAGGCAAGGCCCTCCTGCGAAAGCCCTTTTTCCTTGCGGGCCTTGCGAACTCTCTCCCCGAATGCCTTGAGCGAAGGGTCCTTTTTCAACACTTGACAGTGTTGGCCACTGAGGATTTATCGTCCACGGATTATAATCCGCATTTTGTGCTTGCGCTTGGTGCGGGAATCTGTCAAAAACGGTCAAATGAAAATGCAGTGCAGCAATCCAGGGCTGGGATTCAGGAGGAATGATGGGAATCGAAGCTTCGTTGCACAAACCTCCCGGCAAGCCGCAACGCACGATGGCAGAAATCAGGCGAATGCTGTTGCAGAGGATTTCAGACCAAATCCAAAAAGAGCGGTTGCTTTGCGGACCGAAGAAACCGTCACAACGATGAAATCAAACATCCCTTATCGCACCCGTCGAACGAACCTCCCCAATGCTGTTGGAAGGTCAAAGGTCGCCAATAATGTCGCGCAACCGAATGCCGAGGGCTTTTGTGATTCTCAGCAGCGAATCAATCGTGATCGCCCTTTCCGCGCGTTCCACTTGACTGATGTAAACGGGATGGAGCTCCGCTTTCTCGGCCAGTTTCTCCTGGCTGAATCTGGCCTTCTCACGGTGCAACCGAATATTCTCGCCAATCAATCGGCGATGTTTTGGGGGACCACTCACAGCCCTTTACAAAAACAGCAGACCCCAGGGACACGCCATAAGCTACCAGCTTTAGATTGTGCTTGCATTGCAAACGCCGGAAGTGCAAGAATTGGCCAGTCCCAGAGACATCAGCGGCACCGCCTGCGGCGGGAATCATCCCAATGGCATGGGGAACTGTTCGTAACCGGGAATTGACAAACAAATGTTTTGCTTTGTTCCAACATCAGGCCCTAAATCGAGCGTGTGGATGAGAAAATCTAATCCGGCGCCAAACAACTATGAGCCACGAGAATATCAACTCTCTTGACCGCCAAGCGCTCAAGCAAAAATACCTGGGGTGCTTTCATGGCCGCACCACCAACGCGGAGACGTGGCGGGAAACCGTGAGGCGTTTGATTGAGCAGGGCGTCTCCCGTGGAATGCTCCTGAGTTGGGCAGTGGACGCGGGCCATCCGAGAATAACGGTGTCCAGCATTTTGAGCCGGATTTTGGTGTCCCTTGGGTTGCGGGAACGCCGGAAAGGAGCCGGGCGCAAACCATCGCCGGATGCGTTGGCATTATTGCAACACGCCCGGGTCCAATACGGCGGACGATGTTTGAAAGTCCTGCGTGCTGCATTGACCGCGGGACGGGCGCAACTGGCGGCGGGAGGTCGGCAAAGTGAACCCCGGGCAAGCGCGGCCCATATTTCAAGTGCAACGATGCAGTTGGGGAAGAATGGAGAGAATTGCAGGACTGCAATAAGTAACTGAAAATCGAACGAGAATCATGCAAACAACGATTAAAAAGGGAGCCTTTGCGCTGGCAATTTTTCTCATATTCAGCCTTGCCTTGCGCGCCCAGACAGAAACATTAACGCTTGTCCCTAGCAACGAGGTGCCGCAACAGGCCACGTTTTTTTCCGCTCAAAACCGGCCGCCTCTCCCGTACGACTGGATGCCAGATTTGGAGGTCTATTCACTTGGAAATGGCCAGTTTGTGGTCGATGATAGGTCTGTGATTTATTCCACGCCGGGTCCATCGGGACGAACAGGTCGTCGCGCCGGGGATGAAACGGCGACTCCTGCGAACGACAAAGGCGTGCCTTCGCCGTCAAACGCTGGTGGCAACGGCACAAGCCCCATCTCCTTGCTGGCTCAGGCGGAAACGAACCCGCCAGTCCCGCCCGAGGACCTACCGCGAATCGGCACGTTTTATTCCGCTCAGAACCGACCGCCGCTCCCATATGACTGGCTGCCAGATTTGCAGGTCTATCCACTTGGAAATGGCCAGTTTGTGGTTGATGACAGTTCGGTGAATTACTCTGCCGCTGGCACACAGGGAGACGTATCGCGACCAGGCGGTGAAGCGGCAGCTTCCATGGATGACAGCGGCGCGCCTTTACCGCCCGGCGATGGCGGCGGCGGCACGAATTCATTCGGTGGAGGTGGCCCGTACCCTGTCCCGTCCTTTTCGACCAACGGGTTATGGATGCAGATTACCGGCATCACCCACGGCATCGTCTCGTTGAATCTCAACAATGCAGCGGATACCGTGTACGAGGTGTGGAGTAAGACCAACTTGAACCAGACGAACTGGAACATCGAAACGGAAGTGTTCCCCACCAACCAGCAAGTGATGCCCTTCACCATCGCCGGACAAGGCCGAGGAAACCTCTTCGTCTGGGCGCGGGATTGGACAGGCATCACTTCCAATGGGAACGAAACTCCTGAATGGTGGTTTTGGGAATATTTCGGGACGGTGGATTTATCGGACACTAATTTGGATGTCAATGGCGTCCAAACGCTCTTGTTCGATTACACAAATCACATTAACCCCACCAACTATAGTGGACTTTGGCTGGAGGCGCTGCCATCCGGGACGAATGCATACAACTCGGATACAAACTCGCTCACCTTCATTCTCCATGGCACGACCGATGCGTCGTCCTATCAGCTTCAATCAACGGCCTCCCTGACCGCCACCGATTGGACGCCACAGCCACCCATCAGTGGAGCCAGCGGGCAGGATTGGACTCCAATCACATTTCCCTTGTCGGGGCAAACCGCGTTGTTCTTCCGCGCTATTTACTGCCAGGATAGCACCGGGAGCGGGCTGGCCGATTGGTGGTGCCTTGAATATTTTGGAACCCTCGACGTTGACCCGTACGCCGATGACGATAACGACGGTCTTTGCAATCTGGATAAGTACCTTTTGGGAATTTGCCCGACCAACGCGAATGCGATTTCCCCGCTGCACAACAACGCCCAAGCCCTGTTTCTGGCCTACACCAACGATCCGGCCTGTTATTACCAACTGTTCGTTACCAACGGCCCGGACACGAACACGGCGCTGGTCACGATGTGGCCGACAGCGGTGGGAACCAATTACCAGATTTACACCTGTCTGCAAGGCGATCCGACCCTGACTTGGCGGGTGGAAACCAATTATCTGGGCACCAACACGGCGACCACCGTTGCCATAGCGCTCAACGGCAGAAGCCTGAATTTCATAGGGGGCTATGGAGAAGACAGCGATGGGGACGGTTTGCCGGATGGGTACGAAGTTCTGGCCACCCTGACCGATCCGTACCTGCCCGACACTGGCCTGACCGGGACCCCGGACGGGTATAAGGACCCGGACGGTGACGGCTACAGCAATCTTCAGGAGATGTACAATGGAACAAACCCACACGTCTTCGACACACCCGTCGGCGCACAAGACTTGTTTGCCGACTACACCGATGGAACCAATGAAATCGTTTTGTCTTGGGAGCCTGCCGGTGGGTCGGTCAGCAATTATGTCGTATGGGCTTATAATCGCACTCTCAACACAGAAGAATCCATTGCCACTACTTCCTCGACACAATTAAGCTGCATCCTGACCGATCTTGCCGATTACACGGGAGGGTGGGGCCCTGAAGGCGTCAATTTCTACGTCCAAGCCAACTATGCCAACGGCACTACCACTTATGCAGCCCCCACAACGGAAAACCAAGTGTTGAGTCAAGCGGCCATCGTGTCAGGGCTGGAGGGCAAAACCTATTTGCTCACCTCGCTCTTGACCTCGAATCTGGCCGGCTACATTGCCGAACCAGACGGGTTCGGCGCAACGTTTCCTGAAGCCACGGCCTATTTTCAGTCGGCTGCCCTCTACCCGACGAACTCGGACCTGTATTCGAGCAACATTTACATCCCAGCGAGCCAATTCACCAACGGGGTCGCCGTCTTGTCCGATGCGCAAGACCTGCCGTTCTCATTTTTGGAGGCTTACTTTCTCAATCCGCTATTACAGGGAGGGGCGGCCGGTTTCAACGTGGGGGCTGTCGCATCTGGTTTAAACATGCCTTTCATTGATGGCACGGCGCAAATGAAACAAAACATCCAGTTTCTGCTGCGGGCAGCGGGCAACGCGCCCTTTGGCTACGAAGTCCACAATTTCAATCCCTCCTGGCCGGAAACCTACCTCATCACTTATCCGAGCAATTATGTTTATTCATCGCTTTATTACTTCGGCATGGTCGGTGGTGGCGAGGACCTCATGGATCACTTCGCGCCCTTTGAAGACAATTACTTCTACCGCAATTTTGTGTTCGACCCGATTTATTTAGACAGCAATGGAAATCTCAAAACGGGCTTTTCCCCCTGGGAATCGACGTGGTGGCCCTGTAATGAAACGAACAATAATCCGGCCTTCATGTTTCCCACGTTTGATTACGTTGTGAGCAGCAACCTGGCACCCATACCGTGTGTCTTGCCCTCCGGCGGCGCATCCTCGGTGGGGTACTTTGATGGCTCGGTCATCGGTGCCTTTGGGGTTTCCAACTCCGGCAGTGGCCTGGTCATGTGGCCTGTGGTTAATGTCTATGGTCTGTCGTGCGATTCCCTGGTTCTCACTCTGACCAATGGCTTTCAGACTATGCTCTCACCGGGCGGTTACATTTCCGGCTGGAATCGCGGCTCGTTTTATCCCGCGGCTGCCGAGCCCGTCCTGCAAACAGTCGGCTATTATTTTGGCCGGCCTTTCACGGATCCCATGAATTACTATGCGGCGAATGATCCGCTGCCCGGACTTGAATCCTTCAATGTCACCAACACAACGCCGCTGATGATTGGTTCCGTTGGCAATCCAATGCTCATCGCAGGATATGCCAAGCAGGCGGTGCTGAACGGCAGCCCCAACGTATTCGCCTATTTGGGCCAATACTTCACCAACGCCTTCCTCATGAGCAACGGGGTCGTGACCACCAATCCGGCGGGAATTCTCTCGGAATACGGCGAATTCTTCCCCACCGTGCCCGGCCAGGTCGCGCTGCTGACCATGCCCGATCCCGACCAGAACTACATGCAGGGAACCTGCGTGGTTGACATCATCCGGCTCTCCCTGGATGTTAACCACGACGGCATTATGAACGAAACATACACCGGCCCTGATAACGGCAGCTATACGCTCTGGGCCAATAACGACTATGACCGTTATACCGGCGGGGGCGAGGATGACCTGCAAACAGCATCACAACCCGATTATAATTACACGATTGGCGGATACCGGGCTATTCCCTGCCCGCGTGACTTGGAAGACTATGCCAGGCTTTGGGTGTCCGGCGTCTCGAATACCCTTTCCCGTCTGCCCACCGGCAGCACCGTGACGCTGAGTTGGGCGCCTGTTAATTACGATAGCAATGGGAACCCTACGGAGGCCGGAAGTCCCACGATTGACCTGTTCCAAGCGGCTGATCCTGACGGCGGTATTGGCTATCTGACCAACCTGGCCACAGCAACCAATCAACTCAACAACACCCGTTGCCAGTATGTCGGCAGGCTGGGGCCGGGATCGAACATCGTGCTGAACAGTTCCAGCTACAGCAACGGCTGGGCGGGAGATCATTACATCTGGTGCGGCGTTTTCCAGGGCAGTGGCACATTGACCCTGACGATTTCGGACGGCAGCGGCAACCTGTTGGCGCAATCCTCGCAGTCCATTCAAATCCAGGACATCAAACAGATGTATGAGCGATGGACGGTGGGTGACAGCCCCGATACGGCCCCCGGCGCTCCCATGAGCAGCGCCGTTCCAGCGGAGGACAATTTTTCGCCGGGATACCCGGCCCAATATTTCACCTATTCGTACGACCCGGACTACGACACCAACGATGCTTATATCGTTTGTGTTCATGGCTGGAACAAGCTCACATGGCAAAAAGACCGTGACGCCGAGACGATGTATAAACGGCTCTATTGGCAGGGGTATCAAGGGCGATTTGGAGAGTTTCGCTGGCCTTGTAATTTGCTCAATCTAAACACCTTGTTATTAGCCTTGCCGAATTTTGACCTTGGCGAGTGGACGGCCTGGCAGTGCGGGCAGCCCTTTGAAACGTTCCTTGCGGGCTTGAACAGCAAGTATCCTGGCAACGTCTATGTGCTGGCCCATAGCATGGGCAACGTTGTGACGGGCGAGGCGTTGCGACTGGCAGGGACGAGTAATATCGTGAATACGTACGTGGCGACGCAGGCGGCGATTTCGGCCCATGATTACGACAATACCATTGCGCAAGATGTCCCCTACCGGCCCGCAACGCCCGATTCGGAAGGCCACTACTACACCAACGGCGCACCCCCTTACTTCAACAGTATTGGAGGGGCCAGCCATTTTGTGGATTACTACAATTACAATGACTCTGTCCTGAGCTGGTGGATTACCGATCAGCAGATAAAACCGGACGTTGGTTATCAATATGAGACACCTTCCCAGCGGTATCCTTCCGGTTATTATTACCAAGTGGGAATCCAACAGCCCCGCCCTTTGCTCTTCCCGACCAACACATACGAGATTTTCGCCAGGGCGGTCCCGTCATATTCGTTTCCCTTGGGAGCGGAGACGAATATCGCAGCCACATTTCCAAGTTCGTTGGCGGTCAATTTACACGCAGCCCCGTATAACTTCGGGACTCAACACAGCCTTCAATTTCGTTCTGACAACATGACCACGGCAGTCTATTGGCATCAATTACTTATCAGTTTCGGTATCAACCACTGACATCCTATGAAAAAACATGATCTTTCCTTTGTTGCGGTTATTGCTACGTTGACCCTTTATGTTGCGCCGACTTCATCCATCGCGCAGGCCCCGGCGAATCCTCCGATTCACTTCTACGGGAGAGCGGTTGATCAGAACGGGGAACCAGTCGGAAACGCAAAGGTTACGCTTGACGTAGTCACTACTCGTCTCGGCGGATACGGGGACGACTCAAAGCCGATGACGTTGCAAACAGGTCAAGATGGCAAGTTTCAAGTGACGGGTGTCACGGGGTACTCCCTGGATAACATTTGGATTGAGAAAGAGGGCTACCAACTCTCGCCGAAAACAATCCGCAGTTATCTCTTTGGCATCCATCCTGACTACAAACCCGACCCGGCCAATCCGGTTGTGTTTAAGATGTGGCAACTGGCGGGGAAAGAGCCGTTGGTTGGTTCTGCATGGCACGGTAGGATTCCTGGCGATGGCGGAGTGGAGCGATTCGATCTCAACACTGGAAAACAAAGTGCCAATGGCGAGCTTGAAATAACATGCACCCGCAGCCCTTTGAACTCCCCTCCACCAGGCAATGGCCACTTCGATTATAAGTTTCAAATTGCCGTTGTGGGCGGAGGCATTCAACCCACCGACGATGAATTTGACTATCGCACGCCGGAGAATGGGTATTTACCGAGCTTTACATTTGGCCAAAAATCAGACGATCCAAAGTGGGACATCAGAATACCTATACCGAAGGACTATTACATTAAAACAGCAGATGGCCACTACGGAAGATTACATGTGGAATGGTACGCCGCCCAAGGCTCACCCGCACATTTGGAATGGAACTGCTCCATCAATCCATCTGGTTCTCGCAATTTGGAGCGGTAAGCAAAAACGAGAGCAAGGGTATGTTCAGAATCAAGTCAATCCTAATTCTATCACTGATATTTTTGGGTGGCTGTGTTCTTTCGTTTTATCCTCTTTTCGAGAATGAGGAGGTTCGGTACGATCCTGCACTGGTAGGAGTTTGGAACGCAGTGCCGGCACATGCACCTGATTCTACTAACTCCGATGGCAAGATTACGATTAGCCAAGCTCCATTCATGGGGAATACATACATGGTGGAATTCGATACGCACGACGAAGTGCCAGGCCGCTTTATAGCGCAGATTGGATTTATTGGCACAAACCGATTTTTTCAGATGGTGCCGCAACGGCCTGACTGTATCCACGCAAAGAGTCTTTTTGGTGGACATTTTATTCAAGCGTGGAGCTTCTGGAAGGTTAATCTCAACGGGGACAGAATGTCGTTGTACGATATGAATGAACCTTGGCTCGATGATATGCTCAAAGCGAAAAAGCTGGAAATCAAACATGAGCAGCAGAAGGGTGGTTTTATTGTCCTGACCGCCTCAGCTAAAGAATTAAAGGCATTTATTTT
>Ga0187851_10004076_pt1 | contig 12055 bp, 9 predicted proteins | sample June2016WEW_6_10_FD_132997 | JGI IMG/M metagenome (GOLD analysis project Ga0187851, IMG submission 132997) | Peatland microbial communities from SPRUCE experiment site at the Marcell Experimental Forest, Minnesota, USA - June2016WEW_6_10 | ecosystem: Environmental > Terrestrial > Soil > Wetlands... | reverse complement strand
GACGCGCGACGCTTTTCATGCCCGGATTGAGGCGACGGATCAAGCGTCCGAGGTGGCTCAGGACAACCCCAGGCCGCTACTGAGTAGCGGGCACCCCTTGTTAAGTCATTTTTTATCAATTACTTACAAAATCATGGCGGCTATTAGTAGCGGTCAGGGCTCTCGAAGGTCGGCGCTACAGCGGCTTGGGTCCTGCGGCAGCCGACCACTCCTCCTGCGGGCTCGCTTTGCGGCCGCTTGACCGGCCCGGGACGTTCGGGCACGCCTTTGTGGCGAATGTTCAGATAGTAGATGCCAAACCAATTGCTGCGCGCGCGATTCTATACAAGCCACTGGCCGCGGGTCTCTAGAGAGCTTGACCCGCTGGCGGATCGTCTGATCGTGACCGATTTGCCCCGTTGCGGGCGGTGGAAGCGGCTTGGACGAACCGGCGCAGCAGGCAGCGCCGAGCCGCCTGCCGCGCCGGAGCGATGCTTCAAAACGTAAGATGCAGGCCGAGCTGGAGGAAGCGCGAGCTGCCGATGGTGTGTTGAATCATCCCCAGGCTGCCCTCGGGCGGGATAGAAGGCGGCCCCGCGTAGTTGGGGAAGAACACGACGTCATTGTTGGGCGTATCGAAATCGGGGTGGTTGAAGATATTGAACGCGTCCGCCTCGAAGCGCAGACGGTAGCGCTCTTTGATGCGGAATTCCTTGGCCACGCTCATATCGAAGCGCACTTGGAAAGGACCTCGGAACAGGTTGCGGCCCGTGTTCCCGAAGACGGACTCGTAATTATCGCACCCGGATGAGTCGCAGGCAGGCACTCCGTTGGTGCCGGGCGCGACAAACTGCGGTGCAAAATCGTTGGCATTGAGGACCGGCTTACCGGCATTGACACCGGTGGTGCCCTGAAGCTGGGCCTGCTTGGCAGTCACGCCCGGGGCGAGCGGGACGATGGGATTGCCGATATCGTCGTAGGTGCCATAATACAAGCTCGCCACCGAGCCCGAATAGTCGTAAACGCTGTATGGCTGGCCGCTTTGGGCCACCGTCTGTCCGCCGATGGTCCAGCCGTTGACTAACTCACCCATGGCCCTACTCTTGACGAGGTTAGGAATCGTGTAGCTGTAATTCACGAGTAACACGTGCGTCTGATCGAAGTCGGCCGAGGCATAGTTGGCGCTGGGAGTCAGCGGATTATTGCCGGTGACGAAGAGCCCCAGGCCGCTCTGCTCGTCGAGAGCGTGCGACCAGGTATATGACGCGGTGAACTGCAGACCGTTGGAGAGACGCTTGCGCGCCTGAATCTGCAAAGCATTGTAGTTGGAGATACCCTCGGCCTTGTATAGCACGGAATTAAAGTCATAGCCGATATAGGGCACGCGGACGGCAGCGTTGCCGGCATAATAGGGCGGCGGACACAGGGGTTCGTTGTCGAGACCACCGTTATTGCAGTTGCTGAGCAGGCTTGTACCACCGTAGGAAGAGGTCTGCCCGTTTACCGGATTCTGCGCCGTGGCGATGAGCGGCTGATTGAATGGAATGGGCAGCACTTCATTGGTGCCATGGTTGCCGACGTAGCCAACGCTGAAGAGCCAGTTATTGGAAGCTTGATATTGCAGGTCGAAGGTCCAGTTCTGCGTGTAAGGCAGCTTGTTATTGATATCATAACCGCCGAACAGGAAGGGCCCAAAGAGATTGCCCGCCGGCCAGTCCCCGGATCCGGTTTGTGCCGCGTTAGGTAACAGGGCGAGAAAACCAGCGGCGCTGCCTGACGGCGGCGGCGGGGCCACTGTGCCGAAGGGCGCCGAAAGGCTCGCTCCCCCCTTGGCGGCGACCGGCTCGACGAACGGCGGCGCCAGTGTCACGCCGAACGGACCGCTAAAGCCCTGGCCAGCGCTGGGTGAGAGGTAGCTGAACAGCTCGCCTCGATCATAATAGATGCCGTATCCGGCGCGCACGGTGAGCTTTGAAAGCGGCGTCCAAGCGATGCCGATGCGCGGGGCGAAGCCCCACTGGCGGTTCTTCATGAGGGAATTGCTGGCGCCCGACGTGGCGGAGTTCGGGTTATTGCCGGCGACTTCCAGACCAGAGTTGGTGATGGTATCCGCGCCCGTATTGTAGGCATAGAGGCTGGGATCGAAGCCGGTGAGCTTACCATATTTTTCCGACAGCGGCCCGTCGAAATCCCAGCGCAGGCCGGCCGTCACCGTCAGGTTACTCCGAACCTTATAGTTATCGTTGACAAACGCGCCCACGGTATCGGACCTGTAATAGCGGTTGGCCGAACCCGCGAACGCATCTCCGCTGCGCACCGAACCTTCCACGAAGGTAAGGAAGGTCTTGAAGTCCAACGTATCCGTGTTGGTGTTGTTGTTGATGATATTAAGCTGAGTGTGGTCCCATTGCGCGCCAATAGAGATGGTGTGCTTGCCTTTGATCAGATTCAGCTTGGATTCGTATTCCCATTGATCCTGGTACATTCCTGCATTGCCAAAGCTGGTGCTGGGGCCGAATTCCAAGCCATAACCAATGGCCGGCTCCGCATTGGATATATCGAACTGAGGAAAGGTCGGCGAACCCAGCAGACCGATGCCCAGCGTACTCGGACTGAAGCCCTGTTCGGTCTGCGCGTAAGCCCGCAGGCGCGTGAAGCCGGCGCGCTGCTCCCAGGTGATACTCGGAGTCAGTATGACGGTATTGGAAATGGAACCCACCTGGCTGCCCGCCGCCATCTGCTGGGAGAAGCCCAGCAGGGAACCAACCGCGCCGAAAGGACTTGTTGTGGGATTGTTTTGAACGTAATACTTCGCCGACAAACGGTCCCGGTCGCTTATCGCATAATCTATGTCGGCGATTCCCTGATCGACGTTAGACGTCGAGTTGGGCCCTTGTACCACGGCGTCGTAGCCCAGCGCGTTAGCCGTTGTGGCATCCGTGATTTGCGGCGTTGGAATCAGGAACTGTCCATTCGGGAGCTTAGCCTGCAACAGGTTCAGCGCGGCGGGATTGATCTGGGTGGCGGTGAGCGTCTTGCCGTAGGTGGCGGAAATCATGGAGGTGATTCCAGCTGCGCTGCGGTCGTCGGTCAGAGCCAGCGGCACCGTCGCGTCCTTGGTAGAGGACGACGCATCGGCGATGCGAACTCCCTGGTAGGACAAGAAGTAAAACAACTTGTCCTTCTTGATGGGTCCGCCGAAGGTTGCGCCGAACTGGTTGCGATTCAGAAATGGAACCTTATCAGTGATCGCCGGGGACGCGTTGTAGAAGAACGGCGCGGCGTTCATATCGCTGTTCTGAAATTGCTCCCAGACCGACCCGTGAAGCGAGTTAGTGCCGGACTTGGTCAGCACGCTGATGTGCGCGCCGCTGCTGTTGCCCTGGGACGCATCATACATGGCGGAGTTAACCGTGATCTCCTGGATGGCATCGATGGGCGGCGTGGGCAGGGCCTGGCCGATGGCGCCGTAGACCGAGGTGCTGGTCTGGATCTCACCGCCGGCGCCGAAGTTCTCGCCGGTGTTCAGCACGAAGCGGTTCTCGCCCACCTGGCTGGTGGAGTTGCCGTTGAACAGGTTGTTGGTGCTGATGCCGTTCAGCGAGAAGCCGTTGCTGGTGTCGCGGTTTCCATTCGCGAAGATGGCCTGATTGCCGAGGCCGGCGTTGGTGCCGCCGCCTCCTAGAAAGTCCGCGTGGACGCCAGGACTCAGAATCGCCAATTGCGTAAAGCTGCCGGTGCCGAGAGGCGTGTCCTGAATGGTGAGCTGGTCGACGACATAGCCGGTCGTGGCGTCAGTCTGGTTCATGAGCGCCACGGCAGTCACCTCGACGGTGGTGCTGACGGAGCCGACTTTGAGGCTGCCGTCCACCGTCGTTGTACGGCCGCTCGAAACGAGAACCTCCGTGTGGGACTCGATCTGAAAGCCGGGCTTGGTGAAGCTCAACTCGTAGGTTCCGACGGGCAGATTGGAGACGGAATAGGATCCATTCGTCTGCGAGTGCACGGTCACCTCGAGATTGGTGGCCACGTTGCGCGCCTGCACAACGGCATCGGGCACGGCGCCACCCGAAGAATCCAAAACAGTCCCGGTAATGGCTCCGACAGTCTGTTGCGCCTGGCAGGGCATTTGTGAGCCGATGAGCAGGAATAGCAGCACGGCGGCGACCACGAAATGGTTCCACAGCAAATTAAACTCGTGGTTCTTAGGGTTTTTCATAGATCTCCTCGCACAGACTTTCCCTCGCGCTGATGGACGCACCTCTGGCATTGGGCAGATTCGAGAATACCGTGACGGAGACTAAGACGTCACAAATTTCGCGACCAGAAATGCACCCGCCGCCACGCGCACGAGGCGTCGGCGCCAGAACACGGCCAAGCATGGCGACTTGTTTGTCTATGCTAGCATCTGCTGATTTCAAGTCAATGAAATTCCGGCGGCGATACTGTTGGCGCGCGACCGAAACGAAGGAGCTTCCGGGCCGATCGGCCTGTAAGGCGATGACACGGGCGTGGTGCAGTTCCGCAACATCACCATCCGGGTACCGAAGAATTAGCCGGCATTTCTCACCACGCCCGTCGCGACGCGCGGCGCTTTTCCATGCCCGGATTGAGGCGACGGATCAAGCGTCCGAGGTGGCTCAGGACAACCCCAGGCCGCTACTGAGTAGCGGGCACCCCTTGTTAAGTCATTTTTTATCAATTACTTAAAAAATCATGGCCGCTATTAGTAGCGGTCAGGGCTCTCGCAGGTCGGCGCTACAGCGGCTTGGGTCCTGCGGCAGCCGGCGCAACTTCCTTCGTCTCGTTCTGCGGCCGCCTGACCGGCCCGGGACGTTCGGGCACGCCACAGTTGGGGCGAATCCTATTCGCAGAGGCGCGGGCACATGCCGGCGTCGTTCGGGCAGGCCGGCGTGTCAATCAAATCAGTGCCCTCATTGGCGGCTGGTCAGGTTTTCGTACCATACCAGGTCGGCGGTGGCCGAACCGATGCAGACGAGGCCGGGGTGCGGGCTGGCGTTCAGGTTGGCTAGCGCACAGCCGGTGGCGCTGATGTGGTCGTCGAGGACGCGGCGCGTCCAGCCGTCGTGGCCGTCGCCATGGTACAGCACCAGGCTGTGGGCTTTGCGGAACCCGGCCACAACTTCTTCGTCGCCGTCGCCGTCGAAATCGGCGGCGACGATGGTATGGCCGTCTTCAAGACTCGAGTCGATGACGCGGCGCGACCAGGTGGCATTGTCCTGGTGATAAATGGCGACCTGGTTGCCGTGCCACGGCTCGATGGCTGCCAACTCGCGGCCGCGGCGCGATTTCACGACGGTCACGTCGCTCGATCCGCACTTCGGCCAGGGCGATGGATCGCCCGCGCCGATACGCGTCTTCACCCAGCCGGCGGGGGTGTTGAGGAACAGATGGATGCCTTCGAAGCTGGCCGTGAGGAGGTCGTCGCGGCCGTCGCCGTCCCAGTCGGTGACGAAGATGCCGTGCAACACGCCGTGCAGGTCGTTCGAGATGATTTCCCGTTTCCAATCGCCGGCGTGGTAGAGCACCAGGGGAATGGCGTCGCGGTAATCGGGGGACGTCGAATGCGGGCCGGCGAGCGGCGCGTTGACGAAACCGATCGTGGCGCCGGGTCCGAAGTGGCCCGCGCGCAGGCGGTGCGACGTGGGCAACTGGTCGATCAGCCGCATCGACCACGGCGCGCGCGGATCGCCCTGGTGATGCAGCAGCCAGATGTTGCCGGCGCTCTCGGCCGGATTCATCGAGAAGCCTTCGGCCAGCAGCAGTTCGGGAATGCCGTCGCCGTCTATGTCCGCCACGGCGAGATTGATCATCTCCTTGCGCCCGCTGACGATGACGTGGCGCTGCCAGCCGGGATTTTCGTACCACACGAGTTCAGAGAGCCCGGCGGCCAGCGCAATGATGTCGGGCTTGCCGTCGTGGTTCATGTCGGCAACGACGACGTGGTAACCGCCGGTGAGTCCGGTGGCGATGGTGTGGGCCTGAAAACGAATCTCGGACGGAGCGGCGAGTGCGGCGGCGCAGGTCAACGCAGCCGCGGCCAGCATATGCAGGTTCTTCACACCCACAATGTAACAACTTGCTGAAGAGGGCAGTCCCCTTGCACGGAGATAGCGGACACAACCGCTCCCTGACGGTCGCGGCTCAGAAACACGGTCGCTGCTCAGCAGCGCACGGGCGCGCTCAGGTGCGGTAGCTGGCGTTGATGGTGATGTAGTCGTGGGTCAGGTCGCAGGTCCAGAACGTGGCCGTGCCGGGGCCTTTCTCGCCCAGCCGCACGCGAATCGAGCAATCCGGCGCGTCGAGCTTTTGCGACAATGCGAGCTCGTCATAGTCGGCGGCGAGGCCGCGGCGGCACACGGGCACGCCCTGCAGCCAGATGTCGGTTTTAGAAGGATCGAAGATCGCGCCCGCATAGCCCGCGGCGCACAGAATGCGTCCCCAGTTGGGGTCCGAGCCGGCGATGGCGGTCTTGGTGAGGTTGGAGTTGGCGATGGCGCGCGCGATGCGCACCGCATCCTGGGTGCTGCGCGCGCCGTCGACGCGGATCTCGATGAACTTCTTCGCGCCCTCGCCATCGCGCGCGATCTGCCGGGCCAGCGACTGGCAGACTTCGTTCAAGGCGCGCTGAAATTGCGCGCGATTCGAAGCCGTGATTTTGACGCCCGAAGCGCCATTGGCCAGCACCAGCAGGGTGTCGTTGGTACTCATATCACCGTCCACGCTGAGGCGGTTGTAGCTGAGAGAGACGGCCTGGCGCAGGGCGCGCTGCAACTCGCCCGGCGCGAGCGCGGCGTCGGTCACGACGAAGGCCAGCGTGGTGGCCATATGGGGATGAATCATGCCCGATCCCTTGGTCAGGCCCGCGACGCGGAAGCCTGCCTGCTCCACGCAGGCCGTCTTGCTGACGGTGTCGGTGGTCAGAATCGCGTCGGCGGCGTCGTTGAAACGGTCGGTCGAAAGACCCTCGACCAACGCCGGCAGGGCATCGGTAATCAGAGCCGGGTTCAGCTCGACGCCGATGACGCCGGTGGAGGACGGCAGCACCTGCGGCACGGGCACTTGGAGCAGTTTCGCCAGGGCGCGGCTGGTGGCGAGCGCGACCTTGTCACCAGTGCGCGTGGCGCAGTTGGCATTGCCGGCATTCACCAAAATCGCGCGCGCCCGGCCGCCGGTGGCTTTCAGATTTCCACGCGTCAGCCTCACCGGCGCGGCCTGCACGAGATTCGTGGTGAAGACGCCGGCGGCCGCGGCCTCAACTTCCGAAACAATCAGCGCCAGATCCGGTTTTGCGACCTTGCGGATGCCGGCGTAGACGGCGGAGTATCGAAACCCTTGGGGCAATTTCACTGCGAGCTTCCCTCCCGCGGAATAAACTTGAGCGCAGCGCGTCCGCAGCCGGCTGGCGTGAACTGAGATTGGACCGGACGGCTGGGGGAACGGGACCCCAACGGGCTCATGCGCCGGCAGCGGGGCCTGAGTCATTATTCATGTTCGCCCAGTATGTCGTCGCCCGTCATCCGCGTGCCGTTGACGAACGCCGCCGCGTTGACCCGCCGCCGCAGCCTCAACCGCCGAGACTATCGGCGGCAGATCCGATTCGGCGACCTCGCGGACACCGACCTATAAGGCGTGTCAGCTGACGCGCGGGCAGAATCGGCAACGCAGTCCGACGCGTGAGGCGTGCATTGCCCTGGGGCACGCAAGCCCGCGGCGTGGAGTTTCGGTTTGACATGTGCTACACATGCTTTCATGCTTAGAGCATGAGCAAGATGATCCAGGTGCGCGATGTCCCCGCGTCCGTGCACGGCACGTTGAAGTCGCGTGCGGCCCGCGAGGGGATGAGTCTTTCGGACTTCATCAAGCGCGAGTTGGCGCGTGTGGCTGAGAAGCCGACGACGGAGGAGTGGCTCGGGCGCACGCAGCAGGCGAAGCCGATACCGGCGAAGGTGACCGCCGCGAAACTGGTGCGGGCGCTGCGGGACGAACGATGATCGTCCTCGATGCCTCAGTCGTCGTGGAACTGCTCATCAACGGGAGCCTTGCGGATTCCATCCGGGAGGAACTCGCCGGCCGAGACGATTCATTCATCGTTCCGCACCTGATCGACGTCGAGGTGATGAGCGCGCTGCGCAGGCTTGCAGAGGGCCGGCGCATCGACTCTCATCGCAGCGCGCAGATGCTGGCCGCGCTGGCTGAGCTGCCCGCGGAACGGTACGCTCACACGCCGCTGATCGAGCGGATCTGGCAGTTGCGCCACAACTTCACGGCATACGATGCCGTGTACATCGCGCTGGCCGAAGCCACGGGCTCAGTGCTCTACACCTGTGACGAGAAATTACTGAGAGGCCACCGGGCCCAGGTCAGGCTGTTCGCAGCCTCCTGCTGACGCCGTCCTCGCGACTGCTGCCGGACCCATCCGCGTTGCCTCCGTGGGGTGCAGATGGACTCGGCAATGGAATGCCCTTCGGCGGGGATTCTCTAGGAGTGTTCGCCCAGCATGTCGTCGCCCGTCATCCGCGTGCCGTTGACGAACGCCGCCGCGCTCACGCGCCGTCGTCCCTCGACTTGCACTTCGAGCAGTTCGAGCACGCCGTGGCCGGTTCCGGCGAGCAAGCGCTTGTCCACCACGTGCAGCAGTCCCGGCGCCAGCTCTTCGCCGGCGATCCATTCGCTGGACGAGACCGGGCGGCACTTCCAGACGTTGAACCGGTCGCCGCGGAACCAGGTCCAGGCGCCGGGCCAGGGCAGAAATCCGCGCGCCCGGTTGAAGATCGCGCGCGCCGACCGCTGCCAGTCGATCAGGCCGTCCTCTTTTTTGAGGATGCGCGCAGGCGTCGCGGCAGCGTGATCCTGCGGCGTGCGCGGGCACTCGCAGCGCTCGAGCAGCGCCAGCGTCTCGATCAACAACTCCGCGCCCATGGCCGCCAGCCGGCGGTTCAACTCGGTAGAACTTTCCTCCGCGCCGATGGGCGTTTTGGCTTGCAACAAAATGTCGCCGGTGTCGAGCCCGGCGTCGATAATCATGGTGGTCACGCCGGTGACCGCGTCGCCGCTGGCGATGGACCATTGGACCGGCGCGGCGCCGCGCCAGCGCGGCAGCAGCGAGGCGTGCACGTTGACCACGCCCAGCCGCGGCAGGTCGATGATGGTCTGCGGCAGGATCTGCCCGTAGCCGACGACCACGATCACGTCGGCGCGCAATTCAGCCAACTCGGCTACCGGCTCCGGATGGCGAATGCGCTCGGGTTGGCGCACGCTGAGGCCGAGCCTGAGCGCGGCTTCCTTGACGGGCGACACGGCGAGCTCCTGGCCGCGGCCTTTGGGCCGGTCGGGTTGCGTGTAGACGGCCGCGATGCGGTGGCCCGCGGCGGCGATAGCTTCCAGAGTGGGAACGGCGAAATTGGGTGTGCCGAGAAAAGCGACGTTCATCGCAAATCGCAGATTACCATTCCCCGGCCTTGGCCAGCTTGCGAATTTTGCGTTTGATGAGATCGCGTTTCAGCGGGCTGACGTGGTTGATAAACAGGATGCCGTTCAAATGGTCCAGCTCATGCTGCATGGCGCGGGCCAGCAGCTCTTCGCCGCCGATCTCGAACCACTCGCCCTCGACGTTCTGGGCGCGCAGCCGGATCTTCATCGCGCGCTTGACGTCCTCGCGGAAACCGGGAATCGACAGGCACCCTTCCTCGCCCACTTGGCGGCCGTTCTGTTCGACGATTTCGGGGTTGATCAGCACCACGCGCGCGGCCGGATCCTGGCCGGCCGAAGTGTCGATGACCGCCAGACGCCGGGAGATCCCGATCTGCGGCGCGGCGAGGCCCAGCCCTTTGGCGGCATACATCGACTCGAACATGCTCTCGACCAATTCGCGCAGCTCGCTGGTGCCGAATTCCAGGATCGGCTCAGCCGGCGTTTCCAGAACCGGATCGCCGTACTTGACGATAGTGTAAATCGTGGTCTGAGGCCCCACCTGGTCAGAACTCCTTAACCTGTTGGATGTAGCCGTCGAAATTGCGTCGCGTCTCTTTGAGGCTATCCCCTCCAAATTTATCAAGAAAGGCCTGGGCCAGGGTCAGCGCCACCATCGCCTCGCCGATCACGCCGGCCGCGGGCACGACGCACACATCGCTGCGCTCGTACGCCGCCAGAGCCGTTTCCTTGGTCCCGAGGTCCACGCTTTCCAGTGGTTTGCGCAGGGTCGAGATGGGCTTTAACAGGCCGCGCACGACGATTTCCTGACCGTTCGTGATGCCGCCCTCCAACCCGCCCGCCTTGTTGGCCCCGCGGGTAAACTCGTGGCGCTCGCGGCTATAGCCGATGGCGTCCTGGACCTTCGATCCGAAAAACGCCGCGGCCTCGTCGGCGCTGCCGATGAAGACGCCCTTGACGGCCTGAATTGAGACGATGGCCTGGGCCAGCCGGCCGTCCAGGCGGGTATCCCAGGCGATGTGCGAGCCCAGGCCCGCAGGCACGCGGCGAACGCGCACTTCGAAGATGCCGCCGACGGTGTCGGCAGTGCGGTAGGCCTCGTCGACCACGGCTTTCATGCGCGCCTCGGTTTCCGGGTCCACACATCCCAGCAGCACTTCGTCCTTTTGCGCCAGTGCGGCTAGCTCCTCCCAGGTGGCCTCGCGTTCCAGCCGCACCGGACCGACCTGCACCACGTGGCTCAGCACCTCGATGCCGAATTGGGCCAGGAATTGGCGCGCCAGCGCGCCGGCGGCCACGCGCGCAGCGGTCTCGCGGGCGCTGGCCCGTTCGAGGATCGGACGAGCCTCGTGAAAATCGTACTTCATCGCTCCGGCCAGGTCGGCATGGCCCGGCCGCGGCCGCGTGAGAGGCTTCTTTTTCTGGTCGCTATCGGGCGCCGATTCCACCGGCAGCGCCTCAGTCCAGTGCTTCCAGTCGCGGTTGCGGATGATCAGCGCGACCGGTGCGCCGGTAGTCTCGGAATGGCGGACGCCGGAGACGATTTCCACTTCATCGTGTTCGATCTTCATCCGCCCGCCGCGGCCGTAGCCCTGCTGACGCCGCCACAATTCCCGGTTGACTGCGGCGACCTTGACCGGTACACCGGCCGGCAGCCCGGTCAGAAGCGCCACCAGGCACTCTCCGTGGGACTCGCCGGCAGTTTCAAAGCGTAGCATGTTGGGTTCTCTTACATCCTACAATAGTCCTTCAAAACCAGCAACTTAGCTGTGGGCGGCGGTTCCAGCCGCCGGCAGGCGCAAATCGCCTTACGGAATGATGGCCTGGGGATAGGGGGAATCCGCAAAGGGCGGAAGGCGGAGGGGATGAACGCGCGAGGCGGGGTTAGAACAGTTGCCGGACGGCCAGGCCGAGCATCCACCCAATCGCGCCACCGGCGACCACGTCGCTGAGGAAATGCATGCCCAGAATAATGCGCGAGGCGGCTATACTGACGGCGCAAAAGAGAATGCCCGGCGCGGCGTGGGGATATTGCAGCACTATCGGAGTACAGACCGCGAAGGCCGTAATAGTATGGCCGGAGGGGAAAGAAAACTGGTCGGGCGGCAATAGTTTGGACCAACAATGCGGCTCGACAGCGCAGGGCCGGCGGCGGCCCGTGGCGCGTTTCAAGCCCAGGAAAAGGATGATCCCGACGCCCGCGGCGAAGCCCGACTCGGCCACGACCAGCATCCCTTGCGCTCCGCCGAAAAGCAGCAAAAACGCACCCATTACGTACCACAGCCAGCCGTCACCGCCGCGCGTGGCACAAATCATCCATAGCCGGATCCACTTGGGCGCAGGCCATTTCTGCACCTTGCGCATGAGCGAATAGTCGCGTCGCGTGATCGAATTCAGAACTGTTTCGGCTAAACTGGACATCGTCGCAGTTTCAGTGTGGGGGAATTGTGTGAATGGGCCGTGAATATAACTACAATTCTGTATTTAATATAGCAGAAAACAGGGGGTCCTCGCTGGGACTGGGGCGGGTGGAAATAGGAAAAGGCCGCGTGGCCCTTCCGAGCCGCACGGCCTCTTGAAAAACTCGGAAAAAACTACTGAGCGGTGGTCTTCTTCTCGGTGG
>Ga0187851_10004073_pt1 | contig 12059 bp, 6 predicted proteins | sample June2016WEW_6_10_FD_132997 | JGI IMG/M metagenome (GOLD analysis project Ga0187851, IMG submission 132997) | Peatland microbial communities from SPRUCE experiment site at the Marcell Experimental Forest, Minnesota, USA - June2016WEW_6_10 | ecosystem: Environmental > Terrestrial > Soil > Wetlands... | reverse complement strand
TTCCGTGACCGGCTGACCGCGGTGCTCGGCGTCAGCGCGGGCCTGGCCGATCATCTGGCCAGGCACCCGGAGGACTGCCAGGTGCTGCGCGGTGCCGTCAGCCGCCCCGCTCCGGCGGAGCTGCGCGAGGAGATGCTGCACGCGGTCGGCGTGCCCCCGCACGAGGAGGCCGGACCCGATGACCCCGGCGGTCCCGTGGCCGGCGGGAAGGAGCCCACGGCCGCGCTGGCCGCGGCGTACCGCCGGCGCCTGCTGCACGTGGCGGCCCGGGACATGACCGGCGTCGCGACCGTCGACGCGGTGGCCGAGGAGCTGGCCGACATCGCGGCGGCGGTGCTCGAGGCGGCCCTGGCCATCGCCCGCGCCGAGCTGCCCCCCAAGTCCGTGCCGGTGCGGCTCGCCGTGCTCGCCATGGGCAAGTGCGGCGGCCGCGAGCTGAACTACGCCAGCGACGTTGACGTGATCTTCGTGGCCGAGCCGGTCAAGGGCGAGGAGGAGGACGAGACCGCCGCGCTGGCGACCGCCAGCAGGCTGGCCGCGGGGCTGATCGGCGTGTGCGCGCGTTCCACCCCGGAGGGCAGCATCTTCCCGGTCGACCCGAACCTCCGGCCGGAAGGCCGGTCAGGCCCGCTGGTCCGGACGCTGGCCAGCCACCAGGCCTACTATCAGCGCTGGGCCAAGACCTGGGAGTTCCAGGCCCTGCTGAAGGCCAGGCCGGTGGCGGGCGATATCGTCCTGGGCCAGGCCTACGCGGACACCCTCGGTCCGCTGGTCTGGCAGGCGGCCCGCCGCGAGCATTTTGTCGAGGACGTGCAGGCCATGCGGCGGCGGGTGGAGCAGCTGCTGCCCGCCAGCCAGGCCGGGCGTGAGCTCAAGCTCGGCCCGGGCGGGCTGCGGGACATCGAGTTCGCCGTCCAGCTGCTGCAACTGGTGCACGGCCGGATCGATGAGACGCTGCGCGCGCCCGCGACGCTGCCCGCCCTGGCCGCCCTGGCCGCCGGCGGGTACGTCGGCCGGGCCGACGCCGACGAACTGGCCGCCGCCTACCGTTTCCTGCGCCGCACCGAGCATCTGCTCCAGCTGCACCGGCTGAGCCGCACGCACACCCTGCCCGAGGATCCCGCCGTACTTCGCCGGCTCGGCCGGGCGATGCGGTTCATTGACCGGCCGAACGAACCGTGGTGGCAGTCCGCGGAAACCGTGATCCGCCCCGACCCGGCGGTCGAGTTCGACGAGCTGTGGCGCCGCCATGCCCGGCAAGTCAGGCGCCTGCACGAGAAACTGTTCTACCGGCCGCTGCTCGAAGCGGTGGCCCGGCTGCCGTCGGAAGCGGCCCGGCTGACGCCGGCCGAGGCCCAGGCGCGACTGGAAGCGCTCGGCTACCAGGACCCGGCCGGGGCGTTGCGTCACATCGACGCGCTGACCAGCGGGGTCTCGCGCCGCGCGGCGATTCAGCGGACACTGTTGCCTGTATTGCTCGGCTGGTTCGCGGACGCGGCCGAGCCGGACGCGGGCTTGCTCGCGTTCCGTCAGGTCAGCGAGGAGCTTGGATCCTCTCCTTGGTACCTGAGGCTGCTGCGGGACGAGACCAAGGCGGCCGAACGGATGGCCCGCGTGCTGGCGTCGAGCCGGTACGCGGCGAGCCTGCTGCTGCGCGCGCCGGAAGCGGTCGCGATCTTCGGCGACGATGCCGAGCTCGCTCCCCGCAGCCTGGCCGCGCTGCGTTCGGAGATGATGGCGGCGGCCCAGCGCTACGAAGACGACGCCGAGGGCGCGGTCACCGCCGTCCGTTCCGTCCGCCGCCGCGAGCTGCTGCGGACCGCCAGCAGTGATATTTTGCGTGATCCCAGGCCGTCGGGCGGGCTGGCGGTGACGGGGCTGGCGGTGACGGGGGAGGCGCTGACTTCCATTACCCGGGCGGCGGTGGAGACGGCGCTGGCGGTGGCCATGCGGAAGGTCTCGGCGGAGCTGCGCGGGCCCTTGCCGACCAGGTTCGCGGTGATCGCGATGGGCCGCTTCGGCGGGCACGAGTGTGGTTACGGCAGCGACGCGGACGTGCTTTTCGTGCACGACCCGCTGCCCGGTTATCCCGAGCGGCAGGCCGCGGACGCCGCCCATGCGGTGGCGGTGGAGCTGCGGCGGCTGCTCGCGCTGCCGGTGCCCGACCCGCCCCTGATCGTTGACTCCGACCTGCGGCCGGAGGGGCGCCAGGGGCCGCTGACCCGGACGCTGGCCGCCTACCGTGGTTACTACCGGCGCTGGTCCGCGCCGTGGGAGGCGCAGGCGCTGCTGCGCGCGGAAGCCGCCGCCGGGGACGCCGCCCTCGGCGCCGAGTTCACCGCCATGATCGCCGAATTCCGTTACCCGGAAGGGGCCGCCCCGGGCGGGGACGGTATCAGCTCCGCGGCCGTTCGCGAGATACGCCGCATCAAGGCCCGGATGGAGGCCGAGCGGATTCCGCGCGGCGCGGACCGGACGCTGCACGTCAAGTTGGGCCCGGGCGGTTTGTCCGACGTGGAATGGGCCATCCAGCTGCTGCAGCTGCGGCACGCCCATGCGATACCCGGGCTGCGGACCACCCGGACCGGCGCGGCCATGGCGTCCGCCGTCCAGGCGGGCCTGCTGCCCGGCCGTGACGCCGACGCGCTGATGACCGCGTGGGAGCTGGCCGCGCGGATCAGGAACGCGATCGTCCTGGTCGGAGGCCGGCCCGCGGATACCCTGCCCACCCGGCACACCGAGCTGACCGCGGTCGCCCGGCTGCTCGGTTACCCGCCGGGCGACGCCGCGCAGGCGCTCGAGCAGGACTACCGGCGCGCCGCCCGGCGCGCCCGCACGGTGATGGAGCCACTCTTTTACGGCTGACGCTGTGCTTAACGGCACCGGGCGCTGGCCCGCAGCACGGGCACCCGTCACCGGTCTGCGTCTCCGTACCAGCCATCTAGCGGTGCCACGACATAGTGCCACCACGGCCGCGGGCATGCGGTCGCCACTTCCACCGAGGGACACATGAGCGACATAATCTCGAAACGGTGACGACATTGGCTACAATGTTGACGCCACTCGTGGCTATGGTTTAAAGTCTCATTCGTTAGGCGCCGTTCAGGTGCCGCTACGCAGCAAAGGAAGGCCTATGCCTGCTCGTCGAAAGCGTGCGCCAATCATCGTCGCTACCATAGTTCTTTCCTCGGTCGCGCTCCTGTCGGCGTGCAGCAGTTCAGGGAGCGGCTCGACTTCCGGTGGCAGCTCGGCCACCGCGGCATCCGGCGCCGCTATCAACGTGGGCAGCGGGTCGCTCCACCCGCAGAAGATGAAGAACATCGCGCTGATCCTGAACGACAACCTCTCGGCCACCTACTCGGTGGCCCTGGTGAACGCGGCCATGGCGACGGCAAAGAAGGACGGTGTCGGGCTCAACCTGCTGTACGACAACCTGTCGGCGCCTACCGAGCTGACCAACTATGAGAGCGTGCTCTCCAGCGGGAAATACCAGGGCGTGATCGTCCAGCCGCTCACCGGTCAGCTGTGCCAGCCCGTGGCCAGCGACGCGATCAGCCATAACATTGCCTTCGTAGCGATCGTGAGCCCCTTGTGCAGCGACACCGCGAAGCCGGGCAGCGACCCCTGGGCGCCGGGCACGATCTCGTTCGTCGGCGGGATGAATAACCTCAGCCACACCGTCTCGCTCATGAAGAGCGCGGCTTCCAACACTCCGGGCCCCCAGAAGGTCCTCTTGGTCGTCGGCACGCAGACGCTGCCGGACACCGTGTCGTTCTTGGCCGGTTACAAGCAGTACGTCCAGACCAACCCCCAGTGGACCACTGCAGGGACTGTCTACACCGACTTCACCTCGCCGGACGCGCTCTCGCAGACGGAGAACTTCCTGCAGGGCCACAAGGGTGTGACGATGATCTTCACCTCGTATGCGGGCATCACCGAAGGCGTCGTCCAGGCCATCCAAGCGCAGAAGCTGCAGGGCAAGATCGCGGTCTACGACCAGACCGGCGGCAATGCCGAGGACTTCACTCTTGTGACGAACGGGCAGCTGACTGGGACCCTGCCCAGCTACCCGGCCAGCATCGGCTCGGCCGCGGTCCAGGCGCTGGTCGACGCCGGCAATGGCACGACGCCGGAACGCTTCATCGACAACGACGGCAATCCGCAGGCGGTCTCGGGTGCCATCACCAAGTCCACGATCGGCTCGAACACCGCTCAATACAAGTAAGAGCCTGATCATCTGATCGGCCGACGTCACTGGGGCGGCCGACGTCCGCCACTTCGGCGGACGTCGGCAGCCTTGTCTAACGATTGGCGCACAGAATGACGAATTCCGTCCGCGCGGTTGAGCCGAAGCCGTTCGTCGAGTTGCTCGATGTCACCAAGACCTACGGTGAGACACGCGCGGTGCGAGGGGTCTCGATGGTCCTCGCCACGCGCGGAGAGATCCACGCGCTGGTGGGGGAGAACGGCGCCGGAAAGTCGACCTGCGTCGGAATGGCGTCCGGCCGGGTCGCACCCACGACTGGGTCGGTGCTCATCGACGGCATGGCGGTCACGGCGGGGTCGCCCCGTGCCGCCCGCGAAGCCGGCCTGCACGCTATCTACCAGGAACTGACCATCGTCCCGGCGCTGTCGCCCGCGGCGAACGTGTTTCTCGGGCAGAGCATCGCCCGGGGCGGCTGGCTGCGGGAACGCGAGATGCGGGACCGGTACGAGCAACTGTGCCACCGGCTTAACCTCCAGCCGTCCCGGGCTAAGAAGAGCGGCGAGCTGTCCGTGGCCGACCAGCAGATGCTCGAGATTGCGCGGGCGTTGGTCTCTGACGCAACGGGCATCCTGTTCGATGAGCCGACCGCGTCGCTGGCGCACCACGAACGCGACGCGCTGTTCGCCACCATGCGCGGGCTGCGGGCCGAGGGGATCGCCATGACCCTCGTGACGCACAACCTCGAGGAGGTGCTCGAGCACAGCGACGTGGTCACCGTGTTCCGCGACGGGCAGATTGTCGAGCGCCGTCCGACGAGCGACTGGAGCAAACCCGAGATGGTGTCGGCGATGCTCGGCAAGGCGGAGCCGGTGCTCGGCGGACGCCACCCGGCAGCGACGGGTGACCCGGCCGCGAAGGCCGCGCTCACCGTCCGCGGTCTGTCGTCAGCCGACATCCTCGACGATGTTTCCTTCGACCTGCGGCCCGGCGAGATCCTCGGCATCGCAGGCCTTGTCGGTTCAGGTCGAACGTCGGTCCTGCGTGCTCTCGCGGGCTTCGACCGGCACGCGAGCGGCACCGTCCAGACGTCGACCGACCCGGACGGCGCGGCGCCACCGCGCTCCGTGCGCGAGGCGCGCCGTCGCGGGCTGGCGTTGCTGCCCGAAGACCGCAAGGGCCAGGGCCTCATGCTCACCCGCAGCGGCGCGGAGAACGTGACCATCGGAGAGTGGCAGGGGCTGTCGAAGTTCGGAGTCCTTCGCAGCGCAGGCGTCCGGCAGGCAGCCCTGCGGGCGGCGATTCCGGTCGGGTTCGAGCCGGGCCGCGTCGACGAGCAAGTGGAACGCCTGTCGGGCGGGAACCAGCAGAAGCTGCTGCTCGCCCGATGGCTGCACACCAACCACATCGTGCTATTGGCCGACGAGCCCACCCGGGGTGTCGACGTCGGAGCCAAGGCCGAGATCGCTGCCTCGCTCGAGCGACTCGTCGCGGACCGCCGCAGCATCGTACTCGTTTCCTCGGATCTCGAAGAGGTCGTCAACCTCAGCGATCGAGTGATCGTCCTGAACGGCGGCCGGGTACTGGCCACGCTCGACGGCGCGGTCGAAGAGATCTCGGTGGCGCGGATCCTTCACCTGATCTTCGCCGCAACCGAAGACTCACCAACGGCAGGGAGCCCGGCATGACTCAATTGCAGCACGCGCCCGGAAAGGGCGTCGAATCCGTGTCGAGTGGCTGGATACAGCGGTCGTCCGTGCTCTGGAAACACCCGATGTTGCTGGTACTGGCCGCCGAAATTGTGGTGACGAGCATCGTGTACCCGGGATTCTGGGCTGTTGTCAACCTGCAGAATCTGCTGTCGCAGAACGCGCCACTGACGGTGGCCGCAGCTGGCATGACGCTGGTGATAATTGCTGGCGGCTTCGACCTCTCGGTCGGCGCGGTGTTCGGCGCCGGCGCGGTGTTCTACGTTTCGTTGGACGGCACCTTGCCTGTGGGGCTGGCGATCCTCGCCGTAGTACTGGCCGGTGCCGTATTCGGCTTGTTCAACGGCGCGGTGGTCAACCTGCTCGGTGTAAATCCATTTGTGGCCACTCTCGGCAGCGCCTCGGCAATCAGCGGATTGGTATCGCTCTACTATTTCCACAGCAGCACCAAATACACCAAGGACGCGTCATTTAAGATCCTCGGTACGCACCAATGGCTAGGCATTCCAGCGTCCTTCGTAGTCGCTGCCGTCGTCGTCGTCATTCTCGGTTTGGTGCTGGCGAAGACCACATACGGCCGTTCTGTGTACGCTGTCGGCGGCAATACGCAGGCGGCCCGCCTCAGCGGCTTGCGGGTGGGTCTCATCAGTGCCAGCACCTTTGTGGTGATCGGCATTCTCGCCGCGATCGGTGGTCTGCTGCAGGCTAGCGCAGTCGGAACGGCCGATCCAACGTTCGGCGCCACCCTCACCCTGCAGGCGATTGCCGTGGTCATCATCGGCGGCACGTCGCTGCTCGGCGGCGAGGGAGCGGCCTGGCGCACAATTGTCGGCATAGCCATTCTGGCCGTGCTCAATAACGTGTTCGCGGCCAAGAGCCTGGACCCAAACCTGCAGTTGGTTATCCAGGGCCTGATTGTTATCATCGCGGTCGCCGCCGAGGTGTGGTTCCAACGCAGAAAGACACGGTGAGCCGACGGTCCGCGTCGACGACAGCGAACACTGGAAGGCGGGGCAGCTCATGACCATCGATGAAGGCGTGCTGGCGCAGCGGAGCGGGCTATCCTCGCCTGAGGCGCAGCGGTTCTTGGCCGACTCGCCGAAACGGCTACTCATCGGCGGCAACTGGGTGCCTGCGATATCGGGATCCGAGTTGGAGGTTTACAACCCGACCTCTGAGAAGGTCATCGCGCGCGTCGCGGCCGCAGGCGCCGACGACGTCGACCGGGCGGTGATCGCAGCACGCGACGCCTTCGACCACGGCCCGTGGCCGCGCATGTCGCCGGCCGCGCGGGGGACCGTGCTGCGCCGGTTCGCCAACCTGATCGACGCGCACCGCGAGGAGCTCAGCCAGCTCGAGTCACTGAACAACGGCATGGCCCTGCAGACCGCTCGTCCGACCATCGAGGCGGCGGCCGATACCGTTCGGTACTTCGCCACGAGCGCCGAGCACATCCACGGCGACACGCCGCAGACCGAGGCCGCCTCGTTCCACTACACGTTGCGCGACCCGATCGGCGTCTGCGCGGCGATCATCCCGTGGAACTCCCCGATCACCAACTTCGTGTGGAAGGTGTCGCCCGCGCTGGCGGCCGGTAACGTGCTGCTACTGAAACCGGCCGAGACGACACCGCTGACGGCGGTGCGGTTGGGCGAGCTGATGATCGAGGCCGGACTGCCGGCCGGCGTGCTCAGCATCCTCCCCGGCTTCGGGGACCCCGCCGGCGCCGCGCTGGCACAGCACCCGGACGTGGACAAGATCTCGTTCACCGGCTCTACCCGCACCGGCAAGACGATCCTGCACGCGTCGGAAGTGAACTTGAAGCGGGTCTCGCTGGAACTCGGCGGCAAGTCCCCGAACATCGTGTTCGACGACGCCGATCTCGGCGCCGCGGTAGCTGCCTCGGTAACCGGGTTCGTCGCGATCACCGGCCAGGTCTGCCTCGCCGGCACGCGGTTGTTCGTGCAGAGAGGCATTCACGATCGCTTTGTGGCGGCCATGGTTGACGCCGTGTCGGCGCTCCGTGTCGGCGATCCGCTCGATCCGGCCACGACCGTCGGGCCATTGGCGTCGAAGGCTCAGTTCGACCGAGTGTCGTCCTATCTGTCGCTCGGCAAAGACGAGGGCGCCTCAGCCGCCGTCGGCGGTGGGGTCCTAGACCGGCCCGGCTACTTCGTCGAGCCGACCGTTTTCGTCGGCGTCACCAACGCGATGACGATCGCCCGGGAAGAGATCTTCGGCCCCGTCCTCTCGGTGATCCCGTTCGACGACGAGGCCGAGGCGCTTGCGCTTGCCAACGACAGCCCCTACGGGTTGGCGGCAGCCGTCTGGACCAACGATCTGCGGCGGGCCCACCACGTCTCCCGCCGACTGCGGGCCGGCACGGTGTGGGTCAACGACTATTTCAAGCTGGATCCGACCATGCCCTTCGGCGGGTACAAGCAATCCGGGATCGGCCGTGAGTTCGGGATCGACTGGTACCTGTCTTACACCGAAGCCAAATCGGTGTTCGTCACGCTCGGGCCGCCGGACGGGGCCGCGGCGTGACCCCCGCCGAAGCGTCCCCGGAAGCGACCTCGCCCGTCGCGTTGCTGCCAGCGTTGCGGGAACGGACGATCGACAATCTGTGGCGGCGCGCGGTTGCTGCCCGTCCCGACGGTGTGTTCCTGATCGTAGCGGACGAACGGTTCACCTACCTCGAGGCCGAGCAGCACGTGGCGGCGACGGTCCGGTTGCTTCGGGCCGGCGGCCTGAGCCGCGGCGACCACCTCGCGATCCTGCTGGACAACCGCGCCGACTACGTCTGGCTGCTCCTGGCCGTCGGCCGCATCGGCGCAGTTGCCGTTCCCATCCACGCTGAGGCGCGCGGGGAGATGCTGGCGCACTTCTTCCGGTCGACCGACTGCGCCTACGCGGTGATCGGGTCCTCCTACGCGGCGGGCGTGGACGCTGTCCTGCTCGACGGGCGCCCGGACACGGTGTGGATCGTGGACGATGGCGACGGCCGCCCCGGTGGCCTGCCTGTCGCGACCCCCATCCCGACGATCGGCCGGATCCAGATCCCGTTCACGCCTCGCCCAGCGGAGAACTCGGACTCCGACGACTCGGCCGGCCCGTCTCCGGCGCGGTTCCGCGATACCTATCTGCTCATGTTCACCTCCGGGACGTCGGGCCCGTCGAAGGCGGGCGTGGTCAGCCAGGCCCAGCCGATCACTCACGCGCTTAAGATCGCCGAAGCCTGCGGCTGGCTACCCACCGAGCGTTTCTATACCTGCCTGCCCCTGTCGCACGCCAACGCCCAATGCCACACGTTGTTCCCGGCCATCGGGCTCGGTGCGACCATGGTGCTGGGGCGGCGGTTCTCGGTCCGCGGGTTCTGGAGCGACGTGCGCCGGTTCGAGTGCACCGCGATCAGCCTGCTCGGCAGCATGTTGCAGCTGTTGTGGAAGAAGGACCCGTCCCCGGAAGAGCACGACAACCGCGTGTCGACGGTTCTCGTCGTGCCGTTCCCGCGGAACGTCCGCGAGTTCGACGAACGCTACGACGCGCGCTTCGCCACGCTGTACGGACTGACCGAGTGCGCTCCGGTGTCGATCTCGCGGCCGGGCCAGGACTACGACCGCGCTGTCGGGATGGCCGGCCGGGTTCTGCGTGATCACAACGACGTGCGCATCGTGGACGACGACGACATCGAGGTGCCAACGGGGTGTGTCGGCGAGATCCTCGTCCGGCGCCACGATCCCTACATCACCGTCCAGCGGTACTACGGCCGCGAACGCGAGACGTGGGGCGACTTCCGCAACCTCTGGTTCCACACCGGCGACTTCGGCTACGTGGACGAGGAGGACTTCCTCTACTTCGTCGGGCGCAAATCGGACTCGTTGCGCCGCCGGGGCGAGAACGTGTCAATCCGCGAGCTGGAGGACGCCCTCAACGCCCTGGACGGCGTGCTCGAGTCCGCGGTTGTCGCGGTGCCGTCCGACCTCGGCGACATGTCAGAGGACGACATCGCGGTCTACTTCACCGTCAAGCCCGGCGCGGGGCTTGACGCCGAAAAGCTCGATGAGCTGGCCCGGGCGAACCTATCCCGGTACATGATGCCGCGCTATATCCGGGTCGTCGACGAGCTTCCCAAGACGCCGACCGCGAAGATCCGTAAGGACGTGCTCCGCCGTCAGGCCGAATCCGACTTGGGGGCCTTCTTTGACGCCGACCTACGACACCGAAAGACAGCTGCTGAATGAGCCGGGACTACGACCACTTCAAGACCGTCAATGTGTCCTGGGAGCAGGATGGCATCCTCGTCCTGCGCCTACACTCGCGCGGCGGCCCGCTCGGGTGGAACGCCCTGCCGCACCGGGAATTGCCCGAGCTGTTCGCTGAGGTGGCCGCCGATCGCGACGTCCGCGTCGTGGTCCTCACCGGCTCCGGTGACCGGTTCATCGACCTCATCCCCGAGTTCGAAGAGGGCATCGCGCGGGGAGCGGCAACAGCGGCCGTGATGGACACTGGCTCGTTCGAGGGGAACCGTCTCATCGACAGACTGCTCGCCATCGAGGTGCCCGTCATCGCCGCGGTCAACGGCCCCGTCGACGTGCACGCCGAGCTGGCCCTGCTCAGCGACATCGTCCTGTGCACGCAGGAGAGCTACTTCCAGGACGCGGCCCACGTTCCCAGCGGGCTCGTGCCCGGGGACGGCGTGCAGGTCATCTGGCCGTTGCTGCTCGGGTTCAACCGCGGACGCTACTTTCTGCTGACCGGCGAGAAGATCGACGCCACCGAGGCGAAACGGCTCGGGCTTGTCTCCGAGATCCTGCAGGCCGACGCGCTGCTCGCGCGCGCGCTCGTCCATGCCCGTCGCCTTGCCGTGTGCAACCCGGTCTTCGTGCGTAACACCCGGCTGGTCTTCGTCTCCCAGCTGCGCCGCCTCATCGCTGCCGACCTCGCCACCGGCCTTGCCCTCGAGGCGGTGGCGTCGCTGTCCGGCGCCGACTGGCCTGGACCGTACAAACCCGAACCAACGGAGCAGTAACCCTGTGCGTCTGGTCCTGTGCGCCGAGGGACCCTGCGAGCCGCAGGCCGCGTTGTCCCGCTATCTGATCAGTCAGCCACCCACCCCGACGGACCCGGTCCACCTGGTCTTCGGCATGCGACGCACGCCACCGCAGCTGCCGCTGCCGCCAAGTGTCTATTTCACGGTGGGCACCTTCGTCCCCGGCCGCGGCCTGCGTGACATCCAGCCACTGACCTACCATCGCCGCACCTACAGCGAGATCTGCCGCGACCTCGCCACTGGCGCGTTCCGGCCTGACGTGACGATCGCCTGCGCGACACCGCCGGACGAGGACGGCAGCCGGTCCCTGGGCGCGATCGTCGGCTATCTAGATCTCGCCGTGCAGGCCTCGCGCACCCTGGTGGTCGAGGAGGTGTCGTGGCTTCCGGTGGTTTCGGGTGCGGCGCAGGTCCGCCACGCCGATGACGTGGTCGGCGCGGAAGCTGGCCTGCCGGACACGCCGGTCCACTTCTCCGCACCGTTCGACGCTGTCGACGAGGCGGTCGCCGCGAACGTCGCGTCGCTGCTGCCGGATAACCCTCAGCTGGCGCTCGGCATCGGGCGCATCCCCGACGCGCTCGCGGCGGCCTTGGACGGCCGAGGCGACATCGACATCATCACCGGCGTTGTCACCGACACCGTTCGCCGGCTGAGCGAGACCGGCGCGCTGGCCGGCCGGCCAATCCGGTCAATGTCGGTGGTCGGGCCGCGGTCCCTGCTCGACTGGTCAGCGGGCGAAGACCGAGTCGAGCTATCCTCGTCGACCACGATCCACGACCCCGTCTGGCTGTCGCAGCAGGATCGGTTCGTATGCGTGCTCGGCGCGCTCGACGTCGACGTGGCCGGCAACGTCAACTCCGAATGCATCGGCTCGCGCGTGGTCTCCGGCCGCGGCGGTGCTCCGGACTTCGCGCGCGGCGCGCACGACAGCAGGGGCGGTCTGTCGGTTGTGGCCCTGCCCAGTCGCGACGCGACGGGCCGGTCGAGACTCGTCGACCGCGTGGACGACCCATCCCTTGACGCGAGGATCGTGGATGCGGTCGTCACCGAGAACGGCGTCGCCGTATTCGCCGGGCTCGGGCTCGGGCTCGAT
>Ga0187851_10004072_pt1 | contig 12059 bp, 7 predicted proteins | sample June2016WEW_6_10_FD_132997 | JGI IMG/M metagenome (GOLD analysis project Ga0187851, IMG submission 132997) | Peatland microbial communities from SPRUCE experiment site at the Marcell Experimental Forest, Minnesota, USA - June2016WEW_6_10 | ecosystem: Environmental > Terrestrial > Soil > Wetlands... | reverse complement strand
AGGCGGCATGGTTACGACCAACGATGCAGGGTTGGCGGAGACTCTGCGGCGCTTTCGCAATCACGGCATTAGCAGCGAGGCGCGCGAGCGGCAGCAAGCGGGACAGTGGTTTTACGAAATGGTGCTGCTCGGTTTCAACTACAGGTTGACCGACATTGCGTGCGCGCTGGGACTCTCACAATTGGAGCGGTTGGACGCAAATCTGGCGCGGCGGCGGGAGATTGCGGCGCAGTACAACGCGGCGTTCGCGAGTTTGCCGGGGGTTACCGTTCCTGCGGTACGGGAGGGCGTGAATCCGGCCTGGCATTTGTATCCGATCCGGCTGAAGCTGGAAACGCTGACGGCGGGGCGAGGCGAGGTTTTCCGCGCGCTGCGGGCGGAAAACCTCGGCGTGAACGTGCACTATATTCCGGTGCATCAACACCCGTATTATCGCGAACTCTTCCAGTCCGGCACAAGCTCAAGACTGAGCTACCCTGTGGCCGAAGACGCTTATGAGCGGCTGATCAGTCTGCCGATGTTCCATTCCATGACGGCGCAGGATGTGGAAGATGTGATTCATGCGGTGGGTAAAGTCTTGGAGCATTACGAGAAGAGAGTCGTTGGTCGTTAGTCGTTCGCGAAGGTACGGACGGATTTGGCCAACGGCTGGTTTCGAATGACGGGCAGAGCGAGCGCTCGCATGCACTCGGGATCAGGCAAGCGAAATAAGTCATGTCGAGAATTTCCGATTGGGTGGAATGTCGGACTCTAGTGGTCGGTTGCGGATCGATTGGCCGCCGCCACGCGAGAAATCTGAAGGCGCTGGGCGTACGGCGGCTCGGGTTTTGCGATACCAGTTCCGAAGCGCTGAAGCAGTGCCGCGAAGAACTGGGCGGAGAGACGTTCTCCGACTATGCCGAAGCTCTGCAGAAATTCAAGCCGGAGATCGTACTCATCTGCACTCCGCCGGTGTATCACGTGGAAGAGGCGCTGGCCGCGTTGCAGGCTCGCGCCCATGTTTTCATCGAGAAACCTCTCTCGCATGAATCGAGCGGAATCCAAGCGCTGATTTCCGAGGCGCGGCGCCACGACCGGGTGGTGCAGATCGGCTACAACATGCGGTTTCATCCCGGCCTGCGGATTTTGAAAGAGCTGATCGATTCGGAAAAGTTGGGACGAGTTCTCTGGCTCAATGTGGAAGCGGGGCAATACCTTCCCGACTGGCGTCCCTGGCAGCACTACCGTGAAAGCTACAGCGCGCGACAGGAATTGGGCGGGGGCATCATTCTCGATGGTTCTCACGAACTGGATTACATTTGCTGGCTGCTGGGGCGTCCGACGGAAGTGACTTGCCGGGCGGAGCACCTGAGCAGTCTGGATGTGGATGTGGAAGACTCGGCGTGGATCTACCTGACGTTTCCGGAGCGGCGGCGCGCGGAATTGCATCTGGATTTCGTGCAGAGGGCGTATACGCGCACGTGCAAGGTCGTGGGCGAGACGGGTACGGCGCTGTGGGATTTCAATGTCCAGGAAGTGCGGTGGTTCTCCGGGGAAACGTCTTCTTCCGGGGAGCTTTCGGCAAAATCGGAGGCCTGGAACAGCATCCCGTACGTCTTCGAAGCGAACGACATGTATGTGGCGGAGATGGTTCACTTCCTGGAGTCTCTGGGGAGCGGGACCGGGCCCATCGTCGATCTTGAACAAAGCCGGGATGTGATCCGGGTGGTGGAAGCGGCCAAGAAGTCTTCGGAAGAAGGCAGGCCGCAAGCGCTGAATTGGACGAGCGAAGCGACCGCGGGACCGGTGGTGGCGATCATCCAGGCGCGGATGGGATCGAGCCGGTTGCCGGGTAAGAGCCTGGCGGAGATCGAAAACCGTCCGATGTTGTGGCACGTGATTCAGCGCGTGAAACGGGCGCGACTGGTGGACCGCGTGGTGGTCGCCACCTCCACCGCTCCGGCGGACGACGCCATCGAGGCGATGTGCCGCGAGAACGGCGTCGCTTGCTATCGAGGCAGCGAGAACGATGTATTGGACCGTTTCTATCACGCGGCGCTCGCCGAGAAACCGGCGAAAGTGGTGCGCATTACGGCCGATTGCCCGTTGATCGATCCGGAGGTGATTGATCGCGTGGTGCAGCGCTTCGAGCGCGGCGATCTCGACTACGCCTCCAATGCCATGGTGCGGAGCTATCCCGATGGGCTGGACACGGAAATATTTTCGTTTTCGGTGCTGGAACGGGCGTGGCACGAGGCGAACAAGGCTTCGGAGCGCGAGCACGTAACTCCGTACCTGCGTTCGGAGAAATTTCGAACCGCCAACGTCGAGAACGATTCGACCTCCTTGTACCAGCACTATCGTTGGACGGTGGATGAAGCCGAGGATCTGGAGTTCATTCGGGCGGTGTACAAGGCCTTTCGTGAGCGGGAGACTTTTGGTATGAAGGATGTTTTGGAGTTGATCGAGAAGAATCCGGGACTGGAAAAGATGAATTCGGAGATTGTTTCCAACCGCGGATACTACAAAAGCCTGTACGAGGAAGCGCGGGCGGCGGCCGCGCCACGCCGTCCGATCGAAAAATCGAAAGCTTGGCTGGAGCGGGCGGGCAAGGTGATTCCGGGTTCTTCGCAGACGTTCAGCAAGGGGTTTAATCAGCATGTGTACGGGGTAGCGCCGGTATTTCTGGCGAAAGGCAAAGGCTGCCGAGTTTGGGATGTGGATGGGAACGAATATATCGACTACATCCAGGGTTTGTTGCCGAACATTCTTGGTTACGCGCACGATGAGGTCAATGCCGCGGTGGCGGCACAGTTGGCGCAGGGCCACAGTTTTTCTCTGCCGCACCCGCTGGAAGTGGAACTCGCGGAGCGGTTGACGCGACTGATCCCCTGCGCGCAGCAAGTGCGCTTTGGGAAGAATGGGTCGGACGCTACTTCCGGAGCGGTTCGCGGTGCGCGCGCGCTTACCGGACGCGAGCGCATCGCCTGCTGTGGTTATCACGGATGGCAGGATTGGTATATCGGGAGCACGACACGAAATGCGGGCGTACCGCAGGCGGTGCGGGCTTTGACGCATCCGTTCGTGTACAACGATCTGGCGTCTCTCCAGAAGGTTTTGACTGAACACAAGAGCGAGTTCGCCGCCGTCATTCTGGAGCCGGTGAACTTCTGGCCTCCGGCAGCCGGTTTTCTGGAGGGCGTGAAGAGGTTGGCGCACGACCACGGAGCTCTGCTGATTTTCGACGAGATTTGCTGTGGATTCCACTTCGGGCTGGGAGGCGCGCAGAAGAGATTCGACGTGACTCCGGATCTGGCTTGTTTTGGCAAGGCGATGGGCAATGGGTTTCCGATTGCGTGCGTGGTGGGACGATCGGATGTCATGAAGGTGTTTGAGGACATCTTCTTCAGTTTCACCTTCGGCGGCGAAGTGGCTTCGATGGCAGCGGCCATGAAAGTGCTCGATGTGCTCGAGACGACCGACGCGCTGGCCCGCATGGATGCGAACGGGCGCCTGCTGCAGGAGGGATTGAACGCGCTGGCACGAGAAGCGGGGTTGCAGGGTCACATCCAGTGCATCGGTTATCCGTTCTGGTCGCTGATCAAGTTTCTCGATGCCGACGGCAAAGACAGTTTGCTGGTACGCAGCCTGTTTACCCAAGAATGCGTGAAACGCGGAGTGTTGCTGCTGGCCACGCACAACATGACCGCGGCGCACGATCCGCTGGCGATTGAACAAACGCTGCGGGTGTATGCGGAAGTGTGCAAGACGCTGGCGAAATGGCTGGACGATGCGCATCCAGAGAAGCATCTTGAAGGGGAGATGATTCAGCCGGTATTCAAAGTTCGATAAAAGCGTTCGTGCATAGAATCGCGCAAAAGAACAGTGGAGAATCCAGATTGGAAAAGCCGGGGCACCTGATCGTCTGCGCCGACTGCGGGATCAAGGTTGGAACCGGACATGTCATGCGATGCGTGGCCCTGGCGCAGGCGTGGAGGCGGGCCGGCGGCGCCGTAACTTTTCTGGTGCGGGAAGGGCTGGCGGGAATCGAGGAGCGGATTCGCGCGGAAGGTTTTTTGCTGCGAACGCTGCCCAGTGAAGGCGGCGGATCTGCCGAAGATTTTGTCCGTGCAGTTCTGGGCGCTGGTTGCCCAATTGCTGTGCTGGATGGTTACAGCTTCGGCGCGAGTGAGCAGGCGGCGATCAGCGGGGCGGGCATGCGCGTTCTTACGATCGAGGATTACGGACACGCCAGCGATTATCCCGTCCGCTGGGTGTTGAACCAAAACGCATACGCAACACCGGAGATGTATGGCCGGGCGAATCGCGATTCAAAGCTGCTTCTGGGGCCGGCGTACGCGCTGCTGCGCGATGAATTCTCGCCGTGGATCGGATGGAAGCGAGCGATTCCGGAGCGAGCGCGCAAGATTCTGATCACGATCGGCGGAAGCGATCCCGACAACGCAAGCGAACGGATTCTTCAGAGCTTGGCACTGCTGGGGAGTTCGCACGGAGATTCGACCGGAGACTTGGAAGCGATTTTGGTGGTGGGGAGCGGCAATCCGCATCTGCAATCTTTGCAGGCGGCCGTCGACCATTGTCCAGTTCCGGTGCGCATGATGCGGAACGTGCAAAACATGCCGGCATTGATGGCTTGGGCGGATGTGGCGATTGCCGGCGCAGGCGTGACTTCGTATGAGCTTTGCTACATGGGGCTACCGTCGATGTTGCTGATTGTCGCGGAGAACCAGCGGCGGACCGCGGAGCGCTTGTCGGAATTGGGAATGGCGGTGAATGCCGGGACATCGAGAGAATTTCGCGCGGAGTTGTTTGCCGGCGAACTGCAAGCTTTGTTGGAATCTTCCGAGCGGCGCAAAGGGATGTGCCGGGCTGCGCGGGAATCGGTAGACGGCTTAGGCAGTGAGCGGGTGCGCGCCGTGCTTATCGAAAAAGAGATCAAGCTTCGGCTGGTGAGGGAGAACGATTGCCAACTGCTGTTTGAGTGGGCGCAAGACCCTGTGGCGCGGGCGGCATCGTTTCACTCGGCGCCGATTTCGTGGGAAGATCACAGCCGTTGGTTTGCCGAACGGATGCAGGATCCGCAGTCGGTGATCCACATTGGGGAGAACGCGAGCGGCGAACCGGTGGGCGTGGTGCGATTCCAAATCAAGGAGGAGAGTGCCGTGCTCTCGGTGAACGTGGCGCCGCATTTTCGCGGCGAGGGCCGGGGCAAAGAACTGATTTTGTTTTCCACGCGCGACTTGGTCCGAGCGCATTTGGTGCAGTGGGTCGATGCTTTCGTGAAGCCCGAGAATCAAGCGTCGGTGCGTTTGTTCGAAGCCAGCGGTTTTCACAGGAACGGAAAAGAACGCATCGCCGGACAAGACGCTCTGCTTTTCACCTGGGAGTGCAGGACGGGAACTCATGCCGGTTGAAGTTGCTGCATTGACGATTGCGGGACGGCGCGTCGGTCCGGGCTCGTCGGTGTATGTGATTGCCGAGCTCTCCGCCAATCACAATCAGGATTTCGGTCAGGCCGTGCGGATTCTTCACGCCGCGAAAGAAGCCGGCGCGGACGCGGTCAAACTCCAGACCTACACGGCAGACACCATCACTCTGCGCAGCGACAAAGAATGTTTCCGGATTGCCGGGGGCACGCTGTGGGATGGCCAGACCCTCCACGACCTCTACCAGCAGGCGTTTACGCCCTGGGAATGGCAGCCCAAATTGAAAGACCTCGCGGACGAACTCGGCATCCACTTGTTTTCGAGTGCGTTCGACGATACGGCCGTCGATTTTCTCGAACGGATGAATGTCCCGGTGCAAAAAGTGGCGTCGTTTGAGCTGGTGGACATCGGCCTGATCGAGAAGATGGCTCGCACCGGGAAGCCACTGATAATGTCGACGGGCATGGCGAGCGAGGACGAAATCTCGGAAGCGGTTGAAGCCGCGCGCAAAGCGGGAGCGAATCAGATTGCGCTGTTGAAGTGTACGAGCGCCTACCCGGCGCCAGCGGACGAGGTGAACCTGCGCACGATTCCCGAGTTGGCGCGCCGTTTCGGCTGTCCGGTGGGGCTTTCGGATCACACGATGGGCATCGCGGTCCCCGTGGCTGCCGTGGCGCTCGGGGCGTGCATTATTGAAAAACACCTTTGCCTGTACCGCGCGGATGGCGGCCCGGATAGCGCATTCTCACTCGAACCCTCGGAATTCAAGGCAATGGTAGAGGCGGTGCGTACGGCCGAAAAAGCTCTGGGCTCGGTACAGTTTGGGTCGGGTTCGCATGAGGCCAATAGCCGCAGATTTCGGCGATCGCTGTTTGTGGTCGAAGATGTGAAAAAGGGTGAGTTGTTTACAAAACGGAATGTGCGCTCGATTCGTCCCTCGGACGGATTGCATCCACGACATTTCAACGAAGTTTTGGGGAAGCAAGCGGCGTGCGATATTGAGCAAGGGACGCCGATGAGCTGGGATCTCGTATCGCGGTGATCCGCCACGCAGTTATTTTCCGGACAGGACGGACTCTAGAAGTTCCGCTGTGATTGAGGTCTGCAAGCCTTGGCGCACGGCGTCCGTGATGTGAAAGTTTTCCAGCAACTGCGGAATTTCGCGAATCCGCTGCGGAGAATCGAGCGGATATCCGGCGGAGTACTTGGCAAACTGCTTGCCGTAGTCGTACCAGGACCCATCGAACCAACCACACAAAAAACAGGGCACGCCATGCAGGGTGCTCTCAACCGCGACGCTCGACTCCACCGTGAGGCTGCACCAGGCTCGAGCGAAGAGGTCTGGAGTCATCGGTCCCTCGCGCAAGGTGACGAGACAACGATCCTCGGGAGAGAGTAAACAGTCGACGAGCTTGCTTCTCATGCGCAGATTTTCAAAGGGATGGAGCTTGACGACGACTTTGCGATTTGTCTGGCGCGCGAGTTGACATAACTCGGGCAGGAGTTCGGCGTAGACCGTTTGGGTGCGGCCGCCCGATAGCTCGTACACCTCGGAGTAATAGACAATCCAATCTCTTGCGTTTTCTTTGTTCTCGACGCGATTCGAGAACGGCGACGGGTTGCGGGTTTCCGCGGGACCGCCAACGACGATTTTGCTGGTGGGAAGGCCGCACCAGGTCACGCCGTAATCGCGCGCCATGTCGCCCTTCATAAGATAGGTATCGGAAACGGGCGGCCGGATTCCGAAACTCATATTCAATGCGCCGTGATCGCAGAACACGGTGCGCAATTTCTTAGATCGGGCCAGGAGTATCGGCATGCGTGTGTATGGATTGTTTTCGTCCGCGGAAAGCACGGCTGCAATGGGCTCTCGGGCAAAGACCTCACGCCACGCATCGCGAACGCCGAGGCCGCTCTTCAGAAAATCCGCGAATGGGTCGAAAATACCCAGTTTCTTTGCCAGGGAAAGCACGCGGTTGGTCTCGAACAAATTGTTCTGCAAACTCTGCCAGCGACCCAGCAGACGGACACGTTCTTCATCGGTTGCGGCCAAGTGGCGTGGCGCATACGAGGCCAGCCAACGGGGTTCCACGTTGCCGGGAAGATGTTGGATGCGACCGTTGCGCCGCGTGAGAACAAGCAGAAAGCGGCGGTGCGGGAGCATTCGCGCGTAAGCTGCCTGAGCGCGAGTGACGTTGGAGTACGCGGACGGGAGGAGGATGGCCGGGGTTGACGATGCACGAGGCGGGCGGACGAAATGCCTCCGGAGACGATAATCCGTGTCCCACTTGTCGAACGCGATTTCGGCAAGTTGCGCGGAACGGAAGGCAAATGCGGCTTTCCAATAGCGGCGGGAGCGCTCTTGAAAGGCGGTCTGGCGATGGATGGCAAAAGTCTTGATCGGGCGGTTCAGCACGATTGACAGTGCATCCAACGAAGGGTGCGGACGGGTCGCCAGAATCTCGGCATGCTCGGGGATCTGCTCTGCGGTTGCCGAAAATAAGAGGAGTTGCTCGATTTGCGGGTAGAGATAGGCGCAAAAAGCGTCCCACCAGTCGACGGACTCTGAATCCAGCAGTTTATCCAGACCGAGCGCCAGAATGTCGCGCATCTGGCGGCGCTGCTGTTCGTGTTCCAATAGATCATAAATACTGAGCACGAGAAATCCGAGGCGCTCGGTTTGGCGTGCGTATGCGTGACGTCCAGACCAGCCGAGGTCGACAGCCAAATCCCATTGTGTTTCGGCCCAAGCTCCAGCTTCAACAGAGTCGTCCGGATGCACCAGCAGAATTTTCATGAATGGATGAATTTTGTGGAACTGCCCGGCACAAAAATCTTAGCAGTCGCAGGCTGGCATGAGAAGCACGCAGACTATGATAAACCGGGCTATGATGGACGATTGCCGGGACGTGAACCAGCGCCGCCAGCCGCCGGGAGCCGAGTAGTGATTCGGGCCAGTATCATACCATCCGCCATCACCGACGCTCTGGGTTCGATCGGCATCGGTTCGGGAAGCGTTGTTCTGGTGCACGCCGATGCGATCGTGGCGGCGCAGTTTTCCGCCGTACCCACGGTTACAAAAGAACAGCGGTTGGATCTGTTGATCGGGGCCGTCGAGGCCGCGATTGGGCGCGACGGGACGCTGCTGATGCCGGCATTCAGTTACAGCTTTACGAAAGGTGAAACCTTCGACGTTGGCAACACTCCGAGCGCGGTGGGCATGGTGAGCGAGAGATTCCGCTCCCGGCCTGGCGTTCTCCGCACTGCGGACCCGATCTTCAGTTTTGCCTGCACGGGTCCGCGGGCGCGAGAGTTGTGTGAACTTTCGGTCGAAGAATGTTTTGGCGCCGAGTCGGTATTTGCCGCGCTCCATAAGATGAACGCCCACATTGTGAACCTGGGTTGTTCGCTGACTCGGGGAGGAACGTTTGTGCACTACGTTGAGACAGCCCGTGGCGTGGACTATCGATATCCCAAGGTATTTTCGGGCTGCGTTATTTCGCCGACCGGCCAGAGCAGCGAGTGTTCGGTCGTGTACAACGTGCGCGATCTTTCGCGAAGGTCGGAGGCCGATCTGCGACGATTGCAGAAGCGGCTTGCGGATGAAGGAAAGATGCGGACGGTGGACGTGGGGAGATCGCGAATCATGAATGTGATGGCACGCGATTTGTTCGATACAGCGTGGAAGATGTTGGAGGAAGACCCGGTTTCGCTGATCGCGGAAGGAGTTCGCAACTGAGAGTGCGGCGCATTGACTCCCAATTGGGCATGGTGGAGATATCCGCATGAGCGAGGTTGGCATCGGAGACCAAATGTATGGATGGGCGCGCGATCTGTTTCCGATTTGCCGTAGCCTCACCGGGGACGGTGTCCGGCAGACGCTTGTCTATCTGCAGAAGTTGCTGCCGGGGCTTGAAATCCGCGAGGTACCGTCGGGGACGAAGGTGCTGGACTGGGTCGTTCCGGAGGAGTGGAACATCCGCGACGCTTTTATCGCCGACGACTCGGGCCGTCGCGTGGTCGATTTTCGCGAGAACAATCTTCATGTGGTCGGCTACTCGGAGCCGGTCTCGGCGGCAATGACTCTGGAAGAATTGCAGCCGCATCTTCATTCGCTGCGGGCAATGCCGGAAGCGATCCCCTATGTCACTTCCTACTACGAGCGGCGCTGGGGATTCTGTCTGAGCCAGCGCGTGCGTGACGCCCTGCGCCCGGGGAAATACCGCGTCTTGATTGACAGCACGCTGGCGCCAGGGTCGCTGAGTTATGGCGAACTTATCTTGTCAGGCGATCCAACCGATGGTCCAACCGATAACGATCCGCGCGAGGTCTTGTTGTCGACTTATGTCTGCCATCCCTCGATGGCGAATAATGAACTGTCCGGTCCGGTGGTGACGGCCGCGCTGGTGCGGTGGCTGCAGTCGCTGCCGCGCAGGCGATATGGCTACAGAGTTGTCTTTGTGCCGGAAACCATAGGGTCCATCACTTATTTGAGCAAGCACCTGGAAGAGATGAAGCGCAAGACTATCGCAGGTTATGTCGTCACCTGCGTGGGCGACGACCGTGCCTACTCGTTTCTCGCATCGCGCATGGGAAATACCGTGGCCGACTCGATCACAAAGCATGTCATTCAGCATCATTATCCCGATTGCGTGACGTATAGCTTTCTGGAGCGCGGCAGCGATGAGCGGCAGTATTGCAGCCCCGGCGTGGATCTGCCGGTGGTGTCGTTGATGCGCTCCAAGTACGGAACCTACCCGGAGTACCATACTTCGCTCGACAATCTGAATTTGATTTCACCGTTGGGGTTGGCTGGGGCGTTCGGCGCGTTGCAGCGCTGCATTTCGTTGCTGGAGGCAAATCGAACGTATCGGACGACTTGCCTAGGCGAGCCGCAACTGGGCCGGCGGGGCTTGTATCCGACGCTCAGCCAGCGCGGCAGTGCCTTGCAAGTGCAAACCTTCCATGTGCCAACCATGATGAATATTTTGGCCTACGCTGATGGGCAGCGCGACTTGGTGTCGATCGCCGAGAGGATTGGAGTGCCGGCGGAGACATGCGTGCCCATCGTTGAGCGCTTGGTGCAAGAGCGACTGCTGGAACGAGTTGACTAGAGGACCCCCCCCGCCCACTATTTCCGTAAAATATTAAAAACAAAAGAGATAGTTGTAAAATATTAAAAAATAAAGACTTAGCCGGACCGTCGACTGCGAAATCATATTAACATCATAGAGTTAGGAGATTGTGTTTTGATCGATCCCGTCAAAATATTCATTCTAAATGGCTTATTTTCAAAATATTCAGGAATAAGGACTTAGGGACAAAAAGTTTCAAGGTTTCAGAGGCCAAATCCTTCCACACAAATAGGAAAGGGTGGGGAGTTATCCCGCACCCTTTGCCGTCTAAATCTTTTGTCTATAGTTCTATTTTATCATTTCTGCCTACCTGTCCTGGACAAGGTTTGCGGATTTATTTTCCTCGGCGATTCATTGGGTTGCGCGGAAAATTGATGGAACGGGGGGTTGACACCCGGCTTCGTCGCGCGGCCGCTAATGGATGACACTCTAATTCGGTATCGGTGACGGGATTAAATCAGAAGGGCCTAAACCACGGGGTACACTGGGTTTCACGGAGGACTTCCGAGACTTAATCGGAGAATCCCATTACGACGCGGTTCATATCGTTCATAGCCGAGGAATTTGTGGATGCCTAGAAAAAGTAAGTCTCAGCATAATGAAACCAAGCTGAATCAATCGCAGCAGTCCCGCGGTACGACTCGATCCGCGAAAGAGCAGAGCTACGCGGCGCGGATGGAGCAGTGCATCGCCGACAGTCCGTTTTCAAACGTGGAGCGATTGCAGAATTTCAGCCTGTACACGCCGCGACAGGATCTGACGAATTTCTTGGTGCGATATGAAATTTTCAAACGAGTGCTGGCGACTCAGGGATCGATCGTCGAGTGCGGAGTTTTGCGCGGCGGCGGATTGATGGCCTGGGCGCAGTTCAGCGCCATCTTCGAACCGACCAATCATCAGCGGCGAGTGGTGGGCTTCGACACGTTCAGCGGCTTCCCAAAAGTGGCGAAGCAGGATCGGGCGAGCGAGTCGGAGCAGGCGCGTCCCGGCGGCTTGGCGGTGGACTCTTACGATCATCTACAGCGGTGTGTGGAGCTGTTCGACATGAACCGCTTCATCGGGCACGTCCCCAAGGTGGAGTTGGTGCGCGGCGACGCGACGAAGACGATCCCGGCTTATTTGAAGGGAGAATCCTCAGCTGATCGTGAGCCTGTTGTACCTGGATTTCGACATTTACGAGCCGACGCTCGCGGCGCTGAAACATTTTCTGCCGCGAATGCCGAAAGGGGCCGTGATCGCGTTCGATGAACTGAACTTGAAGGATTGGCGGGGAGAGTCGATCGCGGTTCTGGAATCGCTGAAGCTGCGCGACTATCGCATCGAGCGCTGCTCGTTTGGCTCGGTCATGTCGTTCGCCCAAATCGAGTAGGAAGTAGCGATGGCGGGCGGTCCTAAGGAAGGGACAAGGCTGAATGACTGGTGGCCTCAGGAACTTACTGAAACGCTGGCGCGACAACTATTACCTGAGCCAAGTCCTCGCCTATTCCACGAGGCCGCT
>Ga0187851_10004070_pt1 | contig 12070 bp, 8 predicted proteins | sample June2016WEW_6_10_FD_132997 | JGI IMG/M metagenome (GOLD analysis project Ga0187851, IMG submission 132997) | Peatland microbial communities from SPRUCE experiment site at the Marcell Experimental Forest, Minnesota, USA - June2016WEW_6_10 | ecosystem: Environmental > Terrestrial > Soil > Wetlands... | reverse complement strand
TCGCGCGCCGGCTGCTGCTGGCCTTAAATGAAATGATGCGTTCCAATACGCCCTGGCGGACTCAAGAGAACGCGATTTTCACTTGATTTTTCACACAGTCGCTCACGGTCGCGGCTCAGAAACCAGTCGCGGCTCCGTCAGACGGTCGCGGCTCTGAAACCAGGCGCGGCTCAGAAACAACGGCGCGGCGGACTAGCCGATGAGCTGGGCGAGCTTCTTTTCGACGTCGGCCTTGAAACTGTCGATGAAGGCGGTGACGAAAGGCGTCACGGCGAGGCCCGGATCCGCCACCAGGGGCGTCAGGTCCATGGCGAAGTTCATGGCCGTCTCGGTGTCGGTGGCATGCGAGGCGTAGTAGGTGGCGTGGGCCAGGCGGCGGCCGGCGGTGGCCAGGTCGTAGCGCTTGCCGCCGCTCACCTGCGAGTCGAAGACGCCCACGAGCGCGGCGGCGATATTGGGATACTTCGAAGCCGGCAGGCACTGCTTGACATCATCGGAGAGCCAGTCCAGGTCGCGCCAGACCTCGCAGCCGTAGACTTTTTTCGGACGCTCCTGCGGCGACAGGCGGCGCAGCGCGGCCAGCGCGCGGAGGCTGGAGGCGACGTGGGTCTCATGCTTGTCGGCGAGGTTGTGGAGGTAGACGACCTCCGGTTTCGCAGCCTGGAAGATCGCCAGCAGATCCGCGACTACCGTTTCGCTGCGTGGATCTTTCACGGCCGAACTGGGGTAGCCGAGCTGGAGCATGCAGGCGTAACCGCCGACATAGGCTGCGGTGCGCTGCTCCTGGCGGCGAATGGACTGCATCTCGTCGTCAGTGTAATGGCCGTAGATGCCCGAGCGCGGGCTGCCCGCGCCGTTGGTTACCACGACTCCGCTGAACCAGCGGTCCGGCAGGCCGAAGCACTCGGCGATGCCGTGGTAGGCCATGATCTCGATGTCGTCCTGATGGGCGCTCACGCACAGGTGCGTGGTGCGCTTGAGGGCGGCCTCCTGCGGTGTGCCGTCTGGCACGAAAAAGTCTGCGTCGGGATTGTGAAACTGCATCGTACTTACTCCACTTTCTCTGGTTATCGGATGGAGGGCAGGCTGGCCGCGGCCACCGCCTGCCCGTGCCGTTTTTCCTTCTCGCCGGGGACGTGCAGGCGCACGCTTTCTTCCAGTTCGGAAAACTCCTCCTTCAGAACCTGGCGCGCGGTGAAGAGGATCACATCGCCTCCTTCCCCGCTCATCACGCGGCCGAGCACCAGCACGTGCCGCAGCTCGTAGAAGTCCGCATACTGGGCGACCGCATAGCCCAGATAGACGCCGATCGATTCGTAGATCGCCCTGGCTAGTTCGTCGCCGGCGGCCATCAGACGCTGCGTCTCGACCAGCTTTTCGGCCAGCGGCATTTCCTTCGGCAGCTCGATGCCCGCGGCAGGGAGCAGGCGATTGACGGCCTGCTGCGAGAAGTACTGGGCGCCGACGCCGTGATCGCGCGACCACTCGTCCAGCGGTCCGGCCGGCCGGTAGTCGATGGGCACGAATGCCAGCTCGTTGAGCCAGCCGGTGATGTTGCCCTGCGGCGTGACGTAGCCGCCGGCCTGGCTGGTGCCCATGGAGACGCCCAGCACCGCGCCGTCCTCAAGCGCCATGGAGCCGGCGAGCGCGGTCACCTCGCCGTCGTTGACGACGACGAACGGGATGCCGCCCCAGGCCTTCTGCAGTTCGAAAAACATCCGGCGCACGCGGCTCTCGAAGAGCTGGCGCGGCACGCCGCGGAACAGCGAAGCGACGCGGATCTCGTTATCGACGTAGACGCCCGCAGCGCTGCCTCCGATGGCGTCGACGCGCGGTAGCTTGGCGGCGGCGCGCCGCAGGCTGTCGTCGATTTCGTCGTAGTGATACTGAGGATCGGTCTTGAAATACGGATCCCAGGCCAGTTCCTCGCTGTAGACCAGTTCGCCGTCGATCAGCGCCGCGCACTTGCGGTCGCTGCCGCCCAGATCGAAGCCGATGCGGCAGCCATCCAGGTGGCGTCCCAGCGGCAGTCCGCTCTCTTTCGTTTGCGGCGCATCTTCATACCGCGCGCCGAGAATCTGCATCGGCTGGCGGTACACGCTGTCGCCCATGAAATCGAAATCGAAGGAGCGCGCGCCGAACGGCGAATAGACGCCGCTGATGTGGGCGGCGATGGCGGGGTCTCCGGCGATGATCAGCTTGCAGCCGCCGCGCTGCCACAGCAGGAACTTCACCAGGCGCTCGACGTAGCGCTCATTGAGCGCGACGGCCGGCCCCGAGTGGGCGAACACGGCGGTGCGATAGACGGAGACGGAGCCATCCGGCCGTTCCAAGGCGATGGCCAGCTTCTCGCCTCCGCCGGCGGCCGCGACGGCGGCGCGGAACGCGCGGTTCCACAGCGCTGCCGGGAGGAACTCCGGATCTACAGGCGGTCTCAGTTTAGGATGAACGACGATGTCGTAGGGCATGAAAAGGAACTCCAGGAAGAAAAGGCCGACGGCCACTACAGTACAGCCGCGGCGCGTGCCGTCGCAATCGCACGGCGGCGCGGGCAGTGACTCGCGGCGGTGGCACGGAATCCGAATTGAGGGACGCGAAAGCCACGCCGGCGTGCGCCACCCCCCGCCAACCGGGGATCCGCAGAGCCCATTTCACGGGGGTCCCGGCGGATTCGGCAACGCCACCGGGGCATGAGCGTCTGACCCTAGTGAAGGCGCCAGTTCCAAGAAGTTGACGCCCGATTGAAAGATCAAATTTCGGAGGCTCGACCATGAAACAGCTAGCATCTCTCACCACGATGGCGTTCCTGCTGGGCACGGCGTTCGCATTCGCCCAGGCGCCGGCCACTCCAGACCAGCCGGCCCCGGCGCCCACGAAGACCACCGCGAAGAAAACCACCAAGCGCCAGAAAACGACTAAGAAGCCCGGTGGCAAAAAGACCACCACGACCGCGCCTGCGGTCCAGAAGTAAGACTTCCCAACTCACACCATTGCACCCTTCGCCCAGGCCGCAAGGCCTGGGCTTTTTTGTGGGGAATCCGCAACCCGCGGCGGGCGGCTCCGCGCCGCGGGGGTGGTGACCAGGCAAGCCACAGCGCCGGGCTACAACGCGCCGCGAGAAAGGCACACCGGATCGGCCGCGGTAGGGAACGATTGGGCAACGATTTCCCAATCAGCGATTTTTCGTACTTTGGAATCAATTACTTAGAAACAGAGTTGGGCAAAACTGCCCAATTGCCCCGGCGCGAGCGTTGAAGATCCCCGGCGGCGAAGAACCCCTCCTTTCAGTCGCGGCTCCGTCTAAACAAAGAGGCCGGCTCACCTCTTGACGAAGGAAAGCCGGCCTCGATTTCAAACAGTCAAGCGCAGGGGCTTGACGGGTCGCTCTCGATCAGAACGAGTACTTCAAAGCGAGCTGGATGTTGCGCTCGCCCTGACTGCCTTGCAACAGGCCCATGCCGGTCCCGACGCCCATGTTCGGAGAGTTCAGGATGGGCGTGTTGAACAGATTAATGAACTCACCGCGCAACTCGAGGTGCTGGCGCTCGGTGATGGCGAATCTCTTCATCAGGTTGAAGTCGATTGTCTTCATACCCGGCCCACGCACGGTGCCGATGCCGCAACTGCCGAAAGTGCCTGCGGAGGTGGGTGCGAAGCTGTCGCCAGTGGTTCCGTTGAACCATTGATAACCACCCAATGGCGAGTTCTGCTCGCCATAGTATTGGACCGGAGCGAGGCAGTCGGCGCGCGGGCCGCGGCTGCCGGTACCGGAAGCGTCGTTCCAGCTATTGCCGGCAGTCATCGCGAAGCCGGTGTGGAGACTCAGAATGGCGCTGGCCTGCCAGCCGCCCACTATTAAGTCGGCCGCCTTGTTCATATTCTGGCCGAACTTCTGTCCGCGGCCAAAAGGAACGCTGTAGACGCCGTTGGCGACAAAGTTGCTCTTGGCATCGTACTCACAGAGCCCCCATTCGGCGGCCGCGTCATATATGTTCTGGTAGTACCAGTTCACCTGCGAGGTCTGGCCGCCCTGGCCGTAGTAGCCGATGTTGTCGGTCATGCACTTGGAGAAAGTGTAGTTGGCCGTGAATTGCAGTCCTGAGGTCAGCCGCTTCTGGGCGGTGACCTGTAGGGAGTTGTAGGACTGGTTGCCAATCGTGGCCGTACCCGAGATCTGACCGACCTCCGAAAGCAGCGTCGGATTGCCTGCCAGGTACCTGGTCGGCGACACGGTTCCGTCGGAGTTCAACACACCCTGGTCGTAAGGCATGGGCACCATCAGGTGGGTGGTGCGCTGACCGACGTAGGCGGCTGAAACCGTCATGCTGGGAGTGATCTGCTCCTGCATTGTTAAGTTCCACTGATTGGCCACGGCCGGCCGGATGTTGGGATCCCACACGCGCAGGGTCACGCCGGCATACTGGTTGCCCCCGGTGGCCAGAAATGGCGAGAAGCCCTGACCGAGGGTCGAGGGGGGCAGCAGATTGCTGTAATTGGAAGTCGTGTAGTTGTCGTCGTTCTCATGCGCGAACGGCGGGTTGATGGGCAGGCGCAGATTGGTGCCGGTGCCCTCGAGGTAGTTGGAGAGCGAATAGCCAGTGCGAATGACCAGCTTGCCGTTGCCCGGAGTCCAGGCGATGCCCAGGCGAGGCTGGAAGTTGGTGATGCCGTTGTACTGGTTGTAAAGCGCGTTGCAGTCACTCCACGGGCAGGCCTGTCCGGAGATGTATTCCTGGCCCGTCACCAGGTTGAAGTTGGCCTGGCGGTTCTTAACCTCGTCCCAGGGCGTGTGGAGTTCCCAACGCAAGCCCAGGTTGAGTGTCAGGTGCGGAGTGACGCGCCAATCGTCCTGGTAAAAAGCGGCCAGCGAGTTGGAGCGCTGACCCCACGTACCGCCGTTGACGCCGCCCTGGATTTCCTGCGGCAGACCGAGCATGAAATCGGCCGCGCCGGCGCCGCCAAAACTGCCGCCGGCGGAACTGCCGGGTGCAGAGGTCGTGTAGAAGCCGCCGAAAATGAGCGTGCCGGCCTCCCCGTTATTGCCGGAGTAAAACGTATCGACACGGTAGCGGAAGCCCTGGAAACCGAAGTGCATCGTGTGATTGCCCTTGGTGTAGATCAGGGTATCCTCGTAGTGAATCACCGTGTCGGCGAAGAGTTCCACGTTGTCGCTGGTTCCAAAACCGCCCACGGTGCTGCCGCTGCCGATGCTCATATACGGCAGGAAGCTGGACGGCACGTCCGCAATGCCGAGGGTTTGACCGTAGCCGCTCAGGCCATTTTCCGCGGAGCCGTTGTTGATAAAAACGTAATTCACGCCGAAACGCGCTTCGTTGACCAGCGACGGGCTCACGGTGTGGGTCCAATCCATGACGCCGCCGTGCGTGGGGGAATTCCAGAAGGAATCGTAGAACAACGGCATCGTGTTGGAACTGGGTTGCGCGAGCCTGCTCTGTGAGTAACGCAGGAAGAAGCGGTCTTTGTCGGAGATATTCCAGTCAAACTTGATGTCGCCCTGATCGCCGTCGATGGCGCTGTTCGAGCCGTAGGTGAGGTTGCTGCTTAGACACGTCGCAATCGCTGAACAACCCGAGCTGAGGTGATTCGGCAGCGGGTAGTACTTGGAATTCACGATCGCCGACGCGATCGGGTCGAGCTGCGCCGCGGGAATGATGTTGCCCACGTAAGGAGCGCGGACCCCGCCGGTGACCGAATACGGATTGTAAAGCTGGATCGCTGTCCCGCCGTTCAGCCCGGCATCCAGCAGGCCCGAGAAATTGCCGGCCCGCTCATCGGCGGTGTAGACCGACGCGGTGCCGATGCTGGTCGGCGTATCCAGACGTCGTCCCTCGTAGTCGGCGAAGAAGAACATCTTATCCTTCTTGATCGGGCCGCCGGTGGTGGCGCCGAAACTGTTCCAGCGAATTGCGGATCGCCCGTATCCCTGGAAATTGTTGCCCCAATTGTTGGCGTTCAATACGTCGTTGCGGAAGAACTCAAACGCGCTGCCGTGGAACTGATTCGTGCCGGACTTGGTGGTGGCGTTGACCACAGCGCCCATGTAGTTGCCGAATTCGGCCGGGGCGGTCAACGTGATTTCATTGAATTCCTGGATCGCTTCGACGCCCGGCGCGTAGCCGACCAGGTTATCGGAGACCTGATTGTTGTCCAGGCCGTCGAGCATGAAGTTGTTGGCCTGCTCGCGATTCCCATTCACGTTCGGACGTCCGCTGGAGCCGGTAATGGCGCCACCCTTAAAGCTGGATGGATCGGGATGGATGCTCCCGGGAGCCAGCAGCGTCAACTGGACGTAGTTGCGCGATGCCAGCGGCAAATCCTCGTTGGTGCGGGAGTCAATTACCTGACCGACTTCGGTGGACTCGGTCTGCAGCAGCGGCGCGGCGCTGGTCACTTCCACCGTCTGCTGGACGCTGCCGATCGTCAGCGTGATATCGATACGGGCTATCTGATTCAACTGCAATAGGATGTTGGACTCTGTCGCCACCTGGAAGCCCGCGTGTTCCACCCTCAAGTTGTAAGTGCCGACGACCAGGCGTGGCAGGTTATAGGCACCCTCCCCGTTGGTTACCGTGGGCCATACCGACCCGCGTTCGGTGTCGGTGGCCGTCACTTTCGCATCGGTAACCGCGGCGCCAGACGCATCGATCACCTTGCCCGTGATGGCTGCGGTCACCTGTTGGCCCCAACCGGAAACCGGCAGGAGCAGAAATGCGGCGCAAAGTATGCACACGAGCGCAAGACCCCTCCTGCGCGCGCAACAAATTTGGAGCTTGTCGATTTTTCTATTCGCAATTCTCATCGAAAATCCCCTTCTACATTTGCCCGAATCATCCCCGTGAAGATACCGGCCAACAGCCTCAAATCAAGAGGCTACTGAACTCTTGCATTCAAACCTTCACGAGTTCTGATTCGTGTTCGATCCCGACTTTCATTGGGGTGATTGGGCCGAGACAACCCACTTTACAAATACCCCCAGCACACCCCGTGATTGAAAGTGTTCCTATTTTCGAGCCGTGTCCAGTTCCAAACGGCTTGAGGGCTGTAGCACAACAGGTGTGAAACGTTTGTTAAAGGATTGTTTCTTTAGGACTTTTGGCGCCAGCAATCGTGCTAGAATCAATATCGGCAACACGCCATCAGGATCATGTCTGGCGCCGATCATCCGCCGGAAACACGGGCCCCGGGAGCGGGCGAGATTCCAGCCGACTCGATCCGCGAGGCGCTGGAGCAGGTGCTGGCCAGCGCAGAATTCCGCGCCAGCCGCCGCTGCCAGGAATTCCTTCGTTTTGTAGTAGATACGACGCTCGCCGGCAACGCTCAAGTGCTGAAGGAGCGCACCATCGGGGTCGAGGTTTTCGGCCGGGCGGCGTCCTACGATCCGGGAAATGACTCCACGGTGCGGGTGAAGGCGGGCGAGGTGCGCAAGCGCCTCCACATGCACTACACCGGTCCCGGCGCCGCCAATCCGGTGCGCATCGAATTGCCCGCCGGCGGCTACGTCCCGGAGTTCCACCGCGCGCCGGTTCCGCCTCCGGATCAGGCCGTGGCCGCAGCGCCCGTTGCGCCGGCAGGCCACGTCTGGCTGTGGCCGGCCGTGGCCCTGTGTGCGCTCCTGACCATCGCATTGGGCGCCATCTTCATCTCGGCACGCGCGCCGGCGAAGACCGACCCGATGCTGCGCCAGTTCTGGGGGCCGGCTCTCGATTCCAGCAATGCGGTGTTGTTCTGCGTCTCCTACGTCCCGGTCTACGGTCTCGACCCAGCCGTCGAGACTGGCGGACAGGGCCCGCGCCGTGTTGAGGATTTCACGCTGCTGCCGGAGAACTACGTGGGGGGCGGCGACGTGCAGGCGGTCTCCTTGCTCTCGCGGCTGTTTGCCGGCATGAACCACGACTACCGCACGAAGCTCGGCAGCGACGTCTCATTCCACGATCTGAGCTCATCACCGGCCGTGCTGATCGGGTATTCCTACACGCGCTGGTCCACGCTGCTGCGCGGCTTCCGCTATCTTTTCGACACCAACCCGCAAACTCCGCGGGTCACCGACAACGGCAAGCCGACCGTCTGGGCTCTGCCGCCGATACCCCGCAATCGCCGCACGGATGAGGACTACGCTCTGGTCTGCCGCATCTTTCATCCGGACACGGGCACGCTGGTCGTGCTGCTGTCGGGCATCACGGACTACGGCACCGAGGCTGCCGCCGACCTGGTCTGCTCGCCGTCGCGCCTGGCGGCCGCGGTCAAAGGCCTGCCGCCCGATTGGCCGAAACGCAACCTGCAACTGGTGATCCACGCCCGCGTTATTTCGGGCGAGGCGGCGATGCCCCGCGTGGTCGCCTCCTACGTGTGGTAGCGCGCGCTACGACTGGAAGTAGAACTCTCCGCCGCCGATCAGTTCGGCCGGCCCCTGCAGCACGACCTCGCCCGATTCCTCGCGCAGCGCGAGCGGCCCGGCCGGGGTGCGTACGGTAACCGGGCTCGCCGCCAGACCGCGCGCCTGGGCGGCCCAGAACGCGCCCGTCGAGCCCGTGCCCGAGCTCATTGTGAAGCCCGCGCCGCGCTCGTAAAAGCGCACGTCGATGGTATGCCGGTCGAGCACGTGCACGAAGCTGACGTTGGTTCGATTCGGGAATTGCGGATGGCGCTCGACCTCCGCTCCCAGCTTTTGCCAGTCGAAGTCGAAGTCCTCGACAACGAACACGCATTGCGGGTTGCCGACGTTCACGATCGTACACTCACGGTCGCCGCCGGCCAGCGGCAACGGGCAATGCAGATGGCCCTGGCCGACCGCCGGCGCGCCCATGTTCATCTCGAAATCGAAGCACATGTCGCGGCGTCCGATCAGCCGCAGACGCTTCAAGCCCGCGCCGGTGCGGATCGCGATCTGGGTCGCTGCAATGCCCGTGTCGACGAGGAAGGCGGCGGCGCAGCGCGTGCCGTTACCGGAAATCTCGGCTTCGCTGCCATCGGAATTGAACAGGCGAATGGAGGCCGGCTCGTCGCCCGACGGCGGCGTCACCAGGATCCAGCCGTCAGCGCCGATTCCCGAGTGACGATGGCAGATGGCCACCGCGGCCCGCTCCAGCAGCTCCGCCGGCGGGGCTTCGTGCGCCCAGGTCAGCAGGAAATCGTTCAGCGCCCCATGCGCCTTGGTGAAAGGGATTCTCATGGCTGTGGATCCTTTTCCAAATCTCGACGGCGCGCCCGTCGGGGATTGGAATGCTGCTTACACATTCGTATTGCGGAGTGCCCTGGCGCAACCGCGACACGGCGCGGGAGACCATGTCGCCGGTGAAGGCCAGCGCCCACTCCTCGTGCAGCGCGATGTCCGGACGCATGACCGCGGCGAGCCAGGCCGGACCATTGCCCTCGTGCAGCGATTCCCGCAGCGGGATGCCCGCCGTGCGGATAATGCCGGCGAGGTCGCCGAAACTGATCAGAATGCCGTCGCCGGCGTGATAACGCGGAGCCAGGTAATCTGCCGCCGAGCGCGTCCAGGCGCGGCGGTCGCGCGAGTTCACGTCCGACTCGCGCCAGCAAATCCATTCGGCGGGGCGCGGCCGCAGCAGCCACGGCGAAACGGCGAGCAGAACCAGCACAGCGGGGGCAATCCATAGGCGATGCGGCGCGGCGAACCGGCCCACGCGGGCCGTCAGCGCGGTTAGCGCGGCCACGCCCAGGCACGCGGCGGGCATAGCGCTCAGGCCGTAGCGCGTGTTGTAGTACGTGTTCGGCCAGAGCCCCGGCACGAAGATCGGCGTGCCGCCGGAGTACAGGCTGAACACATAGAAGGCCGCCCCGGTCGAGAGGAGCAGCGCGGCCCAGCGCGCGCGGCTGCAGAGAGCGACTACGAGTCCGGCAGCGCCGAGATAATACAGCGGCCAGCCCAGGCACAGCGCGGCGGCGGTGCGGTAGTACAGCAGCGCCTTGCCCCAGTCGTGATCGCCGGGATAGCGGAAGCCGCCGGCGTCGAGCGCGCGCTGGTAGATGGCGTGCGCCGACCATTGGCCGTTGTAGAACTCGAGTGCGCTCGAGTACAGCACGCGGTTGTGCGCCAGCCAGTACAGCGGTCCTAGCGAGGCAATGCAACAAAACAGAAGCGCTTTGCTCCAGCGCCGCTCGCCGGCCAGCACGACGACGCACAGCGCGGCCACCGGCAGCAGGCTCCAGGCCTCGTAGCGCGCCAGCGTGCCGAGCGCCGCGAAAACTCCGGCCAGCGCGGCATCGCCCCACGCCTTGGTGTTGTCCAACCGGGCGATGGTCCAAAGCAGCCCGAGCGCGCAAGCGAGCGCCAGCGGCTCAGTCATCGGGATACTCTGCAGGTACAGCAGGTTGGGGTTCAGCATCCACACCAGCAGGCCGGCCCACGCCGCCGCGGCGCCGAACAGGCGTCGCAGAGCGTAGAACAGAAACAGCCCGCCACAGACGAAGCCCAGCGCCGCGACGATGGCACCGCCCGCACCGTTGCGCCACAGCGCATCGACCTCGACGAACGGCAGCATGAGCAGGTGCGGCAGCGGGAGCCAGACCGTACCGAGCTGTTCGTAGCCCGGCGTGCGGCTGTCGAGAATGCGGCGGGCGATGTTGAGGTGCGCCTCGGCGTCGCCATACCACAACGTCCAGCCTTGCCGGAGCACCGCGAGCAGCGCCGCGGCGCTGACCGTGACCAGCAGCAGCGCGGCTCGGGCTTCAAAACGCGGTGATCTGGCGGTAGTCGCGGAAACGCGCCTCGATGTCATCACTGGTCAGCGTCCGGAAGCGATCCGGGCCGAACTCCTCGCAGCAGAAGCTACCCATTATGCAACCATAGACCGCGGCCCGGGCCAGCTCCCGCGGCTGCGCCGTGGTGTCGGCGAGGCTCACGCCGCGCGAGGCCAGATAGCCGATGAAGCCCCCCGCGAAACAGTCGCCCGCCCCGGTGGGATCCTTCAGCGTGTCCAGCAGAACGCCGGGGATATTCGCGTAGCCGCCCTCATGAAACAGCGTCGCGCCGTACTCGCCGCGTTTGATCACCAGGATCCGCGGGCCCATCGCACGTATGGCCGCGGCGGCGCGCTTCAGATTGTTCTGACCTGAAAGCAGGCGTGCTTCGGAGTCGTTGATCAGGAGAAAATCCCACTGCTTCAAGGTCTCCAGCAGTTCGCCGCGAAAATCGTTGATCCAATAATTCATCGTGTCGCCGCCGGCCAGCCGCGTCGCCGTCATTTGCGAACGCACGCTGCGCTGCAACGCGGGCTGGATATTGCCCAGCATCAGGTACGGCTGGTCGCGGTACGACGCAGGCAACTGGGGATTGAAGCCGGCGAAAACGTTCAGGTCCGTCTGCAGCGTCTCGCGGTCGTTCATATCGTCGCTGTAGACGCCGCGCCAGTAGAACGTCTTGCCCGGAGCGCGCTCCACGCCTTCAAGATCGATCCCGCGCGAGGAGAGAAAATCGAGATCCTGCGGCGCGAAGTCGTCACCCACGACGCCGACGATGCGGACCTTGGTAAAGAAACTCGCCGCCAGCGAGATGTAGGTGCAGGCACCGCCTAAAATGCGGTCGCGACTGCCCGCGGGCGTGGCGACACCATCGTAGGCCACCGATCCGACGACAACCAGAGACATGCTGCCATTGTACGAGTCGGCGGACCGCGCACGCTCCGCCCTGTGTTTTGCGGCCGCGTTCCCGATGCGGCCCCGGCCAGCCGCGCCCGCGGAGTCTGAGATGCTGGAAGAAGACACGCATGGAGTTGCTTCGCCAGTATCTGCTGCCGACCCTGATTGTCCTGACCGCGGTAGTGCTGCAATTTCGCCTGTATCGGTATTTCGGGGCGACAGCGTGGATCCAGGCCCGCCGGTGGCGCACGCGCGCGCTCCAGGTTGTCTATTACGCATTAACCGTCTACATGCTGCTGGGAGCGCCCCGACTGGTCCTCGGGGGCTACGCGGTGCTGGCGTCCGTGACGCTCTCCTGGATGCTGGCCGCCACTTTGCTGTGGACCGTGATTTTGATCAGCGGCGGCCTGTGGCTGTGGCTGCACGGGTTGGTCGAGCGGCGCGCCGCACC
>Ga0187851_10004068_pt1 | contig 12071 bp, 6 predicted proteins | sample June2016WEW_6_10_FD_132997 | JGI IMG/M metagenome (GOLD analysis project Ga0187851, IMG submission 132997) | Peatland microbial communities from SPRUCE experiment site at the Marcell Experimental Forest, Minnesota, USA - June2016WEW_6_10 | ecosystem: Environmental > Terrestrial > Soil > Wetlands... | reverse complement strand
TAGTGATGAGCAGCCTCCTCGGGAGTACGGCCGGCCAACACGGCCTTCACGGTTGGATCGCCCGCGCCAAGTTCCTGCTGCAAAAACTGGAAGTAGGTTGCTAGAACCAACTCCTCCAGCGCATTGTGAAGTGGGGCGGGCGAATACATCTGCTGTTCGAACGACGGCAATCCCGCATCCTGATATTCACGCAAGCGCTGATCGTTCGGTTTGTGCGTTTCTTCCGCATAGCGAACCACGCTGCGGGCTATCGCGAAAAGCTCGATATTGTTGGGCGCACCTTCCAGCAAATAATCCGGCTTGAAGAATTTCGCGTATTCCTGGTACGCGGCCGCGATTTCATCCCACAGTTTGCCGTACTTTTTTTTCTTAGCCGGATCATCGTCAATGGCCGCCCGCAACTTTCGTTCTTCCTCGGCTTTGCGAGCCATCAGCTTCGGATCTTTTAGACCTTCCTCAAAGCCGGAAAGTGCCTTGAGTGAGTTCTGGAACGACTCCAGATAGTCCTGCGCCACACGCTTGTTCTCTGCGTTCTGCGCGGCGAAAGCCAGTAATTTATCGATGTTGTCTTTCAGCATGCGAAGCACTAAAGGATAAGACACATCGCGGCTAAACTCCATTTGTGAGACCGTCTGCAAGCGGCCAGTGGATCCGGGATTGCCGGAGACAAACGTGAGCTCGCCATCCTTCACGCCCTCATGGCTCCAGCGAAGATAGTCGGGCGGCAACACAGGTCGGCCATTCTCGTAAGCGCGGAACAACGAAAAATCCAGGCAGTAGCGCGGGTACATAAAATTGTCCGGATCGCCGCCGAACTGCGCGATGCTGTACTCGGGCGCGAACACCAGCCGGACGTCGGTGTACTTCTTGTATTGATAGAGGCTGTATTGGCCGCCCGAATAAAGTGTCACTACATCACAGCGATCGCCGGTGGCTGACGTGCAGTCCTTTTCGATTTTCGCAATGGACGCCTTGCGCATGCGGTTCGCGTCGGCGCTGGCTGTGTCCGCGCCAATTCCGTCGTTGACTTTGGCCGTGACATCGCTCGTAGAAAGCAGCGCATCCACTTCGAGATCGGGGCAGGCTTTTTCGCCGGCGTCCGAGGCGGCCGAAAACCCATTGGCCATGTAATCATGCTCGGCAGTGCTCAGCTTCTGAATACAATCTTCTCCGACATGGTGATTGGTGAAGAGCAAACCGCGCGGCGACACGAACGAACCGGACCCGCCATTGTTGAATCGCACGGAGGAGCGCTCCTGATGGCGCAGAAAATCGTCAGTGACTGTGAAACCATAGGTCTTCAGAACTTGCTCCTTGGGAAAGTGGTCAAAAAGCCACATCCCCTCGTCAGCCAAGGCACAAATCGCAAAAACGAACCCAAAAACCAATACTCTACGCGGCATTAAAAATTCTCCGTAACTACAACATAATACACAACTAAATAACTAGGTAAGGGATTACCTTGCTTCACTTTTCGAGCTTCGCCGTGCAATACTGAAGTCAGAAGGCTTCGGACGAAAAAATGACGCAGTTGAGCGAGGCAATAGCCCGCTACCACAAAATACTGGAAGGCGACCACTATAAGGACCTTTCCTGGGCACACGAACTCCAGGAACGCATGAAGGCGCAAAATCTGGCCGTCAGTGGGAGACCTGTCTCTCCAGTTCTTCGTCCGCATTTTATCACGCGCAGGCAGTACACCGGGTTGGTGAAGGCGGTGGAGTCATTCTCGAGCGCCATCGAACGGATTGAGAATTTGGCAATCGGGAATCCAACGCTGCTCTCGCGGATGGAATTGCTGCCGGCTGAAAAGATGTTGGCCGCCGTGGATCCCGGATATGCATCGCTGACGGTGACGTCTTTAATTGACACGCATCTGAACAACGGTACGATGCGTTTCGCGCGTTACATTCCCGATACTCCCACCGGCGTGGCTTATGGCGAGGCGCTATCCGACCTGTTCTACGATACGCCGCCCGTGAAGCAGCTCCGCAAGCGTTATCACGTGGAGAAACTGCCCGGCACGAAATACCTGCTGCAAGCCATTCTCAAGGCATACAAAGAATGGGGCGGCAAAAGCAAAAAACCGAATGTCGCGATTCTGGAATTCCGGCAGCCATTTCAAACTACTGAATCGGGCGAGAACGCCCTGATCGCCGATCTTTTCCGCAAGGAAGGATTGCGGGTGGAAGTGGTTTCTCCCGATCAGCTTGAATATCGGAACGATGTGCTGCGGCGCGGCGATTTCGCCATCGACCTGGTGTTCCGCCGCATCAAAGTGCAGGAGTTTTTGATTCGATTCGACCTCACGCATCCGCTGCTGCGCGCGTATCGCGACCGCGCGGTGTGCGTGGTCAACAATTTCCGCTCGGAGCTGGCTCAGAAGAAGGCCATCTTTGACTTGCTGACCGACGAATCCATCACGGCTGGTTTCCCAGCCGCGGAAAAGCACGCCATCCGCGAGTTCGTTCCCTGGACGCGCGTGGTGCACGAAACCAAGACCAAGTATCACAACCGGACCATCGATCTGCCGGACTTCATCCTGCACAATCGCAACAAGCTGGTGCTGCGCCCCAATGACGACGGCGTGGATCAGCACTCCTTCCGCGGTTCAGAGACAGACGATGCGGGTTGGGAGAAAGCGCTGAAGACGGCGTTGCGCAATCCCTACGTGGTGCAAGAAGCGATGGAGCCGGTGGTGGACACTTTCCCGCTGCTGCAATACGGTCACCTGGAGATGCAGAAGATGCGCGTGGATGTGCATCCGCATTCGTATCTCGGCAAGGTGCAAGGCTGCTCGAGCTGGCTGACGGCGGTGGGTCCGTCGGGATTTTCGACGGTGTCGGGTGTTGCGCCCACCTTTATACTAGAAGGCAAATAGCGCAAGCGCGCCTGCGCGCGCGTGCGGTTATTCGGTTACTCAGTTCTTCGGTTCCAAGGTCACTGAATTCTGATTTATTGCGGGCCAGGTCCGCGAACCGATGAACCGAAGAACTGAATAACCGATGAACAGGGTTTTACTCATACCTGAGCACTCGCATTGGATCTATCCGCGATGCGCGTCGGGCTGGAATATACACCGCGAGTGCGGTGATCGCAAGCAGAGCCGGCGCCACTAGCAAATAGGTACCGAAGTCCCTTCCATTGCTTTCGAAGATCGCGTTCAACAATCGCTGCGCGCCGATGCTGGCCGCCAATCCGATTGCGATCCCGCTCAGCGCCAGCACCAGGCCTTGTTTGAGCACCATCCGCAACACCGTGCCACGGGCGGCGCCAATGGCCATGCGGATTCCAATTTCGCGGCTCCGTCGGGTGGCCGCATAAGCCACCAGACCGTACAATCCCACCATCGCGAGCACCAGGCCCATCACCCCCATCGCCGCAACCGTTCGAATAATCACGTTCGGTTGGCCCACGGCCTTATACCGGTAGAAATCGTCAAAGGTTCGCACGCCGTAAACGGGCTGGTTGGCATCCAGTTCGCGGACCATGTGTCGCAGAGGCTCCGCCAGGCCGGCGGCATCCCCTGAAGACTGCGCTAACAATAGCATGCGGGACTGCGGGTGCTGCGCCAGAGGAAGGTAAAGAAACTCGGTGGGGGCCTCGGCGATCCACAGATACTTCAAAGTCTTCGTTACACCGATAATTTCCACCCACGGGCCGTCGGGAGGGTCCAGACGGAAGCGTTTGCCGACAGGATCGCGGCCGGGCCAGTAGCGTTTGGCCAGTTGTTCGTTGATCACGGCAACCAGCGGCGCGCCTTTGTTGTCGGACGCGCGAAATCCGCGGCCACGCGTGATTTGGACATCCATGGTGTCGAAAAAATGCTCGTCCACTGTGTTCCCGAACACTGAGGGGTTGTCCTGCCCTTTGGGAAGCTGGTAACCTTCCGGCAAAATGCTCATGGAACCACCGTCCTCCGGATCCATGGGGGCTGCGGAGGCAATCGCCGCGGATTTTACACCACTCACCGAACGTGCCCGTTCTACAACCTGGCGGTAGAACTGCTGTGTCTGGGCTTCGTTGTAGCGCACCAGGCTGGGGTCAAAGCTCATCATCAGCACGTGATCGGTGCGGAAGCCGGGCCCCTCGCCCAGTACCTGTTGGAAGCCCCGATAAATAAATGTGGACACCATCAACAGCACCAGAGAGAGGGCCACCTGTCCAACCACCAGCGCGTTGCGGCCTAGTAGCCGGCGCCGCTGTGGAGTTTCCGCGCCCGCGGTGCGGAGGCCGCTGATGACATCAGTGCGGGTAGTTTGCAAGGCCGGCGCGAGGCCAAAAAAGATCGCGCTCAGCAACGACACGGTCATGCTGAAGAGCAGCGCCCGTTGGTCCAGCTGGATGGTCATCTGGATCGGCAGGTCCGTCGGAGGCTGCAATCGGCTGAGAAAATTCACGCCCGCATATCCCACCGCTAGACCCAACAGTCCGCCCGCAATGGCCAGCAATAAACTCTCGGTCAGCAACTGGCGGATCAACCGTGGACGTCCGGCGCCGATGGCCAGCCGCAGTGCCATTTCGCGCGCGCGCACCGGCGCCCGGCTCAGCAGCAGACCGGCGACATTGGCGCAGGCCACCAACAATACGGCCATCGCCAGCAGGGTCAGCATGGCGGCTATTTTCGCGTCCGGCGGTGATTGCTCCAGCCTCCTTTGAAACTCCGTACGAACCTCCACGATACGATTCTTGTTGGTGTCCGGATAGGCCTGCTCCAGCGCTTTGGCGATTCCTGTCATCTCGGCCTGGGCCTGGCCCACCGTGACTCCGGGCTTCAAACGTCCCTTGATGCCGAGTGCGCGATAATCGCGCGCTTCGAGTGGCCGGTCTTTGGGATTGGTCACAAACCTCGGCCACATGGCCACGGGCACAAAGAACGACGGCCGGAAATATAAATCCATGCCTGTAAAGCGAGCGGGCGCCACGCCAATCACGGTGAACTCAATGCCGCTCAGCTGGACTTTGCGGCCCAGGATGGAAGGGTCCGAGGCGAAATCCTTTTCCCACAAATCGTGGCCCAGAATCACCACTGCGTCTCGTCCGGGAACCTGGTCCTCGTCATCGCGGAACGCGCGCCCTTGCTCAGGTTCCACGCCGAGGACGCGGAAGAAATTGCCGGTCACCAGCATACCCATCTTCATTTGCGAGACGGCGTCCGGCCCCTTGCTGAACCCGAACGAGTAATTGGTGAACGCCACCAGGCCGTCGAAGCTCTTCGCGGTATTTCGGAAATCGAGATAGTCGCGATAGGACGCCACGATGGAACCGAACCCGCTCACGGAAGCATTGAAACCCACCGTTACCACTTCACCTGGACGCGCGACAGGCAGCGGCCGCAGAATCAACGCGTCCGCCAAACTGAACATGGCGGAATTAGCGCCGATGCCGATGGCGAGCGAAATCACGGCCACCAGCGTGAAGCCCGGATTCTTGAACAGCATCCGCCAGCCATAGCGCAGGTCTTGCCACAGCCGCTCCAGCCAGCCCCAGCCCCACGCTTCGCGCGTGTCTTCTTTTACCAGCGACGAGCTGCCCAGCTTGCGTTGCGCGGCGAAACGGGCTTCTTCTGGGAGCATTCCGGCATCCATGTTAAGTTGCGTTTCGCGGTTTACGTAATCGTGGATCTCGTCATCCAAGCTCTCTTCGCGGCGGCGCCAGAGTTTCATAGCTGGCCCTCTTCCGTGGACGGCCGCATAATGCGCGCGATGGCCTGGGCCAGACGTTCCCACTTGGAGTTTTCGGCAGTTAGATGCGCGCGCCCTTTCGGGGTCAGGCTATAGTATTTCGCTTTGCGGTTGTTCTCAGAAAGCCCGTCCTTGGCCGCAATGAAGCGCTTCCTCACTAACCGATGCAAGGCCGGGTATAAGGACCCGTGCTCGATTTGCAGGACATCGTCCGAGCCGCGCTCAATAGCGTGCGCAATGGCGTGGCCGTGCGCCGGGCCGAACAGGAGGGTCCGTAAAATGAGCATGTCGAGGGTGCCTTGCAGCAGTTCCAGCTTGTCGCGATCTTCCTGGGTAGACATTCTAGTGGAATGATACTCCTGCTCCGGTAGAATGTCAAGGGGTGGGATGGGCCTTGTGGCGCACGCACTCTTGCGTGCTGCATCGACACTCATGTCGATGTCAAGCCGACGCCGAGACGAGTCTCGGCGCAGCACGCAGGAGTGCGTGCGCCACGGACAGTCTTCATGACCTTTGGTGGGCCAGCAGGCCCCTGGGAACTTTCTTACGGTCGAGCCCCGCTGGACGGGCTGGCGGTCCAGCGAAAGAGCTGTTCTGCGAACGTATTCAGGCTGTTGACCATGCGGTCGGTTTCTATCAGCAGCGCTGTATCGGCGCCGGCCAGGCGATTGTGGTCTTCGCGTAGATCCAGCAGGCTCTCGAGCCGAACCGGCGATCCGCGGAGGCGCGCCGCCAGCAAATAAAGCGTCAGTTCCAAATCGTGCGCGAAGGTTTGAAATGCAGCGCCCGAGGGCGCTGGGACACCTGATGTCAATCCAGCTTCGAGCGCCATGGCGGCATGGATGAAGCGGTGGGAACTGGCCAACGCGGCGTTGACCACGCGCAATTGAGCCGGGTCGGCGAAGGGCTCGGCGCTCAAGCGGTCCACGGACGTCTCGAGGTTGGAGCGCGCCAGTCGCCCGTTGACACGAAGCCGGTCGAGCTGATGCGGGTCGGCTGCGCGTCCGTCGATATAGGCACGCGCGACAGCCTGGAAATAAAGGCGGTATGAGTCCAGCATGCTGGCCATGGCTTGAGGCGCCTGGGTTCGCTCACGAGTGGGCCAGATCCAGTAAATAGCGAGCGCCAGCGTTCCGCCGATGGTGGTGTTCAACGCGCGGCTGGCGATTACATCATGAGGCGCCACGCCATTCAGAGAGAACAGAAAAACAATCAGCGCGCTGAGGACCGCAACCAGCAGGCCATAATTCGCGCGTCCCGTGGAGCGCATGATGAATGCCAGGATGCCGATCCATACAACATGCGTCGCTGCCGGGGGCAAGGTGAAATGGAACAACACCGTCGCCAGCATCAATCCGGCGTAGGTGCCGATGAGCCGGAGAACGCCGCGGCTGAAGGTGCTGCCGAAGTCGGGCTTCAGCACCAGCGCCACAGTCATGTTCAGCCAGTACGATCGAGGCAGAGAAAATGAGCGCGCGATGAGGTCGCCGATAGCGATGCAGATGGCCAGGCGAATCGCGTGATGGCAGGCGGAAGAATCGAGCGACAGGTTTGCCCGCAAAGTTGCCACCCAACCACTGAGCCGCAGATTCCAGGGCGTGCGCGCCTCCCGGACTGCGAATGCGTCCTCGCCGGTTGGAGTGGTACTCCTGGCAAGTTCCAGCATGGCCCTGAGCTGGCCGGCCAGCGCGTCCATCTGAATCCGGGCTTCGGAAAGATGCGGATGGATGGCCAGTTGTTCCGAGCGTTCTTCGGCTATGCGAAGGGCAACCGTGGGATCCTTCAGTTCCTTGAGCAACGCGTAGGAGGCGTCAGAGAGCGGTTCGCCCTTCAGCGACCCGCCCACCGCGGAGAGCAGGTTCGTAGCGCGTTCCAGAAACGGCTCAATTATGGCGGCCGCGTGTTCTCCGCCTTCCTCGCGACGCGCGCGAGCCAAGGCTCGCCCTAAGGCGAACAGGGAAAGCCGGATGCGTTCGGCTTGGCTGACCAGCGCGAAAAGGAGCTCGGCTTCCACGCGGTGATCATTCGATAAGGAGGAAAGCGCTTCTTGGGCTCGCGTACTCTGTAGACTGGCCGGTGGCGCGCCGTAGGGATCCGGCGGAAGCGTGGCCACGCGCGCCAGCTCGAGGTAGAAATCGCCTATCACGCGCCGCTCCGGCTGGTGGCCGCGGAAAGGCCAGAGTGCGATGGAGAGCCCGGTTTGCAGCAGGCCGGACGCGAGAGCGATCAACCCGGCCAATGCCGCATGTTCCGGAGTCATTGACTGCTTGCTGTAGATGATAAAAACTACGAGGCTGATCATGCCGATATCGGCAGCGGCCGTCCCGAGGCAAACCACTAATCCGGCTGCAAATGCCCATCCCACGCCTACGATAGCCGCGATGAGATCGTTCCTGCCCGACAGAGCTCCGATTAATACGGCAGCCGCGCCGATTACGCTCGAAGCCAGCATGCGCGCGCCCCGTTCGCGATAAGAATCCTCGCCGTCGGCAGCCGCCACGTTCAGCGCGCCGGTGGCGGCCACCAGTCCGCTGCCTGGATTGCCAAGCTCCACCGCGACAGCCAGAGGCAACGTGATGCCGAGGGCGTTGCGAAAGCCCATCCATAGATTGATCTGCTTCCGGTCGAAATGAGTGAGCGCGCGCCAGAAGGCCTCAAGCGGACGCGGATGTTCTCCGGGCTGGGTCATCAGGCGGCCGGCAAAATGGGAGCGACGGCGTCCGCTAAAGCTCGTCCTAACAAAAGGTGCTGATCAGCATCCAGATGTATCCCGTCCACACGGCTCGAAGGCGTCACGCTCGCAGCATCGAAGAAATGGCAAGCTAGGTCGGCGCTGACCTGGCGATAAACTTCAGCCAAGCCTGTGCATCTCTTTTCTGCTCCGAGAAATTTGGCGGCTACTGGTCCCTGAGGGTTTGAGATTGGCGGCGGCGAGACCAGCAGAATGGGCGGGATCGGCATTCCTGGCTCCATGGGCGCATTGCGAATCTCGCTAATTAGGGTGGTCACGCCTTGACCTGCCGACCAGGCATTGTTGTAGGGATGGCAAAACTGAAAATCATTCGTTCCCAGCATCAGGATCACCAGTGCGAGCGGTGATTGCGCCTCGATGCGTTGCGCCAGGCCCTCAATTCCATTGCGTCCCGGTTTGAATGGGTCTTCCCAGACGGTGCGGCGTCCGTTCAAGCAGTCTTCCACGATTCGGACAGGCTGGCCAAGATCGTTCAGTTTCTTTTCAAGAATGCCGGGCCAGCGTTCTTCGAATGGCAGCCGTCGACGGGTGTTCGGGATGATTCCCCAAGTCAGGGAGTCGGAGTAAACGAGAACGTGGAGCACGTTGCTATTCTAGCGGGCTGGTCGCTGGTGGCTGACTAGACCGTTACCGTTGCGGCAATTCGCGCGTCTTTGATCAGCTTCCGAGCGGCGTCCGGATCGTCTACGTACCAACTCGAATCGCTCCGCTTGTCCACTTGCCCGCTATCGAGGCATCTCCAGATCGGCTGCGCATAACGCAGTAACCCCGTACCCGTCAGGCTGAACTGAACCATCTTGTCGTGTTTCGGCTGACGCATTATCTCGACCGGCGCGAGCGCTTTCAATGCGACCATCCGCAGGTCTTCGCGCCGCAGACCCACCATTATCAGTAGCCGTTGATCGGTGAGAGCGTATGCCTTGGTCCGGTCTCCACGCAAACCAAAACGAATCAGGGAAAACGGAATCGTACAATACAACGCCACCCCGAAAAAGAGCCCGGCCGTACGCCGGAATCCCAGGTGGGCCGGTAGCGGGGCGGTCCAGAAAAAGAGTGCAACCGTGAACACGAATAACAGCCCGATGGCGACCGCGCCGAGCCGTCGCCCCGTGGCGCACGGAGGCTCGCCGATCCATACAGCTTCTCTCGCGGATTTAGCACGCGTTGAAACAACGCACGTGCTTCCATATCGGAAGAATCGACGGGCTCGACGAGCAGCGTTAGCAACTGCCAGGCGATGGCTCACTCCAACAACAAAACGGTGGGGTGCGGCGTTCTAGACCGATGCTGACTCAGTGACTGTTGCTGGTGGCAGGTTGAGCTTCTGGCGGACACGCGTGAACACGTTGTCATCCGCGACCCCGCTGGCGTCGCCTTCCTCTGTAATAATGTAGCATCCTGGGGCTTGGCAGCCGAACCGCTGCAACATGCTGCACCGTATATAGATATAATCCTTGACGCCCCACTATATATTGGGGCATGATTACAGACAGCCGCAAAAACTGGCTTGGTTTGTGACAATAAGATTAACGGCACTCTAAGCGGCGTAATAGACGGCAAGCTCGATTACAGTTCACACAGGAGAAACACATGGCACACCCCAGCGTCGCTCTTAGCAGCGGTAAAATCGTAGACTTGGAAAACAAAACCACCAAGAAGCCTCTCCCGTTGGCCCAGCGCACCGGAGTCAGCTTCCCGAAGTACTTCACCCAGAAGCTGGAACCAGGGAGAACCCCCTACGATGACATTGCGTGGGAGCTGCGGACCGCTGCCATTGGGAACGACAAAGGCGCCATCATATTTGAACAGAATGACGTGGAAGTGCCGGCCGACTGGTCGCAGACGGCTACCAATATTGTTGTCAGCAAATATTTCCATGGGCGCATGGGGTCGCCCGAGCGGGAAACCAGCGTCCGTCAGTTGGTGCACCGGGTAGTTGACAATATTGCCGATTGGGGCATCGCCGGCCGGTATTTCAAGACTCCCGAAGACGCCACCAACTTCCGCAATGAGCTTGCGCACCTGATGCTGACCCAAAAGGCTTGCTTCAATTCGCCGGTGTGGTTCAACGTGGGCGTGGACGAAGCGCGCGGCTACGGATTCTATTACGACGAAGCACAGGGTAAAGTTGTGAAGTTGAAGAAGGGCGAATCGCGCCCGCAGTGCTCGGCGTGTTTCATCAACTCGGTGCGGGATTCGCTGGAATCCATTCTCGATCTGGCCAAAACCGAAGGCATGCTGTTCAAGTGGGGATCGGGCACCGGGACCAATCTTTCGCCGTTGCGCGAGGAGAATGCTGGGTTGGCCGGAGGCGGCAGTGCCTCCGGTCCGCTTAGTTTCATGAAGGGATTCGACGCCTTCGCGGGCGTCATCAAATCCGGCGGCAAGACGCGGCGCGCGGCCAAGATGGTGATCCTGAATATCGACCATCCGGACGTGGATTCGTTCATCTGGTGCAAGGCCAAGGAAGAGAAGAAGGCGCATACGCTGATTGACGCCGGTTACGATTCTACACTCGATGGTGAAGCGTACGGGTCCATTTTCTTCCAGAACGCGAACAACTCGGTTCGCGTGACGGACGAGTTTATGGAAGCGGTCGCCGCGAACGGCGATTGGTGGACGCGTTCGGTGGCCAACGGCCAGCCGGTGAAGCGCTACGCAGCCAAGGATCTGCTGCGCGAGATCGCGGAAGCGACGCACCAATGTGGTGATCCTGGAATGCAGTACGACACCACCATCAATCGCTGGCACACTTCGAAGGCCACGGCGCGCATCAACGCGTCGAATCCTTGCTCGGAATACATGTTCCTGGATGATTCGGCGTGCAACCTGGCGTCCTTGAACCTGATGAAGTTTGTCGGGCCGGACGGCAAGTTTGATGTGGAAGCCTTCCGGCATGCCTGCGACACCGTGATCATGGCGCAGGAGATCATCGTGGATAGCGCAAGTTATCCGACGGAAAAGATAGCCAAGAATTCGCACGATTACCGGCCGCTAGGCCTCGGCTACGCCAACCTGGGCGCGCTGCTGATGTCGATGGGCATTCCTTATGACAGTCCGGAAGGGCGCGATTTGGCGGGCGCGATCACGTCTGTGATGTGCGGGCAGGCGTATTTGACCAGCGCGCGGATCGCGGAAGCGATAGGCCCTTGCCCGGGTTACGAAGCCAACGAAGAATCGTTCTTGGATGTAATCCTGATGCACGGCAAAGCGGTGAGCGGCATCGATAGCAAGCGCGTGCCTGAGGATTTGTACCTGGCCGCAGCCGAGTGTTGGAGCGATGCCTACAAGCTGGGCGAGCAAGCCGGCTTCCGCAACGCGCAGACCACCGTGCTCGCGCCGACTGGCACCATCGGCTTCATGATGGATTGCGATACGACAGGGATTGAACCTGATCTGGCGCTAGTGAAGTACAAAAAACTGGTGGGTGGCGGCATCATCAAGATTGTCAACAACACGGTTCCGCAAGCATTGATCAAGTTGGGTTATAGCCCGGAGCAGGTGGAGCTGATTGTCAGCCACATCGATTCCACGGGGACCATCGAAGGCGCGCCGGGGTTGAAGGACGAAGACCTGGCCGTTTTCGATTGCAGTTTCCGTCCGCAAAATGGAAAGCGATCCATCCATTACATGGG
>Ga0187851_10004067_pt1 | contig 12076 bp, 9 predicted proteins | sample June2016WEW_6_10_FD_132997 | JGI IMG/M metagenome (GOLD analysis project Ga0187851, IMG submission 132997) | Peatland microbial communities from SPRUCE experiment site at the Marcell Experimental Forest, Minnesota, USA - June2016WEW_6_10 | ecosystem: Environmental > Terrestrial > Soil > Wetlands... | reverse complement strand
TTCGATTCGACGATTCGCACGGACGGTTGGAGTGGCTGCGACGGCCTGATTGATCTCGGCTACGAGTTATCGCGCCTCTCCCTCGCCGGAAGTTTCGGGGCTTCGATAGAATTCTCCCGTGAGGTCAATGCCAATGCGAAATCCTGCGAGCTGGTGCTCCTTTGGTCTCTCCTTGCTTGCCCTCGCGGCCGCGGGAGCGCAAGCGGAGAAGCTGCATTCGCCATGGGACACGGTCAAAGTTGCGCCGACGGATGTAGCGTACACCTGCCCCGCGCCGCCGCCCTTCGCCAAGACAGTGGAGATCAGCCCGTACTACATCGACAGCCATGCTTCGGTGATCGATCCGGAGAAGCTGGCGGCGTTTCAGAAGGCTTCTGAGAATTCGAACCACCTGAGCCAATTCGCGGCGCTGGCCGCCGACGCTTATCTCTCCAAGGGTAGCCGCGCCGCCGCGCTCTGCGTCTACTCGCTGCTCGACGCCGCCGCCAAAGCCGATGCATGGGACGGCCAGATGCCCAGCTTTTCTGGCGTTTACATACAGAATTGGCTGCTCAGCGCCGTGGCTATCTCATACCTGAAAGTCCGTTCCAGCGGCCTGGGAACGCCGGCTCAGGACGCCGCGATTCAGAAGTGGTTCAAGCTGCTCGCGGCGCGGGTGAGAGAATATTTTGACGCCGAGGTGGTGCGGCTGGGCCTTGCTCGCGAAAACAACCACATCTACTGGGCGGGGCTGGCCGTGGCCGCCGAGGGCATCGCCGACAATGATTCCGGTGGATTCAAGTGGGGGATTACGGCCTACCGCATGGGCCTGGACGCGATTCAGCCCGACGGCTCGCTCCCGGCGGAGATGAATCGTGCGCAGCGGGCGCTGCATTATCACCTTTACGCGCTCGGACCGCTGATCCTGCTGGCCGAATTCGGCGAGGCCAACGGGCTGGACTTATACTTCGAGAAGAAGGGCGCGCTCCACCGGCTCGTAAACTTCTGCACCGCCGCCCTCGAAGACCCCACTCTGCTCGAGAAGCAAACCGGAGTGGCGCAGTTGGTGGACCTGCCCTACGCCGGCTCGGATATTGGCTGGGCCGTCCCCTACCTGCGCCGCTTTCCCAATGCGCGGCTTTCGGCGCTGGTGGCCAAAGCGCCGTGGGTGAGGTACTCGACATGGGGCGGCGCGCCTCCGGAGTAGAGAATTACTAATTTTGAGACACTGCGCTAGCGGGAACGTGTCGAGTGTGCTCCGCAGGCAGCGTGATCAAAGCGCGACAATACGCCTCCCGCTGTAGGATCGGAGCAATGGTATATACTTATTTTTACGATTTGATCTGCGGAGGAGCTTCTGATGAAGAGGAGTTGTGGGAGATTATCTGACACGTTCCCCAGATCAAGTTGGTGGATCAAACATGGACGCAGTAATTCTTGCTTACACATTTGAGACCTACGCGACAACCCGTCTCGTGGAGGTGTTTTCACGTCGCCGGCATCATGCTACAGTAATTTCCCCGTTGGACTGCTCGCTAGAGTTCTCCTCAGGTCATTCATGTCTAACAGTAAAAGGACGAGCAGTCGCTAATCCCGAGGCCGCAATTCTTCGTTGCCTAACTTACGTGGACAATGGTCTGCCCGTACCAAGAACACTGGAAACAGTTGTGGCGATTCACTTTCTGAACAAAGGGGCATATTGTCTAAACTCGCCTATATCCAAGTTTCATGCTGTCAATAAGTTGATAGCTGGTCAGTCCCTGGCAAGCGCGGGGATTCCGATACCACGGACGGCGCTCGCTTGGAATCCTTCGGAGCTTGAATGTGCTATTTCAGTTTTTGGAACTCCGATAGTTCTGAAGGCGTTCGATGGCCTCGGAGGTGTTGGCATGGTGAGGTGCGACTCCGTTGAATCCGCACGTTCCACTTTCGATGCTCTTCATGCAACGGGCCAGCCGTTTCTTGTTCAAGAGTATGTCGCGGAGTCTCATGGGCAGGACATTCGAGCCTTGGCGCTCGGAGACAAGATCCTCGGCGCCATGCGCTGTACGCCAAGAGCAGATGATTTTCGATCGAACGCTACGCGAGGATCGCAAGCGACGAAAGAGAATCTAACCACCGAAATGAAAGAATTGGCGTTCAAAGCATCGAGAGCACTTGAAATCGAGCTCGCTGGTGTCGATATTCTCGAAAGCGCACAAGGGCCTCTCGTGTTGGAGGTCAACTCTGTTCCAGGCACCGAGAGAATTGACGCTGTTTGCGGTATTGACTCAGCTAGCGAGATCGGTGCGTTTCTGGAGAGTAAGGTGTGAACTCGCGTCTTGCACCGAAAACTCAGGGACATGGCCAAGCGGCTGATGGGATGAGTCCTTCCAACTTGCTACTGTCCAGGGCAACCTCTGCTCAGCCTGGGCGTCGAAACCGTCTCGCGCGGTTTTTCCGCATTTTGGACCTCTACCAGTCAGACTTCGGCCGCCTGCCAAAGACTATTAAAATCACAGGAACAAGTGGGAAAGGATCAGTTTGCGCCATTTTGGAATCAATCCTGTTGAAGGACGGGAGCCGGGTCTGCACATTCACATCGCCACATCTGACCAGTCCGAATGAGAGAATTCGGCTAAACGGAAGCGTTATTTCAAATGAGGCCTTTGACAGCGCCGCAGAAGAGGCAAAGCCATTCTTCGACGAGATCATAAACGTGCTCGGTAAAGAATCCCAGCCATCTTTCTTTGAAACCATGTTGCTGCTTGCGCTCCACATCTCCCGAACGGCTAGTGTCAATATCCTGCTTCTCGAAGTTGCCGTGGGAGGATATAACGATGTCGTCTCTTTATTCTCGAGCCCTCTCTCTGCGATTACAACAATCGATCTGGACCACCTAAACGAACTCGGCAACTGTGTCGAGGAAATAGCAGCCGACAAAGCGGGCATTGCATCGAGCGGCTCGACGCTGGTTCTCGGACCATCGGTGGTAGATCCAGCCAAGTCTATCATTTTCACCGATGTCAACCGAAGGGGAGTGGAAATAGTCCAAGCCGATCGAAGCAGAATCGTGAGCCTCGATAACACGCGCTCCGGCTTCGAGGTACAAGTCGGCAACTTGCGACTCAAGTTTCCATTGCCGGGGGCATTTCAATTAGACAACTTGGCAACAGCCATAACCTTGTTTGAATCCGCTCGCTCGCTTGGATGGGCTCATGCCTGGTCAAGCATTGCTGGAGCGTCTCGGGCTCACTGGCCGGCAAGGTTGGAATTCGTTTCTGGGCCGCCCGACTGGCTGCTCGACGCAGCCCACAATCCCTTAGCTTTTGTAGAGTTGCGAAAGTATCTTGAAGAATATTATCCATCTTCCAAGATAGCGCTAGTTTTCGGGGCATCCGAGAAAGACAAAGCTATTGAAGGTCTGCAACTTCTTGCTCCTCTCTTTACCACAATCTTCTTCACCGGCGGTTTTTATCGATCCGCCATTCATGCCTTGGATGAGCTATACCTTTCGCCCTCTCTCGCTGGAAAGACAGTGTTCGCCTCCAGTCCCTTAGAGGCCCTCCACCTCGTACGTTCTCACGATTATCAATTCGATCTCACAGTTGTGACTGGATCAATCTTTCTTGTAGGATGCTGGAAGGACCTTTTGGCCTCCAGTCCATCCCCAGCATCGGAGCTAGAATGACCGTGACTCTTCCTCCCAATCACTCCGAAGCCGCAATCGAACTATTGAAGTTTCCGAAGTTCGGCAAGGGCATCGGACTTCATAGAATGCTTTGGCTCATCGACCAGATGAAACAGGAACTCTGGTGGAGAAATCTGGACGTTCTGAAAGTCACTGGCTCCAAGGGCAAGGGCAGTACTAGCGCTTTGTGTTCTTCGATTCTCTCGCGACTAGGTCTACAAGTTGGCCTCTTCACTTCACCGCACCTGCTGCGCTTTAACGAACGTATTAATTTGGCTGGGAAAGACATTAGCGATGAAGATCTAACCAAGTCGTGGACTTGGTTCAGAAATATAGCCGCTGCATATCGAGTTACAAATCCCAGTGACTCGTTCGGCGCGTTTGAGGCATTTACCGCAGTCGCATTTGAGGCCTTCGCTAGACATAACCTTGCTGCCGTTGTGTGTGAGGCCGGCATTGGAGGAAGATACGACTCAACAAGACCGCTTCCTGGGAAGACGGTCGCCCTGACTTCGATTGAATTGGAACATGCTGAATTGCTAGGAAGCACGACGGAACAAATTGCCTATGACAAAGCGGATCTGTGTCCTTCTGGCGGCACCCTCGTCGTTGGAAGACTCGACAGGGAGCTTATTCGGAGATTGAAAGGCTATTGCCGAATTCGCTCCGTAAGCCTTCTTGAGGTTGAGCTCCAGTCCGACATTTCGGACGTGCATTATGTCGACCATAGAATGGAGTTTACTCTAAGTTGCATTGGTCTGAATTTCGGGAGGGTATCTACTCCGCTTTTGGGCGAGCATCAAGCGGGAAACGTGGCCGTGGCGATTGCCGCGACCTGGGATTGGCTATCACGAAATCGGCCCGATATTCATAAGGAACGATTCAAGGCCAGTGTTATTGAGGGTATTGCAGGGGTTCATTGGCCCGGCAGACTTCAACGCATCATGGAGAACCCGGACATTGTTATCGACGTTGGTCACACACCACAGTCCATGCGAAGCATTGCCTCTACAGTTCAGGAAGTGTACCCCGGGCGCCCAATCGCTTTGTTGACCGGCGTCTCAAAGGACAAAAACGTCAAAAGCGTTTTAAGTGAACTGGCGCCTCTTGCGAGTGCGATTATATGCACAAGGCCGTATCACAAAGGTGCGCCCGCGAATGAAGTGGCGGATATTTGCCGCCAACTCCGGCCGGAGATTGAGGTCATCGCCAAGGAGAATATCGAGGAAGCGGTCAATGTTGCCATTAACTATGCGCTCCCCAGCAACATGGTGATTCTTGTTGCAGGCGGCTTATTTCTTGCTATAGAAGCAATGGTCGCCATTCAGGGTGGCGACCCATCCGTTCTCAAGTTCGCATAGCTGTCGGTCAGATTTCAAGAAACGGAAATCAGTTGGCGAAAGAAATATGAATTTCTGAGCCCCGTTTCGTCGATTCCGGCACCAAACAAAGTGGGAACAACGGAGAGAACTGATGGAAGCTTATGATAGAGCCGTCGTAAGAGACGAGCCGTCCGCGTCCTTAGAGGCCAGCGACAAAAGGCTGCGAATCAGAGTCTCGTCGCGCATCTGATCGCGCGCGTCTCCTCGCTGTTGTACTCGCGCGGCGCCAATATCCTGTACCTTGGCCGGCGCATCCTCTGCTACGGAAATGAGATGGTAGTGTTCGATTGATAGAGAGACAGTTGCCAGTAGACAGTCTTCGTTACGAGGGCCGGAGACCGTGACCGGACGGTCGAAGACAACGGCGTTGAAGCCGGCGTCCCTTCGAGCGATTGCAGCAAAAAGGACGCGCCCGGCCAGCTTCGATGCGACCGTCTGCCAGAAAAACCCGGCTCTCAAATCCGCCGACCGATTACTTGCTACCGGACAGTCCCTGGTGACCTTCGCTTTTTTGCCTTCTTGTACCTTAGTGTCACATGCCAGATTGGACTTAAGTCCTTTGGAATCTGGCGGGGACGACGAGACTCGAACTCGCGACCTCTGCCGTGACAGGGCAGCGCTCTAACCGACTGAGCTACGTCCCCAAAATGAAGCTGGCATCTCGGCGGCAAACTCTCCCGCTGGACCATCCTCCCTGCACCGGAGGCTCGTCCTTCCAACCGGCTCACTGCTCCCTGCCGTCTTCTTGCCCTGGCGGGCAGGAGGCGGCCGATGCTTGGGCAACATCCATGAGTGTATCAGATAGAAGGGGCCTTGGGAGAACCTCTTAGAAGGGGCCTTGGGAGAACCTCTGCCGAACAGAGATTCAGATGCGCCGATCATTCAAGAGAGATCTCGCGCCAGCCGTGAGCGCCAAAGCCGCAGGCCGCGGCTTGAGGCTAGGCCGACCAGATCGCACGATTGCCGCGGCCATTGGCGACGAACCCCATATCGGCTGAAATCCCCCGCACACATTGCAGCAGGTGATTGGCGATCTGGGGCAGCTTCTGCGCGGTGACGCGGAACGACGGCCCGGAGACGCTCACCGCCGCCACCGGCAGCCGCTGCGCATCCAGCACCGGCACGGCGATGCAGCGCAGGCCCTCTTCCAGCTCCTCGTCGTCTACGGCATAGCCGCGGCGGCTGGTCTTTTCGATCTCCACTCGCAGGGTCTCGGGCGTGGAGATGGTGCGCTGCGTAAAGCGCTCGAAGCGGATGCGCCGCAGCAGGTCGGCAAAACGCTCTTCGGGCAGGAAGGCGAGAATCGCTTTTCCCACCGAGGTGCAGTAGGCCGGGTTGCTGGCGCCGATGCGGGTGATCATGCGCACCGAGCGGGCCGGCTCGATCTTGTCGATGTAAATTACGTGCGTGCCCTCCAGAATGCACAGGTGCGCCGTCTCTTCGGTTTCGGCCACCAGGCGCCTCAGATGCGGCTGCGCGCGGTCGCGCAGATCGTATTGGTCGATGGCGCGGTTGCCTAAATCGAAGAGTCTCAGTCCCAGGCGGAATTTGCCTCCGGCGGTGCGTTCCACCATCCGATGCCTCTCCAGCACCATAAGGAAGCGGTGGGCGGTGCTCTTATGCAACTGCAGCGCCGAGGCAACCTGCGCTAGCCCCTGCGGTGTTTCGCTCTCTCCCAGCAGATCGAGGACGGCGAATGCCCTGTCAAGGGCTTGAACTTTGTATGTGCCTTGCAGGGCTGCGTCTCGCATTATGACTCTCCATTTCGCTCGATGATCTCATTCTCAGTTTGCTTGGATTGGGACGATATGTCAAGTGCTGATACGTATTTCCCTTTTGGTGGGAAGAAAGCAGCCGGCGGATCGAAGAAGGCGGCTATGAATAAGCGGCGCGGCGGTAGTGGATCCCCAGATCCGCCAAATTCTCAAAAAACGCTAATTCCGGTCTCCCCGCCGCCGATAGAATAGACGAACAGTTGTCAGGATCCCGAGGGCAATTGGAATTTCTCTGCCTTCTTCACGAGAAAAGGCCCGAAATACGAGTTGAGCGCCGTGAACCGGCAGAAGTGCACTACGCAACTGGGAGCAGAAACTCTGCCATGCCAGCCTCTATACAGATTTCCGATGGCCTTTCCCTCGGCTCAGGGGAGCTATGGATTGCGGTAATCAGCCCGGACGAACAGCGCCGCAATGCCGCATTAAGCGCGCTGGGCGAATGTCAGACTGGTCAAATCCAGGAGTTCCTCTCCTACCCTCCCGACCTCAGGGATGTGGCGCAATTCCTGGGCAATAACTTCGATGTCGTGATCGTCGACGTGGACAGCAATCCGGACTACGCCCTCGATCTGGTGGAGAACATCGGCGTGCTTGACCTGGCAACCACCATGGTCTATTCGGAGCAGGCCGATCCTGCCCTGCTGCTAAGATGCATGCGCACGGGGGCTCGCGAGTTTCTCACTCTGCCCTTCGCCCCCGGCACCATGGCCGAGGCTCTGGTTCGAGCTTCAGCTCTCCGCGCAACCGTTCGCGTCCCGAGAAAGACAGCCGGCCGGCTGATGGTATTTCTCAGCGCCAAGGGCGGTTCCGGAGTCACCACTCTGGCCTGCAGTTTTGCCGTATCGCTGGCCCAGGAGTCCGGTCAGAAGACCCTGCTGATCGATCTCAATCTTCCGCTTGGCGATGCGGCCATCGACCTCGGAATCAGGCCTCAATACTCAACCGTAAACGCGCTAGAGAATGTCGGCCGCCTCGATGCCAGTTTTCTCGCCACCCTGTTGGTACAGCATAGTTCCGGGCTGTCCGTGCTCGCGGCGCCCACAGAATTGGCCCCAACTCATGTCTCCGATGAAGCTGTCGACAAACTGCTGGAAGTCGCGTGCCGGGAGTTCGATTACGTGGTGGTTGACGCCGGGTCGAGGCTCGACCTGCAGAATACTCATCTCTTCGATGAATCCGCCACCATCTACCTGGTCACGCAAATCGGCATTCCCGAACTGCGCAACTCGAATCGCCTGATCGCGCGGCTCTCCACTTCCGGCAGCCCGAAATTCGAAATCGTCATCAACAGGTACGACCCGCGCAACATGGAGATCGCTGAGGATTATGTTACAAAGGCTCTGACCAGGCCGGCGGAGTGGAAGATTCCCAACAACTATTCCGCGGTGCGGCGGATGCAGAACACGGCTACCCCGCTCACGGAAGACGATACGGAGATTGCACGGTCGATCCGGCGGATGAGCAGAGCCGTCAGCGGCCAACCGGAGCTCCCGGAAAAGAAGAAGGGATTCAGCTTTTTCCGTTGAGCAGCCCCAGTGGCCATTGTCAACTTGCGCAGGTTCGCCCGAACGCCAGGATTCTGGCGCTCACGGAAGTTAAGGGATGCAAGACCGTTCCAGGAACCAGCCGCGGTGATCCGGTTTCATGTCGTGCCCGGATAGGTCTGGATAGAATGGCAGCTAGAGGGTGAGAACGATGGGGCAGGAAGGATCGGCGCCACGCACGGGTTCAGAGAAGTTTGCCCGGAAGTGCGAGCGGGAACTGTTTCTCGACCGGATGGAGCAGGTGGCGCCGTGGGAAGAATTGCTGGCGCTGGCGGAGCCGTATGACCCGCCGGCGGGAGACGGTCAGCCTGAAATAGCGCTGCCGATCCTGCTTCGAACTTACCTGGCGCAGCGGTGGTTCAGCCTTACGGATTCCGGCGCCGAGGACACCCTTTATGAGTCACCCGTACTGCGCCGCTTTGTTGGAGTGGATCTCGACGTGGCGGCCGCGCCGGAGGAGACGGCGATCCGGCATTTTCGGCAATGGATGGAAGAGCGCGATCTGGGCAGCAGGGTGATGGCCGCGGCAAACCGCAATCTGGACGAGCGGGGCATCCGCATCACCAGCGGAATGAAGCCGGCTGCGATAATCCTCGATGCCCCCTCTTCGACCGGCAGCAGTGCGGGCGAGCGCGATTCCCAAATGCATCGGACCGTCGAGGGCGGCCAGGGACACGCCTCGTCAGACGCTGATGCGGGCATCTACGGCGTGGGCCTGGAGACGACCGCGTCCGAAGCGCGGGATAGGTCCGGCGGCCTGTTACGGTCCAGTGGGATAGGCAAAGCGGATTCTCCCGTCCCAGGGGCAGCCATCTTGTCCGTTGCGGTGATCAGCGCGCAGAGACAGCGCCGCGGGGCCGCAATAAGCGCTTTGGCCGAGTGCCATAGCGGGCCAATTCGGGAGTTCGTTTCCTTCCCGCCTAACATCGCGGATGTCTCGCGAACCCTCAACCGCGACTTCGACATTGTCATCGTTGACCTGGATAGCGACCCGGCTTACGCCCTCAATCTGGTGAAGAGCATCTCGACGAATGGCCTGGCGACTGTGATCGCCTATTCATCGCAGGCCGATCCGGAGCTGCGGCTCCGATCTACGCGCGCGGGCGCTCGCGAGTTTCTCACTTTGCCCTTCGCTCCCGGCGTCATGGCCGGCGCGCTGCTCCGGACACAGGCGCTTCGCTCGGCGGCTCGCCCGTCGAAGAAGGCGGACGGCAAGGTGCTTGTGTTTCTTAGCGCCAAAGGCGGTTCCGGAGTCACCACCCTGGCCTGCAACTTTGCCGTATCGCTGGCCCAGGAATCCGGGAAAAGAACCCTCCTGATCGATCTCAGCTTCCCGCTCGGAGGCGTGGCCGTCAACCTCGGAATCAGTGCGGAACACTCGGTTGTCAACGCGCTGCAGAACTCCAAGCGGCTCGACTCGAGTTTTCTCTCCGGCTTGCTGGCAGCGCATGAATCCGGGTTATTCGTGCTGGCGGCGTCCAGTCAACTGACCCCCATCGATGCCGACGAGGAGGCCATCGCCCGGCTGCTGGAAGTCGCCCGCGAGGACTTCGATTATGTGGTGGTCGATGCCGGAGCGAAACTCGGCCTGCAGAAAACGCATCTCTTTGATAAATCCGCCATCGTCTACCTGGTCACGCAGGTCGGCCTGGCCGAGCTGCGCAACTCGAATCGCCTGATTTCCAAGCTCTCTGCCGCCACCAGCCCCAAACTCGAAATCGTCATCAACAGATATGACTCCCGCACCCCGGAGATCGGCGAAGAGCATCTCGCGGAGGTTCTCACCAAGCCGGCTGAGTGGAGGATTCCCAACAACTACGCCGCCGTGCGGCACATGCAGAACACCGCGACCTCGCTCATGGGGGATGATTCGGAGATCTCAAGGGCGATCCGCCAGATGACCAGAGCCGTCAGCGGCCAGACGGCTATCCAGGAAAAGAAGAAGGGGTTCAGCTTCTTCCGGTGAGGGATTTGTCTGGATGGGCAAGCTGTTGGTGCCCGACCAGCGATGAAAGCCAACTCACTTCAATGCCCCGGAGGCGGCTGCGCGTCCGGGGCGGGGACTGAGTGAGCGCGAAGGTCACTTCGTCAGAGGGACGAACTTCGAGAGCGGGACAGTCAAGTTCTTCACGATAGCTGGCCCAGTCGGGTTCGCTTGAACAAGGGGAACCTTGACCTTATCGCCGTCCCAGGCAACGGAGCGAATATTATTGGAATCGCAATAGGTGGCACCCGTGCAAACATTTTCCGTGCCGGCGAACGAATAAATCAGGGTTTGCGGATGGTCTTTGACCGCTACGAGCATCTTCACCAGGACGAGACTTATGATGCTCCCTCGTATATCTGCGAAGACAACCTTGCTCGAATCGGTGGACCAGATGAAGTTCGACACGTTCTGGTTGTCATCGCTTTCATCATTCCCTATCAGGCAGCCACCCTGATTCGGATAGACTTGAATGCCGCTGAGAGCCTCTCTATTCTTTTTGTATTCAGGATTGTTCTTTCCGTAACCACAAATATTCTCATCGGGTGTTTTTAATGTATCGTAAAGGGTGAATAGGTTTTCTTGGGAGGATTCGGCATGAGGAGGAAACCAATTAGTGTATAGCAGAAATCGCCGGTCAGGAGAGATTGACGGATGATACAAAAGGCCTCCGGATATTTCTTTTCCGGATTTCAGATCGACTATGCTAAAAACCGAGGAGGTTCCATTCGCCTCTCCAATGACGATTGCTTTATCTCCTGGATTGCGAGAGATAGAGTCAACCTGAGCGAAGAATGCCGCGGGAAAGTTTACGATTTTTGTGTCACCGTTCCGCGACGTGATCTTCATACGAAGCTCACCATCGGACGTGGGTTGCGGGAGCATGTCAATCTTCCATTCGTAATCGTGCCAATAAACCACCGGCTGTGTCGCTGCGTACGCCCCGAATGGCGAAGTTACGGACACTGCTTCGGCATCGCCGATCTGCTTGCATATCGTACGTACGCCCGCGTTTACCGGACAATTCTGTGCGAATAGAGGAACGGCAAGCATTAAAGCGTAAAGGCTCGCGAAGCCTAGCACTGCCGCCCTGCCGAGCATCCCACGGGCAGAAAATTCTGTCTTTGATTTCATATTCATTCTCCTCTCAATTAGTGGGGTAGGAGGTGTAGAAGAAACCGAGATTTCCAACACCTTTTCCCGTGCAGGACGTATTTGACGAAAAAGCGTCGATATGCCCATCGGCGCCATACATGACCGATGTATCGTCGCTGAATAAGGACGTATTGCTACACGCTGGGCATAAGTCGGCCACGGTTCGCGTAGACGCCGTGGTGTAGTCCCCGTTGTCGAGGTTGAGCTGGTCGCCACAATTGAGAGCTTGAACTCCCGACAAGATAGAAGGTAAGCACACACTCTTGCCGTCCAACGTCATCGTCGTCTGACAAGGCCTGGCTACCGACTGATCGGCGACAAGTGTCTGGCGAGGGCAACTACCCATAATGGAGGGTGAGACGTCCTCAAAAGTGTTCCCATTACCATTCTTTTTCTTTCCATTCGGAAGTATGGCCACAGGCGTATACCCGACAGCGCCGGGCGGATATTGGCCGTTGCAAAGCTCTCCGCTGCCCCCAGGGGCGACGCATATCAAACTCCCAGTAGATTGAGCAGATAGGGGTGGTCCCATGCGGCTTTGAGCCGTTTTCCCTTGATTCCGCGTTTTAGGGATTTCTCCTGTTTGA
>Ga0187851_10004065_pt1 | contig 12078 bp, 8 predicted proteins | sample June2016WEW_6_10_FD_132997 | JGI IMG/M metagenome (GOLD analysis project Ga0187851, IMG submission 132997) | Peatland microbial communities from SPRUCE experiment site at the Marcell Experimental Forest, Minnesota, USA - June2016WEW_6_10 | ecosystem: Environmental > Terrestrial > Soil > Wetlands... | reverse complement strand
GACGCAGAAGGCGCGTGCGTTGGAGTGTGAGGTAATTCTCTTCCAGTTGCACGTGTCGCGAATGCTCGGCGATGACGATCGACGCAGGCCGCAGCAGCGACCCGCGCGCAAGTTGCCGCAGCGTGTGGTGATACTCGCGAATCTCCTCGTACGGCGGGTCAAGGAAGATCACGTCGAAGCATTCACTTTCGCGCCCCAGCCGCTCCAGGCCCGTCAGCACGGTGCAAGTTAGGAGTGCGTATCCGGAATCAATCTCGAGATCCCTCAGATTTTGCCGGATCAGTTGGGCGGCGGCGCGATGATGCTCGATAAAGACCACGTCACGCGCGCCGCGGCTCAAGGCTTCTATTCCCACCGCACCCGTGCCCGCGTAGGCGTCGAGAAAGGTTGAGCCCTGCACGCTGGGGCCGAGGACGTCAAACAAAGTTTCACGCAACTGGTCGGTGGTGGGACGCAGATTCCCACCCTTCAAGGTGCGCAGGCGAAGACCGCGGTAAATTCCGGAAATAATCCGCATAATCTGTCTATCGGTTCATCGGCTCATCTGATTGCCCGATTGCTCTTCCGATGATCCCATGAACCGATGGGTCGATGAGTCGATATTTTCACGCCACGCTCGCCAGGCCGTAGCGGCGCGGCCACTCGGTGCGGAGGTACGTGACGAAGGCCTCCATCTCTTCCGGCGAGGGTGGGTTGGCAATGAATTCCGCCGCCTCGCGCTTGGCCCATTCCAGGATTTCCTGGTCGCGCAAAAGGTTGGCGATGCGAAACGCCGGAATTCCCCACTGGCGCGTGCCGAAGAACTCGCCCGGGCCGCGCAGCTTGAGATCGATCTCGGCAATGCGAAAGCCATCGGTGGTCGCCACCATGGTGTTCAGGCGCTCCTGGGAAATCTCGCTCCGGCGCTCGTCCGCCATGAGCAAGCAATAGGATTTCTTGCTCCCGCGCCCGATGCGCCCGCGAAGCTGGTGAAGTTGCGACAGTCCGAAGCGGTCGGCGTGCTCAATGAGCATGATCGTGGCGTTGGGCACATCCACGCCCACTTCCACCACCGTGGTCGCCACCAGAATCTGCACTTCGCCGCTCTTGAAGCGCTGCATCATGTCTTCCTTCTCATCGCTCGCCAGGCGGCCGTGCAGCAGGCCGATGCGAAATTCCGAAAAAACGTTCCGCGCCAACTGCTCGTACATGCGCACAGCGGGCTTCAGATCCAGCTTACCACCCTCTTCGATTACCGGGCAGACAACGTACGCCTGCTCGCCGCGCCGCACCTTCTCGCGCAGGAACTTATACGCGCTCTCGCGGTCGCGCTCCTCCAGGAGCTTGGTCACGATGGGCGTGCGGTGGGGCGGCAACTCGTCAATCACGGAAAAATCCAGGTCGCCATACAGCGTCAGTGCCAAGGTGCGGGGGATGGGCGTGGCGGTCATCACCAGGACGTCGGGGTGATAGCCTTTGCGCATCAATTCGAAGCGCTGCAACACGCCGAAACGATGTTGCTCATCCACCACCACCAGTCCGAGCCGCGCGAAGTGCACGTCCTCCTCGATCAGCGCGTGGGTGCCGATCGCCAGATTTATGGCGCCCGCGGCGATGTCGCGCTTGATTTCCGCCTTCTCCGCCGCTTTGCGCGCGCTGATCAGCAGTTCCACGCGGTAGTCGAGCGGGCGGAACAACTGTTTAATGTAGAGGTAATGCTGCACGGCAAGGATTTCCGTGGGTGCCATCAGCGCCACCTGATAACCGTTTTCAATCGCCAGGATGGCGGCCTGGATGGCGACGATGGTCTTGCCGGAGCCCACGTCGCCTTGCAGCAAACGATTCATGGGGCGCACCGAACACATGTCGTCAACGATTTCCCTCAGCACCCGCTTTTGCGCGCTGGTGGGGTGAAAAGGCAGAATTTTGCGGATGGCCTGGCGGGCGCTGTCCTTCACCTGGAACTCCACGCCCGGTACCGCCTTGGCCTTGCGGCGCTTCAGCGCCAAACCCGCGCCCACACTGAAAAACTCTTCAAAAATCAATCGCTCTTGCGCCGGAGTGCGGAAAGCACAGAGCTTATCCAGATTTTGCTCGCCGGGGGGAAAGTGCGTTTGGCGAACCGCCGTGGCACGGTCAAGCAGACGGTTTTTCTGCACCACGGTGGCCGGCAGCCGGTCTGGAATCTGGCCGTCAACTCCCTCCAGCGCCGCCCACACGAGGCGCCGCAGCACGCGCGGTCCGAGCGCCGCAATGGACTCATAAATGGGGACGACCCGGCCGATCTCCAGTGAATTGCCTCCCTCCGCTTCCTCTTCCGGCAGAATTTCAAATTGCGGCTGGATGATCGCCATCGTCCCCGTGCCGTAACGGTCGCGGTCAACTTTGCCGTAGAAAAAAACCTGCTGCCCGGAATGGAAGACTTTGTTCTTCTCCAGGTAAACGGCGTTGAACCACTTGCACCTCAGCATGCCGCTGGAGTCGCTGGCCGCGAGGTCGTAGATGTAAATGCCGCGGCGCGTGCGCATCAGGCCGCAGGTCAGGACTTTCCCAAACACCGTGGTGGTCTGGCCGGGCACCAGGTCGCGAATGCGCGTCAGGCGCGTGCGGTCCTCGTAACGAAACGGGGTGTAGTAGAGCAGGTCTTCCACCGTGCGGATGCCGCGCGCGGCAAGAAGTTCCGCGCGCACGGGACCGACACCCTTCAGGAATTGAACCTCGGATGCGGCTGTAAGTTTGGGGTTCGCCATTCTTCTCCGATTTGACTATTATAACCGGGGCAACGGTGTCGCTTGCGCCCCAGTGCGGGATATCATTGCCGCTTGGGCCGTCCAGGGAGCGGGAAAACTGCACGGTCGCATCCTCGCGCCCAGCGGGTTTTCCTGGGGCATCGAGAAGAAATTCATTTTCCCCACCTATTGCACCCATGCCTCATACGCGCGCTAAATGGATAAAGTACCTGGTAGCCATTCTACTCGGCAACGCCTTGTATTTTGCGCTGTCACCGAACCTGCCGCCCGCCGCGCGGCACCGCTCGTGGGTAATCGACCTGGGAACCGTTATTGACTTCTGGTTTTGCCTGCTGGTTTATGGCCTCCTGGAACTCGGAGCCTTCTTCCGCCGCGATCACACCGGCCATCGTGGGCCAAAGGAGTAGCGCCGAACAGTGGCTGCCCCTCGACGGCTAGCTACTCGCGAAGCCTCCGCCATCCCGCGGGTGATGTCCTAATACTGTTGTGAGCCTACCCCAAAGGTGGGCGGACCTTCAGGCTCGACCTTATCCAAGAAATCCAACGCGGCACTTGAGCCCTGAATATTCTGGGGCTTAAACCGGCTGCGGGAAAATGCACCCCCGCGGACAACCCCCCCGGCGCTCGGCGCGCCACCCCTCCTCATCTGAGGAGGGGAGCATTTTCAACAACTCCCCTCCTGATTCAGGAGGGGTGGCACACCAAGCGCCGGGGTGGTGCTGAACAGGTGTTCAGGGATGCTATTGATACTGACAGAGCCACCGGGTAAATCCGCAGCGTGTTAATGCCTCGGCCGCACTTTGCCACTTGCCCTTGGATTCCAAGCAGATCGGGTCACCCCCCCAGACTATATTATATTGATTCCATACGGGATGCCTGTCAGTTCCTCACCATGGGGAAGGGGGAGGTATTTCCGATATCTTATTAGCCCTATAACTATTTTTTCCTTGCTAAAGTGCCCGCTATGGCCTACATTGGAACTTCACAGCTTGATAGGGTGAACCGCACATTATGCTTAGTACAAGCGCTCAAGTAACCTGTTGTACCACATGTTGACCTCACCGTAAGCTGGTGACTCCCGGCAGGGCTAACTACTCTCAAACTAGGGGAAAGCGCTCGGAGGCGAGCGGGTGGATTTGTGTGTAAGTCGAAGTTTTGGCGCGAAAAAAAACTCTAAAGTTCACGGCAGCAAATGCCGACTATACACAGGAGGTTAGTTAAAAGTGGAAGCGAGAGAACAAGTAGGTGTTACTGCGGGAGAAGTTTGGCACGTTTTGAATGATTTCGGCCCGCAGACCGTAGCCCAACTGAAAAAAAGGCTTAATGGCTCGGGCGAACTCGTCGGATTCGCTCTGGGCTGGCTGGCGCGGGAGGACAAAATCGACATTTCCCTGGAGAAGAAGAAAAATTTTAAGATTGCCTTGAAGTAATCACGAACGGCCCATAAGGAGCAATCCCAACGATCATCGCAAGCCCGCCGTGGCAGGTCGGAATGTGCCGGGTAGGTGAAAAACCCAGGGAGAGCGCCAGTCCGGCGCAGTCGGGCTGGCAAAGTATTCGCGGCACGAATTTGGCGCCATGAGACGTCCCCCCAGGTTTTTCAAGTTCGGACACAAACGGCAGCGTTTAGCAACGTAGAGCATTGCCCGAGAAACCCGGCGTGATGGCAAAAGGAACAGAGGCCACATCTAATCTAATGGAGCGCTTATGACGGAGAGAATCAAAGCCCTGCTCGTCCACCACAATTCCGAAACGCTGGCCACCCTCAAGGGCGCGCTGGAGCGGCAGGGTATGCACATTATCGAAGCTCAATCGCGAGCGCAAGCCAAGCGTATGCTGGGTGGGCTGAACCCCGCTCCACTGGTCTTCACGGACACACAAATGCCCGACGGCACATGGGCCGACATTCTGGCAGTGGCCGAGAAAGCCGCAGAGCCTGTGAATGTGATTGTCGTGGCCCGTGTCGTGGACACGCGATTTTACGTGGAGGCCATTGAAACCGGCGCGTTCGACTTCCTGGCGCCACCCTTCAATGCCACCGACTTGGCATATGTGGTGCGAACCGCGCTTGACAATGCCCTCGCCCGGCGCGCCGCTCGCCCTCGCCCCACTAGCCTTGCGGAGGAGGGAGTGCTCGCCGAGGTTCGTGAGACAAATGCTACGAACTGACGCCGGTCGTTGCCCCCAAAGATCCCCCGGCCTGTCGCCGTCGGTTTCCCTTCCGGCGGCCTACTGGGGGGTTACAATCCCGGCATAGGCAGGGAAAAAAGTACTGAGGGGCAAACTGAAGACCCCATCCGGATCGGGATGCCTTGCCCATGGGTTGCGAAGGCTCAAGGTTGCCGTGCCGGAATCAAAGCTGAGCACCGTGTAGCAATGCGCATTGACGTACCACGGGTCCGTACCGGGCGGTAAAGATTGCCCCTTGGCCACCTCCTGATAAAAGCGGCTGCCCCCGGTGCAAGCCACGATGGGCATGCCATTCTTCACGGCTTCCGCCAGGGCCGCGCCCGCCTGCGCTTCGGACTGGTTCTCCTGGAAACGGGTACTCCCCGCCAGCGTTTGCATCACGCGGTCGGCGATGCCGCCTTGGCCCACGGCCCGGTAGGCGCCGAACAGTTCGCCATTCTGCTGAATCATCGCCACCATCTTGTCGAAAAACCCACCTGTTTCGAGCAGGCCGATCAGTGAGTCTTTCATGGAATCGGGCACCGCGATGGCGGCCATTTCTTTTTTGAGGCGCGACTCCATCTCGGTTCGATCGATGTTGCCGTATTGGTCAACTTGCGCGCGGATGGCGCGATCGTAAGCCAGCACCAGCGGATCGCTGGATGCCACCAGTTGTTCGGCGGGCTGCTTCAGCAACGGAAAGATATCGCTGCTGTCGATCGCTTGCCGCAATGACTCGCGCAGCACCCGTTGCGCGTAGGCGCGGAACAGTACCGCCACCCATTGCCCGTCGGAAAGATCATATCCGCTGTCGTGAGCGTAGCGAAGGTCCTCCGGGTAAGCGGTCTCCTCCTTGCCATCTCCGAAGGTCACCACGTAACTGTCGTCAGGATTGGCTCGAATCATCTTGCGAATGGCATCCTCGCGGTGCTGCGCCAAGGCGGCGATGACCGCGTGAAAATAGCAACTCCCCAGTTTCCCCTGGCGCACCGCCTCGGGAACAATGCCTTTTGACCCGTAAAGATCGTCGCCCGCCTTCGCCACCGGTAAGGTAGAGAAAAAAACCGCAACGCAAAGCACAACGCCAGCGCGTTTCAGCATGGTTTGCTCCCGCCAATTCACTCTTTCGACGAACCTTGGTTTAGGACGTTTCGCAAGAATACAAGGTGTTCTGGGAGCCGTCAAAGGCTTTATTCGATTCATGGACGTGAAGAGCAGCGGAATGCGGGCCATAAGTGTCTTCGACGACCAACTCTCCCCCGTTGGCGCGATCAAAATCCCAGCCCTTTCCCAAGGGAGAGAGATGTGATTCTGGTTTCTCGCCCTCTCCCTTGGGGAGAGGGGGGACCGCAAGGCGCGGGGGGAGGGGTTTCTTCGCGGGTGATGCATTCATGGCCGCGGAGGTATACGACGCCCGCGACTTTGACAGAACCCTGGTAAGCGCGGCCTCAGTCTTGACACCGCGAAGAGACTCAGCGAACAATGGTAGCGTCTTTCCCCCGCGCAGGGCTGAGAAATGAGCAAATCTGTATTCGACTTCGCTACCTTCCGCAGTGGTTTCACCTGAGGGTGACGCTTCCGATCGCGTGCCGATTGTAAGCACTTCCGAATGCCAATTCTGACTGGGAGGAAACCATGAAGCCAAGGCATAGGCTTATGCTTTTAGGCATATCTGCCCTGATGTCGCTGCACGTGGCCGCGCGGACGGCGGGGGAATTTCCCCCGCCCTCGCGGGTTTTCCAGTTCATTTACCAGGTGACGCTTAAGGATATTCCTGCCGCCGCGCAACGCGTGCGGGTGTGGATTCCGTGCGCCGCCACGGATTTGAATCAGACGGTGGTTTTAAAGAAGGTCAACGGGCCGGTTCACCTCCAGGTCACGCGCCAAGCGTCGTTCGGCAACCATATTCTTTACGGAGAAATCCTGCACCCCCAACCCGGCGCGGCGGAATTCACGGTAGAGTATCAAGTGACGCGCAAGGAATACTCCAAGGGGGACTATGAAAGCCTGTTGAAGGCCAGCCATGGGTCGGCGGCCGCGCCGAAAAATCTGAGACAATTTCTTGCGCCTGACCGCCTGGTTCCCATCGATGGGAAGATGAAGGAGCTGGCGGATGAGAATACGCGCGGGAAACAAGGTACAGTGGAAAAGGCGCACGCGCTGTACGATTATGTCTTCCAGACGGTCCGCTACGACAAATCCGGGACGGGCTGGGGGCGCGGCGATTCGCTTTGGGTGTGCGATGCCAAGCACGGCAACTGCACGGATTTCCACTCATTGTTCATCTCGCTGGCGCGGGCGGAGGGAATCCCCGCACGATTCGAAATTGGCTTTCCCGTGCCCAGCGGAAGGGAAGGAACCATTCCCGGCTATCATTGCTGGGCCGAATTTTATGTGAGCGGTGAGGGCTGGGTGCCGGTGGATATTTCTGAGGCCTGGAAAGACCCCCAAAAGCACGACTACTTTTTTGGCACCTTGGACGCCAACCGTGTGCAGTTCTCCGTCGGCCGCGACTTGACGCTCCAGCCGAAACAGGATGGCGGACCCCTTAACTACTTTATTTACCCGTACGTGGAAGTGGATGGAAAGCCGTTCGAAGGGATCGAGAAAAAGTTTTCGTATCGAGAAATGGCTGCAACCCCCGGCGTAGCGGTACAGGGAGTGGCGCGCTGAGTTGGAGCGAGCCGGAGTTTTCGCCGGGTGGGAAAAAAGGCCGCTCGCGGGGGGGGCAGGGTTCCGTTAAAGTCGCGGGCGTCGCATACCTCCGTGGCCTTGAATGTACCACCCGCGAAGAAACCCCTCACCCCCCGCCTTGCGGTCCCCCCTCTCCCCACGGGAGAGGGAGAGAAATCAAAATCACAGCCCTCTCCCAGGGGAGAGGGTACCCGACGGACGAGGGCACGTGACGGGTCCCTCTCAACCCCATTTGGCTTTGACGGTGCCTTGGGGGGGCGGGACGCCTTTCCGATCCCTACCTGTTTATCCTGCCGGGTTGCAGAAGACCCCATCCGGCGCCATAGAACGGCGATTTCAAATCGCCACGCCACCCGTGGCCTCGACGTCTACACAGCGATATTAACTGGCTATTAAAATTCCTCAAAAACCTGCCGATGTAATATTCATGTCACATGCTCCTCACATTAGGTTAATCACCCTCTTCCAGCATGGATGGGATTATCAGTACAGTTGGGTTTGATCCTGCGGGAGGAGTCGTTACCTCCTCCTGGCAGTTTTGAAGCAAAAACTTAAGGAGCAAATAATGTACAAACGCAAGCTTGTCACCCCTATAGTTGTGGGCATGGCGATGCTTCTGATGGGCGTCCCGACGTTGGGCATTCTCGCCAGCGACGGCGCTTCGTCCGCAGGAGACGCCACCACGCCTCCCGCGGCGAGCGCGACGCAACCTAGCACGAGTGCCAACGAGCAAATTACAACTTTAAAGCAGCAAATGGCTCTTCAGCAGAAACAGATCGAGCAAATGCAGAAGGCTTTGGAGGATCAGAAACGGCTTCTGGAACAACTCTCCAAGCCAGCCTCGACAATGGAGCAAGCGGCGCAGTCGGCGAAACCAGCCGCGGGCACAGGGCAAGCCGCGCAACCGGCGAAGGCGGCTGTGGGCACGGAGCCAGCCGCCCAACCGCACCCCGCCAGTCTGGGTGAAGTGGCTTCCACCACCCCGATGATTCCGCAGTCCCAAGCGAAGGTGGAAAACGCCGCCATACCCGCACCAGCGGGACAGAAATCGGTTATGGACACGGAAACCTCGCCGCTTCAGATCCACCTCGGCAGTGCGACCATCACTCCCGTGGCGTTTATGGATTTCACCAGCGTATATCGCAACAAAGTCACCAATGGCAGCATCGCGACGAACTTCGGAAGTGTACCCTACGATACCACCGGAGCCAGCACCCTCCCCTATCAGGCCAACCTGAGCGAGTTTCGCCTCAGCACGGAGAATTCCCGCATCGGATTGCGCGTGGATGCGGACGTGAAAGGCGCTCATGTGATCGGCTACATGGAGGCGGACTTCCATGGCAACAACGCGGCAAGCGTCGCCGTTTCTACCAATAGCAACACGTTGCGCGAGCGGGTGTACTGGGTTGACTTGAACACCGGTAAATTTGAAATCCTGGGTGGTCAAACCTGGACCTTGTTGACTCCCGGACGCTCCGGCATATCGCCGCTCCCCGCTGACATCTTTTACTCGCAAGATGTGGATGTGAACTACCAGTTGGGGCTGGTTTTTGGGCGCATTCCGGAATTGCGCTTCGTTTACCACCCCACAAACCAATGGGCCTTTGCCGTTGCCCTCGATAGCCCCGACCAATACATTGGAGGTAATGGGGGCACCAGCGCCACTTTGGTCACCCTCCCCACCGCTCTCGCCACTACTTATGCGGCCCAACTGGACAATAGCGCCAATACCTTGGCCACCCCCAACCTGGCTCCGGACATCATTGCCAAACTGGCATTTGATCCGAACAAACATGCTCACTTCGAAATCGGAGGAATCGAGCGAACCTTCAAAGTCTATTATCCCGGTGTCGCTGCCACCAGTACTGTGGCTGCCATCCCTGCCGCCAATAACACGTCGGAGGGTGGCGGCGGGTTCGTTAACCTCAATTTCGAAGTGGTCAAAGGCTTCCGCCTGCTCACCAACAACTTCTGGAGTGACGGCGGCGGCCGTTACATCTATGGCTTGGCCCCCGACCTCGTCGTGCGCTCCAACGGCTCCCTCTCCCTCGTTCATAGTGGTTCAACGGTATCGGGGTTTGAGGCTAACGCGAAGAATACGATGATCTATGGCTATTACGGCGGCATCGACATCGGCCGCAACACCGGGTTCGACACCAACGGCACCACGCCTATTGGCTATGGCTATAGCTTGCGCGGCACAACCCTGACATCAGCGCAGGCAGCGACACAGCAAAGCCAGAATCGCAACTTCCAGGAACTCACTTTTGGCTTCAATCAGACCCTCTGGAAGAATGCGAAGTATGGCGCCCTGAACTTCATGGGCCAGTATTCCTATCTGACCCGCTCTCCATTTTTAGTAGCGGCCGGCACGCCCACCAATGCCAATGTCAATATGGTATTCTTCAACCTGCGCTACACGCTGCCGGGCTCGGCTCCAACCATGGGGAAACCCTACTAGTGAACCTCTCTGCGGTAGACCGTCATGACCCGCGTATTCCTCCCGCTTCCGTGTAGGCTTCGGCCCACACGGAAGTGGGAGCCAACTTCCCGATGATTCCCCTGGGCAACTAACATGGATTTCTCCCCACGGGTCTGGAAGGGCGGGGGTTTACAGGCTGCAGAGAAACTGGTTGGCGCTGTCATTATCAACGTCACCCCTTCTTCCCCTTGTCAGCACCACCCCTCCTCATCTGAGGAGGGGAGTTCTTTAGTAGCTCCCCTCCTGATTCAGGAGGGGTGGCACGTTGAGTGCCGGGGTGGTTATTCCCTTTAGTTCCCCTCTCCCCAAGGGAGAGGGAGAGAAATCAAAATCCCGGCCCTCTCCCAGAGGAGAGGGTGCCCGACGGAGGAGGGCAGGTGAGGGGTCGCTTTCAACCCCATTAGACTTTGACGGTGCCCTGGGCGACAGGTTCCCCAAAGGGCATGACTGAGGCGCAGAAGAGGTGTCAGGTATCAGGTGTTAGGGTTTTACCTGGCGCCTGGATACTAACACCTCCCATGCTCTGCGTCTCCGCGCCTCGGCGGGAACGGGCGCGCTCGTTGTAGTCTTATGGACCCTTTACACCTCCGCAACGTCTCCAACTCCACTTGGGGCTTTGTGGACTCTGATCTGTCTGACTTGTCCGATTGCGCTGGCTCGTCATTACCCCCTCAGTTTCTATTCTGTCCTTCTCATGAATGCTGCTACTTATGCGTTGGTCGGTACGGTCGCGGAAACCATTCGGCGACACTACAAACGTGCCCGCTTGATTTCAATCTGACCCACTACCAAAGAATGTTGCTGCCCGACCAATTCAATGGCACTATAGAAGTTGGAAGTTCTCGGGGGACCTTTGGAATTTTTCCTCGAAAGCATGGCACGAATCCTGTTGCGGTCTAGACGGCTCATGACGGTAAGCATCTTGGTCTTATTGGCTGGGGTGGTTGTTCTTTCCGCCGCCACTCGAAAGCCTTGCCTCCAAGTGTGCACCGGGGCGTGGCACACCTGGAAGGCTGGTCACATGACCCGGCCGGAGGCTCAGGAAGCCTGCAAGCTGCGCGTGTCCGCTGAGGCCCAGACGCCACAAGTTGTTCCCGAAGTGGCAATGCTCCCCCCACCGTCGATCTATGTTCCGCTCGATCAAACCATTCCTCCCGCAATCTCCATAGTTGTTCAGTTACGCCACTTCCGGGCTCCGCCTCCCCTCGGCTAGCTCCGCCCCTTTTTCAATTTTCGCCCTCGTCCGGTTTTGTTCACCCCGTCAATGGGCCGTATTGGCCTGCGGAGGCCCTCAACGATTGCAGGCCACGGGACATCAGATAAGAAGAGAGGGCAAAACATGTTGGAGTTCGCGCCATCTCACAATCGCGATAGGGAGTTCCTAAAAAACTCCCCTCCTGATTCAGGAGGGGTGGCGCTTTAGGCGCCGGGGGGGTAATCCGCAGCGGGGCGTCTTCCGAAACCTGTGAAGCCCCGCCCTTACATACTTTGAGAGGGTAGAGGCATGCAAACTCCAATAACCATCGAGCAGATCCAACAACTCAAAAACTTCGATACGTGTCTAATTTCCGATGCCATCGAAAGTTTCGGCGTCCGCTTGCGCAATCAAGGTTTTGCCACCGCAGGCTTTCGCTGTCTCTTCAAAAGTTTTCCTCCCATGGTGGGCTACGCCGCCACTTGTAAAATTCGTTCGGCAGATCCCCCGATGGTGGGCAGCCGCTACGAGGAGCGCACCGACTGGTGGAGGCACATCGGCAGCATTCCGGCTCCGCGCGTTTTGGTGATGCAAGACATTGATGACCCGCCCGGCACTGGGGCTTTCCTCGGCAAGGTTCACGTCAACATCTTGATAACCTTGGGTTGCGTGGGAGCGATAACCAACGGAACCGCGCGAGAATTGCCCGGAATCGAAACCAGCGGTTTCCAGGTATTTGCGAGACGTCTCGCCATCTCGCGAGCCTATATCCACGTCGTGGAATACGGCGGCCCGGTGGAGGTCGGCGG
>Ga0187851_10004064_pt1 | contig 12080 bp, 8 predicted proteins | sample June2016WEW_6_10_FD_132997 | JGI IMG/M metagenome (GOLD analysis project Ga0187851, IMG submission 132997) | Peatland microbial communities from SPRUCE experiment site at the Marcell Experimental Forest, Minnesota, USA - June2016WEW_6_10 | ecosystem: Environmental > Terrestrial > Soil > Wetlands... | reverse complement strand
GATAGGCTGGAACATGGGGCTGGCCTCCAACGATGTGGCTCTGCTCGGGGTGTGCTTCGTCCACCCGAGCAACCCACGATGCTCGTTGCGCCGGCCCTTTTTCTGGGCCGCGCAACTTCCATCCTGACTAGAACATCGGGTGGCGGACCGCCAACAGCTTGACACCCGAGATCCCCAGCAGGGAGAGCGGGTAGCGGGCCAGCTTCGGGGGTATGTGCACCGTCTCTGTCAGGATTTGGAGCTTCGTGACGACGAACCCGGCGACCATCAGGCAGCGCTGGAGCTCGTCGAGAGTGATGCGGTTGAGGGTCCCCTGCAGGAGGCGTTCGGCGGTGACGGGCTGATCAGCGATCGGGGTGGAGTGCGCCACGGACTCGATCGAGGCAGCATCGCCCGCCAGATGGCTGAAGCCCTCGCGAGCCCACAGCCACCGATGGCCTCCGCGCTCGGAGAAGTAGAAGGGCCAGAGCTGGAGCATCAAGACGCCACCTGGCCGAAGTATCCGCGCCATCTCGAGCGCCACGTGCACCGGCTGTTCGACGTGCTCGAATGCCGACCACGAGAACACGACGTCGTAGCTCTGGTCCGCCACGGGCAGGCCCGTTGGGGTCGCCCCGGAGAAGCCGAGCCCCTCGGGCAGGGTGTTGGCGACCCCGAACCGCCGAGCCCACTCGTCGAGACGGTGTGCGTCGGTCGGCTCGACATCGAAGCCGACCAACTGGCGAGGGTGCCCGAGGTGGAACACACCGAGGTCGATGAGTCCATCGCCCGAGCCGATGTCGGCGACATCACGCCCTTCGAGGGTGAAACCGTCTGCGGCCAAGAAGCTGACCACCTCACCTGCGGCCGACCGGTAATGCTCCTCAAACCAGTCCGCGAGGTCGGCTTCGTCCGCGGGCGGAGGATCGCCTCCGGTTGCCGCGTGCGAGTCAGGCACACCGGTATTGGCGCGTCGCGCTGGCATCTACTCTCTAACCTCCAAGGACCGCCGGACCCCGCTACCGGCGTTGGCGACCCGCTCCGTGGACTCGGGACTATTGGCTGTGGTCCGTCACCTGCCGCTGCGGCGGAGCAGGACTATCGGCAGCCTCCCAAGACGGTACACGATCCTGAGCCCCCAGAAAACCGGAATACGGAGATATCGGCGGCGCGAGATCGCCCAGAGCGCAGCCTGGATCCTGGGCGGAAGTGCCCCACCCTCCCCCACCAGGCTGCGGCCGATGCTCGTCGTGCTCAGGTCGATGATTTCTGGCGTGACCCGAAGCTGCGGCGGGGCGTCCGCCACCACGCGGTACACCTCAAGCAAGCGGGTCGCAACGTCGTCCCACCGGAACCGCTCGCCCGCCGACCGTACGGCGTCCACCAGAGCCTCCCTTCGGTCCGCGTCGCCCAGCACCCGGAAGACCTCGTCGGAGCTCACCTCGGGGTCCCACTGGTGGAGGGTGGCCGCCTGCTGTGGGAGGATCTCCGCCAAGGCGGACTGCGCCGCGAAGAAACAGGGGACTCCTGCCGCCGCCGCCTCGAAAGGAATCAGTCCAAAACCCTCGTACACGGTGGGATAGACAACTCCCGCGGCGTGGTGGTAGAGCCAGGCCTTCTCACCCTCAGTCACAGCGCCCAGCCGGACGACCGCCCTGGCCAGTTCGGGGTGGCGCAGGAGGAAGTCCGCCTCGGCGCGCGACGAGGAGCCACAGGGGACTTGCGGTCCCACCATCGCCAGACGGCCGGGCCATCCGTGCCGTCTCTGCAGCTCTCTGAGCAGTTGCAGTCCAAAGACCCGATTCTTGTGTGCATAGTCAGCCCCGAGACAGAGCAGGAATCCGCCGCCCTCAAGTGGGCCAGCTCCGCGGGGACGTCGCGCCTCCCAACTCATCGACGATAAGCGGCCGTCTGTGCCTGCGCCGACCACGTGCATCCTGTCCGCAGCCACCAAGTCTTCCGACTGGACGTCGGCAGCGGCGTGGCGGGAGAGGAAGAGAACGGCGTCGGCAAGCCCCAGAGCGTCTCTGGTCACTATCTGGTACAGCCGCCACTCGTCGAAACCGCGAAAATAGCCGGGGTTGCGATAGGCGATCATGTCGAGGTGGGTGATCACCAGGCGCTCGCCGAGATGCCGAAGTGTGACGAGGTCGTCCTGGCTCGTTACCTGATAGGGACGGTGAACCACGTCGGACTTCACCGTGTCCCGGTCAACCTCATCCCACCGGATAGTCTCGACCTCCTCCAGTGCAGCGAGCGCGCGCCTGGCCTCGACCCCACACCGGCGGGGGACCGCCACGCGGAGGTGCAATGCGCCGCTCCGAGCCAGTGCTTGGATGGTCTCGAGAACCACGATCTGCGTCCCCGTGATGGAGCCCCCGAGACACGATCCGTCGATGGTTACCGTCATACCGAGAACGGCGCGACGCGCGATGCCGATCGCGCGTGACAGCGCTCCATCGCTGTCCGCAGCTGCGGTTGTCGATCTCTCATAGTACGGGTATCGTGAGCGGATCAGATTCTCGTGGAGAGCGCGAATGCCCGCCACTTCCGCTCTGCGCTCGAACGATGCGCCACCCTCGTGCGCGACGAACACGTCGTCAGCAGCCACGTGAGACATCCCTCGCGCGAGGCACCGTTGAGAGAAATCGACCTCCTCCCCATAGCCCGGGGACAATTGGTGGTCAAAAGGGCCCACGAGATCAAGGGCGGTCCGCTTGACGTAGACGCAGTGCCCGATCGCGGTGGGAAGCCGAGGCCGGATCCGCTTCGAGGCCTCCCGCACCGCTGCGGCCGCCTCGTCCACGGTCCAATTCTGCGGGAGGGCTCCTGGCCGATTGCGTTCGGGAACCGAAAGGATCGTTCCATGGTTCGTCAAAGCGCTGCTCGTGGCTATCCCGGTATCGGAGTACGCCGCCTCCCTAAGACCATCGAACCAGCCCTCACCTACCACGCAGTCGCTGTTCAGTATCAGAACATCGCCTGGAGCGCAGGCGGCGAAAGCAGCGTTTACGTTCTCGACGAAGCCCAGATTCGTGGGCTGCCGCATGAGGTACACGGTGCGGTTCAGCCCGCCATCGCTGTCGAGGTCCAGGAGAAGCGAGCGAACCCCCTCATCAGGGCTGCAGTCGTCGGCGACGAGGATCGGTACTGTCGCTGGAGTGTGGGCAAGGACGCTGCGCAGGCATTGGGCGAGAAGTTGCGGGTCGCCGTAAACCGGGATGCAGACGGCGCACTCGCCGCGTTCCAAGCCCAACGAGGCGCCCGTTTCGACCTCATGCAGGCGCCCGGGAGTACCGGCGCCGGTCTGAATTGGCCGCGGGCGGGCCGGTTCGTCCGTCGGGCCTCCGCCCCCGGCCCCGCCATAGACCGCTTCCTGGGGTCCGGTCGTCATGAATCAGAACCGGGTTGGCTCATTCCAGGAGAGCTTATAGCACGTCCTCCCCGGGTCTGTGGCGCCACGGGTAACGGGAAAGACCGTCCCCCTCACCTCGACGAGCTGGAATGGAGCTCAGAGTGCGAGCCGGAATAGGCGTGCGGCGCCAGCACTCGCCCCACGTCAGGGGGCGGCCGTGAATTCACCCACGGAGAGTGCGCTTATGCATGAGCCCGGAGGCGCGACGAAGATCAGCGCACTCACCTCGTGAGCCGCGGGAGCAAGCAGCGGGAAGACGTCGGAGCCGACCCCGGCCTGCCATTGGTGGGGGACTGCTTCGTCGAGGGTCGCTGTGTCACCCGGGCCGGCCACAATCAGGCCCACGGACACGGCCGTCGTCTCCAAGTAGCGGACTGACACGCCGTAGAGCGGGGCGTCGACCGTGGCAAGCTTCAGCGGCTTTGCAAGCGGGATGGTAATGCGGGAGAGAGTGGTGCCTTCGGGAATGCACATCTCGCCGCCACCCGCGGCCGCGGCCGGCTCCCTACCCGAGCCGTCGGGGTCGCTCACGGTGGCCGCACTCATGTCGCCACCGGTTATTGAATGGAAGGTCTCGGACACCAGCGAGCCGGATTGGCTCACGCTGAAGATCTCTCCTCCTTTATCGATCCGAATCTGGGGATCGATGAGGTCCAAGAATAGATCGTAGCGGTCATACGGGAAGAACGCGGTGGCGAGCACCCCAGGAGGCACGGTCAGATCAATCAGGTTGAGGTCGTGCCCAGTTTGAGCTCTGACCTTGGCAGCGGCGCTGATGATCCCGTTCACGTACTGGCTGGACGCCACCGGACCGGGCGTCGCCTGCTCCAGCGCGCTGACCGAGCTGATATACGCCAGGGTGTAGGCTGCGGCGATCGCCACTACCACAGCGAGGCGGGCTCGCCTTCCGAATCGCCCGGGCACGAGCCACACCCGCGGCGTGGATCGCCGATCCCGTCGCGGCAGGCTGATGGTCAGTGCCGCCACGACCCAGAACATGGCCTGCAGGGACTGCTGGTAGTAGAGCTCCTGAGCGATACCCGTCCCAAACAATGTGATCCGCTCCAGCCCCAGCGGGACCATGCACAGAAGGTAGACGACGGCGAAGGCTGCAGCACACCGCCACGCGCGCTTCCGCTGCCAGACCACGAAACCGATGACTCCCAGCGCCACGAGATCCACCGCAAGCACGACGGGCAAATGACCCGTTACGGCCAGCTCCGGATCCTTCAGTCCGAATACGGCCGGAACAAAGCCTTCGAGAAGCCCCAACTCGAGGAACCGGCCGAGCTGTCCCAGAGTGGGTCGAGCGACGGGGAAGTAGTATCCGGTCATGTAGTTGGCGAGGGCCGCGGCGTCCAGGATGCCGTACCCAAGCCAGGCCCATTTCTCACTCCACAGACGCCGCAGCCACACGCTGACCGTCGCCTTGTCCTCGAGGGTGACCACCTGGATCAGAACGAGCCAGACCGGGATCAGCATGGCGTTCTCGTAGTCGAGCAGCGCCCCCGCGAAGGCGAGGAATGAGACGCCCAGGCGCCATGCCGATCCGGATCGCCGCCAGCGGAGGTAGAAGCCGATGGCCAGCAGGCCGAAGCATGTGGAGGGGAGGATGTTTGCGGTGGCGGTCCACCACATCAACAACCGCATCAGGAAGAGCGATTGCCCGAAGATGAGTGTTAGAGCGAAGGCTGACCACCGCCGGCCGATGATGGTGACGGCCACCCAGGCAAACGCGGCCACCGTGCCCGCATAGAACCCCATCTCGATGACGCGTGCGAGCCCGAAGCTGGGAGGCGTGCCGAGGGCGACGATCTTGTCCAGGACGCGGCTGATCGGCGAGAAGTGCTCGAAGAGGCCCTCACGCAGGTAGGTGAGATTGATCCGCTGCGTTCGTGCCTGCTCCAAGAAGAGGAAGTCGTCCTGGAAGAAGAAGCTGAATCGGGTGAGCCAGAGTGCCGCGCCCACCTGCATGGCTATCGTCGCAGGCCAGAGCCACACCGGCGGCCGTCCCCAGGATCGTGCGCCCGAGGGTCGTCGACCAGGTCGGTCCGACTTGCTGATCTCTGGGACCGTCATCTCCGCCGTCAAAGGGTACGCCTTCGAGATGCACCCCACCCAACGCTCGCGCCGATCGGACCATCGAACGAGTAGATTGACAGGCGATCCCCGCGCGACAACGGGGTTCGCATCACCCGGTCTCGTCGCGCGCTGAGGAGGCCACCATCGAGATCTCGCATTGGCAGACGAATTGGTACCCGAATAGGGTGGGTCGAAGCCCCACAACCGCCCGATCAGCCGCACGCGCAGCGCGCGCGAGCTGCCCAGTCCCGTGAGTCAACACCTCGAGCGGTAGCCCCGTGGCCTCTAGCCGTAGCACTTTGAAACCAGACCTCTGGAGGAGCCGGAGCAAACTGCGGCGGGTGAAGAAGCGGACGTGGGTTTTGTCCAGGATGCCACGCTGGTCATAGTCGAAAAGCCCCAACGCGATGCGACCGCGTGAGTACCAGTGGCTGATGTTGGGAACCGATACGATCAGCGTGCCGCCCGGAGCCATGACCGGTCGGATCTGCGCCAGCAGCCGCTCGGGCGCTCGAAGGTGCTCGAGCACGTCGGCAGCCACCACCACGTCGTACGGGCCATCGTCGTCCAGCCCGGCAGGCAATCCCCTGTCGAGGTCGGCAACCACAAAGCGGTCGACGCGCTCACGGACTCCCGGCAGGTCAAAGAGGTCGACGCCGGTAACCCAGTGACCACCGCCCCGCATTCGCTCGGCGAGACGGCCTCCCGAGCACCCAAGGTCGAGGACCCGGGCGGGAGGTATCTGCTCTAACCAGCGAAGGACGACAGTGTGGGACCCTCCCTCGCCTTCCTTCAGCCCGTACTCGCGCCCAACTTCCACCACGCTGTCCGCGAACAGGCCGCGCTTCGCCCCCCAGTATCGCAGCACGTCTGTTGACACCCTCGCGGCGTGTGTGAAGCCGCTCACGTGGCTCACTTCGCTTCCGTGGTAGGCGGAAACCGGAACCTCGACGATGCGTTTGCCGGCATGGAGCAGCTGGAGAAGGATTTGGATATCGAACCTGAAGTCGTCCGAGTTGCGCTCGAACGGTATGGCCGCGAGGGCCTTCACGCTGTAGGCGCGAAAGCCAGAGTGGAGCTCGCTTAGATGGGTTCCGAGTACTCGGTTCTCGAAGGCGGTGAGCACCCTGTTTCCGGGGTAGGCCAGGGGAGGGGTCCCGCCAGGACGGGCCGCACCCCCGACCATCATGCGTGAGCCGAGGGCTACATCACTCTGACCGCTTTCAAGGGGCGCGATCATCTGCTCCAGGCACTCAGGCGCACAGCCTCCGTCACCGCGAAGGAGCACGAGGATATCGAGACCTTGGTCGATGGCCAGTCGGAAACCCACCTTCTGACTGCCCCCGTACCCGAGTTCGCGTTCATTGCGGATCACGGTCAGCTTCAGGTCCGCGCTGAGCTGCCCGTATCGCAACGCCACCAGACGCGTGGAATCCTGGCTGGCATCGTCGCAAACCACCACGGTCGATATTCGGGGGTAGAAGGCCTTGGAGATGCGCTCAAGAACCGAGGGGAGCGTCTTCGCCGCGTTGTGGGCGACTATCAGGAGACATAGCTTCGGTGGCGCGGCGTGCAAGGGCGCGGCCTCAGGCAAGCCCGTTGGGGTGACTGTTTCGTGCATGAGTCGAGCGCGAGAATACAGGAAACGACCCAAGAGGGCCGGCCACCGCGGGTTGCCGCACACTTGTTCGAAAGGGGCCGGCCGGGACGTGTGTGGTGTGCTCGGACCAGGCCCCACGTCTGTGAGTCCGAGGCGCCGATGCCGGCGACCGAGGTGACGTCTGGACAGCGAAAATGTAACGCAGCCTCAACGGTCGCCGCACGGCGCCACTGCGCGACCAGAGCCGCCGATATCCTCGGCCGCGGATATGGGTTGCGATTCGTCGAAACGGGGCGCCCTTGGCGTCGAGCCCAGCTCGAGGTCGCGATGGTTGCAGTGGCGATCGCGGTGAGCATCGCCTTCCTCGCCGATTTCTGACGCCGTCGAGCCGGCAGGAACGCCCGAGCCAACGGCGCATTTCATCCTTGACGGTGTCTCCCTGAGCGTCTCGGGGGCGCCACTTCCCCCGGGCGCCGCGTTCGACGTCTCGCCCGCGGGGAGCGCTGAATCCTCGGCATCGGCTACGAGACAGAATCCGTACCGGGAGGTGACTATTGAGGAGTTGCCATTCGGCAACCCGGCCCAGGAGGATCCGGTGCTGGGAGTGGCCGCTTCCGGGCACGCTGCTTCGTCGGCTGTCGGCCGCTGCGCTCGGGGCCTTCCGACGTTCTCAGGGCGCAATCTCCCTGGGCACCCACGCGGCCTCGCTCTTTGGCGTCGAGGTGCCCGGCAGTGCGAGCTTGGTCGACGTGCAGGTCGATTCGGCCACCGCGTCACCGGTCGCCATCGTCGAGTGGGTCACGGAGTCCGGACCGAGGCTCTGGCTGGTGCGCTCTGCCGAGGAGATCGCCGGCACGGGCGGCGGGGCTCAGCCGGCAGCCGCCGCGATGCTGGGGCATCTCTCCGACGTCACCGTGACCGGGAGCCCAGCGGCACCTGGCAGCGTGGTGAGCAGCGGAACGAATGGGGCTCAGTCAGCCCCACTGTCCGGCGTCAACACCTCCGCCGCGGTGGGGGGACTTCCGACGCCGTCCTGGTGGAATGGGAACTGCGACACCAACACCTACCAGGCGGCAGCGGGCGAGCCCACCTAGCCGCTGGGGGCGGATTGGGACGGCCTGGAGGCATGCGGGCCTCGCCCCCCCTACGGGGAGGGACCAGACGTTGGGGTCCGCTTCCCTGGGGCCAGTTGGGGGGGCCTCGAGTGGGAGTGCGTCGAGCTCAGTATGCGGTGGATGCATCTAGCCTGGGGGGTGGAACCGTACCCCGAAAACGGCAGCGGGGTGGTCTGGAACTACTCCACCTTCGAGTCGAGTTGCAACCCTGGAGGTCCACCTCTCGAGGCCGTCAGTAATGATGGCCGCGGCCCAATGCCGCAGCCCGGAGACGTGCTGAGCTACGGCGACACCAGCAGCGCCGGCCACTCGTCGGTAGTCCAGGCACGTCCATCGACGCCAGCGGCGATGGGACGGTCACCGTCGAGGAGGAGAACGCATCGGCCGATGGCTGGGACACCGTGCCGGTGACCGGCTGGATCCTGGGCGGCTTCGACGGTGGGGTGTCCGGCTGGCTGCACAACCCCGGGTTCACCCTCCTCCCGACCGACGCGGTGACAGCGGTACGAGAGTCAGCCGGGAGCGTGTGGTCGCTCGGCGGCGACGACGGCGCATCGCCGGTCTTCTCGGGGTCGTGGTCCGGTCAGGGTGGGGGGGTGCTGGAATCGCCGGCGGTGGTCTCGGTGCCCACCGGCTCGGGGGCAAGTGAGCCTCTCTATGTCGTCACCGGGGTCGACCATGACGTCTGGGTCAGCCTCCCCGGCGGCTCGTGGGGCCGGCTCGCCGCGGCTCGCGCGTACTGCACCGACGCCCCCGCCGCCGCCGTCCTCGCCTCCACCGCGGGCAGCACCGCCGCGTACACCCTGGTGGTCGCCTGCCGCGGCATCGATGGCGCACTCTGGTGGATCTCCGGCCCGGTCACCGCCGGCTCACTCCCCTCCGGCTTCACCGGCTGGGTCTCCCTCGGCGGCCTCCTCCAGCCGGGGATCAGCGGCGGTCCCGCAGTCACGGCGGTAAAGCCCGCCATCGGGACCATCTCCTTCGGCAACGAGCTCACCTTTTTCGTCAACGGCATGGATGGGCGGGTGTGGGAGACCACGGCCGCCGCCGGGGCGGCGGGCTGGGCCTCCAGCGGCTGGATCTGCACTGGCCACCTGGCGGCGGGCGCCTTCGTCGCCGGCTCCACCCTGACCAGCGCCTTTGCCTGCCAGGGTGCGGACCACGCGGTGTGGGCGGCGACCAGCACCGGGGCCGGATGGGATCTGCAGCGGGTCGGGGGGACGGTGATCGACGGGCCCGGCATCGCCATCAGTCCCACCTCCTGGACCATCGTCGCCGAGGGGGGTGACCATGCCCTCTGGCAGGACACCAGCACCACCACCACGGGCAGCTTCAGCTTCGGCGGCTGGAGCTCCGCGGGTGGCGTGCTGACCAACGGCGCCACCGCCACCGCCCTCCTCACCACCACCAATAACCCCTGAGTTTCCGCATCCCCGGCTTCGGACCGAAGCTCTCCACGCGCCGGTCTGCGAGGACTCAGCGCCCCCGGCGACGCCGGTAGGCCAAGCGAGCCCGCCGATATCCCGCAAGGAACAGGGGCGGTGCCAGCTGAAGGATCACCCTCCGTACTCTTCTGCGCCTGATCGGTGCGGAACCCACGGTCGGGTCCGTGCCGGACGCCTGTTCTGGCGTCTCCTGCACCGGCGCGTTCTCCATTTCGAAAGCGGCCGGCGCGGGGCGAGGGGCGGGGGCAGAGGATACGGTTCTGACGTCCTGCCCCGCGAGGCGGTGGGGGTAGGACTTCTCGAGGTCGGGTTGTGCGCTCACCCACCGCTCAACGTCCCCGCGGCGGAGACCGGCTGTATCCCAGGTGATGTAGGCCTTGAGCGGGGTCAGGCAGAGCAGGTGAGCGTCGCCCCGCAGAAACTCCTCCCATATCGCCAGAGCGACGCCCGGCACGTGCGCGGTCGACCAGTCGTCGAACACGGCGACACCCCCGGGTCCCAAGATGTCCCGCACAGTTGCGATGTCCCCCCGCACATCCTCGTAGGCGTGACTGCCGTCGATGTGGACGATGCGGCAGCTCCTGGCCAGACCGGCTCGGTCGATCGAGGACGACTTCATCTGCCAGATCGTCGGGAGCCTCCGGTGAAAGCGGAGGAATTGATCCTCGAACTCCTGCCGTCGAAGGCCCGTATACCAGACGGCTGCCTCGTCCAGGGTTTCCTGCCCCACATGGCCGAGGTCCTCGAAGATGTCGCAGACGACCAGCCGCTCGCGCTCGCGGAGCAGATGCCCGAGAAGGATGGCACTCTTCCCCTTGTAGGTTCCGATCTCCAGGACATCCCCGGTGACCCCGCGCTCCCTCTGGAGCGCGTCCACTCCCATGAGAAGCCGCGCGTCCACGTGCAGGAACCACCCTGGCACGCCGTCCAAGCACCGGATGTAGTCGCTGGCCGTGCCGAAAGGGCCGAGCGGCGAGATGTCTGTTTCGCCCATCCGCGCTAATGGTACGGTCGGGACTAGGGGGGCTGTAGAGATGGCCACCCACCTGGGAACCGCGACGGGGCTGAATGAAGCGGCCGAGCGGAGGGTCTCGTCCGTCCACGATTGCCTTGCCCATCGCCATCGCGGATAATCCGGCCCAACCCTTCGAATCGACCGGAGCGCCCTCCGCCCGGCCGGCAACGATGGACGCCCGACAAAGGAGGCGCGTTCCATATGACGGCGAACCCAACGTGAGAGACGCCCTCCGCAGCCTCACGATGACCGCCAGTCTGGTCTTGGCCGCCCTCGCCATCCAGGGCGTCTCGGCCGCCCCGGCAATCGCCGCGCCCGGCGCGACCCCGGTCTTCCGTACCCATCCGATGATTCCGGCGGCGCCGGCCCCAGGACAGCCAGGATCCTCCACGGTCAACTCGACATACGCGTCGCAGTGGTCATCGACCAACTGGTCCGGGTATCGGATCACCGGTGGCGCCGGTGCGTTCACGGCTATCACGGGCTGCTGGACGGTGCCAACAATCGAGGGAGACGTTCAGAGCGACTTCTCGTCCGCCTGGATCGGCATCGACGGGTTCAACAATGAAAATCTAATCCAGGTCGGCACGGAGCAGGACTTTCACTACAACGACGGTCCCAACTCCTTTCAGTACTCGGCCTGGTGGGAGATCCTTCCCGCGTACGCCACCCCGATCGCCATGACTGTCGATCCCGGGGATCTCATCTGCGCCAGCATCACGGAGGGCGCGTCGAACAACTGGACCATCAGGATCGTCGACGACACCAACCGTGGAAGCTTCAGCACGGTGCAGCAGTACAGCGGTCTGCAGGACTCGGCCGAATGGATCGTGGAGCGACCCGAAGTCTGCAATCCGTATCCGGACTGCGCCCTCAGCACGCTGAGCCAGTACGAGCAGACCACCTTCGGGCCGTTGTCGGCGAACGGCGCCAATCCGGAGCTAACCCCGAGCGACGGCGGGTACATGCTGGACGACTACGGCAACATCATTTCGTTTCCCTCCAGTCCCAATGCCAACACGGACGCATTCGCGATCACCCATGGGGAGAATCCGCCTTCGCCACCGGCCTCGCCCGCGCCCACGCTCACCGCGCTCAGCCCGGCTGTGGGACCTGAATCCGGAGGCCAGTGGGTGACCTTCACGGGCACCGGGATCGCGCCCGGTGCCACGGTCCAGTTCGGCTCCGGCACCTCACCCGGTACGACATTCACGAGCGGTTCCCAGCTGGCCGCGCTCACTCCGCCCGGGAGCGGGACGGTCACCATCACGGTGACGAACCCCAACGGCGGTGCGGCAACGGATCCCGGTTCCTACACGTTTAGCCTTGACGCCGAGGCGGCGGTGCGCGGTGGGGCCGGTGGCGCGTGGAGCCTTGAGGGGGTGGACTCAACCTCGCCGGTCTTCTCGGGGTCGTGGTCCGGTCAGGG
>Ga0187851_10004063_pt1 | contig 12080 bp, 9 predicted proteins | sample June2016WEW_6_10_FD_132997 | JGI IMG/M metagenome (GOLD analysis project Ga0187851, IMG submission 132997) | Peatland microbial communities from SPRUCE experiment site at the Marcell Experimental Forest, Minnesota, USA - June2016WEW_6_10 | ecosystem: Environmental > Terrestrial > Soil > Wetlands... | reverse complement strand
CCGGGCGCTGCATGCTGCCCACCACGCCGTTTACGCCGGCGGGCAGCGCGCGCGCCTTTTCGACCGAGCTCGTCATCACCGACACTTCCGCGCCGCGGCGCAGCAACTCGCTCACCGTGGCGCTGCCGACGGTTCCCGTCCCGCCGATGACGAGTGTTCTTGCCATTGCGTTGCTCCTTCTCCGGTCACCTAACGCAGCTCATCCATCAGTGTTTGAAGCGCCTCGCGCGAGGGCCGCGTGCGGGCCGCGTCGAGCGTCGCCAGCGGCTGATCCACGGTGTTCAATAACTCGAGGAAATTCTCGCGCGCGGTGTCCAGATACAGCACGCCGGTGAGGACCTCGCTGGCTTCCTTGGAAGCCTGGATGAGGGAGAGTGCCTGCAGCCGGTCGGTGGGATCGTGGTCGTGCTCCAGCTTGTGGAGCCGCAGCCGCGAGCCGTCGTGCATCTCGATGTCCTGGACCGCGCCCTCTTCGATCTCGACCTCGATGTCGGTGAAGAAGGGCACGAAATCGAGCTCGTGCAGCGGCTCGTCGTGGTCCTTCATGAAGCTGTAGCTCTTGGTCGAACCCTCGTGGTCGTTGAAGGTGACGCAGGGCGAGATGACGTCAATCACGCTCAGCCCCCGGTGGGCGATGGCGGCCTTCAGGATCGCCTGGAGCTGGCGCTTGTCGCCGGAGAAGGAGCGGGCCACGAAGGTCGCGCCGATCTGGATCGCCTCGACGCAGCAATCCACCGGCTGCAGCTCATTCACCACGCCGCTTTTCGATTTCGCGCCGGCATCGGAGGTCGCCGAGAACTGACCCTTCGTCAGCCCGTAGACGCCGTTGTTCTCGATGATGTAAATGAGCGGGACGTTGCGGCGCAGCATGTGGATGAACTGGCCGATGCCGATCGAGACCGTGTCGCCGTCGCCGGTGACGACGATGCCCAGCAGATTCTTGTTGGCCAGCATGGCGCCGGTGGCGATGGCCGGCGCGCGCCCGTGCACGACGTTGAAGCCGTGCGACATGCCGAGGAAATAGGCGGGCGACTTCGACGAGCAGCCGATGCCGGAGAACTTGGCCACGCGCCAGGGCTCGATGCCCATTTCGAAGAAGCACTCGATCAGCCGCTCGGTGATGGAGTTGTGGCCGCAGCCGGCGCACAGCGTCGTTTTCAAGCCGCGATAGCTGATGACCTCCAGGCCCACGCGATTGGTCTTCTTGGGCGGCGGCGCCTGGGCGGTGCTCATAGGGCCTCCTGGTGGAGCAGTTCTTCGGTGACCGTGCGCGCATCCAGCGGCAGGCCGCCGTAGTGGCGGATGCTGCGCAGGCGGATGCAAAGCTGGGGATCGAGATCGAGGCGCATCAGCGAGAGCAGTTGCGCGTCGCGGTTCTGATCGACGACGTAGACACGGTCATGGCGCGCGATGAACTCGTCGAGATCCGGGTTGAAGGGATAGGCCAGCAGGCGCAGCGAACTGGTCTCGATACCGTATTCGGCGCGCAACTGGTCGCGGCTTTCTTCGCAGCCGTATTTCGAGGTGCCGCAATAGACGATGCCGATGCGGGCGTTCGCATCCCCATCGGCGACCGGCGGGGGCACCGCGGCGCGAATCGATTCGAACTTGCGGCTGAGGCGGTCCACGTTGGCGACATAATCGGCGGGCTTTTCGGTGTAGCCGGCCTTGGCGTTGTGGCCGCTGCCGCGCGTGAAGTAGGCCGCGTTGGGATGCGCGGTGCCGGGCAGGGTACGCCAGCCGACGCCGTCGCCGTTGACGTCGGCGTAGCGCGCGAAGCCACCCAGCCGATCGAGGTCTTCCTTAGTGAGCACCTTGCCGCGCTGCAGCGGCTTGTCGGGATACTCGAACGGATCGGCCATCCAGTTGTTCATGCCGAGGTCGAGATCGGAGTTGACGAAAACCGGCGTCTGAAACTGCTCGGCCAGGTCGCAGGCGGTCTGGGCGAACGTGAAGCACTCTTCGGGAGAGGACGGGAACAGCACCGGGTGGCGCGTGTCGCCGTGGGAGAGCACGGCGTTTTTTAGAATGTCGCACTGCTGGGTGCGCGTGGGCAGGCCGGTGGAGGGCCCGACGCGCTGAATGTCCCAGATGACGGCCGGGATCTCGGCGTAGTAAGCCAGGCCGACGAATTCCGACATCAGCGAAATGCCGGGACCCGAGGTGGCGGTCATGGCGCGCGCGCCGGCCCAGGATGCGCCGACTACCATGCCGATGGCGGCCAGTTCGTCCTCGGCCTGCACGACGGCGTAGGTGGCCTGGCCGGTGGCGGGGTCGATGCGGCAGCGCCGCATGTAGCTAATCATCGTTTCCACGAGCGAGGACGACGGCGTGATGGGATACCAGGTGACGACCGTCACGCCGGCGAAGACGCAGCCCATGGCCGCGGCCGAGTTGCCGTCGATGATGATCTTGCCGGCGGTCGCGTTCATGCGCTCGACGCGGCAACGGTCGGTCTTGGTGAGACTCGAGCGCGCGAACTCGTGGCCCGCCAGCACGGCGTTCCAATTCAGCTCGGCGGCGCGCTGCTTCTTCGCGCCGAATTGGCGGAAGAGCGCCGTTTTCACTTCGTCGAGATCGAGACCCAACAACTGCGCCGCCACGCCGTCGTAGAGCATGTTGCGCACCAGTTTGCGCAGCTTGGGCTCAGGGCAGACCGGGGCGACGAGCTTGTCGAAGGGCACGGGGTAGAAATGCAGGTCGTCGCGCCGCGCGTCGAGTTTCAGCGGTTCGTCGTAGATCACGGCGGAGCCGGGCGCGAGCTCGGCGACGTCGTCCTGCGCCGTCTCGGGGTTCATCGCGATCAGAAAGTCGATTTCCTTTTTGCGGCCGATGTAGCCGTGGCGACTGGCGCGGATGGTGAACCACGTGGGCAGGCCGGCGATGTTGGATGGGAACAGGTTTTTGCCGGAGACCGGAACGCCCATCTGGAAGATGGAGCGCATGAGCACGGTGTTGGCGGTCTGGCTGCCGGAGCCGTTCACGGTAGCCACCTGGATACTGAAGTCGTTGACCAGCGGAGCGGTGGCGCCGCCGAGCGCGGCAGCCTCCGCCGAAGACGTTACAGACATAGCACCCCTCTGAACAGAAATTGGATCGATTATAGCGCCATGCGCGGCGCCCGGTCAGGTTCGCGCGGGGTTCCGGACCTGCGTGTCCGCGATGCGCCGGCGGCCGGTATCAATCCTCTGCGATCTTTAGACGCGCCTCGATGTCCTCGCGCTTCAGGAGATAGAGCGCGTCGAGGAACTGCACCTGCAGGCTGCCGGGTCCGGGCGAGCGCTCAGCGGCGATCTCGCCGGCAATGCCCATGACCGCCATGGCGTGGACCGTCGCCATAAAGGGCGCAGGGTTAACGGCCGCGAAAGCGCCGATCAGGGCCGAGGCAGTGCAGCCCAGGCCGGTGACGCGGGGCATCAGCGGATGGCCGTTGGCAACGCGCATCACGCGCTCGGCGGAGACGATCAGGTCGGTGGCGCCGCTGATGCAAACCACCGTCCGGCAGGCCCCTGCGAGCGCCACGGCTGAGCTAAACGCCTCTTCGGAAGCGTGCCGGCTGTCGACGCCCCGGGTTGTCTGTTCGGCATAAAACAAGGCGCGGATCTCGGAGGCGTTGCCGCGGATGACGGCGACCTGGAGTGCGCCCAGCAGGTCCTGGACGGTCTTGGTGCGGAAGTGCGTGGCGCCCGCGCCGACGGGGTCCAGAACGACCGGGATGGCGCGGCGATTGGCCTCGCTGCCGGCCTCGAGCATGGCCTCGATCCAAGGCGGGCTCAACGTCCCGATGTTGAGCACCAGCGCCCCGGCGAGAGCGGCCATCTCGCGCGCTTCCTCGACGGCGTGCGCCATCACCGGCGCAGCGCCCAGCGCCAGCAGCGCGTTGGCCGTGGTGTTCATGACCACGAGATTCGTGATGTTGTGGACCAGCGGCGCCTGCGCGCGGATGCGCTCGACGTCTTGCCAGAGGTCCTGTACATAATTCATGGCGGGTCGCGGTGCTTGATTCTAGCAGTGTTTTCCGAACGGCCGCGGCGGCGGCCACTCGCGGTTCCGGACGACGTGCCGGCGCGGCCAATCGTAATGGGAATACGCTAGGCGTTCCGGCCTATCCGCTGCCGTAGCCGGCGGAGTTATGCCGTAAGGCCTTGAGAGTAGGTGAAAACGATGGGGAATAGGTGTAATCTTTCCACAGAAGCCTCCGCGCAGCGAGAGGCCGGCCACGGCTGGCGAAAGCCGAATGATCCGCTCGGCGCGAGACCGTAAATCACGGGCCAAGGCGCGTGCATTATCTTTCAGGAGGCTAGAATTGTCATCGCGAGAATTGGTGGGGCATAGCGCATGAGCGAGGCGATCGTCCTCACCACGCTGCTGTTCACCAGCGCCGCGCTGCTGTTGTGGCTGGCGAGCATCTGCGCGCTGCGCTGGGAAGCGCCCGGGCTGCGGGGACTGGTGCTGCTGCTGTGTGTGGCGGCGGCGTGGTGCATTCTGGACGGATTCTGGCAACTGCTGCCGTCCTACGAGCTGCTGTGGCTGCTGAAACGGACGGAGTTTCTGTGTTACGCGCTGCTGCCGGTGTGCTGGCTGTTCCTGCTGCTGGATTACAAAGGTGAGCTGGGCGGGCGCAACTACGTGCTGCTGGCCACGGCGTTGGTGATGCCGGTGATGACGCTGGCGCTGGTGTGGACCAACGACTGGCACCACCTGGTGTACCAGAACTTCGAGGTCTTCACGCGCGGCGGACTGCGGATGTTCGAGGCCACTCGCGGGCCGTGGTTTTACTTCCATTTCGGTTACTCGGCGGTGTTCAGCATGGGCTGCTCGGTGACGCTGCTGCGGTTCATCCTGCCGGGTTCGAAGCATTACCTGATGCGGCTGGGGATGTACCTGTTCGCCATCGCCCTGCCGGCGGCGGCGGCGATCCTGTTCGAGAGCGGCGTGGGACCGGTTCCGGGCTTCGATTTTACGCCCTTCGGATTGACCGCCTGCGCCGTCCTGCTGACCTTCGGGCTGGGGCAGTTCCGGTTGTTCGACATGGTGCCGGTGGTGTACGACCAGCTGCTCAGACAACTGCCCGATCCGGTGCTGGTGGTGGACCGGGAGGGCCGTGTGCTGGCGGGCAATCCGGCGGCGGCGGCGCTGCTGGGACGGGATGCGTCGATTCCGGGGCGGCAGTTGGTCAACCAGGTGCGCCGGGCGGAGTCGACGGAGACCGTGGACTTGGCCAGCCTGCCGCCACCAGGGATGGAAATCGAATTCGAGCAGAATGGCGTCAGCCGCCATTTCCGCGTCTCGGTGACGCCGCTGCGGGTGCGCGCGATCTTCGAGTTGGGGCGGATTTTCGTCTTCCGGGAGACCACTCAGGACCGCCTGGCGCAACGAACGCTGGAGGAGTCGCGCCAGGCGGCGATTGAAGCCAATCGCGCCAAGAGCGAGTTTCTGGCGGTGATGAGCCACGAGCTGCGGACGCCGCTGAACGCGGTGATCGGCAGTTCGAGCCTGCTGATGGACACGCCGCTGGACGTGGCCCAGCGGGAGTACGCGGGGATGATCCGGAGTTCCAGCCAGAGTCTGCTGCGGGTGATCAACGACATTCTCGATTTGAGCAAGATCGAAGCCGGCCGGATGACGCTGGAGCATATCGATTTCGATTTGCGGTCGGCGATCGAGGACTGTGTCGAGGTGGTGCTGCCGGCGGCGCTGCGCAAAGGTCTGGACGTGATTCTGGATTTCTCGCCGGAGTGCCGCGGGATGTTCCAGGGCGACCCGGCGCGGATCCGCCAGATTCTGATCAATTTTCTTTCGAACGCGGCCAAGTTCACCGAACACGGCTCGATCCGGGTGGAGTTAAGCAAGGCGCCGCCGGCGGAAGGGCGCGCGACGGGGGATGGCATAGATGTGGTGCTGGCGGTGGAGGACACCGGAGTGGGGATCGAGCCGGCGTCGCTGCCCTACATTTTCGAGAGCTTCCGCCAGGCCGACGCCTCGACCACGCGGCGATTCGGGGGCACCGGGCTGGGGTTGGCGATTTGCCGCAAACTGTCGGAGCTGATGGGCGGCGAGATCGACTGCGCGAGCACGCCAGGCCAGGGGAGCCGCTTCTGGTGCCGGTTCCCGCTGCAGCCTTCGGCGCCCCGGCCGGCGCCGCCCCCGTGCGGCCTGTATGGCGTGGCGCTGAACCCGGGAGCGAGCCGCGACCGGCTGGTGGCGGTGCTCGAGGAACTCGGCGCGGAGGTGGCGTGCGTGTCCCACGTCGAGGAGCTCGATCCGGCGGTGGCGGCGGCATTTGCGGTGTGGATCGTGGATTGGAAGCTCCCGTTGTTCGAGACCTGGGGCGGCGCCAGCGGATGGTGCCGGCAAGTGCGGTCGATTCGCCGCCAGGCGCGGATCGCCGCGCTGGGCCGGATGGATGAGGCTGACCGGGAGGCGGCGCGCGAGGCCGGCGTCATCGCGTTTCTGGACGAGCCCTGGCTGGTGAGCCGGCTGCGGGCGCTGCTGGCGGCCCAACAACCGGCGGCGTCGTCGGAGCAGCCCGGCGGCGCGCCGGCCGGAACGCGCACGCCGCGCATTCTTCTGGCCGAGGACAACGCGGTGAACCGCCGCATCGCCGTGCTCATGCTGGCCGATCTGGGCGCCAAGCTGGAGACGGCGCTGAACGGGCGCGAGGCGGTGGCGCTGGTGGCCAAAGCGCCGTATGACCTGGTGCTGATGGATCTGCAGATGCCCGAGATGGGCGGCATCGAAGCGACCCGGGCGATTCGCCGCATCGAGGCCGCCACGAGCCGGATCCGCGCTCCTATCTGCGCGCTGACGGCGGGCGTGCTGAACAACGAGCGGGACCAGTGCCTGGAGGCCGGAATGGACGATTTCCTGGCCAAGCCGATCATGAAGGCGCAATTGCTGGAAGTGTGCCGACGTTGGCTGGCGGGGCACCTGGATGGCAGCCCAAAGCAAGTCTCTTCCGCCGGTGGATCTTCCTAGGCACATCCGGCGGACGATGCAGTCGCGCGCCGCCCGGGCCGGGGCCCGGCGGGGAGCAAAAAATAGGCCGGGCGAGCTGCGACCACGCCCGGCCTTTTGCACATCCCGCCGCCCGAGGAGGAGGAGAAGCAACTAAAAGGGTGGCGGGACGCAGAACGCTATGCCAGCAGGCCTCCCAGACCGAGACCCGAGATCTCCCATCCGGAGACCCGGTATCTCGAAAGCATAGGCGGCAGCACCAGGTCCACGATGTTCAGCCGGGGCGAACGGAAGCAGGCCGGAGCGGAAATGATAGGGACGTCGTCCTTATACCCCAGCAGGAGCAGGTTGCCGGGCTCGACCGGAGCCATGAAGCGCTCGATGTGGCAGCCGATGCGCACCATGGCGCGGCCAACGGCGTCCTCCGGGCCGGCCGGCGCCGTGGTCGAGGCCACGATAATCGCCGTGGGCTTGTAGCCCAGCATGCGCAATAGCGCCTGGGCGGTGTGCACCTCATCCTCGATGCAATGCAAGGCGAAGCGGCGCAGGCCGGCGTAGCCGTCGGTCTTCTGCCGCACCACCGGCTCGAGCTGCTGGCGCGCCTTTTCTCCGCTGGTGGGGTCGCAATACAGCAGCCCCAGAGAAGGCGATCGCACGGGGCGGGCCTGCAGCAGCGGGCCGCGTTCCTTGAGCATCGACAACATGGTTTCCAGTTGTTGCCCCGGCACGGCGAAGGGCGCGCTCTTCACGGTGGCGACGCGCACGCCGGTTGTGACGTAACAGTAGTTGGGCAGCGTGGCGATGGCCACGCTGGAGGTGCAGTTCAACTGCCGCAGCAACTCGTCGTCCACCAGCACGCAGGCCGGCTCGGTCGCGAGGAGATTGGCCCGCCCGCCGGGAGCGGGCCGAACCTCGAGTGAGCCGCAGCCGATGACGGCCGACATCTGGAGTACGGCTTCATCCTCCGAAACTTCGCCATCCTCCAACTCGGTCACCCAGACCTCGTTCATCCCCTCGGTGACGAGCAATCGCACGTCTTCGTCGGTCAACTGGTGACCCTTGGCCATTAACTTCTTCCCACTGGGGCGGAAGATGGTACTGCACAGGAAGCGCCCTTGCGCTTGCTGGATATCGACTGTCAGGGCTCGCATAGCGGCGATCTTGCCCTCCTTGCGAATGAGTGGAACATAACGCGAAAATTCTCACCTTTCTTGGGAAAGCGGAATTCGCATCAAGGATCGATAATGATTTTCTATCAGGTGGAAATGGCGGCGTAATTCGCGCGTCATTCGCCGGAGGGGCTGTTTAATCCGGGCCCGGCAGTCAGTTCTGGCGCGCGGCGGCGAGTTGAACCAGGCCGGTTTCGAGAGGCGCGGCGTGCAGCAGGGAAGCGTCTGGCTTCAGCAATTTGACGACGGCAATTTCGTCGCACGCCTGGAATTTCGGACAACGCAGGCAGTCTTTCCAGGCTTTTAACGGCAATTCGCCGCGTTCCACTTCGTGATAGCCCATTTTTGCGAAAAAGCCGGGCACATATGTGAACGCGAAGACAATATCCAGTTCGTATTCCCGCGCTTCGCGTTCCAGCGCGTCCATCAGCGCCTGGCCGGCGCCGCTGCCCTGACAGGCGGGATCGACCGCCAGCGAGCGCACTTCGGCGATCGTGGGGCCGTAGAAATGCAGACCCGCGCAGCCCAGGATGACGCCGTCGGCGAGCAGAATCGTGAAGTCGCGGATGCACTCGGAGAGTTCGAATTCGGTGCGCGGCAACATCGCGCCATCGCGGGCGAAGCCGTTGATGAGCTCGATCAGGCGCGGGATGTCGCTCATTTTCGCTTTGCGCAGGACGCGGCCGTTCGCGGGTTTCATGCGGCCTGCTCCGGGACCAGTGCCGTGCCGGGCGCCGCACCGGTTTGCGCGGAAACGAGCCGCGCCAGGATACCCGGATCCGCGCCGGGCGCGATCCGCACTTCGCCGATGCCGTGCGCCAGGGCGTCGCACGCCGACTCCAGCTTGGCCTGCATGCCGAGCGTGGCCACGCCGGTCTCGATCAAGTGGCGTGCCTGCGATGGCATGAGCCGGCCGATGAGGGCTCCATCGGCGCCCTTCACGCCGGCAATGTCGGTCAGGAACCACAGCTTCTCCGCTTCCCAGGCGCATGCGCAGGCGACCGCCATCTGGTCGGCGTTGACGTTGAAAACCTCGCCGCGCTCGCCGCCCGCGACGCACGCCACCACGGGCAGATAACCGCCCTCGATCAGCACGTCGAGCAGCCGGCTATCGACGCGCTCGACGCGTCCCACCGCGCCCAGAGCCGGATTCAACTGCCGCGCGACGGCCAGCCCGCCGTCGATGCCGCTGAGGCCCACGGCGGGTGCCCCGGCGGCCAGCAATGCCCCGGCGAGCTGCTTGTTCACGCTGCCCGCAAACACCTTCAACACCGCATCGGCGACCTCGGGCGTGGTGACTCGCAGGCCATCGACGAACCGGCTCTCGACGCCGCGCTCGGCCAGAAAACGGGTCATCTGCTTGCCGCCGCCGTGCACCACCACAGCCTGCACTCCAACCGGCAGGGCGGCGATCTGCGCGGCGATGGACGCGCACAGGGCCGGGTCGTCCAGCAGGCTGCCGCCGAGCTTGATCAGGACCTTCACGCCAGCCCTTCCGTCTCGGGGAAGCCGAGCATCAGGTTCATGTTCTGCACTGCCTGGCCAGCCGCGCCCTTGCCCAGGTTGTCGATGGCGGCCACGACCACCACGCGCCGCGAGCGTGCATCCAGCGAGAAGCCGATGTCGCAGAAATTGGTGTAGCCGACGCCGTGCAGGTCGGGCACAGTGCCCGGGGCGTAGAGCCGCACGAACGGTTCGCCCGCGTAAGCCTTCTGATAGACGCCCAGCAGTTCCTCGGCCGCCACGCCGGCGCGGACGCGGAAGTAGATCGTTTCGAGAATCCCGCGCTCAATCGGCACGAGCTGTGCGGTGAAGCTGAATTCGGCCTCGTCCAGGCCCGTATTCAGCAGCACTTCGGGCACGTGGCGGTGGTTGAAAATCGAGTACGCCGAGAGGTTCCCGGCGACCTCGCAGAAGCTGGTCTTGAGCGCCGCCTTGCGGCCCGCACCGCTGACGCCCGACTTGGCGTCGCACACGATTCCGCAGGCGCGGTCGATCACGCCCGCCACGAGCAGTGGACGCAGCGCCAGGTTGGCCGCGGTGGGATAGCAGCCGGGGTTCGCCAGCAGCCGCGCGCCCGGTATGCGCTCGCGGTAGAACTCGGGCAGCCCGTATACCGCCTCGGCCAGCAGCGCCGGCTGCGTGTGCTGCTCCTTGTACCACAGCTGATAATTCTCAGCCGTGCGCAAACGGAAGGCCCCGCTCAGGTCCACCACGCGGATGCCGCGCCCCAGCAGCGCGGGCGCAAGTTCCATCGAAACGTCGGCCGGCGTGGCCAGGAAAACCAGCGCCAGCCCGGCTTCCCCGGCGGCTTCGGCCGTCGCCGGAATGCGCGGCGCACCGGCGCGGCCCAGCGGGCGCAGCTCGGGTGCGGCGTCCTGGCGATGCTCCAGCAGCCACGGTTCCACGCGCGCGTGCGCGCCCAGAATGCGTTGCAGTTCCAGCCCGCTGTAGCCGCGAAATCCAACCACGCCCACGCGCACCGACTTGGTGCGCGTCGGGTGACTCTTGAAAGGGGCCGTATTTCCTGGTTGGGACGGCATGGGCATGGTGACGGGGCAATCCTCCGCTGACGGTTAATTATTCAGTCTTATGAATAAATATACCATTTCGCCGTCCGGCACGCAGCGTTTTTCGCGGCCGGCCTTATTTTTGCTCGGCCACTGACTTTTCGGCCAGTTCGCCTAGGATTGGCAGCCGGATCATCTCGCCGTGGCGCGTCCTGATGAGCATGAAGACGCCGAGCAGGATCAACCCAAACTGGATCAGGGAGCTGAGCCCGGACGTCACGTGGCTGTGTGAAGCCATCGGCGAGAAGACCCAGTCGATGACCAGCCACACCACGAACACGTACAACCCCTGAAAGGCGTGGAATCGCACGTCGCGGTTGCCGCGGAAGCGCTGGCCGGCGAGCACGACAATGGCGAAAATCCAGCCGACAATCGGGATGTAGCACAGGCCGGCGACGTGGTCGTCGGTCGTGTCGGCCAGAAACTCCTTGTGGGGGCGTCGGGGCCGCGCGGAGTAAGGCGGAGGCGCGAAGCCGGCCGCGCCAGGCGGAGGAGGGAATGGAGGCGCGGCTTGAGCGCCGGCCGGAGCGCCCCGGGCGCCGCGCTGGGGAGCGCCGCACTGGGCGCAGAACACGTCCGTGTCGCCGACCTGCGTGCCGCATTGTGTGCAGAAGGCCATTGGACTTTCCCCGTAGTCTACTACGAGAAAAGGGCTTGTGTTTGTTCCATGGGCTGAAAGCAGCCGCGCCGGGCAACCGTCACGAGCCCGTGCTTGTTATGTCCGGCCGGGGACATAGGTGACATTTCTGACCGAGGACATGGGTAACACTTCGGCCGGGGGTCTTCTGGTGTCCCCAGTGAGTATACGGACAATCGGCATGCGTGTGGGAATGTGGGAATCGCGGAGCGATTTCCAAGGCCGGTGGGAAGGGTGGGAAATCCCGTTTGGGGATTTCCACGCTTTCCACGGGCCGGCATTTCCACATGCTTTTACTGCTGCTCCATCCCCAGACGTCGTCTCAGCCGGACGCTCAGTGCGCGGTGGAACAGATGCCGGAAGGTATCGAAAAAGCCCACCGTCACCGGTCCGTACAAAACCTCGCAGTAGCGCTCATCGAGCGCCCGCAGGCCGAGAGGCTGGTGCGCGAAAATCTCGCTCACAAACGTGCGCTCCCCGTTCCACTTCAGGCTGCCCTGCTGCGAAATGCGCCGCACCTGGATGTCGTCGCCGTAGTGCAGTTCCGGGATGCGGCGCGGCATTTCCCGGCAGGACGCCGTGTAGCAGCTGGCGGGCGTCGCATCGGCGAGGGCTTCATGCGGGCGCTCGTGATTGTACTCGTGCTGGAAGCGGTCGAAGGCCTCCTGCTGCCGGCGCGCGGTGCGCTCGGGCGGGCGCAGCGTGGCCTGCTTGAGCGTCGAGTGCATCCGCTCATGCCGCCCGTTG
>Ga0187851_10004062_pt1 | contig 12084 bp, 13 predicted proteins | sample June2016WEW_6_10_FD_132997 | JGI IMG/M metagenome (GOLD analysis project Ga0187851, IMG submission 132997) | Peatland microbial communities from SPRUCE experiment site at the Marcell Experimental Forest, Minnesota, USA - June2016WEW_6_10 | ecosystem: Environmental > Terrestrial > Soil >... | reverse complement strand
CAGATTAATATAATCGCGGTTCTGGATCTCTTTAATGCGGTCTTTAACGTTTTTAATGAATTCCTTTTCGTAACTGTCCCGTTGCATCCCTTCAGTCGCGTTGACCATTTGAAGATAATTATCTAAAGGAAATTTGACGTCCATATTAATACAATGCCCTTGAGGTAAAAGAAAGGTATAATCCGGCTTGGTCGCGGAGGTGTTGACATTTTGCTTGAGATAATTCACATTTTCGATAAGACCGGCGTAGTGAATAATATCTTCAGCCATGCGCTCCCCCCATTGCCCGCGCAGTTTGACATTGCCTAAGATATTATTTAATTTAACGGTGGTTTCCTGGAGCTTCTGGGTGGCGATAGAGGCATTTTTGAGTTCATTCTCAAGACTGCCAAACTTGCGGGCATGATCCCCTTGGGACTCACGCAGCATTTGCTGGTATTTACCTAACTCTTCTTTAAGTCCAGCGACTGTATGTTCAATCGCCTGTTTGCGCAGTTCCAGCTGTGTGGCGGCCTCTCCTTGAGAAGAATCCATCTTGTGCATGAAAAAAAATAAAACAGCCATGGTCGCAATCAAAACAAAAATCACAGCAATACCTAAAAGAATGACGAGCATGGTATTTTCTCCCATTTGACCAATTTGCCGGTACGATCAAAATACACGTACACCTTATCTTTAGCAAGGCTAAAAATAGCATAACGGTAAAGCCATCGCTGGCCACCGCCGTTCAAATCTTTTTTAAGAATGGGGTCTCCAAAAGAATACACAAACGAAGATTCGTTTTTATAATTGCTGATAGTTCCTCGGGCAATGACCTTGGTCAAAACATCATAATGATCATTAATAGATTTGACCAAACGATGCTGATTATCTTTTTCCCGTGAGTAATCCCCCAACACCGCAAGATCATCGGTCTTAGAAAGAATAGTACAGCCGGATAAGCATAAAAGCACCACCAACAGAGAGGGGATGATTTTTTTCATAAGCGTTACGCCGGTGTCACTTGCTAATACGGTTTTTTTCTTCCTGTAATTGATCTAAAATCACAACGATGTCGCGTATCCGTTTTTGGATTCCTTTAAGGCGCAAGCCGTACTCCTTGATCATATTAGGATCGCGGCCAAAAGCATCACTTAAAAACCGGGACTTCACATAGCTTTCGGTTTCCAGTTGTTTGCTTTCAGCTTCCAAGGCCCGGCTTTCTTTTTTGATCTCTTCCAAACGCTTCAGAGCTTCATGATGACGTTCTTGGGCCTGCTTTAACTGCTGATTTTTGACATCTTTCGAAGAATGAGAAACATGCTTTTTATGGTCCGGACTGCCCGAAGCCTTACCCCTCTGGCTTGTCTTCTCTAACTGTGTCGCTGCTTTTTTCTCCAAATAATAATCCAGGTTGCCATGATAATTCTTAAGCTCGCCGGGCACAACCTCCACAATGTGGTTGGCAACATTCTGGACAAAAAACAAATCATGGCTGATAAAACATAAGGTGCCTTCGTATTTCTGGAAACAGCCGGTCAAGGCCTCCACCCCGTCGATGTCCAAATGGGTCGTGGGCTCATCCAGACAGATAAAATTGGGAGGGTTGATCAAAAGCTTGGCCAAGATCAATCGGCTCTTTTCCCCACCGGACAAAACACGGACGGGCTTAAAAACATCATCCCCTCTAAAATTAAATACGCCCAAGAGAGTGCGTGCCTGGGCTTGAGGGACACTGCGCTGGGTAGCAGACATCAATTCTTCAAAGACCGTACGGCTCGGGTTTAAAACATCCAGGCGCGTCTGGGAAAAATAGCCCAAATTCACATTGACCCCCAGCTTGCGCACACCCGAGTCAGGAGGCAGGACTCCGGCGATCATTTTTAACAGGGTGGACTTGCCCGCGCCATTGGGGCCGACCAAACACAATTTTTGCCCTTTGGTGATCTCAAAATCCAGCCCCTTATAAACTTGCTTCTCGCCGTAAGATTTATCGATATGACTCAGTGTCAAAACGCTATACCCACTTTCCACCGTCTGTGGAAACTCAAAATCCCGGATAGAATGTTTTTCCTGAGGGACGCGGATTTCTTCCAAACGATCCAGCATTTTGCGTTTATTGCGCACCGCGGAAGCGCGATTAGGCTGGGCATGAAAACGTTCGGTAAAGCGCTCTAACTGTTCGCGTTTCTGCTCAACAACCTTCTGTTGTTTCTCAAGGGTGCGGTTGCGTATGGCCTTGGCTTCTTCATACGCTTCGTAATTACCCTTGACCTTGGTCATTTTAGCGTCTTCCAGAATAATGGTATAATTCGTCACATCGTTAAGAAAAACTTTATCGTGCGAGATGATGATAAAAGTCCCATCGTAATTTGCCAAATAATCTTTCAACCATAAGGTCGCGTCTAAATCCAGATAATTGGTAGGCTCATCGAGCAGGATCACATCATATCTGTAAGTCAAAAGTTTGGCCAATTGGGTGCGCATCTGCCATCCGCCGGAAAGATGGGCAATCGGCTTATGAAATTCTTCTTCTTTAAAGCCCAAACCCGTGAGGATTTTTTCAGCCTTATGTTCAAGCTCATAAATCCCTTTATGTTCCAACTGCTCCATGATGTCCCCGTAACGAGGAGAATCCGCTTTATGCTCGTCTTCGAGTTTGTGTTTCTCTCCCAGCAAACGGCGGATCTCTTCATCCCCACAAGTCATCTCTTCCATGACCGTGCGATCGCAGGCCACTTGGGCTTCCTGGGCCATGTATCCGATATTAAGTCCCTTTTGGATTTGCACCGTACCCGACGACGGCTCCATCTGGCCTAAGATAATCTGAAACAAGGTGGTTTTACCGGCACCATTAGGCCCTGTCAAACCAATGCGCTCATTGGGAAAAATGCTTAAGGAAACATTTTCCAAAAGCATGCGCTCGTCAAAATTCTTGGATAAATTACTAATAGTTATCATTTCAAAAGCCCTACTTCCTGTTGGGTTAAAGTCCTCCATTGTCCTTTGGGCAAACTCCCAAGCTGCAGTTTGCCCATCGACAAGCGGCACAAATACGTAACATAATGGCCGACACTTTTAGCCATCATGCGGATTTGACGTTTTCGCCCCTCATTAAGGGTGATTTTAAATTCAGTGTCCGTGCCATTATACTTAACTTCCATAATACGGCAAGGAGCAGTTTTTTTACCCTCAACGATGACCCCGCCTTCGATTTTAGACTGTTTGGATTTAGTCAATTCCCCTTTAACGCGCACCAGATACGTTTTATCCGAATGGAATTTAGGATGGGTCAAATGATATGCCAAATCACCGTCATTAGTCAATAGTAAAAGCCCCTCGCTGTCACGGTCAAGCCTGCCCACCGGCGCTAAATGACGCATGGACGAAGGCAATAAGTCCATGACCGTCTTCTCTGCATGCATGTCATCCTTCGTGGTGGTGAAGCCCGCGGGTTTATTAAGCATCACACAGGTGTACTGTTTAGTGGCAATTTTTTGATCATCGACCGTAATCTCCTCGCTGCCTTCCACCGGCGTGGAAGGTTCTTTGATGATGCGGCCATTGATCTTTACCCGGCCTGCCTGGATAACATCCATCGCATCCCGACGGGAGCAAACACCATTATGTGATAAAAAAACTTGTAAGCGCATTAAACACTTTGCCTTTGCCGCAGGGCTTCGTAAAGGATGATTGCGGCTGAGATAGACACATTCAAAGAGTCTGCCAGGCCGTTCATGGGGATTTTGACCGTCGTGTCTGCCGCCAAAAGCCAAAAATCAGATAGCCCTTGGTCCTCACTGCCTAAAACCAACGCCCAGGCGCCCTTAAAATCCGTCTTGGTATATAATTCTTGGGCCGCGGGCTGGGCCGCGCAAATTCTTATTCCCCTCGATTTTAAAAATGAAGATATCTCCGAAGAAGTCGCGCAAACAACGGGAATACTAAAAATGACGCCCGTACTGGAGCGAATGACATTAGGATTATACACATCGGTTTTAGGATCACAAACTAAAACAGCCTCAACCCCTACCCCGTCGCAGGTGCGCAACACAGCTCCCAAATTACCGGGTTTTTCCAGGGATTCTAAAACCACTACCAAAGGATCTTTGGATAATTTTAAATCTTTTAAGGCCAGCAGAGGCGTCTTAACCACAGCAAGAATCCCCTCATGGCGTTGGCCGTAGGCTAACTTTTCTAAGACCGTGGCGCTCACTTCAACAGACTCAATGCCCTTGGCCGATAATTGTTTGAGCAAAGCTTCTTGTTGACCTTTAACGTAAAAAACTTTATCTAAAATAATGCCGGCTTCAAACGCACGCTTGATCTCACGCGCACCGTCGATAATAGTCGCCCCTCGCTCGCGGCGCTCACGGGCTTCGCGCAAGGCTTGGACTTTTTTGATCAAAATATTTTGCAAGCTGGTTATTTTTTCCATAATTTAGGCCTCTCAATAATGGTCCCTTTAACTCGATCCAAAATCACTTTAGGCGTTATAAGCTGTGGCAAAATGACAGGGGTATCGGACAAAGGCGGATAATAGACATAAAAAGGAACGCTGTCCCTGCCAAACGAAGCCAAGGCCCGGGTAATGACAGGATCATATTTAGTCCAATCCGCTTTAAAAAGAATAATCCCTTTGTCCTTAAAAGCCTTGACCACTTCACGATTTTGCAAAACCAGTCGGTCATTGACCTGGCAGTTAATACACCAGCCGGCTGTAAAATCTATAAACACCCCCTGCCCCGACTGACGCGCTTGACTTACCGCCGTCGAAGAATAACTTTGCCAATGTTGTTCATGAGAGGGTTTATAAAATTTTGATAAATCCCCCAATCCGGTTTGTATCCCAAAAACCCATAACAGCCAGATAACACAAGCCAACAAAATAAGCCCAAGTGCTTTTTTTAAATGGACCATCCATGGGCCGGGCCTTGGGACAAAAGATAAAAGAAAAGGAAAAGCGCTCAATAACACGAAGGGCAAGGCCAGTCCAAGGCCTAAAAATGTAAATATCCCAAACCCGACGATACCCGGCTGGCTTAAACCCACGGTCAGTGCCGTTCCCATAAAAGGCGCGGTGCAAGGGCTGGCCACGACCGTCGTGATGACCCCGCTTATAAAACTGGCCTGATAACCCAGACGACTCGCTGGCACGCCACCGATCGTCGTCCTCTTACCGGACACTCGCAGGAGCTCGAAAAAAGAAAATTCAAAAACACCAAAAAGATTAAGGGCAAAAACAAATAAAATCAAGGCCACGATAATGACAAAGACCGGTGATTGAAACTGGAACCCCCAACCGGCAAATTGGCCGGCGGCTTTTAAAATAAAAAGCAGCAAAGCCAATGCCCATACTGAAACCAAAATGCCCAACGCGTAAATTAATGAATGTCTAAGGACTATTTTTCTATCCGGATGACGCTCAACTAAATGAAGGACCTTGATTGATAAGACCGGTAGCACACAGGGCATTAAATTAAGGATCAACCCGCCGATCAAGGCGAACAAACACGCAACCAAAATGGGGACCCGTACCGGCGCCGTCTGGACGGCATGATCAATACCCTCATGGGAGGGTAAATTCCGACGCGTTTGATCAAAAAGAGCTTTAAAACTATTAAATGTGACCCCTGAAATATTCGTCTCCACGGGCAGGGATAAATTTAATTCGGCACGGCCAAGGATACACTCGCTTTTACAAGCCAACCAAGTGACCCTGGCATGAAGATTTACATTTTTGGATGGTTGAAAATTCTTATCAACCGTAATGGGTACTAATAAAAAAACCTCATGTTCATACACAAAACTCGTTAATGGTCCTTCATTAATACGTTTGGGATATGGCCAATAAATATCACCCGCCTTGATACCCGATGGTAATTGCCACTTAATTCTGAGAGGTAATCCGGCATCTCCTGGATTTTTCCAATACACATGCCAGCCATCATCCGGAATCACATCAAGCCCCACCCAAAATGTCCTTTCGGGAACAACCGCGTTTTGTTCGCTGACAAGCCGCACATGGATGTGTGCCTGGTAAACCTCTTGGGCAAAAACCGGACTAATGCTCCAAAGAAAAAACAGCAGTAACCAATAAAATCTCTTCATATATCCCTTTGATTACTTCAAATATACCACATAATTAAACATCATCCAGAAGTGAGAAAAACTTCCTGCCAGCACAAAAAGATGCCACATCTCATGGGCCCCGAATCGGGGATGAAAATTAAAATGCCTCAAATTAAAAACCCCTGCCCCGACGGTATAAAAAATCCCGCCTAAAACAAGCCAAAAAATCCCTGCCTGAGGCATTGCATGAGATAAAGGAAACCATGCTATGACAAGAAGCCATCCCATAATAAGATAAAAAATAAAAAACAAAATAATAAGCCCTCTTGCCGGTTGACGAAAGACCAATTTTAAAACTATGCCTGCAATGGCCAAGGTCCAATTAATGCCGAATAAACTCCATCCCCAACCTCCTTGCAAAACAATTAAACAAATCGGCGTATAGGTCCCCGCGATCAAAAAATAAATCATCGCGTGATCAAGCTGTTCCAACGTCCGATTGGCCCCACTGGAAACATTTAAAGAATGATAAAGAGTGCTTATCGTCCAGAGAGTAATTAAACTCGTACCATAAATAGCAAACGACACCACATGCCATACACTGCCCTGAGTTGCCGCTCGATACACTAATAAAATAGAAGCAACAACAGACAAGAAGACGGCAATGACGCCGATTAAACTGCGAATAGGATATTTAAGGCTGTTTAACATTTATTTCTTTTATATTTTCAAATATCCATAAAGGTTTTAACAAGAATTGAATACTCACCGGCCCCCAGTACCGTGAATCCCAGCTATTTTTTGCAAAATCACTTAATAAAATGTATTTCCCCTTCTCTAATACACCTTCCTTCTCTTTATAAAAAACCTTCAACGTCCTCCCGGATGAATCTTTCCCTATTATAGGGTACGAATATCCATTTAATTCTAAAAATCCATCCTTCACAACAAAAGAATCACCGGGAAGGCCTTTGATCATTTTAAGGACCAGAACAGTTCCGGTATCGCAATTGCCTTGGGCTAAATAGCGCCTATCGATGCCATATTGAGCGATCTCTTGAGTCAAACAAGATGCCGCGTAATCATCTCTTTGCGGAGTACTTTTAATTTTTATATAAATCCCATAAGGCAACGAATGGGTAAAAATATTAAAATAAACAATATGAGTAAAACTTAAAATGATTAACCCGAATAAAACCAATAACAGCCATGGCCTTATTTTATCCATTTTGGAGAAGTGTCCCCTTCCCTCTCAATCTACCAACATTTCTTTAATAACTGATTTTATCCGTTCTATCGTCTTTATTTCTACTTTTCCAAGTTGCTTTACGACCCTTCTTTTATCAATAGATCTAATCTGATCTAAAACAATCCATCCATTCTTGCCAGCAAAAATTAATGAAACCCTGGAAGGATACGTATGTGATTTCGTTGTCATGGGAGCTATCATGATGGTCGCCAGATGCGTATTCATCTCAACCGGAGAAATAACGACACAAGGACGAGATTTCCTGATTTCATGGCCAATCGTCGGCTCAAGATTGACTAGAACAATATCGTATTGATTAATCACCATTGCCAGTCTTTAATATTTAAATCTAAAGTGTCTTCTAAAAGCGGATTATCCTCACCGTTGGCGTGCATCGTTTTAAAAGCTTCATCCCATCCTTGACGCGGCCTTTTATTAATCGATTTCAAAATAAGGGTCCGTCCCCTTATCTCTAAATCAACCTCATTAGTAAAATGACATTGCTCTAAGACTGCCCTTGGTATACGTATTCCCTTAGAATTACCAATAGGAACGATTGTGGCTTTCATATCGATCCACCTCCTAAATGTAAGTATAATGTAATTACTTCGTAAAAGCAAATTGTTTTTGCTGTAAGTCCCTCTCTCTTTAATGCCTTATGACATAGTGACCACTTCTAACTTAAACAAATCCCAATATAATTCAAATTGAAACTCCACGAACCTCTGCAATCTCCAGTATCAGTAGCCACGGCCGTTCGGCCATTGGGTCCTGTTAAATAAGCACTAAGAGTCTCTAAACTTTCACAGCCCCCCTTGCCTGAGCTATCGTATATTTCGGCATTTTGGGAACTCACAAACCATTGGCATTGACTATCCGAATACCCATTTGGTAACGGAATTGTCGCTCCATTCCCAATAGTCCCTGTTACAACATACACTGGCGGTGTTGTAGGTCCCCCAGGGAGACCTATGGTACTTGTAATGATTGTTCCGGAAACATTAGTTAAAGGTAATTTAGAAGCCACGATATTTTGAGCTCCATCGTTTACAGTTGTTGCAACTGTAAAAAGAGCAGATGTTGAGCTTACCGTGTAACTGTTATTGAATGGATTTAAAGCATTCCAACTTGCAGGGAGATAGCCGGATGATTCAAGATCATTAGGAGGGGTATTTATTGAACTCGGCCAACCTATTCCCTTTTGTAAGTAAAAACTCCGAGCCGCATCTTGAATATTTTGAATTTCCAATGCCGTTTTTGTGCCGGCTTTTTCTAAATAGGCACGGTACATTGAAGGAACAGCAAAGGTCAACAACACGGTCATAATAATGACCGCTATCGTCATCTCTAACAGACTGAAGGCCTTTTTATTGCCTATCCAAATATTGAAGATCATAAGTTAGCCTTCCAGAAAATTCATTCGGTATGCTTTGTGTGATACTGATTTGATCCACCGTTGCCAGATGATTAATAGTTAAGAAACTCCCTTCACTTGGGTCCTCTAATATACCTTTAGGAATATAGGTGGATACCGTTACCATGTTATTCCCATTGCTAAGCAGATAACTATATCCGAAAGGATTTCTCTTAACAGCTTGCGGCATATTATTATTGTTAGGGTCGGCATTGTTGGCCAACATCGAGGGATTTGAAGGCCATGCTAACGGTAATGGATTGCTTGGATCATTTGGGTTATTGGAGGAATTATAGTAATCTATCGCCGCTTGAGCGATTGAGCCCATTTCCCGCGCCGTGGCCTGAAATTTGGCTCGATTAATAAAATTAGTACAATTACTAATAATTACAGTCAATAAAACCCCGACGATCACCATAATGACTGTTAATTCCAACAACGTAACCCCCTTTTTTATTGCAATACTATTTTCCATGTTTCGCTCGCTGCCGTATAGGTTGGCGCTATAGCTGATATTTTAGTTAATGCTGTTATTAACTTTGCGGCTGGCGTGGCCGGCACAGCAGTTAGTGAAATGTCCAACATTTCCGCTGAGCTAGGATCAACGCTAACAACATAATTACCGTTCCACGAATTGGTGGATGTCGCGCTAAACTGTGCTGGCAAATACACAGGGCTCCCTGCCGTAGCTCCAGTTAACCCGCCAAAAGTAATACCGGTATAAACACCCCCGTTATCGTTAGCCCACTCAACTGCCGCGGTCTGAATAGCTTTGACACTGGCAATGGCGTTCGCTATCCGGCTATTATCGATCGCCGTCTGTCCTAATGGCACAACAACCAATAAAATGAGAGTGATAATCGCCATCGCGATTACCATTTCGATAATGGTAAAGCCCTTTTTGTTATTGATTTTCTTCGTTTCGTTCATTTGGTTTCTCTCCTTTTTAAATCGGTTTATCTGAATACCCCTTCGCTCATTTGTCCCATACTTGTATAAATTGGCAAAATAAAAGTGCATAAAATCATGAGTAAGAACAAAGCCGCTATCACTAATAATGTCGGCTCAACCGTTGCGATAATCGCTCCGATTGATTCTTTGGTCTTGATGTCATAATATTTGTGAACACGTTCTAAATATTGTGGTAAAAATCCGCTGACCTGTCCTTTACTTAAGTTTTGGCAAACAAACGGCGGGAAAAATGGATCTTGCCTAAAGGCATCCCCTAACGATGCTCCCTTAAATATCCTTTCCCGAATTAAGACCAATTTCCCAGTAATGTAGGTGTTGTTGGCTTGATGAATATTGGTGATTGTTTGGATAATGTTCACCCCGCTGCGCTGGTACACATACAAATTTAAAAATATTTGGGATAGCTCGATATTTTTGATTAAATTACCCAGTAACGGGATATCAAATACAGTTTTCATCAATTTTTCTCTATAGTTGTCCCAAAGATATTTAAAAAGCCAAAGGGCCCCTCCCAAACTTAAAAGAACGGCCCACCAATATCCTTTTATGAAACCGGCATACCCGATTAAAAATTTCGCGGATAAGCTATTCCGGGAACTTGCCGACAGGCATGTTTTTAATAGCGGAACGAGTTCGAGAGAAATAAATATCGATAATCCTGTTAATAAACAAAAAATAACAGCAGGATAAATTAATGACCTGATGATTTTATTTCGATTCTCACTCTTAAATGTATAGTACCGCGCCAATAGATCCAATAATTCAGGGATGTTGCCTGTCTTCTCCGCCGCGCTTAAAGATACGCAGACAATTTTGGGAAAAATTTTAGTGTTTTCAAACGACTCTTCCAAAGAACGCCCGTCATTGATAAAATTGCTTATCTTCTTAAGGGCCTCTTTTAAGACCGTGTTTGAGGTTGTTTCATCCAACGTGTTGATCGCTTCATTAACCGATAACCCGCATCTTTGCATATCGGCAAAATCCTTAAAAAATACAGCCAATACAGATGCGGACAGTTTGCGGCTTTGGAATATGCTTTTTATCAACGCCGGATAGTCAGGTTTAATATTCAGGATTTCCAAACCATAGACATCTGCCAGATTCTTAACATCTTCCATGCTGCCCTCAATGTTTTGTATTATCTGGGTCCGTTTAGCTGTTAAGGCTTCCATTTTCCAGTACATAAATTTATCCTAAAACTCTTACCGCTTCTTCAATAGAGGTTTCACCCTCTAATATCAAAGACTTCATATCATCAACCATTGTTTTATACGTCCCTCGTTGCCTTAACAGAGAATAGATATCCCCTAAGGCATTCCTGCCGATGAGTTCTTTAATTTCCGGGTCAATAAGTAAAACTTCGGCAACCACTGTTCTTCCTAAATACCCATGACGGCATCTTTCACAACCACAGGCCCTATAAAGCGGTTGAACATCTTTACTTAAATATTTTGCCTCATAAGGCTCAAAGGAGTCCTTAACGCCTTCGAATGGACTTTTACAAAAAGGGCAAAGTTTTCTAACAAGCCTTTGGGAAACCACCGCCACCAAACAACTGGCGATATTGACCGCGTCCACGCCTAAGTCTTTTAACCTTAAAATCGCTGAAATAGGATCATTGGTATGCAAGGTTGAAAAAATCTGAAGTCCGGTATTGGCGGCCCGGATAGATTCCTGGGCTGTTTCGAGATCACGGATTTCACCAATTAAAATCACATCAGGGTCATGTCTTAGAAACGCCCTGATGGCCGTGCCAAAAGTTAAATTTTGGGTTTGTTCAACTTCAACTTGCGACATTAAGGTATGGGTGATTTCAACTGGGTCCTCAACGGTGAGAATTTTCTTAGAAATCGATTTTATTTGATTTAATACCGCGGAAAGCGTGGTTGATTTGCCGCTCCCGGTGGGACCGGTAACTAAAATTAACCCATGAGGGACCATTATTGCCTGATTAATTAATTTTTGGTTATGTTCTGAATATCCCAAACTTTCCAAAGGAATGGACGCCCGGGCCTTATCCAACAGGCGTAAAACAATGGCGGGGCCATGGATCGTTGGGATTTGAGAAAACCGGGCATCCACTGTCCTTGCCATACCCTTAAACTCATGGTCAAACCTGCCGTCCTGTATCCGATAATCACAAGGATTGGCCTTACACTTGGTCAAAATAATATTGGCCAACTTTTGAATATATTCCGGCTTTAAACACCCAATGGGTGTTAATAAACCGTCAATCCTAAATCGGATATCGGTAGTTTTTCCGGTAGGTTCTATATGAATGTCCGTGCTCCGGGTAATAATCGCCAAATTAATAATGCTATTAAGCCAGGAAGATAAGGAATCTATCCCTTGTGATTTTAAGGATTCGATTTCTCTAAGTAATTTTTGCCTGTTTTGT
>Ga0187851_10004060_pt1 | contig 12088 bp, 12 predicted proteins | sample June2016WEW_6_10_FD_132997 | JGI IMG/M metagenome (GOLD analysis project Ga0187851, IMG submission 132997) | Peatland microbial communities from SPRUCE experiment site at the Marcell Experimental Forest, Minnesota, USA - June2016WEW_6_10 | ecosystem: Environmental > Terrestrial > Soil >... | reverse complement strand
TGCGGCGCGAATTGTGGCATCCGAGCTTAGGGAAAGCGCGGGCATCCTCGCTCCAACCGATACCATGCCGCTCACTTCCATTTCGGGTAGCGCTGGTTGGGAACCATCTTCCTCGACAGTGCGGAATTGCAACCTTCACAGCCGATTTGTGCGATGCGATCGCTGCCGAGTACGGAGCTGCTGGATTGTCGGTAACCGCCGTCAACGATCCCGAATCGTCGTACGCATATCCTGCCCGGGTGCGTTTCGAGATCGCCGAATCCGACATATCGTCGTATCGGGCAACCGCCAATTCTCTCAATGCGAGCAATGTCGATTTAGTGTGCCTGCAGCACGAGTACGGGATTTTCGGGGGAAGTGCCGGCAGCTATGTCCTTCAATTGCTGCAGCGACTTACAATGCCGGTCGTAACAACGCTCCATACTGTTCTTCGCCGGCCGGATCTCGACCAACGCCGCGTCATGCACGAGATCGCCGAACGCTCCGATCGTCTTATTGTGATGAACGAGTACTCTTCTCGCGTTCTCCAGGATGTATTTGGAGTTTCACGCGAAAAGATCGACCGGATTCCGCACGGCATTCCCGATTTGCCTTTTGTGGAGCCGGATACCTATAAGGAATCTCTCTCAATCGGAGGAAAGACCGTATTGCTTACTTTCGGCCTCTTGTCTTCCAACAAAGGATTCGAGAACGTGATTCAAGCCCTGCCGCGCATCCTCGCCCGGAACAGAAACGTGGTCTACGTGATCGCAGGCGCGACTCACCCGCATGTCAGGGCTCGTGAGGGGGATCGATATCGGGATCAGTTGCAGGCATTAGCAAGGGAACTGGGAGTTGAGGCAGAGGTGATCTTCCACAACCGGTTCGTCAGCCCCCAGGAAATGGCTTCGCTGGTTGGAGCGGCCGACATTTACATCACACCCTATCGCGACGAAGCGCAGGCTGTATCGGGGACCCTCGCGTATGCCTTGGGCGCCGGGAAGGCGATCATTTCGACTCCGTACTGGCACGCGGCCGAACTACTGGACGATGGACGCGGAGCGCTGGTCCCGTTCGAGGATCCGGAAGCTATTGCGGCCGCGGCAATTGAACTGTTCGAGAACGATGCGGCGCGGCAGACAATGCGCAAGCGAGCCTACTCCCATGGGCGCCAGATGGTCTGGAAACGGGTTGCTCAGTCTTATATGCGCTCCTTCGCGCAAGCTCGCGCCAATCATGCGCAAGCTGCTCACCTGAGATTTCCCGTCCAGACATTCGAGAAGGACACAGCAAGCCAGCTCCTAAGTGCCTGAGCGACCTGCCGGCGCGGATAAAGAGGAGAATCTCCGCGCATTTATTTGCTCAGGAAAGGGCGACATACGCAGGTTCCACTGATGAAAGAACAGAAATTCTCATTCGCCGCGAGCGCACGTGTTGACCTCGGAAACGCAAAGCGGCGGAGCTGTCAAGCTCCGCCGCTTCTTGTAACATCCGCCGCCCGATTGAGCAGCCATGGTTTACTTATGTTCGCCGCCTTCATGTCCGCCGCCACCGCCGCGCGGAGCCGAGGCATGCGGTGCGCTGGCATGTGAGGCTGCCGCGTGGGATGCGGGACGCGATGTGCTGGCGCGGGCAGGCGCCGCGCGACCCGCTCCGGGACGCGCTCCTCCGGCATGTGAGGCTGGGCTGGAGCGATAGCTACCACCACCGCCGCGAGCTTCCCTTCCACCGTTTTCGTGATAGGACGCGCGGCCAGGCCCGCCGTGGTAGCTTCCCCCGCCTTCACCGCTGAAGCGATGCCCGCCCCAGCCGTGGCTATAACCCCAGCCGCCCCAGGGCCCCATGCCCAGGAAGATGCCGTTGTAGAAGTAACCGGGTCCGTAATAGCCCATGGGCGCGCAGGCGTAGGGTGCGTAGCCGTAATAGCCATAGGAACAAACCGGTTGAACGCCGATGTCGACGACAAGCTGCGCGTGAGCCGCTGGCGCAAGGGCCAGGCCCGCGAGCAATGCTAGCAATGCTGTAGTGCCGAGTAAAGTTCTGAGTCCGCGCATAGGTGACCCCCTTAAGGTCTCTGCGTTGGCTGAAACTGCGTTGGACGCTGTGTGCAGCCGTAAAGAATAGTCCAGCAACAGCAGCTACCATAAGGGGTTCAGTCCGTTCATGAATGCCCATAACTTTGCCGGGGCCGGCATCTATCTACCCTTACATTTCTTACTCTAGGCGCTGGATTCGCCGGAGTCTGAGCAAAAAGATGCACCAGGAAATATCCAATCGCGCCTCTTTTCCTTCTTCGCATCAGGTCAATTTTGGCCAGCTATTGAATGACCGATGGGCAATACTGACACTTAGTACACGCCACGGATCGAAGGCTGCCGGAGTCTCCGGCGTGCGAACTCTTGTGAACCCGACAACATAGAGAGTCCGCATTGCAACCGCCGTGCCAGTGAGTCGGAGGAAGTAATGGAGAAACAATGACACTGCTCAAAGGATTAGGAACAGGACTCTGCCTTACCGTGCTCTGTGTACTCGCCGCACCGAAAGCAAACGCCGGCGATTGGAACAGAAAAACTGTCATCACCTTCAGCGGACCAGTCGAAGTTCCTGGCTCCGGCGCCCAGATTTTACCGGCGGGAACTTATGTTTTCAAGGTCACGGATTCACTCTCGGACCGTCACATTGTCCAGATCTTCAACCAGGACGAAACCCATGTCTTCACCACCATCCTCGCAATTCCACGCACTCGGGTGAAGATAACCAGCGAGACGGTTATCACCTTTCGGGAACGGCCTGCCGGAGAGCCCGAAGCTCTCAGAACATGGTACTATCCGAACCGCGCAACCGGCGACGAGTTTGTCTATGAAAGGCCCAAGGCCATCCAGTTAGCCAAGGAGACAAATGAGACCGTCCTTTCGACTCCTGTCGTCTTGGCAGCCGCCCCCATCGAGGTTCTGACAGCAGCGCCGATTGAGGCAGTTACTCCGAGCGGAGAAACAGTTGCAGCAGCCCCGGTTGTCGAAGCGCCTGTCGCCGCCGATGCGGCGCCCGCGCCAGCACCCGTGCTCGTCGCATCTCTACCGAAAACCGCCAGCAATCTTGGCTTCATCGGATTGTCCGGAATGATGTTATTGGGCGCCGGCTTTTTGGTTTCCGGCCTTCTCAAGAAGTTCGCCTAATCCAGAGACACCGTAGCTTCAAGCGAACCTCCCGGCCATTCGAGTTGGCCGGGATCATTCAGGGATGAGGCGGTGCGCGAGTATCGCCTCTTCTTTGCTGGCGCGCCAACTCGGATTTGCCGCAGGAAAACATCAGGCTGCCTCAAAGGACAAGACAGATGACGGATAAGATTGCGTTGGGGAGATCCTTCAAGCGCGGAACAGGCTTGTATGCCGGGAAGTATCGTTGGACAGAAGGACGCATCGCATGGACACGCAACTTATCGCTTCTGTTTCCGATTGCTCTGGCTATTTCGCTTGTTTCTCCTGGGCTTGTCTGGTCTCAGGATTCCTCTTCCGCGCAAAAGAGCCTCGGCGGCGACTACATGCTCAGAGTGAACGCAAATCTGGTTATCCTGAGCGCGACCGTTCTGGACCACGACAACGCGCTTGTTTCCGGTCTCAATAAAGACGATTTTCAGGTTTACGAGGATCGCGTTCTTCAGCAGATTAAAGATTTCAGCCATGAAGATCTGCCGGTAACGGTTGGTTTGGTTATCGATAACAGCGGAAGCATGGGCTCGAAGCGCGCGGACGTGATTGCGGCGGCCTTGTCGTTCGCCCGCTCAAGCAATCCGCGGGACCAGATATTTGTAGTCAACTTCAATGAACATGTCTCTTATGGCCTGCCGGCGGGAATCCCGTTCACCGACCGGCGGGATCAGTTGCAGCTCGCTCTTTCTTCAATCAGGACCATCGGGGAGACCGCTCTCTACGATGCGATTTCGACGGCCCTCGATCATCTCAAGCAGGGCAGTTGCGAGAAGAAGGTGCTCATCCTGATCAGCGACGGCGGCGACAATGCGAGCAAGCACACGCTGGCCGAGGTTATCGAAATGGCCAAGAAATCCTCCGCAATCCTATACACCATCGGCATCTTTGATGAGCAGGACCTCGATCAGAACCCAGGCGTGCTCAAACGATTTGCAAAAGAAACCGGCGGGCAAGCATTCTTTCCGGGCTCATCAAAAGAGATACCCTCAATCTGCGAAAAGATTGCACGCGATATTCGCAATCAATACACGCTGGCTTATGTCCCCACGATTTCAAAACGAGATGACGGGTACCGGGTTCTGGATGTCAGGGCCAGCGCGCCGGGGCATGGGCGCTTATCGGTGCGCACCCGAACTGGATACTCCCTGTCCTTAGCGCCCGCCATACGCGAGGGGAATCTACCATGACAGGCACAACTCAGCGTGAACGGTTCGCAGACCATGCCCGCCGGTTCTTGCGCTGGACGCGAAGGCTCTTCCTGATTACTGGCATCCTTGCGATCTCTTACGTTGCGCTTACCTTGCTCAATGCACGGCTCTACCAGGACGCCGCAAGCCATGTGCTGGAGCAACAGATGCACGCGGATGAGCAACATGCGGTGAGCCGGTCCAAGCCCACCGTGAAAGAAGGAGATACTCTGGGAAAGATGGAAATCCCCAGGCTTGGGTTTTCCGTCGTAGTATTGCAGGGGACCACTTCGAAGACTTTGCTGCTCGGAGTTGGGCATATCGAAGGAACCGCGCTGCCAGGGGAAGCGGGAAACATAGGGATCGCCGGCCACCGGGACACCTACTTTAGAGTCTTAAAAGACATTCGCGCGAATGACGAGATTCGCCTTCAGACCGCATCTGGGATCTCCAGCTACGAGGTAGATTGGATCCAGATCACAGATCCTGGCGACGGCGGCATCGTGGCAAACTCGAACGAATCCGCTCTAACTCTCGTGACCTGCTATCCATTTCACTATATCGGCGCAGCTCCGGAGCGATTTGTTGTTCATGCGCACAGGCAATAGCTGCTGGTTACTCGATCCGCCATTCTATCGATTCTTCCCTTCGTTCACTCCCCGGAACGAACGAGCCACATTGCGCATGGAATCAGGCTGTCCTTTCTCAATCCCCCGTTGCAGGCGCAGGTTTGCGCTTGACTGTTTCGACCGGGGGAATGACGGGCTTCAGCATAGTCTTGATGACGGGCAGGAGCGGCTTTTCCGAGTTGTGCTCCGGCAACTGGTCGAGAAGAACCACATTGAGCAGGGACTTATTCACTTGGATGCGGCCGTTGTAATTGATATAGCCAAGGGTCCGGAAGCGATTCATGAAGAAGCTCACCCGCGACCGTGTCGTCCCGATCATATCCGCCAATGTTTCCTGTGAAATGGGAGGGATGAAGGTCACCCGTTCACCCGGCTTGCCAAATTCCGCCATGATGAGAAGAATCCTCGCCAGGCGCTTCTCGCTGGAATTGAAGAGCTGATCGACAAGATCCGCCTGAGTTCTCATGCTTCGGGCCAGCATGAATTTCAGAAAGAAGTCCGCGAATCGAGGTTCTTCATGCATCACGCGGATCATCTCATCCCTGGTGATCTTGAGCGCTACGCACGAGTTGACAGCCGAGGCCGTCGCCAGCCGCAATCCAGGAACGGACGCAAGCGACTCCTCTCCAACGAAGTCGCCAGCAGAAAGGAGCGTAATTGTTGCCTCCTTGCCATTCTGTGAGACGACAGTGAGTCTTGCCCGGCCTGCCTGGAGATAGAAGACGGTGTTGGCCTGATCCCCCTGGGAGAAGAAGGTCTCCTTTGGCTTCAACTCAACGATCTTACGGCCAAGCCCCGCGTTGGCAAGAAAGGTGGGGCAGTCGAATTCACTTTGGGTGAGTTTGTTCTTCACAATTTGGTCCCGCTCCAAACAGTTTGCCCGGTGTGGTGGATGAAAGCCCAGCAAAAGCCACCTGGGATTGGAAATGACTGGTTATTGTGGCGAATCCGTCAAAGACCGCAAATAAAGAGATCAGAGACGAAAATCTGGACCCAACTCGCATCCAGGCATTGAAAACGCAGGTCCGAGCGGCCTTAAGCAGAGTCGGCGTCAGATCAGGGGCATTTTGCCCCGCGCCTGAAAGCGGTTGCACCCAGGCAGTTTTTATGATCGCGTTTGATTCAGGCCGATGTCTGTGCCGTTTTGCTCATCTCAACATTCTTCATTCTTCCATTCTTTCGAACGCAGGCACAGAAATGGGAAGGAGTCTGAAAACCAGGCAAGAAAGGTCTTTCCCGATCGTGAAGGCGCCAGGACCATGCAACTGGGGGCCAGTGGAAGGGGATGGTGCTCGCCAATAGGTTCGGTGCCCGGCGCTACGGTCTACGAGAAGACGAACTGCGCCTGCGAGCAAATATGACCATTCTTAGACAGTTCGATTCTGTCAATATCTTTAGGCGCGCAGTTAACGCCAACACTTGTTTTTGGCAGAACCGTGCATTTCAGAAAGCCATGGTCCCAATCATTGAGCAATAGCGGATTCACTACCGTCGCGGGCATCAGCCCGCCGCCGCAGGAACGGACGAAGATACCCTTGTCCTTCGTTTCCAGCTCCGTCACGGGCATCATAACTGGCTTCTTCGAGTGGTTCGGAAGCCTTGGAATCTTTTTCTGGCAAGTGCTCAAGGCTGCGGTTACGCCGCCGTACGAATGGCGCGAATTGATTCGCCAGCTCGACGAGGTGGGATCGAAGTCTTTTCCTCTGGTGGCATTGGCGGGCGCCGCAATTGGCGTCGTGATCTCGTTGGAAGCCCGTTACAGCCTAAGTCGCTTCGGCGCCAAATCGATGTTTCCAGCTACTCTTGTTTACTCCGTGATTCAGGTGATGGGCCCGGTCATCACCGGGCTCATTGTCTGTGGCCGCGTGGGCGCAGGCATTGGCGCGGAGCTGGCTTCGATGAAGGTGACAGAACAGATCGACGCCATTGAGGCATCGGCGATCAATCCGTACAGGCTCCTAGCGGCGACTCGAATCCTGGCTTGCATTCTGATGCTGCCGCTGCTCACCCTTGCCGCCGATGCATGCGGATTGCTGACGGGGTGGTTTGCACAGACTCTGGTAGAGCCGCTTTCCTTCCACCAGTTCATCCAAGCCGGCTTTCATGGCGCAACCTTCAACGCATTCTTGCCTCCCACCTTCAAGACCGCAGTCTATGGCCTAATTATCGGGCTTATCGCGTGCTTTCAGGGGATGCGCACGCGCGGAGGCGCCGAGGGCGTGGGCCGCGCGGCGACAAACTCCGTGGTGCTGGGCTCGCTTTTCCTGATTCTGGCCGACGTCGTGCTCGTGAAATTCATTCTCGTCTTCTTCCCTTAACCGCGGGTCGAAGACTCGAAAGACAAATATGGCCGCTGCCTATGACATTGCGATAAAGGATTCCGAACCTGAGCAAGACGCCCGTGCGTCAGTTGTTGCCATCGAAGATCTGCACAAGACATTCGGGAGCCACAAGGTTCTGAACGGGATTAGTTTGAGCGTAAACCAGGGTGAAACCCTGGCCGTTCTGGGACGCAGCGGAACAGGAAAGAGTGTTCTGCTACGGCTAATCATTGGCCTTGAAACGCCCGACTCTGGATCGATTCGCATCCATAACCAGGAGATCGTCGGATTGCCTCTTGACCGAATGGGCGCGATCAGGAAGAAGATGGGTTTCCTGTTTCAGCATGCGGCTCTTTATGATTCGTTAACCGTCGCTGAGAATGTCGCGTTTCCCTTTGTGCATCACCGTAAAGATATGTCCGGTTCGGAGCGCGGCGAGCGGGTGAGACAGTTGCTACTTGAGGTGGGAATGGAAGACAGCCTCGGCAAGATGCCATCCGATATCTCGGGTGGGATGCAAAAGCGCGTGGGCCTGGCGCGAGCGCTCGCGCTGGAGCCCGAGATTCTGCTTCTCGACGAACCCACCGCCGGTCTCGACCCCATCAGTTCCGGGGAAATCGATGACTTGATTCTCAAACTTCAGCGTGAGCATCGGATGGCATCTATCGTAGTAACTCACGATCTGCACAGCGCCAGGACGATTTCCAACCGTTTGGCCTTGCTGGATCAGGGCAATGTCGTAATTGAGGGAAAGTTCGAGGACCTTCAACAGAGCGAGATCGGATTTGTTATGCAATTCCTGAAGCAGTCATAGGAGGAACTATGTCGAGAGTAGCGCGGCTGGGAACATTCATTGTTTTGACGCTGGCGGTTCTTGCCGCCGGAGTCTTCGTCATCGGGAGCAAGGAGTATCTGTTTCGCTCCACCTACCAACTGAAGGCGCAATTCGACAATGTGGCGGGCCTGGCTGCCGGAGCCGATGTGCAAGTGGGCGGGGTTCACAGCGGAACTGTGCACAGTATTGCACTACCCCACAAGCCCGGCGAGCAAGTCATGGTACTTATGGACCTCGATCAATCGACGCACGAAGTCATCAAGCAGGACTCGGTGGCTTCGATCGAAACCGAGGGAGTGCTGGGCAACCAGTTCGTGGCCATTTCGTTTGGTTCTGCCGGGCAAGCCGAGGTAAAGGATGGCGAGATCATCCAGAGTGAACCGCCGCTCGAAATCTCGGATCTGTTCAAGAAGACGAGCGACATTCTGGATAGCAGCCAGCAGGCCATCAACAATGCATCCTTGGCGACAGCACATCTGAACTCGGTAAGCGCCAAGATCGATTCGGGCCAGGGAACCGTGGGAGCGTTGGTGAACGACAAGCAACTGTATGAAAACCTGGAACTGACTACGACTACGCTTCATGCAACCATGCTCCAGGCGCAGGCCGGAGTCACTGACTTCCAGGAGAATATGGAAGCGCTGAAACATAACTTCCTTCTGAGCGGGTACTTCAAGAAGCGTGGATATGAGGACTCCAACAGCCTGATAGCGAATAAGATTGGCAGGCTGCCGCCGGATGCGCCGCTGAAGACGTTTACCTATGCTGCCAATCAGCTCTTCGACAGCCGCGATTCAGCCAAGCTGAAGAACCAGAAGTCTCTCAATGCCGGCGGCGAGTTTCTGGCGCAGAATCAATTCGGATTCGCTGTCGTGGTCGTTTCATCAGGCATGGAAGGCGACACGCAAAAGGAATTGGTACTCACAGAGGCCAGGGCCATGGTTGTGCGCGAATACCTGGTAGAGAACTTTGGATTTGACGACAGCCAGCTTAAGACATTGGGCATGGGTAAGCAGACCGGATCGAACCTGGACGCCGATTGGGGTTCAATTCAGATCCTCATCTTCCCGGCAGGCACTGCAATGCCGCTGGATAAGCTACCTCCTGCCGCCGGGTTGCCCATCGCGGAATCCGCCCCGTCGGCGCAAGTCTCTGCGTCGGCCACTCGCTAACCATGATTCGTGACCCGATGGGTGAAAGCAAAACGCTGGAACACAGTAGCTGGAATTTCGCGGCAATGGAGAGGAAATGACCGGAAACAAGCACAATCATGAAGGTAACAGCAGCGACAGAGGCGAGCCGAATTCTGGGCCTTATTGGAGGCGCATGCATCGCGACTGGCGCTTTTGGGTAGGCGCAGTCTTCATGTTTGCAGCGCTCTCCATTTACGCTCTGAGTGGAGACCTGGCGTGGGTTCCGCGCGGCCAATCGCGGCAGGCGTTGCCGGCAACTGCCGGGAGATAGCGGCGCCCGTCCAATGTCTCAAATCTTAGCGTTGGAGAATGATGAAGAAGCTCATCGTGTTTGATCTGGACGGAACGCTTGCACCGAGTAAATCTTCCCTCGATTCGGAATGTTCGGCGCTGCTGCATGATCTGTTGGGTATCGTTAAAGTGGCAGTGATCTTCGGAGCCGCCCGGCCGCAGCTATAGAGGGAGTCTCCATTGTGGCAGCCGCATCGGAGCTGCCCGCTTTGATTTGCAGGATAACCTTCCGGCAGGGTCAGAAGCCGGCCCGACCGAAGCATATATGCAGATGCAACTGTCGTCAATTACCGTCTATCCATCCTTTCACCTGTGCACTGTAGCTCAGCAATTTGCTCATCCCTTTGGAAAAATGGATTTGGAGAAGAGATCTCGCTCTCTTCTTCCTCTTGGTTCCTGAGCGGAGTCAGTGCAGTTGACATTTCTCCCGCATGGCCACTCGCGGCGGAGAAGCGGTCAAATCGCCAAGAGCCTCAGCCACGCCTTGCCCGGAATTGACCGGGATCACGCGAATTCCGGTCAACCCCGGACGGAGAAACGGAGAAGATAAAATGCCGCTTTACCAATTTGTCATTACGCTTGCCGTAGTGGGTCTGTTGTTGGGGCTCGTGAACCGGTTCGTTCCGATGCAGAGTCAGATCAAGGGGATACTGAACGGCGTGGTAGTGATTGCCTTGATCCTGTGGATCATGAGCTTATACAAAATTGTGCTGCTCAGTTACCTCGCCCAGTTAGGCGCCGGGCCCCGGCTTGTCACTGTCCTAATCACGCTTGTCGTAGTGGGCCTGTTGTTATGGCTCGTGAATAGCTATATCCCCATGCAGGGTCAAATCAAGGGGATACTGAACGGCATGGTCGTGATTGTCGTAGTCCTATGGCTCATGGGGCAATTCGGGCTCTTTGGTTACATCTCCCAGTTCCGCGTCGGACATTGAGAGATCATACTTCCGAAGCTGAAAAGTCTAGGCCGGCCAACGAAACGCAAGTTCAACGTAATATGGCGGAACACCGCCAGCAGGAGGAATCTTGAAACGCATACTAATGCTCGCAATTGGAAGCGCTCTCAGCCTGGGCGCGTTTGCGCAAGCCAACCCGCAAGCGACGACGGTCCTCGTACCAGCCGGCCCTGCGTCCACCTACCGCGTCATCGTGATCAATCGCTCGATCGAAGCGGTCAACTATCAGCATCGCAGCGGGGCTTCGGATGTCGACTTTGCCGGCACGGCCTTGCTGCCTACTGCCGACGGCAAAGCCAAGGTGCGAAGCAAGCGCGGCACCATGGAAGTCGAAGCAACATTCGGAAACCTGCAAAGCCCTACAACCTATGGCGGCGAGTATCTCACCTATGTCCTGTGGGCGATCTCACCCGAGGGCCGGGCAGTGAACCTGGGAGAAGTGCTTGTAGGGGGCAACGACCGAAGCAAGCTAACTGCAACTACCGATCTTCAGGCATTCGCTCTGATCGTCACCGCGGAGCCTTACTATGCTGTCCGGCAGCCCAGTGATGTAGTTGTCCTCGAGAATGTTGTTCGCGCGGACACGAAAGGGACGAGCGAAGCGGTGAATGCAAAGTATGAGCTGATGGAGCGCGGCGGTTACATTCCCACTGGCTACAAGTTCGACCCGGTCGTTTTGAGCGCCGGCCTTCCTCTGGAATTTTACGAAGCGCGGAATGCGTTGCGGATCGCTCGATCCGAGGGAGCGGAAACGTATGCCAGCGCGAGCTACGTCCACGCCACGGAATTGATGAACAAAGCCAACGGGTACGCCACCAACCATAACACGAACGACAAGCCGCTCATTGCAGTCTCGCGAGAGACCGTGCAAACTGCGGAAGACGCGAGAGAGATCGCGGTGAAGAAAATCGATGAGGAGCGCCAGGCCAACGATCGCCAGGCATCGAGCGACGCACTGGCAAGCTCGCAGGCTCAAACCGGCGATGCTACCCGCCTAAAAGAGCAAGCTCAGTCGAATGCCGCAATCGCGCAAGCTGACGCGGCCAAGGCGCAGGCTGACGCGACTAAAGCGCAGGCTGAGATGGCAGCGAATCAGGCAGCTTCGGCAACCGCGGTCTCCGCGGCTCAGGCCGACGCGGAACAATCCCGCGCTGTTGCGCGGCAGGCGCAGGAGGGCGAACACCAGGCGGTCAGCGACAAGGCGGCAATGCGCGCGCAGTTGTCAGAACAGCTCAACCTGATCCTGGAGACGCGTGATAGTGCGCGCGGGCTCATCGTCAGCATGTCAGATGTATTGTTTGACACGGGACATTACACGTTGAAGCCCGGTGCGCGGGAGAAACTGGCGAAGGTTGCTGGAATTCTCATCGCTTACCCTGGACTCAATATTGAAGTAGGCGGCTACACGGACAATGTCGGCGGCGACGACATGAATCAGACGCTGTCTGAGAATCGCGCAGGCGCGGTCCGCGATTACCTTGTTCAAGA
>Ga0187851_10004059_pt1 | contig 12088 bp, 11 predicted proteins | sample June2016WEW_6_10_FD_132997 | JGI IMG/M metagenome (GOLD analysis project Ga0187851, IMG submission 132997) | Peatland microbial communities from SPRUCE experiment site at the Marcell Experimental Forest, Minnesota, USA - June2016WEW_6_10 | ecosystem: Environmental > Terrestrial > Soil >... | reverse complement strand
GTGCATGCACGACGAGACCGCTTTAGCCGAAGCCGAAGTCGAATACGAAGACCACACCAGCCCGACGGTCTGGGTAAAGTATGCTCTCCTTGACGACCCGGCCAAAATCGATCCCGCGCTCGCAGGTAAAAAACTCAACACCATCATCTGGACGACGACTCCATGGACTCTGCCCGCCTCCATGGCAGTCGCCTTCCATCCCGATGAAGAATATGTAGCGCTCGAATCGGGCGCCGAAGTCTACATCGTCGCCTCAAAGCTCGCGAACGATGCCGCCGCAAAGTGCGGCTTGAGCGATCCAAGGCCCCTTGCCCATTTCCCCGGCCGCAAACTCGAGCGCCTCAACTTTCAGCACCCGTTCCTGGATCGCAAAGTGCTAGGCGTACTCGCCGATTACGTCACCATGGATACCGGCACGGGCGTAGTCCACACCGCGCCCTCCCACGGCGCCGAGGATTTCATGACCGGCGTCAAATACGGACTCGACGCCACCAGCAATGTCGACGAGAAAGGCATTCTGCGCAACGGCCTCCCGGAATACGAAGGCAAACGCGTCTGGGATGCCAACCAGCCGATCCTTGATCTCGTCAAGAGCCGTGGCGCGCTGCTGCACACCGAGAAGACCGTCCACTCCTATCCGCACTGCTGGCGCTGCCATAACCCCGTGATCTTCCGCGCCACCGAGCAGTGGTTCATCTCGATGGAGACGCCGATGCCTGGGGGGAGCGGCAAAGACGACACCCTGCGCACCCGCACCCTCAGCGAAATCAAAAAAGTAAAATGGGATCCGTCCTGGGGCGAAGAGCGCCTGTCCAACATGATCAAGACCCGTCCCGATTGGTGCATCTCGCGCCAGCGCGTCTGGGGCGTGCCCATCGCCGTCTTTCTCTGCGAAAGCTGCGGAAAGCCGCTCAACGATCCCGCCATCAATCGCAAGGTGGTCGAACTGTTCGCGCGCTCGGGCGCCGACGCCTGGTTTACCTCCGAATCCGATAATCTTGTTCCCGCCGGAACGAAGTGTCCCCACTGCCCGGGCACGAAATTCGAAAAAGAAACCGACATCTTCGATGTATGGCTGGAGTCGGGCGCAAGCTATCTTGCCCTCGTCGCCGCCGAACCCGACTACCCGTGGCCCTCCGACCTCTACCTCGAAGGCGGCGACCAGTACCGCGGATGGTTCCAGTCTTCCTTGCTCTGCGCCATGGGCACGCACGCCACGCCGCCCTACAAAGGTGTGGTCACGCCCGGCTGGACACTCGACGAAAAAGGTCAGGCCATGTCAAAGTCGCGCGGCAACGACGTCGATCCCGTCGATATCGCCAGCCGCCTCGGCGGTGAAATCGTCCGCCTCTGGACGGCCTCGGTCGACTTCCGCGAAGACGTGGTCGGCTCCGAAGCCCTCATGCAGCGCGTGGGCGAGAACTATAAAAAGATTCGCAACACCTTCCGCTACATACTGAGTAATCTGTACGACTTCGATCCGGCGGCCGACGCGCTCCCGTTCGAGAAGATGGAAGAACTCGACCAGTACATGCTCCGCCAAACCTGCGCGTTTGCGGCGGACGTGAAGAACTCCTACGACGAATTTGCCTTCCACAAGATCTACCACCGCGTAAATAACTTCTGCATCGTCGATCTGAGCGCTTTTTATTTCGATGTGCTGAAGGATCGGCTTTACATCTCCGCCCCCAATTCGCCCGGCCGCCGCAGCGCGCAAACTGCCATCTGGAAAATCGGCGAGGCTCTGGTCCGTCTGGTCGCGCCCATCATGAGTTTTATCTCCGAGGAAGTCTGGCAGCATCTGCCCCGCTCCGCCAGCCGCGAAGAAAGCGTGCACCTCGCGAAGTTTTTCGAAAATGAGGAGATCACTGGCGCTTTTTCCTCCGGGCAGGCATGGAGTCCGCACGGAGAGGCCCAGCAACGCGACTGGACAGAACTGCGCGCGGTCCGCGATGAAGTTCTTAAGGCGCTGGAAGAATCCCGCAACAGCAAGCTGATCGGCACCGGGCTGGAAGCGCAGGTTCACCTCACGGCGCCAGGTCCGGTCTACTCGCTTTTGAAACGCCACGAACCAGAACTGCGCTACCTGTTCATCGTTTCCGCTGTCTCGCTGGCGCAAGGCTCGGCCAATGGCACGGGTGGCCTGAAGGTGGAAGTCCAGAAGGCCGCCGGTCAGAAATGCGAGCGCTGCTGGAACTATTCGACCCACGTGGGCGAAGACAAGAACTATCCCACTGTCTGCGAACGTTGCAGCAAGGTGCTGAACGAACTCGCAGTAACCAGACAATAGGCTGCTATACCCGATCCTTGCAGGACGCACGTTCTTACCCATGCGTAAATATTTTCTTCTGATTTCGCTCGCCGTCGTCGCCCTCGACCGCTACACGAAGTGGTTGGTCGCACATCGCCTTACGATGCACAACAGCATCACCGTGATCCCCGGCTTCTTCCGCATAATCCACAGCGAAAATCCGGGGGCTGCATTCGGCCTTTTTGCCGACTCCCCTTCGCCCTGGAAGGTCGTTCTCCTGATCGTCTTTTCGCTGATCGCGCTGGCCATTGTCTCCATGATGCTCTGGAAAAACAGCCACCGCCTCACGTCCACAGGAATCGGCCTCTCCCTCATTCTGGGCGGAGCGCTCGGCAATCTCTGGGATCGCATCATGACCCACCACGTGGTCGATTTTCTGCTCTTCTATATAGGCCGTTACGAGTGGCCCGCCTTCAACGTCGCCGATAGCGCCATCGTCGTCGGAGCCTGCCTGCTGGTCTTCGAAATCGTATTCACGAAATCGCCCAGCGAGCAGTCCGCGTAAAGCTCCTCTCAACTGGCTTCCGAAGTTTTGCGCGCCTCCACTGCCTTTCCCTCCTCCGGTTTCTTTTCGTCACCCGTCATCGCGGACTTGAAGCCGCGAATTCCATCGCCAATTCCTTTACCTAACTCCGGCAGCTTTTTTGGACCGAGCACGAGCAGTGCGATTCCGAAAATAATCAGCAGATGCATCGGTTGAAACAATCCTTCCAACATTTTTGAGTCTCCTGCTCCCGCTCTCCGGGGCTTGCTATGCGCTGCGAGGCCGCAGCACCTCGCAGCGCAATGGTTGTTGTAGCGGGCAACACCCGCTAGGACTGGCAAACGATAGCGTCGTTCATACCGTCTGGATAGAAGCCCCCCGAGCATTTGCCTCCCGCGTAAACAATGTTGAGCACCTGGGATGGTGTGCGCGGAATGCTCAGGGCGTTCTTGTCGACGTCATAAGGTGTGCTCGTGGTGGGCGGAACATCCAGCGAATCGACCGCCGGGCTGGTCACATCGCTCATAATGCAGGCCGTACGGATCGAGCCCGAGTGTTGCGCCTCGGTCGCCAGTATCGCGGCCGCCGCCGCCAGATAAATCTTGCTCTTGATCAGCGGGGCTGCTCCCAGATAGGCGCTCACTCCCACATCCTCGAATTGCCTCGACAATTTAAGAAAGCTGTCGACACTCGAGAAGCCATATCCCAGCGCGTCCAGATTAATGGCAGGCTTCTTGACTGCCGCCGAGCCCAGCGCCGCCCGCAGGTACTGCACGTGGTCAATTTCATTCTCGCGCAGAGCGGTTGCCAGAAATGCAAACTTCGAACTGCCGAAGTCAGGCACCATGTTGCCTCCGGTCGTCGGGCCGCTTTCCTCGCTCTCCGTAAGGATTCCCAACTTCAACAGCGTGGCCCCGTAAGTCGCCACCGAATAGAACTCCGCTTCGAGGTATTCCAGGTTCAAGGCAAAATTCAGTATGTCTGCATCTGTAATTTGCATAGCGTCCTGCGCCAATGCCAGGCTGCCCCTGCCCAGCATGCTCGCTGCCGCTACCCCGATTCCAGTTGCGCTCACCTGTTTGAGAAACCTGCGGCGGCCCGTGGGGCTGGTAACTATGCTATCGATCGCTTCCTTCGTCATCGCACTTCTCCTTTTTATTTTTAGTACGGACCAGTTTGTGGTTGTGTGGCGCGAAAACAGCCAGTCCACTGGATTCGCTGTGATTGTGGATGTGGCATCCCCAAGCGGCTCTAAGAGTCAAGCACAGCAACGTCAGTTGCCAAAAAACAGAAAAAATAAATTTCGCGGAAAATTAAATCCAAAAGCTCGGAAGGTTCGTACAGATTCAAAGGGTAGCCTTGCTGGACGCGCCGTTTGATGAAACACATTCGGCGCATGGTGCGCGAGAAGTTTGGTCACTTACGCGCTGCGCGCGAAGCGCAGTCGTCAACGTACGGAAATCAAAAAAGGAGTCGCTAACCGAGGCTGGAGCAGCTACGGTGTCTGGTAAAGCTGCCGGTAGACGCTGGCGTTGCGCAGAATGGCCTGCACATATTCGCGGGTCTCGGTGAACGGAATGGATTCCACGAACTCCTGCGGATCGCGATAGTGCCCTTCGCCCAGCCAGTCTGAGACTCGGTCGCTGCCCGCGTTGTAGGCGGCCAGCGCGTACTCGAACTGGCCGTTGTACTTGTCGACCATATCCTTGAAGTAGCGCGTGCCCAGTTGCAGGTTCACCGCGGGAGTATAAAGCTGCGGCGCGTTGTATCCCTTCAGCTTCACTTGTTTGGCCACCGTCTTGCCGGTTTTCGGCAGCAACTGCATCAGCCCCACCGCATTCGCCCGCGAGATCGCGCCCGCGTTGAACTCCGATTCCTGCCGGATCAGCGACGCCACCAGAAACGGATCCAGCCCATTCATCTCCGAATATTTCCGCAGATCGTTCCAGTAGGCGCGCGGAAATAGCGCCTCCCAATACGGACGCGGCAAGTCGGGAATATCGACCGCGAAATAATTGGGCGTGTTCCGCTTCATGATCTCGATGCCGCGGTCGTAGCGCCCGCCATCCTGATACACCCGCGCCATTTCCGGCGGAGCCCAGCTCCCACCCTCCTGGCTCGCCGCCGCCTGCAGTTCCCGCACCGCCATATCCGCCAGCGCGCCATTCGATAGCAGGCGCGCCCGCGCCACCCGCAAATTGTCCTCCGGAGGCTCGGCATCCGCAATCTTCGCGCTCGACAGCGCGGCAACATGGTCCAACAGTGCGTAGTGCACTGCATCGGGGGACAAATCGTCACCCTTGGCGTGCAGGCTGTTCAACCGTTCGCGAGCGAGTTCCGCATAGTAGTAATTGTGAAAACGGTCACCCAATTTCTGGTAAAAAGCGCGCGCCATCCCGGGATTGTTCTCTTCTTCGGCCAACCGCCCCCGCCAGTAAAGCGCCGCCGGAATCTCCGCCGAGTCCGGATAAAGCGCGATCTGGTTTTCAAACCCCTTGCGCGCATCCTCGATTCGTCCCTGGCGAAAGTTCAGCCATGCCGCCTTCCAGTGCGCATACGAAGCACGCGTGCCCTTCGGAAAACGTTCCTGCAATTCGCGGAAGTAGTCGATCGCATGATCGTAGTCGCGCTTCAGCAGGTACATGTTGCCCGCCGAAAGCAACGCCTGCTCCAGCCACGGACTCGTCGGACCGAACTGCCGCAACTGGTTTACCGTTTCCAGATGTGCATTTTCGTCGCTCGTCGAGCGCGCCGTCTCGCTCAGCAGATACAGACGTTCGGCCTCCGCGTCACCCTGCTGCACTCCCATGGAAGTGAGGAGTTGTCGCGCATCATGGCTGCGCCCGCTCTTTTCCAGCGACGTGGCCAGCGCCAGTTGCACCTCGGTGCGATCCGTCGGCGATACTTCGTTCACCAGTTCGCGATAATCGTTGGCTGCATCGCCGTAATGTTTCGTCTTGAATAACAGGTCGGCCCGGGTGCGCCGTTGGGCGAGCGAACCGCTGATCCCAAGTTTGCGCAACTCCGCGCCCGCCGCGTCCGCTTCGGAGCTGTTGGGCAGATTGAAATAAACATTGCGGAACGCGTCCGCCGCTCTTTGCTTGTCGCCCATGGCCTGGTACGCGCGGCCAATTGCCAGCTCAATGTCGCTGCGCACCGGAGCCCGGTCTTTTTCCAGCAGAGTCGCCGCTTCCTGTGCGCGCGCCTCCTCCAGCAACACCGCGGCGTAAATCAGGTGCGCGTCGCGGATCAGCAGCGAATCCGGAAAATTCTTGCTGAAATTGGCCAGCGCCGCCAAAGCCTCCGCGTTGTGCCCCGTTCGAAAGTAGGCATCGCCCAGATAGTAAGCGACGTAGTCTCCCACCTCGCTCGCTCCCGCCTTGGCGCGGTTGAGCGGGTCAATTGCTTTCGCGTAGTCGTGATCGAGCGTGCGCGCATATCCAATCACCAGCCACGCCAGCGCCCCGGCATCTTCTTTGGCGTGGCGCCGAGCGTAGGCTTCCACTCCGGCATAGGCCACCGCAGTCCGGTCCTGCAGCAACTGCTGCGCCATGGGCCGTAGATTGGTCGAAGCCGCAAACGCCTGCCGAGCCCGCCGCACTCGTGGCGAAACCGGCTTTCGGCGCCTGCTTTGGGCGGTTTTCTTTGTGCCGGCCTTGGCCGGCGAAGCTTTTTGCGGAGCGGCTTTCGCCGCCTTGGCTTCTGTTTTTTGAGACGTTGCGGAGGATGGCGTCGCCGTGGATTGCGCAACCGGCGCCTGGCTCAACCCGTACTCGAAGAGGAATAACGCTCCCGCGAAAACTGCAACTACGAAACGGCGCACTTCACATCCTGCCTACATCCTGAGATTGGAACTTGTACCCCTTGGATCGTCTTCTACGAGACTTCGCTTCACTTCATCTTCAAAGTAATTACCAGAAGCTGCAACGCTGTTCCCGTAACGCTTTTGGTACGTGGACCGGCTCTTCTCGATCACGTCCTTCAAGCGTTCGTAAAGGTCGTTATTCTTCCGACCTTCCAAAACCCTGTCCTGATTATAGAGTTTGATCTCCTCGACCAGCAGGCGGGCAAATCGCCGTGCCTTTTGGTGGATCTCGTCGTCTGCCGACGAACCGCTCGGAACGGATGACGCCGCTTCGTGCGCGATCTCGCCGAACCCATGGCTCTGCCCGTCCGTTTGCGTCCAGCCCATTGGTATCGGGCCACTAACGGGTGCCATCGCCGCCGCACTTGCCGATTGAACGATGACCGCAGCGCTCTGGGATTCCCCAGTGACCGCTGGCGCAACATTTTCCATCGACGACGCCACTACCGCAGCCCCGGATGAAGAAATGGCAACCGTGGAGTGAGAATCGCCGCCCGCAGCGCTAGCCATGGCATAAACCGGCGAATGTGCCGAAAATGGATCGTTAAAAGCCGGTGCCGACGCTGGCGCAACCGCGCTCGGGGCCTCGCTATGCGCAGTCTCCGCATGGGCCGACGACGTTTCTTTAGGAGTCTGCTTGCGCAGCGCGTTTACCTCGAGCCAGGCTCCGGTCGCAAGCACGAGCACCGCCAGCGAATCCACATCCAGCAACGTCCCGGCGCTTCCGGCATCGGCATACACCAGGGCGGCAACTTTATCCTTGAGGATCAAGGGCAACAACCGCGCCTCGCCCCCCGCTGGCGTTCCGAACTTTGCCATGAAGTGCGTATCGAAATCGGCCGCCGAAACACTGGCCGCAACCCGGCCTGCAAGAGCCTTAACCACGGCCGGCGACTCGGAGTCGAGTGAGAAATCCTTCAGCGCGTCATTGCCCTGAAATCCGCGCGCCTGCCATCCCGTGGCGTGGCCGCCTTTGACCACAAAAAGAGCGACTCGCGCCGCGAAATTCGCGCTCGAATCGAGCAGCGCCCGCAGAATTTCCCGTTGCGAATTGCCCGCCTGTATTTCGGAGATCCCGCTCGCCAGGTCGGTAGCCGCATGCGCCGAAGGCGTCTCCGGATCTGCCGGCTGCCGCGAAACTTCCTCCATCAGGCGGCGGACAATCTCACTGCGCAGCAATGCCGCGTGGTCGTCCAGAACTTCGCCAACTACCCGTTCCAGGATTGGTTGAATTCGATCGCGATTGGACATTCGTATTCCAGGCCAAAAGATGCAGGAGCGAAGTTAGGTTACCTTCCAGGCCTGATTATATGGCTACTTGGATGCGCTCCCATGACACCTTGGTACGTGAACTGCCGGTGGGAAGGGACCGCTCGGAGTTGGGCACGCCGCCCGGCACCGCGAACCATCCTCTGTCCTCGTCCCTTGACGGTCAGCCGACAGTGGCACGGCCGACCATAGATGTCCCCGTCCTCGGAACACGCCGACAATAGACTTCCCCGTCCCTGCGGTGGCGGCCGGCAATAACCGTTCCGCCCCGGAGAAGCGCCTGACAATAGCCCGGCGCTTCAGCGCTGGGAAAAGCTGAATTCCGCAACCCCCACTAGCCTGCCCGCTAGAAAAGACCTTCTTGCAACGCGCAAGCGAAAACTCCCCGCACCCGTTACAATAGACGCGGGGATATCTGCTGCAGCTTTAGAAAAATCTGCATCAATTTACGAATGAGTGCCATCCAACCAAACGTACAGCAACCGGTCAGCGAAGAAATGGAGCTGGTCCGGCGCGCCAAACGCGGCGACGATACCGCGTTTGAAGAGTTGGTGCGGCGCTATGATCGAAATGTTTTTCGCATCGCGCAGCACATTACGCAGAATCGCGAGGACGCGGAAGATGTAGTCCAGGATGCGTTCCTCAAAGCGTATGGAAACCTGGCGCAGTTCCAGGAGCAATCCAAGTTTTACACCTGGCTGGTGCGGATTGCGGTCAACGAAGCGCTCATGCGGTTGCGCCGGAGACGGCCGGAACGCATGGTCTCTCTGGACGAAGAAGTAAAAACTGAAGATGACTCGCTTCCCCGCGAGGTCGCGGATTGGAGCCCCAATCCCGAACAGCTTTATAACCAGGGGGAGCTGCGTGACATTTTGACGCGCACCATTCAGGGGCTGCCGACCGGGTTCCGGACGGTCTTTGTGTTGCGCGATGTAGAAGGCCTCTCGACCGAAGAAACGGCGCAGGCTTTGGAGTTGAGCGTTCCGGCTGTGAAGTCCCGTTTGCTGCGCGCGCGTTTACAGTTGCGCGACCGGCTCAGCCGTTACTTTCAGAAAAGGGCAAACGGCGATGGCGAAAAACCGAGTGGAGACGTCGACAAGTGAAATGCACTGAATTTCTCAACGAGCTGACAAACTACCTCGACAGCACTCTGGACGAGCGCACCAAGGCCGAACTCGAGGATCACTTGGCGTGGTGCCACAACTGCTACGTCGTCTGCGACACCACTCGCAAAACCATCGAGATCTACCGCAACAAAGAGCTTTACGAGTTACCCGACGACCTGCGCGGCCGCCTGCAAACCGCAATCATGAGCAAGTGCGCGGCGCACAAGAAGTCCGGTCCCCAGAAAGTCTGAGCTGTCCTCCTTTCCCCTTGCTTGTCCGCAGTTTGGCGTCCTGAATCCCAGCCAATTACCGGCCGCCGAAGCGCGCGAATGCGGGCAACCTTTCCCATCGCAACCAAATCTCAGGCCCGTTGTATCGCGGCGTGAACCTTTTTCGCGCAAGACGTATCTAACTAAATATACGAATTACTAACCAGGCGGCGCATACTGGGAGTAAGTTCGCCGACGCTGTGGAGGTGTTAGAGATGCTTGCGAAAATGATGGACGCCGTCTTCGGTTGTAGGCACTCCCGTTACAGCTTTCCGCTTACCATCCGGGCGGGGGCTCGGCGCGCTTCTCCGGTTTCGCGAGTTGGCACCTACGTAGTGTGTCTGGACTGTGGCCGCGAGTTTGCTTATGACTGGCAAGCGATGCGGGTAGCCGACGCGGATCCCAGAAAAGCTTCTCCTTCCCTGGTCACAAAGGTGGCTTCGTAAGATTTAGCGTGCTCCCCCAACGGGCCCTTCAGAGAAACTCCCGTTAGGTATTCTGCAGCCCCGTCCTGCCCTCCTGAGAGTATGCGACTTTAAAGTCTGTGACTTTTTTGGCTAGTCATCCTGAGAGTGCGTGACTTTTTTCATTTCTCCGCCATCTTTTATTTAGAATCGAAGTCATCCTGAGCGCGGTGGCTGGTACGCGAAGCGTAGCAGCCACGAAGTCGAAGGATCCCTGCTCGACCGGGATAGCGCCCCGATCCACGCCCAAAAATTTTGTTCGCGGTTCATCTCCCAATAGATGGATAATGGGAACGGCAGCGCTCGCGGGTATACTTTCGCGCGGTCCGCCCTGTCCGCCTACCTTGGAACAGACTTCAGACCGCAAGCCGAAGCGTTTCCTGCCCGCGCTTCTGCCGGGAGGTTTCTATGCCTCTGTCCAAGCTGCGCGAATATCTGGACCGCAATCAAGTTAAATACCTGGTGATCTCCCACTCAGTGGCCTACACCGCACAGGGGATTGCCGCTCTTACCCACATCAAAGGAAAAGAACTGGCCAAAACCGTCATGGTCCTGGTCGACGGACGCCTGGTCATGACGGTCGTCCCGGCATCCTACCGTGTCGATCTGTACCGTCTGAAAAAATACCTCGGCGCGGACGTCGTGGAACTGGCGAGCGAGGCGGAATTCCGCGGGCGCTTTCCCGACTGCGAGACCGGTTCCATGCCTCCATTCGGCAACCTGTACGGCATGGACGTTTTCGCGGATGAGAACCTGTCCGATGACACCGAAATCGCCTTCAACGCCGGCACGCACCGCGAACTGGTGCGCATGAGCTTTGACGACTTTGAGAGGCTCGCGAAGCCGATGCTCATCCCGCTCGCGGCTAAGCTGGGCCGGGCGCACGCCGCCTGATGGCGCCGCGGGCCATCGCGTCGGGCTCGGCGTAACCGTTCGCACCCGGAGCCCGGCACCGCTCGCGGCTGGCGTCAGACGCTCGTCGGAGATGAAAAGGGAAGTTCCTGTCATTTTTCATGCAATCTTCACAAATCACTGTGTTAGATTTGCGAAATCCATGGTCAACTTGAAAGTTCGCGGAGGAAAATGAATTGGGCAAGGACATGGTCCCGAAGAAAATATTCTTCACCAAGGGTGTGGGGAAACATCGCGAGCGCTTGACTTCGTTCGAGCTTGCCCTCCGCGACGCCGGCATCGCCGCTCAAAACCTCGTTCGCGTTTCGTCAATCTTCCCACCCAACTGCAAGCTCATTCCCCGCTCGCAGGGCCTCAAATACTTGCACCCCGGCGAGGTCGTCTTCGCGGTCGTTGCCGAGAACTCCACCCATGAACCGCATCGCCTGCTCGCCTCCTCCATCGGCGTCGCCATTCCGGCCGATCGCAATACCTACGGCTACCTGAGCGAACACCACTCGTTCGGCGAGACCGAAGACGCTGCCGGAGACTACGCCGAAGAACTGGCCGCCGAGATGCTCGCCACCACGCTGGACGTGGAGTTCGACCCCGACCGTTCATGGGACGAGAAAAAAGAAATCTACCGCATCTCCAACAAAATCGTGCGCACCGCGAACGTAACCCAGTCCGCCGTAGGCGACAAACGCGGCCTCTGGACGACAGTAATCGCCTCAGCGGTAACGATCTTCGATTGAAACAAAGGATTGAAACACAGCATTGAAACAAGCGTCTTGTCATCCTGAGCGGAGCCGGCACTTCACGAAGTGAAGTCCCGGCGGAGTCGAAGGACCCCTGCACCCTCCCCAGTTCCCAGAAAGATGCACCGCATTCCCCCGGCGTTCGCTCTGCCGCGACCCCCGCGGGCTTTTTTGCGGCGCCTGGTAGTGTCCGAGAAAAACCTGAACCTTCAGAAACCAGGAAGCGGAAGGCTTTCGCCATGAAGCTAAGGTCCTCGGGTCTCTGTGACTCTGTGGTGAAATCAAATTAGCACGCTACCCGGCGCGTGCCGTCTCCTTGACATTGTCCATATTCCTTACTATGATGTAAGGAGTTTGGAGGACACGTTGGCAACCGCAACCCTCACTTCCAAAGGCCAAATCACCATCCCCTCTCGCGTGCGCGAGGCCCTCGGGCTGGAAAAGGGAGACCGCGTGGAATTCGTCGAGCAGGGAAAGGGACAGTTCGCCATCGCCGCGGCCACCCGTTCCGTGCAGGAATTGAAAGGGCTGTTTCGACGCAAGCGCAGCAAACCGGTCTCGATTGCAGAGATGAACGCCGCCATCGCGCGGCGCGCAACCCGCTCCCGATGACCGTCTTGCCGATCGGACCTGCATCGAACCAACAGTCGAACTCACGATGATCGGCCTCG
>Ga0187851_10004057_pt1 | contig 12089 bp, 10 predicted proteins | sample June2016WEW_6_10_FD_132997 | JGI IMG/M metagenome (GOLD analysis project Ga0187851, IMG submission 132997) | Peatland microbial communities from SPRUCE experiment site at the Marcell Experimental Forest, Minnesota, USA - June2016WEW_6_10 | ecosystem: Environmental > Terrestrial > Soil >... | reverse complement strand
TTAACCAGCGGGTTATGCCGCACATAACTCACCGGCGGCAACTGGATCTGGCCGGCACGGTCCAGCATGAGCAACAGGCCGCGGCACACCATGTCGCGCAACGCTCCATTGGCCTGGCGCCACCGTTCGGGAAGGACTGACAGCCACCAGAACAGCCACCGAAGAGAAAATCGCTACGGGACTTTGCTCTGCGGTTTCGAACCAAGTGGCTAATATACAATGAGTTGCGATACAGTTGGGCCCGTAGCTCAGCGGTTAGAGCAGTGGACTCATAATCCATTGGTCCAAGGTTCAAATCCTTGCGGGCCCACCAATCTCCCTGCCGGTCAAGGCCATTCAATCAAGGCCCATCGAAAAAGTAGTCTTCGGTTAATTCGAAGCCGGCAACAGGCTGCCCACGCCCACCAGAAGCTTTTCCGCGGCTTCTCCTGGATCCTGGGTGGCGAAATGTTCATCGAGAATAAAGAGAGAGGCATCGGGGGCGATGGCCTGCAGGGCTTGGCGGATGGGCTTGCCGTGCACGGATTGGATCTTCGACGACACCACGACCAGCTTGGCTTTGGTTGCCTTGAGCAGGATTTGAGCGTCGTCGATGGTGGTGGAGGTAATGGTGTTGTAACCGGCGCTGCACAGCACTTCGCGCAGGAAGGTGCAGACATCCGTCGAGGCATAGACGCACAGGATCGTGGGCCGGGCGTCGCCGGTTTTTCCACGGGAGTATCGCGACCCCAGGTACGCCGCGGTGATCGCTTCCTCGACCGAGTTGTAGATTTCAAATTGCGAAAGCAGGCTCGTGAGCTGCAGCACCTTGTGAATCTTGGCCGGGACGCCGCTCAGTTTTACGTCGCCACCTTTGGACCGAGCCGCTTGGGTCAGGCGCACCAGGGCTCCGAGGCCGCTGCTGTCGACGAACTCGACCGTATCGAGTTGCAGCACCACGTCGCCATACTTCTCGATCGAGTCTCCCACGGAAGAATGCAAGGTGAAGACTTCATTACCGGCCACGATTCGTCCATGGCATTGCATGACCAAGACATCGCCGACCGGGCGGCTTTCCAGGCGCAGTTGCATCCCGCCTCCTCAGGCTGGTTTCCGATTAACGACCGCTTAAGGACTGAGGCGGCCATCCCATCTTAACTTAGTGTGCGAATGTTACGTGGGGCAAGGCGGCAAGTCAACAACGGCGAGACTCGGCGAGACTCGGTTAGACTCGGTGGTGGTGCAGTTTGAATTTCTTGGTGTGGTGTCATCTGAGCGGAGCCGCGTTTCAGGCGGAGCGAAGGATCTCTCGGCTTGCATGCCTCGCGACCCAGGGAGACCCCCACCCGGCTGAATTGGCCGGGTATCGGGATGAGGCCCCGGAAAGGAGACAGAGCAGCTCTATTCCGTCGAGTTTGACCCCGCCCCTCCCCACGACTAGACTCCCTGTGGAGAAGCCTGCTATGAAATCCTTCCCGCGTCCCTTGCTGTTTTTCACCTGCGTGGCGCTAGCCGCCGGCACGGCTCTGGCCGACGACGACCACTCCCATCATCACGAAGAGCTGACTGCCGCGCAACTCGGCACGGTCAGTTTTCCAATTTCCTGCGCCCCGGCGGTGCAAAAGCCCTTCGAGCGCGGCGTAGCTCTTCTCCATTCCTTCTGGTACGAAGAGGCCGAAAAGGAATTTCAGCAAATTACCGCCGACGATCCCCGCTGCGCCATGGCCCACTGGGGAGTGGCCATGAGCCTCTGGCATCAGCTCTGGGACCATCCCCACCAGAAAATAATTGCCCGCGGCCTCGACCAGGTTCAGCAAGCCGAGAAAACGGGAGGCGCTACCACTCCGCGTGAAAGAGCTTATCTAGCCGCCATCGCCGCCTTCTACGGCGACTCCAACAAACTCGATCACCAAGCTCGCGCCCAGGCCTATTCCAACACCATGAAGAAGGTCTACGAGGCTTATCCCGACGATCACGAAGCCGCGGCTTTCTACGCGTTATCTTTGCTGGCCTCCGAACCGCACCACGACGAAACTTTCGCCAACCGCAAGCAAGCCGCCGCCGTTCTGGAAAAGCTCTTCGCCCTCGAACCCGATCATCCCGGCGTGGCGCACTACCTTATCCACAGCTACGATCAGCCGCAACTGGCGCAGCTCGGACTCCCCGCAGCCCGCCGTTACGCCGAGATCGCGCCCGCCGCTCCTCACGCCCTGCACATGCCCTCGCACATCTTCGCCCGCGTCGGCCTTTGGCAGGATGACATCAACTCCAACCTTGCCTCGATCGCCGCCACCCGCAAGACCGCCGCCATGCACATGGGCGGCGAAGGCCACCAGTTCCACGCCATGGATTTTCTGATCTACGCCTACCTGCAGAGTGGACGCGAGGCCGACGCCGCCCAAGTGATCGACGAAGTCAAAACCATGCCCAGGATGAAATCCATGTATGGCGACGACTTCGATCCCCAAACCAACGCGCTCTCCACTTTCCCGGCGATCTACGATCTCGAACTCCGCCATTGGAGTGACGCCGCGCAGTTGCAAATCGTTGCCGGCGCCCTGGGTGGAGATCAATCGGTGACCTATTGGGCCAGAGCCATCGGCGCGGCCCGCAGCGGAAATCTAGGGCAAGCTCACAAAGATCTCGAGCAGATCGAAGCCATCCGCAAAGAATTCGTAGCCGAAAAGAAGAACGATTACGCGGAAGGAGTCGGCGAAGACTATCAGGAAGCCGCCGCCTGGGTGGCGCACGCCGAAGGCAAAGACGATGAAGCCATCGCCAGCCTGCGCCGTCTGGCCGATAAGAACGACAAGCTGGGCAACGAGCCCGAAGGCGTTCCAGCGCGCGAACAGCTGGCCGATATGCTGCTCGACGCGAAACGCCCGCAGCTGGCGCTGGCCGAATATCAAATCGACCTGAAACTAAACCCCAACCGTTTCAACGGCCTCTACGGCGCAGCCCAGGCCGCCGAAGCAGCCGGCAAGCAACAAGACGCCAGCGAATATTACGCCATGCTGCTAAAAGTCTGCGCCGGCTCTAACTCTGCGCGCCCCGAACTAAACCGCGCAAAAGAATTGCTGGCGCAGAAGTAGACGACGACGACGCGTCGAGTAATCCGCGCCGCCGCGTAAGGTCGGAGCAGATACCGACAGTAGCGCCGGCTGCCGCGAGGGCATTCTGCCCTCGCACCAAGCCACCGAAAGTGGCGCACGAGTTCCACGGATCAGCGAAGGGTGGAGCAGGGCTGCGATAAAGACTCGTCTTGCCTGAAGACTTTAGCCGCTGAGCTACCGACATCGCCTCTGAAATCCAGGCAGCCTTGCTAGGGTTGGAGCAACATTCTCTTCACGACCAACCCCGCCATCATCGCCGCCACACCCAGCAGCGCGTTATACTCCCGATGCTGCCAATACAAATCCCAGGAAAATCCTGAAGAATTCTCTGCTAGAGTTTCGGGCTCCCGATAAAAACGCGGCAACATCCGCGGCACGCGCCGCGCATATTCTTCAAATTCCGGAAACCTCCGCCGCAAAAAATCTTCTTCGCCCCGAATCACAGGCAAATAAATCGCAAAGAACATCGCCACCAGCGCCACGCCCACCCACCAACTGCGCGCCGCCACGCAGAATCCCAACCCCATCAGCAGCGATCCCAAATACAATGGGTTGCGCGTGTAAGCGTAAGGCCCCGAAGTAGCCAGCGCCTCATTCTTACGCACATGTCCCGAAGCCAGCGCGCGAAGCAGAAGGCCGGGCGCAACCACGAGGCCGCCCAACAACATCGATCTCCACGAAGGCCGAGCCAGCCAAAAATAAAGCACCGCAAAAATAAATCCCAGCGGCACCCGAATCCGCCGCGCGATCTGTGACCATTCAGCCAATCTCATCCCGTAGCGCCACCGTCCCGGTGGCTGTCGAGCGGGCGTCCTCGCCCGCTGCCTCATACTCGGGGCTTCGTCGTGCCGAGAAGAGCACTCTCTAAGCCCGAGACGCGAAGCGACGCCATTCATTAGCCCAGCGTGTAAGTGCTGGGAACGCAGGGTCGAAAGAGCGGAGTCCCACAGGGGACGGCACCCCAAAGCAAGCTCGGCCCTCAAACTCCAATCAAACCGCGCGCCGCCCCCACCACCGCATCGCTCCCAATCGCCAGCAATCCCTCGTCCGCCGCCGCCCGCCGCGCATGCGAGGTCACACTCTCTGCGCTCCGTAGAACAACACTCCGCGTCCCGTAAGGCCCGTTGCGCGCCGGATCCGTGGGCCCGTAAATCGCCACCACCGGAACCTGCAAGGCCGCGGCCAGATGCAGCGGCCCGGTATCGCCTCCGACGAACAACCGCGCCCGCCTTGTCAGAGAAATCAACTCCGTGATGCTGCACCTCAGCGCGCGAGCCACACCGCCGCTGGCGTCCTCCGCCGCGCGCGCCATCTCTTCTTCGCCCGGCCCGTAATTGAGAACGGAACGTAATCCCCGATCGCCCAGCTTGCGCGCGACTTCCCCGTAGCGTTCGGCGGGCCAGCGCTTCGCACCCCACCCCGCGCCTGGATTCAAAATGGCAAAGTCCCCGATGCCGGCTTCCGCCAGCCGCCGCTCGATGCTCTCCTCCACCTGCGGGTCGCGAGTCAAATCCCGAGAAACATCCGCAGGCGGCCCGACACCGTGACCCACGAACGACTCAGCCACGGACAAATTCTGCTCGATAACATGCCGGCCCGAGGCCAAGGCCTTCCGCGTATACCACAAACTCGCCGCAGACTCTCGCGGCCCCGCCGCCCCATAGACCACGCCCGCCCCCGACCACCGAGCCAGCAGCGCCGACCGCATCGCTCCTTGCAGATCGATCGCCACGTCGTAGCCGGTATCGCGCACGTCATTCCAAATGGTGGCGATACGCTGCAGAGTCGAAACCGAAAGCAGAGATTTTCGCCAGGCCTTCATACTCACGCTATGAACTTCATCGACCAGCGGCCGCAGTGAAGACTTGCATCCGCGCCGCGGAGATCCCGGCGCACACAATAACTCAGCCCATCGCTCTTCGATCAACCAGCCGATGTGCGCGTTTGGAAATGCCTGTCTTAGCGCATGGACCGCGGGCAGGGTGTGGATCACGTCTCCCATGGCGCTGAGCCGCAAAATCAGCAGCCGCGGCATCTTCTTGCTTGCACCAGATTGAACATCGAAACTTACCGTACCGAAACTCTCCGCCTTGGACTTCACGCCCGCCTCGGCGCCAGCCGTGTGCGAATGAGCTCGCTGGTCGAGTGCTCCTTGGCATCGCCCACGATCGCGACGCGGCCACCATATTCGGCGACAGCATCGCGCTCCGGCACCGAGTCCTCCGTGTAGTCGGTTCCCTTGGCCTGAATATCGGGACGAAGTTCGCGAATCAAAGCGCGCACATCGAGTTCCGAAAAAATCACGACCGCATCCACATCCGCGAGCGCGGCAATGATCTCAGCGCGCTCCTCCGCCGGCATGATCGGACGCCCCTCACCCTTCAGCGCCAGCACCGACTCGTCGGAATTGACAGCCACAATCAGCTTGCCGCCCAGTTCCTTGGCGCCGCGCAAATAGCGTACATGCCCCACGTGCAGCAAATCGAAATTCCCATTGGCCAGAACAATGCGCTCCCCCGCGGCCCGCCACTGCTCGGCAAGCCGGCAAATTCCCTCGCGCCCAACAATTTTGCCCGGATTCATCTGAATGTCGGCATTCGCAATGGCCATCAATGAGGCCGGGTCGCAGGCGGAGCCTTCCCGATCGCCTGCAACAACTCCTCCCGCGAAACCGTCGCCGTGCCCCGCTTCATCACCACGATTCCCCCTGCGTAGTTGGCTAACTGGGCCGCTTCTTCGGTGCTTGCCCCGGCCGCCAGCGCCGCGCTGAACGCCGCAATCACGGTATCGCCCGCGCCGGTCACATCGGTGACTTCGTCCGAGCCGAAAATCGGAATATCCACCGGCTTCTGCCCCTCATTAAAAGCGACCATGCCATCCCGCCCACGCGTAATGAGCAGCGATTGCAACTTCATCCGCTCCATAATTTGTTGCCCCGCCCGCCCCAACTTTTCCCAATCGTGGCCGATGCGATATCCGAGCGCCGCTTCCACCTCGGGCTCGTTCGGGGTTGCCGCGGTAACGCCCGCGTACTCCAGCAAGCGATAGCGCGAATCGAGAATCAAGGGCACGAGCACCACTCTTCGCCGCCCGCTTTGCCGCAAGGCATACACGATCGCCGGAGTCGCCGACCCGTAGCCGTAATCCGACACCAATAGGGCATCGGAAGCCCGGAGATATTCGCGCGCAGCCAGGAATAGCTCTCGCGTCAGATGCCGGCTCGGAGGATTCTCCGGCTCGCGATCCACCCGCACCACCTGCTGCCGCGAGTTGTGCGTCATGCCCGCCAGAATCCGCGTCTTCGTCACCGTGGTGTAACTCTTGTCTTTAAGGACTCCACTCACCGGAATGCGCTTGTGGCGGAAAAACTTCAGCAGCAGCCGGCCTGGCTCATCGTCGCCGATCGCGCCCACCGGCAGCACGTTCACGCCCAAGTCGGCGAGATTGTTCACCGCATTGGCGCCGCCGCCTGGAAGCACAGTGCGTTCGCGATGCTTCAAGATCAGCACCGGGGCCTCGCGCGACACGCGCGAAATCTCCCCAAACACAAATTCGTCGGCCACCAGATCCCCGAGCACCGTGATCGTGACCTTGGGAAACGCCTCGACGATCTTGCGCAACCGCTCGACTTCCTTAAGGTGTTTCGTCATCAGTAATCATGAATTGTGATTCCCAACAAATTCGGATCCCGAACGAATTGGGGAATCCGCCTTCTGCACTCCTCTGCCGTCTGCATTTTCTCACGAGCAGCGGCGGCGCTCTGCGAGGGTGCGCAAGATGGTTTCCACAACGTGATCCGCATCGGCCAGCTCCATGGTCACGCGCACCACCGCCAGCGGCCCCAGCGCCGCAAGGTACGGACCAAGGTTCACCGCATCCTTCTCCGTGGTGATAAAGCCAGTAGCCTCGCTGCGCTTCCGAAGTTGCAGCAAGTCGCGAATATCCTTCTCGGCATAGCCATGATGATCGCGAAAAAAAGCCTCCGCCACCGGATCCACACCGGCAGCACGCAGCTGCAGCAGAAAATTCCGGGGACGCGCAATCCCGCAAAATACTACAGGACGGGATCGCACCTGCTGCGGGATATCATCAATCACGATTCCCCGCCGCACCCGCCACACGGCCTTCCCCGCCAGCGGAAGCGCTTCTGCCGAAGCGCCCCCAGTCAGCACCACGGCATCGGCTCGCGCCAAAGATGGCACCGGCTCCCGCAGCCGCCCGCCGGGCAAGAGTCGATCGCGCGCGTCCTCCGGCGTCACCAGGACGATGTCGAAATCCCGCCCCAGGCCGCGATGTTGAAAGCCATCGTCCAGCAGATGAATCTGCGTCCCGAAGCGTGACTCCGAGAACCGCCCGGCCTCATAGCGATCCTCGGCCACCACTACCGGCGCCTGCAATCGGCGCGCGATCAGCAGGGGCTCGTCGCCGAAATCCCGCGGCAGACCGCCGGGCTCGACCAACAGAACGCCGCGGGTCTTTCGTCCGTAGCCGCGCGAAAGCACATCAAAGCGAACGCCCCGCGCCTGCAATAACTCCCCCAACAAAATCACAAATGGAGTCTTCCCCGACCCCCCCGTCGAAATATTTCCGACGCTCACGACCGAACCCTCGAGCCAGCGCGCAGCCAGCCAGCGGCGGTCGTAGAGCGCATTCCGCACTCCCACCGCGCCGCCATACATTGCCGACCATGGATTCCACTTCATGGCCGCGCCAGCAATTCTTCGAGCGCGTTCACGGTGCGCGCAGTCGCGCCCACCTGCGAGCGCATGGTCTCCGCCGCGCGCCGGCCCAACGCCAGCCGCTCTTCGCCATGGTCATTCGCCAGCAGTTCCAGAAACACGAGCGCCAACTCCGCCGGACCGGCCACCCGCACCGCATCCCGGCTCTCGAACAAGCTGACGATGTCGCGGAAATTCTCCGTATGCTGGCCCACCACGATGGCCACGCCATGGTGCGCCGGCTCAAGAATGTTGTGCCCACCGCGCGGCACCAGGCTCCCGCCGACGAAGGCAACGTCGGCCAGGGCATAGAGCGCAGCCAGTTCGCCGATCGTATCCAGCAGTAAAACTCCGCCGGACAAATCCTCGCCATGCCAAACCGATCGCCGCGAGAATCGAATTGACCTCTGCTCCAAAAGCGCGGCCACAGCCGCAAAGCGCTCCGGATGCCGCGGCGCCAATACCATCACGACCCGCGGATGCTGCAGCCGCAAATTCTCAAACGCCTTCAACAGAATCGACTCCTCGCCATCCCCCGTGCTGCCACAAACCAGCACCGGTCCAGCCGCGCTCGCGGCCAGAGACTTTCGCAGCATCGCAACCACCGACGGCCGAGCCGGCACAGGAATATCGAACTTCAAGTTTCCCGCCACCCTCACCCGCTCCTCCGCGGCGCCGATCTCCCGCAAGCGCGCAGCGTCCTCGGGGGTCTGCGCCGAGAACAAATCAACGTGGACCAGCACCCTCCGAAGCAACCCGCGGCAGCGCCGATAGCGCGGCAGCGAGCGATCTGAAATGCGGGCGTTCACGACCGCAATCCGCGCGCCGCCAGCGTGCGCCAGTCGCAAAAAGTTAGGCCAGAACTCAGTCTCGGCAATTACGACGAGCTGCGGCTGGAGCGCCCCCAAATAACCTCGGATGGCAAACGCAAAGTCCATCGGAAAATAAAATACATTCGCCTCGCCAAAGCGCTTGCGCGCCAGCGCCTGCCCCGTATCGGTAGTGGTGGAGACAAAAATCCGATGCCGCGGTAAGCGCCGCTGCAACTCCTCGACCAACCCGGCGACCGCCAGCACCTCGCCCACCGAAACCGCGTGCACCCAGATCGCCGGCTCGGCAGCAGTCGGCAGCCGCAAGCGCGCCGGCACGCGGCCCAACCGCTCGCCCAAACCCGCGCGATACTTGCCGTGCCGCGCCATCTGAAAAATCCAGTAAGGCAGCCCAGCCAACATCGCCAAGCCCAGCGCCACACTGTACAGAAAGCTGTAAAGAGAAGAGATCAAGTGCAGCCATTCTAAACAAAGTTGAAACTGTGAGATGGCCTACCCCGTGAACCTCGGTGTCCCCTGAGTTTGCGATCTTGAAAGAAGGCCGCAAGGCAGAACAATAAGGAATACGAGACGTTCTATAATCGGTCCATGAAGTTCGCGCGGAAAGCGAAGCAAGGTTCCGTTCTTGCGGTTGTAACGTTGGCCGCCACGCTTCTGCCTGCGAAAGACTTCGTGAAGCCCGCGGCGCAGCCCGCGAAAACGTATCCCGCGCACGACGATCATGCCAACGAAAAAGTGGCCATCGCCGCCGACCCCTACGACACTACCGAGAAGGCCAAGATCTTCTCCGTGAAGTTCGGCGAGCACGGATTCCTGCCTGTCTTCTTCGTCGTCACCAACGAAGACAACCAACCCATCTCCATCGCCAATATGCAAGTGACGCTGACCACCGCCAACCGCGACAAGCTGACGCCGGCTTCGTCCGAAGACATCTACCGCCGCCTCACCAATCCCCGCACCAACACCAATGCGCCCTTGCCATTTCCCATCCCGCAAAAGAAAGTGAAGGGCACGATCAGCCAGAAGGAACGCGATGAGGTCGAGTCCTCGCAATTCGCCGCCAAAGCTGTCGAGCCTCGCGCCACGCAATCGGGCTTCTTCTTCTTCGACGTGCAAGGCATCGAGGCGCCCCTGGCCGGAGCGCACCTCTATGTGACCGGCGTCGACGACGCTAAAGGTACCGAGCTGATGTACTTCGAGATCGTCATGGCGAAGTAAGTCTCCCTCCGCTTCCAGAAAAAATGGCTCTGAGCGGAGGCTTTATAATCACGGCATATGTCGACCGCCGCGGACACCGCCGTCGCCCCTAACACCACGTACGAGCCAGTCATCGGCCTGGAAGTCCATGTCCAGCTTCTGACGGCTTCGAAGATCTTCTGCTCCTGCTCGACGCGCTTCGGGGCTCCGCCGAACACCAATGTTTGCCCGGTCTGTCTCGGGATGCCGGGCGCACTGCCGGTGTTGAACCGCAAGGCGGTCGAGTTCGCTACGCGGGCCGCGCTGGCGCTGAATTGCCGCATCATTGAAACGTCCATTTTCGCGCGCAAGAATTATTTTTATCCCGACCTGCCCAAGGGATATCAGATTTCGCAGTACGACAAGCCTTTGGCCGAGTTTGGGTACATCGAATTAAGACCCTTGAACACCGAGGTCACCGAGGTTCGCAGCGGTAGGAAACGAATTGTGATCACTCGCTTGCATCTTGAGGAGGATGCCGGGAAGAGCTTGCACGAGGGCTTTCCCGACTCCGACGAAAAGACCGCCATCGACCTCAACCGCACCGGCATGCCGCTGATCGAGATCGTCAGCGAGCCGGACATCGCAACGCCCGACGAGGCTTACGAATACCTGACGCGGCTGAAGGAGATCATTCTTTACACCGGCGTCAGCGACTGCAATATGGAGGAGGGATCGCTGCGCTGCGACGCCAACGTGAGCATCCGCCCGCGCGGGCAGAAAGAGTTGGGCACGAAAACCGAGATCAAAAATGTGAACTCCTTTCGCTTTATCCGCGAGGCACTGGTCTACGAGATCGCGCGCCAGATCGACGTGGTCGAAAGCGGCGGCAAGATAACGCAGGAGACTCGCCTCTACAACTCACACGAAGGCAAGACCTACAGCATGCGGTCGAAGGAGCAGGCGCACGATTACCGTTACTTCCCCGAGCCTGACTTGCTTCCGTTAGTGGTCGATGAAAAGTGGATGGCGGAGATCGCGCAGACTTTGCCCGAACTTCCAGAGGCGCGCCGCGCCCGCTTCGTCAAGGATTACGGCATCAGCGAATACGACGCGCAGGTGTTGACGGCTTCGAAGTCGCTGGCCGATGAGTTCGAGGCTGCGGCCAAGGCGGCGAAGAATCCCAAGCGCGTTGCAAACTTAGTTCAAAGCGAGTTGATGGGCCGGCTCAAGGCCAAAGGCATCGAGATCGAGCAGTCTCCGGTTTCGATGAAAGGCGTAGCGGCGTCCGCCGACCTGGTGGAGAGCGGAGCAATCTCCGGCAAAATGCTCAAAGATCTTTACGACCTCAGCTTCGAGCATGGCAAAGATTTTCCTGAGATCTACGAGGAAGAAGGCCGCCCGCAGCAGTCGAGCGACACCTCCGCGCTGGAGAAGATCGTCGACGAGGTTCTGGCGGCGAATCCCAAGCAGCTCGAACAATACCGCGCCGGCAAGACCACCATGCTCGGCTTCTTCGTGGGGCAGGCAATGAAAGCGTCCCGGGGACAGGCCAATCCGCAATTGGTGAATGAACTCCTGACTAAAAAGCTGAGCTAAAGAAAGAGGATAATGGTGCGGTGTGCAGCGTGTGGGACCGGGGTCTCAGACCCGGTCTGGCACGTAGGGCCTCCTCTGCATGTAGCCGAAGTGCGATTACCGCCGTCGCCGAGCGCATCTCCAAAAAGACGATCATCCTCTCTTCGTAACGTGTACTGCAAAGCACCGGTGGATGCTTCCCGCCGTGGCCCGCGACATCGTGTTCGAATGCTGTTTAATGCAGCAAACTCAAACTGCATGCTGGCGTGGTGATGCCCGATCACGTTCAGCTGATCGACTCGCCGTTGCGCCCCGCCGACGGTTGGAGCTATGGCCTGCCCGAGATCATGAAGGCAATCAAAGGACCGGCAGCGTGGCAATCGACCACCTGCTCAATCGCACCGGAACGGTTGTCAGGAGGAGTTCTTCGATCACGTTTTGGGGTCGAATGAGAGTTTGGGGGATAAGGTGGATTACGTTGCGAGAATCCGGTGCGAGCGGGGCTGGTTAGGGTCGAGAGCGATTATCGATGGCTTCGGAAGGGCGAGATTCCTGTCCTTATGACCTCGACCGAGAAAACCAGCGGCCTGCGGCCGCTAACCGGGTCAGAGACCCGGTCCTACACATTCCTGTGTGTGACTTACGTAATCTGATTCGCTGCCTCCGTTCTGGTTACGATGATGCTGGAGAGTTTT
>Ga0187851_10004056_pt1 | contig 12090 bp, 9 predicted proteins | sample June2016WEW_6_10_FD_132997 | JGI IMG/M metagenome (GOLD analysis project Ga0187851, IMG submission 132997) | Peatland microbial communities from SPRUCE experiment site at the Marcell Experimental Forest, Minnesota, USA - June2016WEW_6_10 | ecosystem: Environmental > Terrestrial > Soil > Wetlands... | reverse complement strand
TCGTCGAGCCTTGCGTAACGAGTGACGCGTGACAAGAAAAGGTTGATCCGCATCCTGGGATTGTAGGCCGAGGGCGGTGGAAATCGCCTCCAACAGGTCCGATTGCTTAATGGGCTTGGTGAGGTATGCGGCCACTCCCAACCGGCGGCAGCGGACGGCGTCTCCACGCTGGCCGCCCGAGGTCAGCATCATAATCGTCGCTCCTGCGAGGAGCGGGTCCTCTTTAATCCGTTCGGCAAGCGCAAATCCATCCATTTCGGGCATATGCAGATCGGTCAAAACCAGGGGAAAAGACGCGCCCGCCTCCTTCGCCAGGCGCATCGCAGCCAGCGCTGCTCGCCCCCCTGTGGCCAGCACGGGCCGCATGCGCCAGCCCGTAAGTTGTTCTTCCAGAATCCGGCGGTTGGTTGCGTTGTCGTCCACGACCAGCGCCCTCAGGCCGCGAAGATCCGCTGATTTCGATACCACCGCTTTGCCCACTGGACTTTTCCCCAAACCGAAACTCGCCGTGAACTGAAAGGTGCTGCCTTTGCCGGTTTCGCTCTCCACCCAGAGGCGCCCGCCCATCATCTCGACAAGCTGAGACGAAATCGTCAACCCAAGCCCCGTTCCACCATACCGGCGCGTGGTAGAGTTGTCAGCCTGAGTAAACGCTTCAAAGATCACCTTCTGCCGGTCCTCAGGTATCCCTATCCCCGTGTCAGTGATAGAAAAGTGCAAAACCACGCTGCTCTCCGTCCGAGCTTCTGTCTTAACTCGGAGGACCACCTCACCTTGCCAGGTGAACTTGATGGCGTTCCCGAGCAAATTTAAGAGAATCTGTCGGAGACGGGTTGGATCGCCAATCAATGTGCCCGGCACGTCGGGCTGAACGTCCTCTATCAATTCCAGCCCCTTCTCGTGCGCCCGAAGCGCCAACGCTCTTGCGGTTTCGCCAACGTTGTCGCGCAGATCAAATTCCATCGGGTCAAGTTCAAATTTACCGGCCTCAATCTTGGAGAAATCCAGGATGTCATTGATAACTGTGAGCAACGAATCAGCCGATGCTTTGACGTTGGTCAAATACTCGCGCTGCTCGGGGTTAAGTTCGGTTTCCAGAGCGAGATCGGTCATCCCAATGACGCCGTTCATCGGAGTCCGAATCTCGTGGCTCATGTTGGCGAGGAAATCGCTCTTGGCCCGGCTGGCATCCTCGGCCCGGTCTTTGGCTACCGTCAAATCCGCATTCACCCGAACAAGCTCGGCCATGCGCGCGGCCACCTCCTCTTCCAGGTGTTCGCGATGGTGTTCCAGTTCCTGATCGCGATGTTGAATTTGTGACAACATTTCATTGAAACCGTCAATAAGCACACCCAGTTCATCTTGGTTTTGCTTGACGGCGCGCAAGGAATAATTCTTTTCCACCGAAACAACCCGAGCCGTCTCGGCCAGATGCAGAATGGGTCCGGAAATCACGCGTTGCAGTCTCGAAGCGAGCAGGTAAGCGGCGCCCAATGAAGCTAACATGACGAGCGCGATGATCCCGAAATCCAGCTTAAGGCGGGAATGAATGGCCCCCAGGTCGGAATTGATGTAAACCGTTCCGATTCTTTCGCCGTCCAGGACGATCCCACGAAATAACTCGAGACGATTGGATCCAAATTTCGTCCCGTCTTTCTCCAGTTGCAGGGCGGCAACGTTACCCTCTCCAAGTCTCCGGTATTGGACGAAGATCTTCCCGTCTTTTCCAAAAATGCACGCGGAGACGACGTGAGGCATCGCACTCAAAGCGTTCAGAACATCTTTGGCTGATTCCGGATCGTTAAAGGCCAAGGCGGCGGTGCTGTTGGAGCCAATAATCTGGGCGGTTGCGGAAAGATCGCGAGCCAGTGCTTGCCCCGAAGTGAGCAGGTCATATCCGACGAATCCGGTACTGGCCAACGCCAGGGCAACGCCCGCAGTCAAGAGTATGATCACCTGCAGCTTTCGTTTTATGGATAGATCACGATGAGGCTTCATGTCAGCTTTTCCCTCTGTGACTCTGGTCTTTGACAATTCGGGCCACGCTGAGGAGCTTCGAGCTAATCTTCAATCTGGCGCGCTCGGCGGCGTCAACGTTGACGTCGAAGTGCACTTTATTGTCTTGCATAGTAAAGTTGATCACTCCGCCGATCGCCGCGAAACCCTCGGTGTCTCCCACCGTCAAGACACCTCCTCCTTTAAGGCTTTCGAGCACGGAGCGCAGGTGTTCGCGCTCCGACGAACTGATGAAAGCGACCTGGCAGCCCTTTAGGTCCCCTGCCGGTTTCAATCGCCGAACCACCAGGGCGCGACCGCTGATGGTTTTGCCTTTGATTAATTCATCCAATATGTCTCCAAACGGGTCTTCTCCGACAATGCAGATTGCCAGCGGATCATTCGCTCCGGGAGAGGCCTCGGGTGGCCACTCGACGAATTTAGCAAAGTTGTATAAGAAAGCCGCCTTGATCTCATATTCGGATGCCTCCCGGCTTTGCGCGCAAACACTTGCCACGCTGATTCCCGCGATCCATGCTGCAAGCGTAAGCGCAGCGACGAGAAGCTTACAAATCTGCAGTCGTGGATAGAGAATCTGCATGTCGTGCTTCACCGAGGTTGTTATGGCTCGCTTTTATTCCGCAAATCAGGCGGTCATAGGCCGCCGCAAAAAATGAAGCTCTCGCCCTAGGTTACAATCCTCATTTGAACCGCCATGTTATTTTCCCATACACGCTGCGCTTCACTTGAGAAGAGAGATAAAGTTGATCGGCGGCGTCGATAAATTCAAAATGGCGCTCGTCGAGCAGGTTTTGGCCCACCACACTCAGTTCAATGGACTCGGTCGGGTGCCAGGCCAGTCGCGCGTCAACCCGTGTGTAGGCAGGAGTGTTGAGGGCAGGAAGACGGTCCACGTAATAAAGCGAGCTGTCAAAGTCAAACCTGCGAGGCAACGTGAGATACGACCGGACCTGGAACTGGTGCCGGGGGCTCTGGCCGGCTGCCGCCGTGGCACTAGAGGTGTCGTGGCTCGAGGGATCAAGCTGCAGTCGCATATTCAGCCAGGAATAGCTGCCTGTCAGTTTCCAGCGATTCACCACGCTCCAGTCTGCGGAGGCCTCGGCGCCAAAGGTCTGACCATGCGCCCCGTTCCCGAACACTTCCGGAACAAGCAAATAAGGCGGCGGCGGTGTGGTTTCAATAGAGGGAGTCCCCGGCTCCAGGGTTCGCAGGTCATGGTAGATGTTGTAGAATGTCGCAAAATCGAGAGAAACGCGCCTGATCGGCTCCACCCGATAGCCCAGCTCGTAAGCGAGGAGAACCTCGGATTTGAAATTTGGGTTGCCAAAGATGCTGAGCAGGGTGTTTAACTCTCCCGGCCCCGGGTATGCAGCCTGGTTATCTCGGAGATCTTCATCGGCGGGCGCAGGCTGCCGGATCGCCCGTGAGACTGCGCCCCATAGGGTCTGACGGTCTACCGGAGACCAAGCAAAGCGTCCGCTGGGCTCCACCTCGAACCCTGTGTAGGAGTTATGTTCTATTTTCGAACCGAGAGTCAGATTGAGGGAATCGGCAAGCTTGATCTCATCCTGAAAGAAGGCGCTGGAAAGGTTCTGCGAAAGACTGGGTGGGATGACCGAAATCGAGTAGCCCGGCAGGATGCTCTCGGAGATATGCCGGTACTCGAAGCCCCAAACCACATCCTGCCGGGACCCGAGCGCGAGATGATGCTGGAAGTCCAAGTCGAAGGTATTCGAGAGCTCCCTCACGCCATAGTCGGTCCGGTTGACCCCATCGTAATACACCTGTAGCGCCGTATCCGAACGGCCCGAGAAGGTGTGGGTCCAACGGCCCAGGATGTCGCCCGCACCAGGGCGGATGGGATCGTCGAAGGTAATTGTCACGAGGGGATAAAGGGAAATAAAGCTGGGAGTGACTTGACGTTCTCTGCCCGCGATGATGTCGCCTTCCACGGTTAATGCGTCGCGCGGCGTGAGGCCCCAATCCGACCGAAAACCGACGTGGGTGAGGTGCCAGGCATCCTCCGCGGGCTGGTCAGCCTCGTCGACGTGGTTGTTGTAGTTGTCATAGCTCCCAAAGATTCTGTAGGTTCCCGAGCGGCCTATTTTGCCGCCGTACTGGACCAGCTCATGCGCCTCGCTTGATCCCTCCCCGGCGGTCACTAGGCCGCCCTGCGTGGCTTGGGAACTTTTGGTAATAATGCTGATCACGCCGTTCACGGCATTGGCGCCCCACACCGTTGCACCAGGGCCGCGAATAACCTCGATCCGGTCGATGTCTTCCAGTGGAACATTTTGCTGGTCCCAATAGACGCCTGAGAACGTGGGATCGTAGACACTGCGGCCATCAATCAACACCAGCAGCTTGTCCGCGACTGGATCATTGAAGCCGCGCGAACTGATGGCCCAGGAGTTGGCATCAATCTGCGCCACATCCAAGCCCGGAACCATGCGCAATAGATCGGGAATGGTGGTGGCCCCGGACCGTTGGATGTCCTCCTGGGTGATGACGTAGATGGCGGCTGCGACCTTGGACATCTTTTGCTGCTTGCGCGAAACGGAGGTGACCTGAATGTTCATCAGGTCTTCCAAGCTAGCCTCCGCCAGGTCGGTGGAAGGGGGCTTCTGACTCTGGGCACTGGCAGTGATCGGGCCGAGCAATAAAGCCCAGAGCGCTGCCCCCACCCACCATGCCGAAGAGGCATTGATCGCGGCGGCTATCCATGATTCCCGCTGTTTGCGACAGCCGGCTGGCAAAAGCGTATGCGGGGGGCCCTCGCCAGCAAGCGGCATCATCATCATCGCGTTACTCTCCCGTCACAACTGCTAGGGAAAACTTGACGCTTTCGTTTTCTTCCTCTGGAGATTCGGAAAGCCGCCTCCGCGTCCCCCCAGTCATTTACGTGGCCCACTGTTTCCGACCGCCGTGCCGTTTCGCGCGCAGCTCGCGCGGCGATATTCGAATCCGCCCTTTTCAGCGTGTGGGCGGCGAGTTCCAGAACCTAGCTCGCATTTCTCACCACAAGGCTGGAAGGCCCTACGGCTCCTCAGAATGACAGTGCCGACGAGTTTTTCCGCAGCCTGTTTAGCCCCGCCATTACAAGGCGGTCTCGAATGTTCCCGAATCCTGTGCCCCCGTAGCTCGCCTACGCAAGCTGAAGGGGCGCGGGACGATTATAGGGCGGGAGGCGCGATTCAGGCGGGGCTGAAGCCCTTCCCTTCCGGCAACCACCCAAAGCATCCCAGCGTGGTGGGAAACCCGGATGGGAGCTTGCTCTGGACATCTGCCTCGCGGAATTCCTGCAGATCCTTCGGGCAATCTCGTGGGAACAGGCTCGTCGCCTTGCCCTCGGGGGCTTCGTCGCGATGACTGGCAAGGATCACTCCCTGGTCCCACGTGGGCAGGAATCTCCGGACGACTTATCGAGGGGCCGAATCAACTTCAACTCTGGAATTCTCACCCTGCACATCGCTTCTCGGACCTGTCGGGCCGGAGATGAGATGGGGATTTGCTTCTCCGGCGATGGTCTAAGAATCCGCCGCCCACACAGTCCCCTTATAACTTATAGCTTTAGAGCGAATCGAATGTCCGTACAGAATAGCTCACCGGAATGGTCACAATTGCTCATCCACAAGCTGGGTTGACTCGATGCGGGGTTCAACGCCTGGAAGGACCGCGGCGGAGTAAGCCGTTGGGCATAAACAGGCTGCGGAAAAACTCGAAAGCGCTGTCATTCTGAGGAGCAGCGGCGACGAAGAATCTCGCCTTGCCTTGAAAATGCTCAGAGCGAGACCCTTCGCTGTGCTCAGGATGACAGCATTGTACGGTTTTTCCGCAACCTAATAAGCGCGAACTTAAGGAAATCAGCTCTCTCCCTTGGGAGGAGGGTTGTGATCTCTTGTACGCATGAGACAGCAGAGAAGACTAAGACTCTGAAGTTAGCGCTTATGGCCCCTTGGGGGGAACGTAAGCACCGCTTCATCACCGCGGAATCCGGTGCTCTCAGGAATGGCTCGACTGGCGCCAAGGTGCACGAATCCAGCCAATGGTTGGCTGAGATCGGCCACAATCCGATCCTATTCACAGGCAGCCAAGGTGCACCAGCGCCAACCCACACAAAGAACACGTGATAGATATCTGCCTCGGAGCGCTGATTGGCCATACGCGTGCAACCTATCAGGTTGAGATTTTTGATAGTGCCCGAAGCGCGAACCTGTCCCATGAAAAGACATTAACGTATGAGAGCCATTCCTCATTGCCGGTCGGCCGTTGTTTTCGCTGGGTTCTTGTGGGCTGCAACCCTAGCCTGCGCAGCCCAGACTCAATCATCCACCAAACCGGACGCTGCCACGCCCCCGCAGACGGAAGCTCGCGCAGCGCAAAACCTGCCGAAGAATAAGCCAGCAAAACTGGGTGTGTGGCATCACTTCGGCGAAGGCGTTAGCCCCCCTGGCGTGGGACCAAGTCAACCGGGCGTGGGGCACGCCTTCAGTTCGACCCACGGCACTCCGAGGGTTGCTCCCGATGAGATGGCTCCCCGGGAAGACTTCGGCGCGGACCGCAGAGCCGATGGCGAAAGGCAGATGTGGGCGCTCGTCAACCACGACCGTGTGGACCCCCAGACCGCCGCCGAGACGGGTAGCCGAGCGCAACCCCTCAGTTGGAACGAGGGGCTGGCTGCGGTCGCACGAGCGCATTCTCGCGACATGCTTGAACAAGGATACTTTGACCATGTTGACCCGGCCGGCAGGAGCCCTTCGGCGCGAATCAACGAGGCCGGAATTGCTTGGCGGGCTTTTGGCGAGAATATTGCCATCTACCCAAGCGTTCGGGGCGCGGAAGCCGCCTTTATGAATGAGCCCCGTTTCCAACACAATCATCGGTCCAACATTTTAAACGCGAATTTCACTGACGTGGGGATCGGGATCGTGCAAGGGGCGAATGGTAGCCTCTACATCACGCAAGATTTCGCCGCCATTCCGGCGAGCGGCGGTGGCGCAGTCAGCGCTCCGCGACCCACTTACAAGCCTGCGCCAGGTTATACTCCGGCAGCCAGAAAGGCCAGGATCGAGGGGGAAGTTGCACTCGCGATTCTCGTCGATGCGCGAGGAAACGTCATTGAAGTCAAGCAAACTTCGCATCCGCTTGGCGAGGGTCTGGACGAAAGCGCGGCCGCGGCCGTCCGCACCTGGAAATTTGCGCCTGCTCGTCGTAACGGCGTCCCAGTGGCCGTGAAAACGGCGGTCAAGGTCACCTTCAAGCTCCTCGGGTGATCACTCGCGGTATTCGGTATGGGTGCGTTGCTGCCGTGCTCGGCGCATTGGTGCCGGTCAACGCGAAGAATATCGCGGGCCAGTCGCAGGTAATGACATGCTTGGAAATCAGCCTTAATCGAAAAGGGAGCTTTGAAAATGGCAGGGGGAAAAACCGCAGTGGTCGGGATCTATGCTACACATTCCAGTCTTGAAATTGGAGTTCAGGCGCTGAAAGACGCTGGATTCCGCCCTACCGATGTTTCGGTTCTCTATCCGGAGGACCTGGGCATTAATGACTCTGCCCATAAGAAAACAACAAAGGCCCCGGAAGGCGCTGCCACCGGGGCCAGCGCAGGTGCACTGATGGGCGGGGCTTGGGGGTGGTTGGCCGGCGCCGGCTCCCTAACCATTCCCGGTATGGGGCTTTTTCTCGCCGCCGGCCCGATCATGGCAGCTCTCGTGGGCGCGGGCGCCGGTGGCGTCGTGGGCGGACTAGCGGGCGGCCTGGCCGGTCTGGGGGTGGCCGAAGACAGAGCCCATCTTTTGCAGGACCGGATCAAAGGTGGCGGGACACTTCTCTCTATCCATTCAGACAATTCGCACTGGTGGAAGCGTGCTGAGGAAATCCTGGAAGTTACGGGAGCTCAGGACATCTCGTCTACCGGAGAGACGGACGCCGAATTTCCCCACAGTGAGCGCTGTCTTACGCGTTCGGCGTGAGCTTGGGCAGCTTCGGATACTGTGATCTGGAATAGGTGGTGCCAGCGGCCGGTACAGCCGCGGCGGCACTTAATCTTAGCGCCTTACAGTCGCTGGCTGCGGCCGATGCTGCCTCCCAAGATGAAACGATGCACAGCAGGCTTTTGAACTTGGGCGTCAATCCTTCGTCCTCCGCGCGCGCGAGTCCCGGCGGGTAGATCTGCAAGGCGCTACCTTCTGCGCCGATGATACTCGCCGCCACCCAGACCACCCAGATCGATCACAACAGCGACAACCAGAATCAGCAGATTAATCCCCTCAAGACGCTGTCCGGTATTCATCATCCAAGCGTAGGCCAAGGTTGTCAGGGGCACGAAGATAAAACCGAGGATGGGCAGAATCAGCCCGTGATAGGCGCGCTCCAAATAATTGGAGAAGAGGAACAAAAGCGCAATTGCGATCCGGGGAAAGGCCAAAAGAAGGATCATCAATAGGCAAGGCATAGGGCTGAGTCGGGTGCCTCCGTCACCATTAATTGGCCAAAGCAGTATAACACTCCACATGGGAATGCATTAGGGAAGAATTTGCTTGGCCTTCTCTGAAGGCGGAGTGATTTCCGCCGTTCCTGCGCTCGGGCTGCCGCCTTGAGCGGGATGAACAGTCTTGACCTGACGTGTGTTTGGTATCAAACTGACGCACGCACCACCCCAGAGTATAAAAGGTGGGCCTCTAGCTACCAGTCAGGCTCTCGAAGGGGAGCGCATGACTTTCTCCCGGCTTCGGCTGCAAATAGGAGCCAGCCCCCCTGCAGATGAGGGGGCTCATAATTTGAGCGCACAAGGCAGTCCGAAGAAAGCCGGAAACGCTTCGGGCAATCAAATTCAGCACCGCAAAGGACTTCTGTGGCCAAAAAAGACTTTCAAACAGCGAAGGCAGGAGAACGAACAAATCCTACCGGACGACCGGTAAGCAACAGGATCCTGCTATCGGTTTCCGACAAAGAATACCGCGCCCTCCGTCCCCACCTGGAATTCCTCCCCATGCCTCGCCAACTTAGCCTCTACAAACCAAACGATCCATTAAAGTTTGTCTATTTTCCGAATGCAGGTATGGTGTCGCTGGTCATTGAGACGGAAGACGGAAGGACTGTGGAAGTAGGAGAAGTGGGGAAGGAAGGGTTTGCAGGGATACCGGCGGCGGTGGGTATGAGGAAAAGCCAAGTGCGTGAGATCGTACAAATCACCGGAGATGGGTTCAAAGTGAGAGTCGACGCATTGCAAAATGCCTTGCGGTCGAGTCCACAACTTCAACAGATGCTGACTCGGTATGCAGTAAGTCAGGGAATGCAAATTGCACAGACCGCCGCGTGCAACCGACTTCATAACATCGAACAGCGCTTCGCACGCTGGCTCCTCATCACTCAGGACAGGGTGGATTCCCCGACGTTCGCCATTACCCAGGATTTCCTTGCCACGATGCTAGGGACGGACCGGCCCACGGTAAGCTTGGCAGCAGGAATGTTGCAGAAGAAAGGTGTGATCGAGTGGACCCGTGGTGAAGTGCAGATTCTGAACCGGGCGAAGCTGGAAAAGTGCGCTTGCGAGTGTTACGGCGCTATGCAGGAGGACAGGTACGGCGATGGACCTTTGCGTCAAGGAAACACCTTCAAGCCGCGAGCTAGCGCGGATGCGTGAGTGCCGCCGGAAAAACTAACATCGATAATATCCTGGTAATATTCCCAGCCAGTGTTGGGCAGCCTACAGACAGAGCCTTCTCCGCAGGGATAGCATCTCAGCCATGGATAACTAGATCGAAAATCCGAGTGGGTATGTTTGCGTGCAGTCTCCATGATAAATATCCACAGGCTCGCCTTCAGCAAGGAGAAAAGAGAGGTGGTTATGGCGGCGCCGCCACAGAAGAGTCAGCCTAAAATAGTCACTACCAACGGCAAAGGCAAGCCTACACGTGCTACTGCCAACGTGAAGACTCAGCACGTCGATTGGCCGGCATTCCTCGCAGGAATATCGCGCGGGGGAACCGCTCTACAATACGGCGCGAACCGCACGATCTTTATGCAAGGAGACCCGGCGGATTCCGTATTCTACCTCCATCGAGGTAAAGTGAAACTTGCGGTGACATCCCAACAAGGCAAGGAAGCGATCGTCACTATTCTGGACGGCGACGAGTTTTTCGGTGAGGGATGCCTTGCCGGCCAGTCGGTGCGCATCTCGACCGCAGTCGCGGTGACGGATTGCGCGCTTTACAGGCTCGAAAAATCGCTGATGGTGCGTTTGCTCCACGAGGAGCACGAAATCTCGGAATTGTTCGTCACGCACCTGCTCACCCGCAACATTCGATTTGAAGAAGATCTCGTCGACCAACTCTTCAACTCCAGCGAGAAGCGCCTGGCCCGGATTCTCTTATTGCTGGCACATTTTGGCAAGGAAAGCAGGGCTGAAACCATCCTTCCCACCATCAATCAGGAAAACCTGGCCCAGATGGTGGGCACCACCCGGTCGCGGGTCAGTCACTTCATGAATAAGTTCAGGAAGCTGGGCTTTGTTGAATACACTGGTAGTGGCGCGTTGACGGTCAACAGTGGGCTCTTGGGCATCGTCCTGCACGAATAACCCGGATTTCCCACCATGCAGGGACAGCAGCCTCAATGCGTGGGGAGCTGCCCGTAGTCACTTGGAATCTATTGCGCCGAGGCGGCGACCGCATTCGACACGAGCCGCAGGAACCGTCCGTCATCCAGGGAATAGGGCCGGTTGGTCAGAATTACACACACAACTTGTGTACCGGGATCGGCCCAGGCCATGGTGCCGGTGGCGCCGGCGTGCCCGAACGCCGCGCCTGAGACCAGATCCCCAAAGGCATTCCATGAGTGCGAGCGGCCCAGCGCCCAACCGAGTCCCCAGGGAGCCTTAAGCTCTACGTTCTGGTCGGTGGTCATCGCTTTCACCGTAGCGGGGCTGAATACCTGCCTGCCCGCGTACACGCCGCCATCCAGAAACGTTTGCAGGAGGATGGCGAGATCCGTTGTGGTGCTGTGCATCCCGCCCCATGGGTGCCCCATATCGCGCCAATAGAGGCTGTTGGGGCCGAAGCGCTCGTCGTCGGCTGGGTTGGTTCCCGGCTCCGGGGCGCAAATCACCAAATCGCTGAGGCGCCTTCCGCCCAAACCGAGCGAGCTGTCCTTCATACCCAGCGGGTCAAAAATTTCTTTCGTTTCGAAATCACGTAAGCGGGTTCCGGTAAGCCTCTCCACAATCTCCCCGGCAAGCAGAATCCCCATGCTCTGATAGCGGACCTGGCTGCCCGGAGGAAACAAGAGTGGCGTGGTGATGGTGCGCCGCACAAATTCGCTCAGGGGCGCATGGGCGCGGCGCAGGTCGATATTCTCGGGGAGCATGTCCGGCAGTCCGGAGGCATGCCTCAGCAGGTCCCGCACCAGGATTTTATCGCGTTCGCCCACGGTGAATTCGGGTAAGTAGTGGCTGACAGGATCGCTCAGGGAAACCTGGCCACCCTCGACCAACAGCATCAAAGCGCAGGCGGTAATCGGTTTGGTAATCGAGGCCACCAGAAACACCGAATCCGGCCGCACGGCGGGCGCGTCCGCCGCCGGAGAGAGCCGGCCGAAGCCTCTGTGCAGCACCACACGCCCGTGCCGCGCCACCAGAAGGGCGGCTGCTCCCATTCGTCCGGATTCGACTTCCGCTTGGATCACGCCCGAGGCGCGCTCCAATTGCGCTTCCGACATGCCGGCGGCGGAAGGCGAGGCAGGTTCCATCTGGCCTCGCACAGAGCCGGCGAGTACAACGATGATGAGCATGCTAGTAAGTACGTGTACCATTCACTCTCGTTTCAATCTTGTAAATGGATGTCTGCGCCGTCACGTAGAGGTTCCGGAAACCATCGCCCCAGGCGCAGTTGCTGGGATCTTCCGGCAGGGGAATTTCGCCCCGTCGCCGTCCATCGGCACCGTAGACGGCGATGGTATGGTCTTCGGCGGCCCAGACATTTCCCCCTTCGTCCGTCTTCAGGCCGCGTGCGGGCGCCAGTGCAAACTGCCGTCCACCCCGCAGCGCGCCGTCGCCCGCGATGTCGTAAACCC
>Ga0187851_10004055_pt1 | contig 12090 bp, 9 predicted proteins | sample June2016WEW_6_10_FD_132997 | JGI IMG/M metagenome (GOLD analysis project Ga0187851, IMG submission 132997) | Peatland microbial communities from SPRUCE experiment site at the Marcell Experimental Forest, Minnesota, USA - June2016WEW_6_10 | ecosystem: Environmental > Terrestrial > Soil > Wetlands... | reverse complement strand
GTCGAGATCGCCTTCCCCGAGCCCACCTACTCCGCCGCGGCGCACGTCAACCGCATCTTCTCCACCGATGTCTTCCGCTACAGCTACCAGTCGCTGGTATCGCCGCCCTCGGTCTACGAGTACAACGTCGCCCGCGCCGACTCTGCGCTCCCCATCGGCCAGTCGAAGCTGCTCAAGCAGCAGCAGGTCCCCGGCGGCTTCAACCCCGCCCACTACGCCTCCGAGCGCCTCTGGATCACTGCCTCCGACAGCACTCTGGTCCCCATCTCCATCGTCTACCGCCGCGACCGCTTTCGCCGCATCGCCATCAATCCCCTCTATATCTACGGCTACGGGTCGTATGGCTACCCCCTCCCGGTGGGCTTCTCGCCCACGCGCCTCTCGCTACTCGACCGCGGCGTCGTCATGGCCTACGCCCACATCCGCGGCGGCGGCGAGATGGGCGATGCATGGCACGACGCCGGCAAAATGTCGCTCAAGAGCAACACCTTCACCGACTTCATCGCCGCCGTCGAGCAGCTCGTCATGCGCGGATACGGCAACGCCAACAAAGTCGCCATCGAGGGCGGCAGCGCCGGAGGACTCCTGATGGGCGCGGTGGTCAATCTCGCCGCCGTCTCCGGCAAGCCCAACCTCTTCCGCGTCGTCCTCTCCCACGTGCCGTTCGTTGACCTGATGAACACCATGCTCGACGCCAGCCTGCCGCTCACCGTCGCCGAGTACGAGGAGTGGGGCAACCCCAACGAGCCCGAGGCCTTCGCCACGATGCTCTCCTACTCGCCCTACGACAATCTCGACGCACTCAAGGACAAACCCATCCCGGCCATGCTGGTCAAGACCAGCCTCAACGACTCGCAGGTAATGTTCTGGGAACCGGCCAAGTACGTCGCCAAGCTGCGCACCATCAAGTCCGACGCCACGCCCTTGCTGCTGCACATCAACATGGATGCCGGCCACGGTGGGGCATCCGGCCGCTACGACTACCTAAAGGAGATTGCCTTCGACTACGCCTTCCTACTCACCCAGCTTGGCGTCGTCGCATCGCCCTGACCCATCCCTTGCGAGAAATGTTATAGTCGGCGAATCAGCAACTCAGTGAGGCAGCAAGACAGAGAGCAAGAGGGAGAGCGACATGGGATTAGTACCGATGGTGATCGAGCAGACGAGCCGGGGCGAACGCGCCTACGACATCTACAGCCGTCTGCTGCGCGACAACATCATCTTTCTGGGCACGCCGATCGACGACAACATAGCCAACGTCATCATCGCGCAGTTGCTGTTCCTGACCAGCGAGGACCCGGAGAAGGACATTCAGCTCTACATCAACTCGCCGGGCGGGTCGATCACTGCGGGCCTGGCGATCTACGACACGATGCAGTACATCAAGAACGATGTGCAGACGTTCTGCATCGGACAGGCGGCGTCGATGGGGGCGTTTCTGCTGATGGCGGGCAAGAAGGGCAAGCGGTTCGCGCTGCCCAACGCGCGCATTCTGATTCACCAGCCGTCCATGGGCAACCTGAGCGGACAGGCCACCGACATCGACATCCACGCGCGGGAGATTCTGCGCATCCGCGAGATCACCAACAAGCTGATAAGCAAATCGACGGGGCAGTCGCTGGAGCGCATTGAGCGCGACGTGGAGCGCGACTTCATCATGACGGCAGCGCAGTCGAAAGAGTACGGCATCATCGACGACATCATCGACCGGCCGCGAACGTAGGCCCTGAACTGTTGTGTGCCGAGACCCCGGCCCTGGTACCGAAGTGTGTAACCAGAAAGGGGTATCTTCGTGACTTCCGTGTAATGAGGCGGGGGTGGATTCGGTGTAGACTTTAGAAGTTCCCTATACGACGGTTCGTTCCCAGGAGTTGCCGCAACCATGAAAACGTCCCGCGGTTCAGACGAATCGCTTCGCTGCTCATTCTGCCACAAGTCGCAGGACGCAGTGGCGAAGCTTATCTCGTCGCCATCCGACTATCCACGGGCCTACATCTGCGACGAATGCGTGGGAGTGTGCAACTCGATTCTGGAGGACGACCGGGGCGAGGCGCTGCCGGGGACTTCGCCGGCGCAGCTTCCCAAGCCGCAAGAGGTGAAGGCGTTTCTGGACGAGTACGTGATCGGGCAGGAGCAGACCAAGAAAAAGCTGGCAGTGGCGGTCTACAACCACTACAAGCGCATCCAGATGAACAAGACGCGCAACGGCGATGTGCGCGGCGGTGATGTGGAGCTGACCAAGTCGAATATTCTGCTGGTCGGCCCAACGGGTTCGGGCAAAACGCTGCTGGCGCAGACTCTGGCCAAGATGCTGGATGTGCCGTTCGCGATTGTGGACGCGACCACGCTGACCGAAGCGGGATATGTGGGCGAGGACGTAGAGAACATCATTCTGAAGCTGCTGCAGGCGGCCGAAGGCGATGTGACGCGGGCGCAGAGCGGGATCATCTACATCGACGAGATCGACAAGATCGGGCGCAAGGACGAGAACCCTTCGATTACGCGCGATGTCTCTGGCGAGGGGGTGCAGCAGGCGCTGCTGAAGATTCTGGAAGGGACGGTGGCGAATGTGCCGCCACAGGGCGGACGCAAGCATCCGCACCAGGAGTTTACGGCAGTGGACACGACCAACATTCTGTTCATCTGCGGCGGGGCGTTTGTGGGACTGGAGAAGGTGATTGGGAGGCGCGTCGGCAAGAAGGCGCTGGGCTTCCGCGCGATCGCAGACCCGGATGCGAAGGATGGCGAGGTGACTCCGATCCGAGCGCAGAGAGACGGCGAGTTGTTGCGCCAGACGGAGCCGCAGGACCTGCTGAAGTATGGATTGATTCCGGAGTTTGTGGGGCGGCTGCCGGTACTCGGGGTCCTGGACGAACTGGATGAGTCGGCGCTGATCGAAATCCTGACCAAGCCACGCAACGCGCTCCTGAAGCAGTATGCCAAGCTGTTCGACTACGAGGGCGTGAAGGTGACGTTCACCGACGACGCGGCCAAGGAGATTGCGCGCGAGGCGCTGCAACGCAAGGTGGGAGCACGCGGGCTGCGCATGATCTTGGAAGAGTTGATGCTGGACCTGATGTACTATGTGCCCGGCAACAAGAAGGCCGGCGATCTGACAATCACGGCTGAGATGGTGAAGAAGCACAGTCTGACCCTGCTGACACTGCTGGAGAAGGCTGGCTGACGCAGCAGTGAATTGCCGCGGTCGGCGATTTATCGCGCTCCTGAACGCGTCCATTTCCTCCGACTGCGTGGGCTATCGTCGATTGTTAATCCATGAAACGCGATGCAACGCACCAGTGAGATCGAAGCCTGCGGCCTCCTATGATTGCACTGTATAGAACCCTTCGAGCGATCCTGAAACATCCTTTGAACACTTCGAATCGCTGGAGAGCTATGGTGCGGTATGTGAGGTGGCAGGTGGGCAGCCGACTCGTGCCTGGAGCGGTCCTCGTCCCTTTTGTCAATCAGACGTCTCTGCTCATCTCTCCCGGCATGACGGGGGCAACGCAACAGGTCTATACAGGCCTGAGCGACTTTGCCGATTGTTCCCTGCTGCTGCACCTGCTGCGCGAGGGGGACCTCTTCGTCGATGTCGGTGCAAACGTCGGTGTCTACACGGTGCTGGCCGCGGGCGCTCTGGGAGCGCGCGTTGTATCGATTGAACCGGTGCCAGCGACCTTCAGCAAACTGTGCGCGAATCTGCGTTTCAACGACATCGTCGATAAGGTTGAGCCGCGCAATATTGGGCTAGGCCGCACAGAGGCAAGATTGCGGTTCACGGCGGACCAGGACACGACGAACCATGTGATCCAGGACGAAGCATGGAGCGGGCCTTCCATTCTGGTGCCTGTATCGACCCTGGATGCAGTATTGAACGGAAGCACGCCGGTCCTGATAAAGATCGATGTCGAAGGCTGGGAGTCGGAGGTACTGGCGGGAGCCGCCGCGACGCTTCGTTCCCCTTCTCTTCTTGGGCTGATTGTCGAGATGAACGGAGACGACACGGCAATGAGCGCGAATGAACGCGCAGTTCACGACTGCCTGCTGCACGACGGCTTCAATCCGTACTCCTACGACCCACTGACCCGGGCGGTGACTTTGCTGCCGTCGAAGAGCCTGGGATCGAACAATACAATCTATTTGCGGGATTTAGACCGCGTATCGGCCCTTGTCGCTTCGGCGCCCCCGTTTCGGGTCCACGGCAAATCGTTCTAAACATGGCATGACCTATAGGCGAGGCGGGCGGGCGCAAATAGTTGCTGAGTTACCAAAGGGTGTGAGGAAGAACCGTCGCGCAGGCATTACAATCACCTGAAGCGTTATCCGCGGGTTGCATTCTGGGCGGCGGACGGCACGACTTATGGAGTGAGCCATGGCAAACCAATCCAAGATCGTTTTGACCGGCCAAGCCCGTAAGCTGCCGATGATGCCGATCCGGGACATGGTGATCTTCCCCCATATGATGACCCCGTTTGTGGTGGGACGGGTATCGAGCGTGCGCGCGCTGGAGGAGGCGTTGGGCGGCGACCGGAAGATCTTTCTGGCGACCCAGCACGACGCCTCGGTGGATGAGCCGAGCGTGGACGACATCTATGAAACCGGCACGATAGGAAATATTGTCCAGAGCGTGCGCATGCCGGATGGCAACATCAAGGTGCTGGTGGAGGGCGTGGAGCGGGCGCGGTCGATCGAGGTGAGCGACGACGACGGCTTTTTTGTTGCGACCGTGCGCACGGGAAAGACGCATCTGGAGGTGACTCCGCAGGTGGAGGAGCTGATGCAGCGCGTTCACACGCTGTTTGAGCAGTATGTGAAGCTGCAGCAGTCGCTGAACCACGAGACGATGGCGGCGGGCGTGCGCATGGACGAGCCGGCCAAGCTGGCGGACACGATTGCGGCCAACCTGCAGATTTCGATCGACGAGAAGCAGCAGTTGCTGGATGTCTTCGACCCGGAGACGCGGCTGGCGCGCGTTGGCGATGTGCTGGATGTGGCCATCGAGAAGCTGAACATGGACCGCACCATCCAGTCGCGCGTGAAGCGGCAGATGGAGAAGGCGCAGAAAGAGTACTACCTGAACGAGAAGATCAAGGCCATCCAGAAGGAGCTGGGCCGCGGCGAGAAGTCGGAGTTCGACGAGCTGAAGAAGAAGATCGAGACGGCGGGAATGCCCAAGGACGTGATCGAGAAATCCTTGCAGGAGCTGCGCAAGCTGGAGGCGATGCCGCCGATGTCGGCCGAGTCCACGGTCTCGCGCAACTATCTGGACTGGCTGCTGGCGGTGCCGTGGAAGAAGCGCTCGAAGGAGATCCGCTCGATCGAGCACGCAGAGACGATCCTCAACACCGACCACTATGGACTGGAGAAGATCAAGGAACGGATTCTGGAGTTCCTCGCAGTGCGCCAGCTGGTGAAGAACCCGAAGGGGTCGATTCTGTGCTTCGTGGGACCTCCCGGCGTGGGCAAGACTTCGCTGGGAATGTCGATTGCCAAGGCCACGGGGCGGAAGTTTGTGCGCCTGAGCCTGGGCGGCGTGCGCGACGAGGCGGAGATCCGCGGGCACCGGCGAACGTACATTGGCGCGCTGCCGGGGCAGATCATCCAGTCGATGAAGAAGGCGGGGACGAAGAACCCGGTGTTTATGCTGGACGAGATCGACAAGATGGCCTCGGACTTCCGGGGCGATCCGGCCAGTGCGTTGCTGGAGGTCCTGGATCCGGAGCAGAACGGCTCGTTCCAGGACCACTATCTGGATGTGGAGTACGACCTGTCGAACGTGCTGTTTGTGACCACGGCGAATGTGTTGCACACGATTCCCAGCGCCTTGCAGGACCGCATGGAGATTCTGCGGCTGCATGGCTACACCGAGCTGGAGAAGATGGAGATTGCGAAGCAGTATCTGGTGCGCAAGCAACGCGAAGCAACAGGGCTGAGCGAGGAGCAGATTGTCTTCGAGGACGAGGCACTGAGGGCGATCATCCGCGGATATACGCGCGAGGCCGGGGTGCGGAATCTGGAGCGCGAGATCGGCAATGTGTGCCGCAAGGTGGCGCGCAAGGTGGTGGAGGGCGGGGGGAAGCATCGCGAGGCGCTGACCGGAGAGAACCTGAGCGAGCTGCTGGGCGTGGCGAAGTTCCGCGACTCGCAGGTGCATGAGAAGAGCGAGATTGGCCTGGTGACCGGGCTGGCGTGGACGGAGGTCGGCGGGACGATCATGCAGACCGAGGTGCAGGTCCTGGACGGCAAGGGCAAGTTGACGACGACCGGACAGCTCGGCGAGGTGATGCAGGAATCGGCGCAGGCCGCGTTGAGCTATATACGGTCGCGGGCGCAGTATCTCGGGTTGGGCAAAGAGTTCTACCGGCATGTGGACATCCATGTGCATGTTCCCGAAGGCGCGATCCCGAAGGACGGGCCGTCTGCAGGCATTACGCTGGCCACAGGACTGGCGAGCGCGCTGACCAAGATCAAGGTGCGCCGCGACATTGCGATGACCGGCGAGATCACGCTACGCGGCAAGGTGCTGGCGATCGGCGGACTGAAGGAGAAGTTGCTGGCGGCGCACCGCGCAGGCATCTTCGAGGTGATCGTGCCCGAGGACAACCGCAAGGACATGGCCGACATTCCGGAGTTGCTGAAGAGCGAGATGAGGCTGCACTTCGTAGAGCAGATGGACGAGGTGTTGCAGATCGCGCTGGAAGAGAAGCTGCCGGAGTTGAAAGAGGAAACCCTGGAGTTGCTGCCCGCGGCGATGCCTCCGATGATGCCTGAGACGCTGCCCATCTCTCCGCAGTAGAACAGTTGCCGGATTGTCGCGGTTATTTGAGCTGCTGTTGAGGTACCCCCCCCCGGTGGTAATAGCGTAAAGGTAACAAATACTTAGGCTAACCCAGAAGCCCGGCAATGATGGGCCTTGCGACAAGTTTACTATCCTGATTCCCCATCCAAAATAGGGATTTTTGAGGAAAACCTCACTTTCCGGCCAATCCAGCGGAACATTCCATTATTACCGCCAAACCTCCGTGCTATTATTGGGCATGGACAACGTGATTGATCTTATCGAAAAGGCAGAAAGAGAGATAAAGCGAGACGCTGAAGACCTTACCCGGCTAAAAGTTCGCTATCCCGGTTATGACTTCGTGCGTGTCGAACCTGCGAAGCGCCAACTCTCAGCACTAGAGACGGCAATTCTCTCCCTTATCAACTTTGAGACTGAAAAAGAGTGGACATCGCGCTCCGTTACCACCGCACTTCGAGAGCGCCCTGTTTCATTGCCTGAGAACGACGATGCGGCGATGAACGCAGTAGGTGGTGCGCTCATCGTCTTGGTGTGCGAAAAGAAAATACGCAGAAGTCATCAGGGACGAGGGCGCGACCCGCATCGTTACATCGCTATTGGCAAGGGGGAACAAGAAACGACCCCCGCTTAGGACGGGGGTCTGTGGCTCCGTAGCTCAACTGGAAAGAGCGCCTGCTTTGCGAACGGGACGATGCGAGTCCAAATCTCGCCGGGGCCACCACACATTGACGACGTTGGGTTTCACTCTTCGTACTTCTCACGGGACGGGAGCGAAGCCAACAGAAGGGAGGTGACGCTAATGCCCCTCTTCATTTGCTGTACTGCAACCGGCTTGATGATCGCGCTCTGTTCGATTCTGAACGGGGCGCGGTCATCACCCCTTCAACGTACACCTGCTATTCCATTCCTGCAATACACAGTTTCCGTCATGGGATAAAGATGATACCGTATGGAAATGAAGCCTCAACCCTCCTCATCGGTGCAAGATAATCAGGTCTTCATTAAGGCTTTGGCGTCCGTCCTCTCCGTTTCACGCCCGGATGTTCAGAAGACGATTGCTGAAGCCAAGACCGAGAAGCCTTTGCCTCATAAGAGATACAAGTACGACCCCGCAAAGGGCCGTCCTTAGCATGAGGCCGCCTCCTTCCCGGTCAGTTGATTCCAGGTCAAACGCTTGCCGCTAATCTGCGATAGAGCCTTTGTGAATCGCTTGCCGTCGTTCATGTCCGTGCGGTTGTTGAATCGGTACATCTGTTCGTTCAGGTATAGGTCGAGATGGAACGCCTCGACCGCCACGTATGTTCCGGTCAGTGTCCTTTTCAGGCACGACCAGAAGTTTTCAATCGCTTGCGTCGAAACTTCACCGCGCACATACTCGGTCGCGTGATTCACTGTTTCGTGAACGTAGCGCATCGTGTCCATGCGGTCGTATCCGGGCCATCCATCCGTATAGACCGTAGAGCCAAAGCCGACGTGCTCAAGAATCTTCTCTTGCAATGTCGTGCGCTTGACGTTGGGAATCACCATTGCTCGAACCTCACGCGTACCGCGATCTAATAGGCCCATAACGGCGGTTTTCTCTGCATATCCGTTGTCGGCGATCTTGAGCGCAAGGCGTTTCTCCCGGTGCATATTTATTGGTTTTGGGCCGATGAAAGTCTCGTCAATTTCAACCGGGCCATTGCCAAGCGGTACAGGCTGGACAGTCTTGAGGATGTGCCGCAACCGCTGTAGCACGAACCATGCCGACTTCTGAGCGATCCCCGTAGCGCGTCCGATCTCGTAGCTTGATACTCCGTTCTTGCAGTTGCAAAGCATCCACAAAGCTGTCAGCCATACATCCAATGGAAGTGCGCTGTCCTCGAAAATCGTGCCGACTTTGACGCTGAATTGCTTGCGGCATTCGTAACACTTCCACCGCTTCTGAGTGGCCAACCAATAGTGCTTGCGTTCACCCTCAGCCGCGTTACACTTGGGGCAAACAGGCCTGCCATCGGGCCAGCGCAAGGATGCGACCGCATCAATGCAGTTCTGTTGATCGCCGAAGTATCGAATTGCTTCCGTGAGCGTATTGAGTTTGGCTTGCATGGCAACCCCTTGACTATGACTAACCCAGAATACATAAGGCTGTTGGGTTAGTCAAGTTATTTGTTGCCAGCGTAAAGTATTCAAATAATGCAAGTTAAGCTCGCGCTAAGCGCGTGAGACGTATTTAAAGCGAAGACGCGGTTGGCTGGGGCTGCGTCGGACATGCGGGTTCTCCTCTTGTGTACGAAAAAGTATTAAAGTCTTCAAAAAAAGCATATTAAGTCTGGACTTGTCTGGACTTGGTCTGGTTTAAGTCTGGACTTAGTCTGGACTTCGTGGAGACGGTTGAGGGCCACGGGTCAGTGGTCCGTGGTCAGTTAAATGCAAAAACCCGGCGCGTTGCCGGGCTTCTTGTTTTGATTACTACCTTAATTATACGGGATGGAGGGAAACTAGTATGCCAACTATTTTTGGGGGGGAAGTGATTGATGGGGTGATGGTTAGGGGGATTTTGGGGCGTCGAGGGGCTTGACAACAGGGAACAGGGAATAGGGAACAGCAAAGGCCAATACGGAGATTCTGGCTGCGCCAGAATGACGACTCCTGGTGGCTGCGCCAGAATGACGAACAGGAACGGGCAACGGCAAGGGCGGGAGCATTGAGGGAGAAAGGGTCGAGCGGTTGAGGCGGGCGCGAGTTCGTCGGGGTCCTTCGACTGCGTGACTCACGATGGTGCCGTGAGTCACTCCGCTCAGGATGACAACTTCATAATGTTTGCACAGCGGCCTGAATGACGACGGCGGGTGCTATTTGGCGGGCAGGGGGGGGAGGCCGAGCGCGGCGCGGAGCTGCTGGAACAACTGGGCCGCATCGGCGGAGTCCTGCTGGGAGACCTGTTGATCGAGCTGCATAGTTGGGTCGGGCTTTTGTTGCGCTTCCTTCTGCTCCCGGGCTGCCTGTTGGATGGCGTCCTTGAGGCTCTGCGGAACCTGGATGCCTCTGCGCCTGTACTGCCTCTGGAGGGTGAGGTCGCGGTCCAGATCGCTGTCAGCGGAGTTTCCCTTGCCGTTTTGTTGGCTGGCCGCCGCTGCGCTCTGGGTGAGGAGCACGGCGCGCTCCAGCAACCCTTCCACTTCGGCGTCGCGCGTGGTGTGGATCTGCGATTTGGCGTTAGTGAGATCTTTCAGAATGTCGCTCTGGGTGCTGGCGGGATCGACCGCGGCGGTGAGCGACTCCCTGAGGCCGGGGCTGATGAAAGTATGGTCGTAGCGCCAATACCCGGCGTAGGCCAGGCCAGCCAGAAGGATGAGCCACACAATCGCGGGGACCCTGAACGTCGAGGAGTTTGCCATTGGATTGCGCCTCAGGAGCATTGAAACGCGGGTTTTACTTCCACATGAAGTAGAAGCCGGGGGACTGGTCGAGGAGCTTGGAGGGGTTGGGGAAGAGGCTGTCTGAGTCGTCGGTGAGGGTTGCGAGGAGGCCTTTTTTGTCGCTGGCGGGCCGGGCGATGGTGGGCTCTCCCTTGATGCCGGCGTCGCGCGCGGTGTCGATGAGGGCGACGCGGAAGCCGCCAACCTTGTCGATGAGGCCGAGGGGGAGCGACTGCTGGCCGGTCCAGACCTGGCCGGTGGCCAGCGGACGGACCTTGTCGTCGGTGGAGTGGCGGCCGGTGGCGACGTCGTGGACGAACTGGCCGTACATGTTGTCGACCAGGGACTGGAAGTAGGCCTGCTCGGCGGGGGTCATCTCGCGGGTGGGGTCTCCGGCGTCCTTGAGGGTCCCGGTGTGGATGACGACGTTCTTGAGCTTGGCCCACTTGAGCAGGTCGCCGTAGTTGGTCCACTCCATGATGACGCCGATGGAGCCGACGACGGAGGCGTTGTTGGCGTAGATCTTGTCGCATCCGCTGGCGATGTAGTATGCGCCGGACGCGCCGACGGACTCGACCGAGGCGACGATCTTCTTGTGCTTCTCCTGGCGGACGCGGACGACCTCGTTGTAGATCTCTTGCGATGCGGCTGCGCCGCCGCCGGGGGAGTTGATGTGCAGGATGATGGCCTTGATGGAGGAGTCGTCGCCGAACTTGCGGATCTGGGTGTCGATCTTGTCGGCGTCGAGGATGATGCCGTCGATGTCGATGACACCGATCTTGGAGCCGCCGCCGAGGCCGTCGATGGAGGCTTCCGAGTCGCCGTTGACGCTCTTTACGATGGACCAGACCATGAAGGTGAGGAGCAGAGCGATAGCGGCAAACGAGCCTCCGAGGATGGAGACCCAGAACCAGGCGGAGTGACGCCGGCGCGGCGTCTGGGGGTAGCCGGGATAGGGCGTGGCCTGCGCGTAGGGCGGAGCGTACGCGTAGGGCGGAGCGGCGGGCGGAGTGGAGGCGGTGGGCGGCTGGGGCGGCGGGGTGGGGTTCTCTTCCGGCATAATGAGGAGTTTAGATCATTTTCCGCCATCTTGCGATGAAGCTTTTCCGGATTATGAGCCGAACGTCCTGTACACTTCCCTGCATGGATATCCACGCACCGCTACACCCGATACTCACCTGGAAACAGTTCTTTGTCCATATCGCGGTTGTCTGCTGCGGTATTCTGATTGCGCTTGGGTTGGAGGGGGTGCGCGAGACGATTCACAATCATCGCCTAGTCCGGGAGACACGCGAGAGCGTGCGGCAGGAGATGAGTGGGAACCTGGAACACTGCAAGTATGAGTTGAGCAGGGTGACGCAGGACAACGCGGACCTGAAAGCGCTGGTGGCCGACTTCCCCGCGCTGGTCAAGGAACATCCCGAGCAGATCAACCAGCGGTTGGCGAAGATTGCCAATCCGGGGTACTTCTTTCTTTCCAACTCGTGGCAGACAGCGCTCTCCACCGGAGCGTTGGAACATATGTCGACGGAGGAGGTTAGCGCGTACGGCGGCTCGGCGAATTCGATCCGAATCTACTCCGGACTACAGATGGACGCCGAGAAGGAAGAGGCAGGGGCGAAGTCGTTCTTTGAGTCGCATCCTCGTCTGACTCCCGATCAGTCTCAGGAAGGCTTGGAGCACTTGCTTCTGTTTTCTCACGCGGAGAATTCGCTTGCGTTTGTAGTGCCGCAACTGAAGGAAGATATCGAGAAATCGTTGCAGGCAGCGTCGGACCGGTAAGGACCACGGGTGGCGGATTGGTGGAGAAAAAAGTGGGTCGCGGGATGCGATGGATGCGGCTATGCTGGTACCTGAATCGTACAAAGATTGCATCCGGTTGAAATG
>Ga0187851_10004052_pt1 | contig 12096 bp, 10 predicted proteins | sample June2016WEW_6_10_FD_132997 | JGI IMG/M metagenome (GOLD analysis project Ga0187851, IMG submission 132997) | Peatland microbial communities from SPRUCE experiment site at the Marcell Experimental Forest, Minnesota, USA - June2016WEW_6_10 | ecosystem: Environmental > Terrestrial > Soil >... | reverse complement strand
CGGTTTAGCAAACCGTCGCCTTCAGCCACTCGGCCATCTCTCCACCGGACACAATGAAGCCTGTCCCCTGCCGGGTACTCAAGCAAATTCTGGCCCGACCCGGCCCGATTTCAAGCTTGCGTTTTCAGGGTCGGCAAGAAAGATTGCTCGTTCATTATGCAAGCGCAAGACACAGCAACGGCTTATTTTTTCAAACTGTGGTCGTGGGTGGAGACCAACATCAAACAGGTCCTCATGGGGCTGGGCGTCGTGGTCGTCGCCATCGCCCTGGTTTCGTATTATTTCTGGCGGTAAAATCAGCTGGAAATCGATGCCGGCCAGGCGCTCACGCAGGTGGTGGTATCTTCGCCGGGATATTCCGAAGCGAACCAGGTGATTGATGCCTATTCGAAAGTAGCCGCGGATTATCCCGGCACCCAAAGCGGCCAGCGGGCGTTGATCCTGGGCGCGACCGCGCTGTTTGAGGGTGGCAAATATCCGGAGGCGCAGGCGCAGTTCCAAAAATATCTCGATACCTCTCCCGACGGCGCGTTTTCCGCATCGGCCGCCTTGGGGGTGGCCAGCAGCCTCGAAGCCCAGGGGAAAGCCGACCTCGCCGCCGCCGCTTATCAACGGGTGGTGAGTGGTTATTCCGACCCGAACGCCGTGGACATTGCAAAATTCGCATTGGCGAAAATAGATGAGCAGAAAGGCAAACTGGCCGAGGCGGAAACCTTTTTTCAGGACGTGGCCCGCAATAATCCCAACACCCCCCTCGGCTCGGAAGCCGCCTTTCGCGCGTATCAGTTGAAGCCGAAGTCGCCGGCGCCATTTACTATCAGCACCAAACCATGAATTTGACGCTCATTGGCACCGGCTATGTCGGCCTGGTCACCGGTGCCTGTTTTGCCGAAGTCGGTCATCACGTCGTGTGCGTGGACAATGATGAGGCCAAGGTAAAATTGCTCAAGGCGGGCGGCATTCCGATCTATGAGCCGGGTTTGGACGAGCTGGTGAGAAAGAACACCGCCGCCGGCCGCCTGTCCTTTACGGCGAACACCGCCGAGGGCGTCCAAAAGTCCGATGTCATTTTCATCGCCGTCCCCACGCCGCCGCTGCCCGATGGTTCAGTGGATTTGAGTTTTATCGAACGGGTGGCGCGGGACACCGCCACGGCCATGACCGGTTATAAAATCATCGTGGATAAAAGCACCGTGCCCGTCAAAACGGGCGAGAAAGTGGCCGAGACCATCAAACGTTATTGTGCCGCCAAGGTGGATTTTGACGTGGTGAGCAACCCGGAATTTCTCCGCGAAGGGTTTGCCGTCGGCGATTTGATGAAGCCCGATCGCATTGTCATCGGCACGCGCTCGCCGCGACCGGTGGCGATGATGAAGGAAATTTACGCGCCGTTCAACGCGCCGATCGTCGTGACCGACATCAACTCGGCCGAACTGATCAAGCACGCCTCGAATTCGTTTCTGGCCCTGAAAATATCCTACATCAACGCCATTGCGGCCGTCTGTGAAAACACCGGCGCGAACGTGCAGGAGGTCGCCGCGGGCATGGGCATGGACGAACGCATCGGACACCGGTTCCTTAATGCGGGCCTGGGTTTTGGCGGCAGTTGCTTTCCGAAGGACCTCAGCGCGTTCATCAAAATCGCCGAGCAGGTTGGATACGACTTTCGCCTCCTCAAGGAAGTGCAGCGCATCAATACGGAGCAGATGGACCGCTTTGTCAAAAAAATTACCGACACGCTCTGGGTGCTCAAAGGAAAGAAGATCGGAGTGCTCGGTCTGGCCTTCAAACAAAACACCGACGACGTGCGCATGTCGCCGGCAATTGAGCTTTGCCAGCGCCTGCAAAAAGAGGGCGCCGTATTGCGCGTTCACGATCCCAAGGCCATGGACAAGGCCGGGGCGATCCTGAAAGACGTGACCTGGGTGGAGGACATGAATAACGTGGCCGACGGGTGCGATGCGTTGGTGGTGGCGACGGAGTGGGACGAGTTCAAGAAGCTGGACCTCGATCGCGCCCGCAAGTCACTGACCCACCCCATCCTGTTTGACGGCCGGAACCTCTTTGATCGCAGCGAGATGGAACGTCTGGGCTGGGTTTACAAAAGTGTCGGACGCTAGAAATCCAATCGAGGTGGCCGCCGCGTTGGTTCTTCGGGACGGCAGGATTCTCATTGCCCAACGTAGTGCGGATTCACATCTGGGCGGCCTTTGGGAATTCCCCGGGGGCAAACGTGAGCCGGGTGAAACCTTCGAGCAATGCCTGGCCCGCGAACTCCGCGAGGAACTTGGGGTTGAGGTGAAAATCGGCGGGCTGTTCGAGGAAATCACGCATGTCTATGCGGAGAAAACCGTCCAGTTGAAGTTCTTTCTATGCGAATTGTCCGACGGTGAACCGCAGCCGATTGGCTGCGCGGCGGTCAAATGGGTGAGCCAACGGGAACTGGCTGATTACGACTTTCCCGCCGCCGATGCGCGCCTGCTCGACCGGCTGCGCGCCTACAGTTTCCCGTAGGCGTCCTCAATGATTTGCCGGAAGTTATTCTCGCCCACGTTGACGATGGCAAATTCGCGCTGGGCGTTTTCCACGGAGTCGCTCGCGTGCGCGGCATTGACCGTGATATTTGAGCCGAATTCACGGCGGATCGAACCCGGGGGCGCCTTGGACGGATCGGTGGGGCCAAGCACGTCGCGAATTTTACGAATGGCATGCACGCCTTCGTACATCAGCGCAATGCACTTTTGTGTGCCGGGCAACTGGCGTTCCTCCTCCGTCTTGCGTTCGGTGGGCGTGAATCCGGTCATGAACCGCATGATGTTCTCGAATTGGTTGTCGCCGTGCAGCGGACCGAGAACATCGCCGAGCAGCTTTTGCGCTTCTGGCGGGATTTTGAAGCCGAGTTCCTTTTCAAGCAAAGTTTTCGCGCGCTCGGCGATGGCGTCCTTCAGCTTGGTGCGCAACACTTCCCGGACCGGGCCGTAAAAATCCATCGCCTGGGCCAGGCTCATGTGCAGTACCTTGGCGCCAACGATGTACAGTCCCGTCCGCGAGAAAAAATCGATCACGTTACCGGGCCGGCCGGTGGAGAATTTAAAGTTATCCGGCTTGATGAGCACCAGCGTGCGTTCACCGGTTTGTCCTGGCGCATAGACGACCACATTTTCCAAAACCCCGCCGTCGGTGTCGGAGTAGCGCGCCCACAGCTTCAGTTTGGCCTCCGCCTCCTGGGTGTTCGGCGCCGCCAGCACGGCGGGTTCAAAATAGCGAACCTGCCCGGCATCATCCATGATCAGGTCGCTATAGGTGTCCCGGATCGTTTCACCGCCCCGCCGGTCGGGGCTTAAATTGCCGACCACGGAACGGACCTTGCGCACCGCATCGTCCCCCTGGAAAACCATCATCAAGATGCGCCGGCGGCGGCCGGTTTTGGGGTCGGGCGCCAGATTGGTGAGCACATATTCCCGAAGCAATTCCTGGATTTTCCGGTCCTGGGGATCCTGCGCCGACACGATGGCTTCGGCGTATAGTTTTACCAGTTCAGGACCGGGCGCGAACATTCTCACCGCCGCCAGATCCAGTTCGGTGCGGGAAATCAGCCGGCTTAGAATTCCACCCGTGCGCGATTTGTAGAGCGAATAAGGGGTGACGATGACATAGGCTAACTGGTGCGACATATTTTAGCTCGTGGCCGGCGGAATGGCAGTGGACGCGCTGGCTGGAGCCGCTTTACCCCCCAAAATTTTGAACATGACGGTGCCGCAGGTCGGACATTTGCCCTTGATGGCTCGACGCCCGTTTTTCATGACTTCTTCCACGCCATTGGCGATTTCCTTCTTGGCCTTGCACTTAACGCAATATCCTTCAGCCATAAGATGATTACCGTCCTGCACACCATGCGCCGTACGGTCATATAAGCTTACTGTTGATAATCCACCGGCGTCAACCTGTAAAAGGCAGCGCTGGAACCAATTTAGGTCTAACGAGTTAGATGTAGCCAGGCTTTAATTGAGCGGGTGTTTGCGCAAGGTGGTCTTAAGGATTTTACCGGTCGCGTTATGGGGTAAGGCCGGCATAAAAACCACGCGCTTAGGTACTTTGTAATCAGCCAGTTTGCTGCGGACAAATTGCAATAGCTGTGTTTCATCAAGGGTCTGGCCTTCCGCTGCCACGACGAATACCACCGGCTGCTCGCCTTTGCGCGGGTCCGGCAAACCAACCACCGCCGCTTCCTTCACCCCGGGAAACTGGTAAATCACTTCCTCAATCTCCCGCGGATAAACATTGATGCCGTTGACCAACAGCATGTCCTTTTTGCGATCGGTTATGAAAAAATAGCCGTCGGCGTCGCCATAGCCCACGTCGCCGGTGTACAGCCAGCCATCACGCAGAACCTTTGCGGTTTCCTCCGGCTGATTCCAATAGCCGAGCATGACATTGCCGCCGCGGATGCAGATTTCACCGACCTCACCGACGGACAATTCCCGGCCTGCCTCGTCGCGAATGCTGAGTTCCACATTGGGGATGGGTTTGCCAATTGAGCCGGGCTTGTTGATGCCGTGGATGGGATTCACCGTGGCGACCGGGCTGCTCTCGGTGGGGCCGTAGCCTTCGCGCAGCGGAAATGGAAACTTCCGCGTGAACTCATTGAACACCTCCATGGGCAACGGCGCGCCGCCGCTGATGCACAGCCGCAGCGGCAGCTTTCCGAACTCCGGCACGGCCAGCAGCGCGCGGTAAAACGCCGGCACCGCCGGCAGAATGTTCCCGCGATGCCGCGCAATCTCCTCCAGCACCGACTTGAAGGGATGCAGCGTCTTCAGCAGCAGAATCCCGCAGCCGCTCAGCATCGGCAGCAGGGTGCCCACGGTGAACATGAAGCTGTGAAATTGCGGCAGTGCCACCACGACGCGTTCATCCCCCTGCACTTCGAGCGCTGCCACGCAGCTCGCCACGTTGTGAAGGAAATTGCCGTGCGTGAGCATCGCCCCTTTGGGATGACCGGTGGTGCCGGAGGTGTAGAGCAGCGCCGCGAGATCGGACTCCGCGCGCGAACCGTCAATCGCGAATCGTAAATCCGCCGTGCCGAGCGCGGTGAATTGATCGATCCGCAGGACCTGGAGCGACGGCCGAGCGGCTTTCAAGGTTTCAAAGTGCGCCGCCAGTTCCGGGTCGGTAATGAGCACATTAACGCCGGCATCATTCAGGATGAAACTCACTTCGGCGGGTTTCAGGAAGTTGTTGATGGGCACCACCACGCCACCGGCCGACAGGACGCCGAACACCGCCGTCACAAATTCCGGGCAGTTTTTTACCCAGAGCGCCACGCGGTCACCGGGTTTCACGCCGAATTGGTTCTGGAGACCGGCGGCGACCCTTTTTGACTGCGCGAGGAGCGCGGCATAGGAAGTTTCCGATTCGCCCCAAAAGATCGCAACCTTGGTTGCGTGCTTCTCCGCGGAAAGGGCAAAGGCAGTGGCCAGGTTCATGGCAAAGATTAGGAATAATGAACGATGTTTTGCAAGCGGGCAATCTTGCTACTCGCCACCCGTCCGGTGCCGCCTTAAGCTTGGGGCGCTTGATTGACACCGACGAAAACCTCGCCGCGCTGCTGCCGATCCTCAAATCCGCCTCCTGGCTGGCTGTTGATACGGAAGCCGACAGCCTGCACGCCTATCCCGAGAAAATTTGTCTGCTCCAAATCAGCACGGCCGCCGGAGACGTGTTGGTTGATCCGCTCGCCAAAATCAATCTGAATCCCCTGCTCGCCGCGCTCAACGCCCATGAACTCATCATGCACGGCGCGGATTACGATTTGCGGCTGTTGCGGAAGCACCATGAGTTTGTCCCATCGGCCGTTTTCGATACCATGCTGGCCGCCCGGCTTTTGGGCGAACGGCAGTTTGGTTTGAGTTCGCTGGCCGGGAAGTTTCTAGGGGTGAAGCTGGACAAAGGTTCGCAAAAGGCCGACTGGGCACGGCGGCCGTTGACCGAACGAATGGAGACTTACGCACGCAATGATACACACCATTTGAAGCCTTTGGCCGACAGGCTAAAACTTGAACTCCAGCAGAAAGGCCGGCTGGCCTGGCACCAGGAATCCTGCGCGCGGCTGATTGTGGAGTGTTCCAAGCCTTCGTTGATGGACGAGGATTCCATCTGGCGCATCAAGGGCAGCCATGTCTTGAACGGTCGGGCTCTGGCCATCTTGCGTGAGCTTTGGCGCTGGCGCGAAGCGGAAGCCATTGCCGCCAATCGCCCGCCGTTTTTCATCCTCAATCACGAAAGGCTCGTGGACATTTCCGCCGCCGCCGCCGCGGACAGACCGGTCGGACACCTCTTGCCACCCCGCATGTCGCCTCGCCGCGGTGAAAGTTTGCTCAAGACCGTCAAGGCCGGGCTGATGCTGCCGTCCGGGCAACATCCCAAAATCCTGCGACACAAAAATCATCGCCCAACCGAAACCGAAATGCGGCATTTCCGAGAATTTGAAAAACACCGGGATCAGCGCGCGCAGGAACTGGGCATTGACCCGACGCTCATCGCCAGCCGCGCCACCCTCGGTGAACTCGCCCGTGACTGGGACCAGCACGCGCCGGAATTGATGAACTGGCAGCGGCAACTGTTGCCCATGACCGGTTGAAGTTCACCGCTGGTTCCTCACGCAATACCACCGCCGGTGTCCTAACCATTTCAGAGGGTTGGTTTAAGGAGGATTGGAATTAATTGCTTGCATTAAATTTTGAGTTCTGTACAATAAATCCTTATTCCGATTGAGCCCATGAAGATCCGTCATTTTCTGCCGGCGTTTCTTGTTTCCGCGTTCTTGCCATTCAATATCTTGGGTACGGTGTTCTATGTGGATTTGAACTGCACCAACCCGGTTTCTCCCTATACGAGCTGGGCAACGGCAGCCACAAACATTCAGGATGCTCTTAATGACTCGGGCTACCGCGATACGATTTTGGTCACCAACGGCGTTTACCAATATGGCGGTTATTCCTATGCCGGCTCCAACCGTGTCTATGCCAGCAATGGTCAGACGATTCAAAGCGTCAGCGGCCCGGCGTTCACCATCATCAAGGGCTATCAAGTGCCGGGGACGACGAACGGGCCCAACGCCGTACGTTGTGTCTATCTACAAAAGGGCACGACGCTCTCCGGCTTCACGTTGACAAACGGCGCAACGCCGGATCTTCAATCCGGTGGCGGCGTGAATTGCCCTGATGCCATCGTGACCAATTGCGTGATTATCGGAAACGCGGCATTTTTGGGCGGCGGAACCTATTTGGGGACGTTGGTGAATTGCAAACTGATCGGCAACTCGGCCATCGAGTCCGGTTGGGGTGGCGGCGCTTATAACAGCACTTTGATCAATTGTCTGCTCACCGGCAACCGGTCCGGCTATCGGGGCGGCGCGGCTTATGGCTGCAGTTTGGTCGGTTGCACGATCGCCGGCAACACGGGACAACCCACGAGCATTGAAAGCTGCACGTTGACCAATTGCATCAGCTATTACAACTCTCCCGACAACAGCAGCACCGGCCAGGGAAATAATTATTTTAACAATGGTTGCACCCTCCCGCTTCCGAGTTCCGGAGTCAACACCATCACCAATCCACCGGCGTTCCTGGATCTTGCCGACGGCGATTTTCATTTGAATCCCGCTTCACCTTGCATCAACGCCGGAAATAATTCCTTCATCACCAACACCACCGACCTGGACGGAAACCCGCGCGTTGTCGGCGGCACGGTGGACATCGGCGCGTATGAGTTTCAAGCGACCGTGCATTATGTGAACCTCGCCAATCCCTCCCCCACTTCACCGTTCACCAGTTGGATGACTGCCGCGACGAACATTCAAGACGCGATCGACGCCGCAAACACAGGCGATTTCGTCGTTGTCAGCAACGGGACCTACAATGTGGGCGGACGGGCGGTTTATGGCGTTGCGACCAATCGCGTGACGGTGGACAAGGCGCTAACCGTCCAGAGTCTTAATGGCGCGGCTGTGACCATCATCGCCGGCAGTCTTTTTAATCTCAACACTGGCGTGGCCGCCCGTTGCGTATATTTGACGAATGGCGCGGTGTTGAGTGGTTTTACTTTGACAAATGGCGGCACGCCTCCCGTGCTGGGAGACCTGGTCCGGGAGGCCAGCGGCGGCGGCGTCTGGTGCGAGGACACTAGCGCGATTGTTTCCAATTGTGTTCTGACCGGAAATCACGTCACGCGTTGCGGCGGCGGCGCCTTTCAAGGCACCTTGTTCAATTGTATTCTCACCAATAATTCCGCCGCTTATGGCGGCGGCACAGCTTCCAACACACTGTTCAGTTGCACGCTCACGCACAACTCTTCGTTATATCAAAACATTAACTACGGTGGCGGCGCGGATGCGTGCACCTTGAGCAATTGTTTACTCGTCAGCAACCAGTCTGCTGCCGGTGGCGGCGAAGGGGGTGGCGCGGCATTCAGTGCATTGACCGCTTGTGTTGTCAGCAATAACACCGCCGGCGGCAGCGGCGGCGGCGTTTATTTTGGCTTGGCCAACAATTCACTGATTTCCAGCAATAGCGCTTCCAGCGGCGGCGGCGCCTTCTCAAATATCCTGAACAACTGTGTCTTGAAAAACAATCTGGCTGCCGGTGATGGCGGTGGCAGTTTTTTTTGCACGCTGGCCGGTTGCACCGTCGTCAGTAATATCTCCATAGCGGGTGCCAGTGGCGGCATGCTCGGGGGGAGTGCCACAAATTGTATCGTGTATTATAACTCAGCTTCCCAGGGCGGCCCCAATTATTATCAAAGCAGCTTGAGTTTTTGCGACACCCTGCCGCTGCCAACTGGCTCGGGCAACATCACCAACGGGCCGGCTTTTGTGAATTTGTCCGGCGGCGATTTTCACCTGCAATCGAGCTCGCCTTGCATCAATGCTGGAAATAATTCCATCGTGAACAGCAGCACCGACCTGGATGGCAATCCGCGCATCGTGGGCGGCACGGTGGACATCGGCGCTTACGAATATCCAACCCCGACTTCGGTGATTTCCTACGCCTGGCTGCAGCAATACGGCCTGCCCAACGATGGCTCGGTGGATTACGCGGATTTAGATGGCACTGAATTTAATGTCTATCAGGATTGGATTGCCGGTTTAAATCCCACCAACGCACTTTCCATTTTAGCAATGTTGCCCCCCGCTCCCACAAACAGTCCGACAGGTCTGGTGGTCAGCTGGCAAAGCGTGAGCAACATCACATATTTCCTGCAAGTCAGCACCAATCTCGGGGTGCAACCGGCGTTTTCAACCATCCAGAGCAACCTCCTTGGGCAGACCGGCACCACAAGTTACACGGACATCAATGCCACGAACAGCGGCCCCTATTTCTACCGCGTCGGCGTGCAAAAATAATCGGCAGGGTACGCAGCGGGCCGGGGACGGTGATTCCTAACGCACCACTTCAAACGCGAATCCCTTCAGATATTCCGTCTCGGGAATCATCGGGATGATGGGATGGTCGGGGCTTTGCGAATAGGCCGCCACGCGGCGCAAAATCCGGCGCGTATCGTAAGCCGCCGAGAGGATCACATCCTGAAAGGTGCTGGCATCCACATGATGGGAACAACAAAACGTGGCCAGCGTGCCGCCAGGCCTGAGCAGTTTAAACGCGCGCAAATGAATCTCCTTGTAGCCGCGCAGGGCATCCGGCACCGAGGCCCGGTTGCGGGTGAATGACGGTGGATCGAGCACAATCAGATCAAACCGGGGAATGACCTTTTCGTGCGGTTTGACGGCGGTTTGTGACTTGAGCCAGTCGAATACATTCACGGTGTCAAAAGAACATTGGTTCGCCAGCCCGTTGGCCGCCGCATTCCGTTGCGAGGCCGCCACCGCCTCCGCGCTCTGGTCGAGTAGGTGAACGTGCGCCGCCCCGGCGCGCGCCGCGTGCAGGGCAAATCCACCCAGAAAACTGAAACAGTCCAGCACTTGCACCCCTTTCGCGAACGACGCCACGGCCTGATAGTTTACCTGTTGGTCGAGATACAATCCGGTTTTATGACCGCCAACCAGATCGGTTTCAAATTTCAATCCGTTCATATCCACGGAGACCGGCCCGCGGGATTCACCCGTCAGCACGCCGTTCGCTTCCGGCAAGCCTTCAAACTTCCGCGACGCGACATCGCTGCGTTCAAGAATGGCGCGCGGCGAAAAAATCTTTTGCAGGGCGGCGACGATCTGCATTTTTCGCTGGTCCATGCCGAGCGATGAAATCTGCACCACCAGCACGTCTTCGTATTTGTCCACGATCAGGCCGCTGAGAAAATCACTTTCGGCGTTGACGACGCGGAACGACGTGGCCCGCGGCAGATACCTTTGACGGAGGGTGAGCGCGGCACGAATGCGTTCGCTGAAGAAGGCCTCGTTGACTTCGACACGCTCCGGGGAAAGCAGGCGGACATTGATTTTGGATTTTGAGTTGAAAAAACCGACGCCCAGCAGTCGCTGGCGATGGTCCTTGACCTGAACGAGTTCGCCGTCGGCCGGCGGTGCGGTCAGACGGAGGATTTCGCTGTGATAAATCCACGGGTGTCCGGCCACAATGCGGTCAGCTTCGCCCGGCTTTAGTAAAACAGTTGGCAATGAGTCCATGATTTGTAAACAGTCCGGAATCTCCGACCTCCCTATCAGAGCAGAATCCGGCGGACAAAAAAAGGAAAGTTTTTGATGCGCCGGGCGACGGCTCCCGCTAACTTGGGTGGACGATATTGGCATGGCTTTTTTACTTGTTTTCCTGGGCAGCGGCACTTCGCAAGGGGTGCCGGTCATCGGCAAGGAATATCCGCCGGAATTTTTGGCAAACCCCAAAAACCACCGCATGCGGCCTTCCGTTTACGTCGCCACCGACCGGGTAAAGCTGGTCGTGGACACCACTCCGGAATTCCGGATGCAGATGCTGCGCGAAAACATTCCCTGGCTTGACGCGGTTGTCTTTACCCATCCGCATGCCGATCACATCATGGGACTGGACGATTGCCGGCGTTTCTGCGACGTGCGCGGCGGACCGCTGCCGGTCTATGCGAATCAGGAAACCATGACTGCCCTCAAGCGCGTTTTTGTTTACGCCTTCGACGGACGGCCCATCCCCAAGGGCTATTTCCACCCGGAACCGCACATCATTGAAGGTCCTTTTACGGTCGGCGATTTGGAAATAACTCCCCTACCCTTGCCGCATGGTTCCATGACGACGTACGGTTATTTGTTTGTACAGAACGGCCGGAAACGGCTCGCCTATTTGAGCGATTGCAAGGAAGTGCCAACGGCGGTGGTGGAAACGGTCCGCAATGTCGAGATCGCCGTGCTTGATGCGCTCCGGCCCAAGCCGCATCCGACGCACATGTGCCTTGACGAAGCGCTGACGGCGGCGCGGCGCATTGGCGCGGCCAGGACGTTTTTAACGCATCTGACCCACGATTATGCTCATGACAAAACCCAGGCGGAACTTCCGGATGGCGTTGCGCTCGCCTATGACGGCCTAAGGATCACGATCGATTCATGAATTTTGGAATGTTTTGGGCCCGCCGATGTCCAATGGCAAACTTATGAGTAATTGGGGAATGCGATTGTTGATTTTCCTTCTGATCCTGACGCCACTGCTGACCCGGGCCGGCGGCAACGAAGTTGTCATCGTTTACAACACACGCATGTCCGGTTCACGCTCGGTTGCCGACTACTACGCCAAAATGCGGCAGGTGCCTCAAAAACAGATTTATGGGTTCTCCCTGCCGACAGATGAAATCATGTCGCGGGACGGGTTTCGCGACAAGCTGCAGTTGCCGCTGGCCCGCCGTCTGGAATCCGACGGTCTCTGGCAGTTTGGTCCGGTCACCAACGCCGCAACCAATGCAGCGCCACCGCGGGCTGAACGCCGCGTGGTAGCGTCCAAAATCCGCTATCTGGTCCTGTGTTACGGCGTCCCGCTCAAAATCGCGCCGGACCCGGATCTAAATGAACCCTTTCCCAGGAGCGCAAGGCCGGAATTGAACCGGAATGAGGCCGCGGTGGATTCCGAACTCGCGTGGCTGCCGCTGGTCGAGGAGAATTTT
>Ga0187851_10004050_pt1 | contig 12101 bp, 11 predicted proteins | sample June2016WEW_6_10_FD_132997 | JGI IMG/M metagenome (GOLD analysis project Ga0187851, IMG submission 132997) | Peatland microbial communities from SPRUCE experiment site at the Marcell Experimental Forest, Minnesota, USA - June2016WEW_6_10 | ecosystem: Environmental > Terrestrial > Soil >... | reverse complement strand
TGGCGCACCCTGGATAAGGCCGTCAAAGACAACGCCCGCCGCATCCGAAAGCTCCACGCCCAACTGGGCGCGGCAACCCTGCAAAACAACGGAGCCGATATTCAATCGCGAGCTGAAAACCTTCAGGATATTCAAAGGCTGGAAACCGACACGGCCGACTTGCGCCGCCAGCGGCGAAACATGCCCAAGAAAGTGACTCTCGATTCCCTGCCGGAAAACCAACGCCCGCGACAACTGGCCCCCTTGGGAAAAATGCTCACCGACACCGTCAAGATGATCGCCTACCGCGCCGAAACGGCGCTGGTCGGGCTGGTGCGCCCGCACTTGGCCAAGGAGGAGGAGGCGCGGGCCCTGGTTCGAGAACTCTTGGTTTCCTCCGCCGATCTCCTACCCGATGAGCAGAAAAACACGCTGACCATCCTCATCCATCGCATGGCCTGTCCGGCACACGACAAGGCCATCGCCACTCTGCTCGCCGACTTAAACCAACTGGCTTTCCACCACCCGCAAACCCATGCGCGGTTGATCTATGAACTTGTCTGAGACGCCAAAAAGTGCCAAATCACTTTCCGCCGAGATCAGGAAGTCTGAAATTAAGAAGGCGATTCAGCAGCGGTGAGCTGGATGCATCTGTGCTGGTGCGTTCCGCCAGTCAAGACAACTATGCCAAACCAGATGCCTGGCCGGAATCTCGTGATGGAACCAGGCCGCGTTCCGCGCCAGAGCGGGCAGCGGCTGAAGACGGATACTGGTCAGAAGAAACATGGAATTGCAATTGGTTCGCAACGGTGCCGCTGACCTGAGAGGCGCCGAAGAAATCGCGCATCAAAGCGGTGTGCTTTACGGGCTTTTGGGCCCTCATAATGTTGATGTGGGAATAAGAAGGACTTATGAATTGTTTATCGCAAAAGAACGGTGACCGGGGCGGGCGAATAGAGATCGAATTTTGCAAAATTGATCCCTAAACCGGGACAACTTCATGATTTTGTGCGGTGGACGGTGATATTGCCATTATTTTCCAACACGGCAAAATGAACTTCTTCAATGCTGGCGCAACCGGCCGCTCGAAGTGCCGCGTCAAGTTCGTGATGGGTGATTTGTTCTCGTTTCAACACATCGCCGAAGAGCTTTCCGTTGTGGATGAGGATTTCTGGTCGGCCTTCGGCGAGCGCCTCCAGTTTTTTGCATTTGAATGCGGCAAGGCCAACTAGATAATTCAACAGTATTAGCGTGGTTGCCAGAATTATCCCGGCGAGAACGGAGTTGTCGCCAGCGTTCATTGCGTTCTGCACGGCGTTGGCCAAGATGAGGAGCAATACCAAATCAAATGGCGCGAGTTGTCCAATCTGCCGTTTGCCGCTAAGGCGCAGCAAAACGAGGATGAAAAAGTAGATGATGGTGCATCGAATGACCAATTCCCACCAAGGTTCGGCTAGTTTCCACATGGCAGTAAAATATAAAAATAGGCCTGCAGCAAAATCTACGGGTGATTGTGGGCCAATTCGGGCTTTTTGCAAGTTTGTTTTTGACGAATTTTCGGACCTCACCGGCGCGCCTCTGGGCGGGGTTTCGCGAGTCCGTTACGCGTGGGAGAGGACGTCGTCCGGGGATCGCGTTTCGTGTTCAGCGACATGCGGCGGCTCTACCGGAGCGTCATCGCCGCCCATTTGAACCAGGCCGTGGACGAAGTCTGCCGTGCCGAAATCGGCTACGGGGCTGCCCTGCGTCGGAGAAACTCAAGAAGATGCGCTGGAAACTGCTGCGCCGGGGCAACGGGGTGAGGGGGCGGGCCAAATGCCGACTCTGCGGCCTGCTCCAGAGCAAGCTGGGCGCCGGCCGGGCATGGATGCACAAGGAGACCTTCCAACACTTCTGGCGCTACCGCTCCCTGACTTGCGGCAGCGCCTTTCTGGATGTCTGGTGTACCCGCGCCTTGATGAGGACCTTTTGATGAACTGGTTCAAGGCCAAAGGGGAGATTTCCGCTGGCGCCGTCGAGGGCATGGGCAACAAAATCCGAGTGGTGCCCCAGACGTTTCTACAGCTTCCGCACCTATGACGCGATGGAAATTGCCTTATATCAGAAGTTAAGATGGTTGCCAGAACTGGAAGAATTTGTGGGTGAATTCTGCTGAAGAGGTATAAATTGCCTGACCAGACCGAAATTGGACGAAATGTTTGCGTCGTGGATTTAAGCTGTTATCGGACAGCAATGCTTTCCTGGACAATCAATCTACTCCATCGTGAAGCTGGCGGTCACGACGGCGCGGACCGTTTTGTCACGCGAAGTGGTGTCATTGATGCCCTCGGCGCTGGTTTCATTCGAGTTGCGCTGGGTGATTTGAAACACCCCCATTTTGGCGGAACGCAATCCGCGTATTTTGCGGCCGCCTTCCAAGGCAATCTTTTCGGCACGCTGCCGGGCGTCTTTGGTAGCGGCGGCCAGCATATCAATTTTTGCTTCGGCGGTTTTGGTGTATTCAAACGCAATTCCTGCGTCATCCAACTCCACGCCATCCCCAACCAGAACCACGGACTGTTGCTGGAGATCCATCACCTGCTGAATGTTGCCGGATTCGAGTCTTAGCGACTGGGTCAGGCGATAGCCAACCGTCTTCTTGTTCTCATCATCCCCGAACTGGGAAGTGGATGCCTGTTTCAACCGCTTGATCGCGATGGCCGAAATCTCAGCATTCGTTACCCCGCGCTGTTTGAAGAACTGTTCCACTTTGGCAGCATCGGTTTTGAGCTTCTGCTGCGCATCTACTAAATTGTCCCCCTCAGCAGAAAAGTTGGCCGACCAGATCGCATTGTCAGACGAGACATCCTGACGCGCCGACCCGGTGACGCTGATGACCTGCGAATCGGCAATATGCAGCCAGGCTCGGGTGACCTGGGCGGCGGAAATAATGAGCCCGGCCGCAAGGCAGAGTCCGAGAAGGATGCCGCCAAAGTTGTAACGATTAATGATGGTGTTTTGCATACTTATTGTTTGTTCTGGTTTGGTTCGAGTTCGGAATGATGGTTTTTGATTGGTTGGGCACGCTTTTCTGGGTTGACATTTTACAGGTACATTTCTTCATTCATCGCACAATGTTAAACGATGGGCCATGCCAACGGCTGTCACAAGCAAAAAGAATCTACGCATGAGGCAATGGGCGCATCTTGGCACAACCACCAGCGAGCGAGCGGGCGAACCCCTCTCCCTAATCCTCTCCCCACTGCTTCGGGCGAGGGAACGGGCAAATCTCGTGGTGGTTGTATCAAGATGCGCCCTGAGGCAATGTTTCGAAGAGCGGGCAGCGGGAATGCCCAGTTCTTTTGTAAATCGGCGCCTAAAAATCTTTGGCTGCGTTAGAAAGACATTTTCCATATTCTGTGAGACTGAAGATTGATGAGCTTTTATGCGCAAATACCTAAACAATTCTTATGAGCACTTAACCGCTCATTGAAGGCCTGGACGCAGACATCAGCCCGGTCCAGAAAACTGAGGATGGCCAGATAATCTTTTCGTAGCGAGACTTTCCAGTCGCTGTCGTCAATTCCGCTTCGTTCAAATTTCAGATGCAGGTTTTGCCCACAAACCATTCCTTGCGGAGCAACTTCCGGACAATCTGGTGGACGCTGCCTGAACAGATCAGACTCACCACAAAACGGAATTTGAACGATGATGTAACTTCGCGGATGGGGAAGACGGGTCAAGCCCGATTCCAAGAACTCTGCTGCGGGAACCGGAGTGTTTTGATTTTTGAATCCATGTTTCACAATTCTGAAGTCAGACACCAGGGTCGGCGTTCGCAGGAGATGCTCTTCCAGTTTTAATTTGTTTGGTCCGCTGCCCTGATGCGCTGCGTTTGCGACGAGGCGCTGCCAGCGGTCAATCAGGAAATCGGCCAATTCGCCTTCGGAGAACAACTTATGCGGCCAGTCTTTCATCGGCTTCCGAGACATCGCGCGAGCAGTTCGGACAGAACGGCCGGCAATTCTTTTGCGGCCAGATTCACCCGGCTGACCTGGAAGAACTCGGCCAACTGCTGCGTTTCCGGCCCCAACCCAAGACCCACCAAAACAATGCCCTCGCCAGCGAGTCGCTTGATTTGGGCGCGGACGGATAGTGCGTCGTGCGGCTCGCCATCGCTGAGGACAAACACGAAACGGTCGTGGAAAGGCGAGTTCGCGAGGTCAGCCGCGACCAACTCAAGCGCCCCGGCGAGATTCGTGCCGCCATCCGCCACCTCCGGCAGCGTGCCAAGCCTGGCCTGGACGGCGTCCGATAACGGTTCATCGTGATTGAGCAATCGCTCCGCCTGCCCGGCGAAGGCATAGACATTGAGCGGCACACCCGCGCGCCGACACACCTCACACAACAGCACCACCCCATGGAACGTCTCTTGAATCTTCTCCCCTTGCATCGAACCGGACCGATCCACCACAACGCTGAAGTGCGCGTTGATCTTGTTGGGAATCAAGGGCCGGCACCAGAGCCGGTCATAGGCACGCGGATCGGCTTCGAATCGCATGGCGGCACGCAGCAGCACGCGGGTCCCCCAAGGGAAGCCGCTGCGGAAGCGGATGCGGCCGGTGGTCTGAAACCAGCGCAAGAGACTCTCGGCCAACTGCTCGATCGCCGCATATTGGCGATGCCAGGCCTGTTGGTAAGTGTCCACCCCGGTGGACCCAAGTTCCCGGCCCAGATCCTCTCCAACGTCTCCCGGCCCGCAAATTCCGATGCCCGGAGGCAAAGACCCGACGAAATACTGTCCCGGCATCGCCCGAAGGAAACGGACGAAGAAAGCCTTCAGCCACAGCTCATTCATGATCCCGGGCGGCAGGAGTCGCTGAAAGACGGGCAGAATTTCTCGATAGATGATGGACCACATCTCGTATTGGGCGAGGCGCACGGCCTGTTCATACGCGTCGGGCGGATTCTCGTGGTCACGCGCAGCGTAACATTTGAAAACCGCGTTCGCCGCATAGGCTTCGGAGACGCCTCCGAGCGCACTCGGCGGGGGCGGCAAGGCTCGCAGTATTCCTTGGAACGCGGGCCAAACCGCATCCAATGCCCGCCGCGCCTCGTCGTCCATTGGCTGAACATCCTTCTTGAACCACCACCGGATGGCTATCCCCATCAGCAACTGTGGCGCGAGCGGCACTTGCTCCTTGTCCACAAACTGTGGGCGGAACAAACAGTCGTTATACTCTCGAACCCAGGCGGCGCAGCCGGGAAACCGAACCTGCATCCAAGTTTCGATCCGGCAATCTTCCAGCAGGTTTAACAGCGAAAAGAGCCGCCAATCATTGAGGATGGATGGAGGAACGATTTCTGAAAGGCGAGTGATGGCGGCATGGGCACTTTCGTGCAGGACCAGCCCGCGGGTAAAATCGGCCGTCTCGCTTTCGAGCCGCCCACCATCAATCGAAATGGTATGGGTCCGCCAGTTCAAGGACCAACCGCTCCCCGCTTTTCCCACGACCAAGCGCAACTCCGACCGTCCTGCCGTCAGCCGCGCCAGTTGCTCCAGTTCATCCAAGAAGGCAGAACGAGGGATGGGTGGTAAACTGTCACTGAGCGGTAATCCGTAAGCAACCGCGCTCCATGCAGGGTGCGTGTGCGGCCTCTGCCTCATCCTCCTTCTAAGAAAGCCAGATGGTGGCCGGTTCATATATCGTTCTCCACTAATCCGGCGGCGCGCAGCAGCGCGACGGCCGCATTTCGGTCCGCTCGGTCACAGATGCGCCCAAAGTAAGCGTCTTCAATTGCCTGGCGAATTTGGGGGCCCACCGGGGCCTCAGTGTTCGCCAACCGCGCCCCCCCCAGCAGCTTTAGGCAGTTCAGCAATGTTCGCCTAGTAAAGACGTACCGTTCCCGTCGGATTCGACCAAGGGATGGGGCGGCGCCACCCATGCCAGAAGCCTGGCACATAGAAAAATGAAACATTGCCAAGCGCGGCAGCAATTCTCGGATCCCCATAATGGTTGCCAGTTCCGGATGAATGGGTTTGGTCGTCGGTGAGTAATAGAGGACTCCTCGAAAGGGGAACTCGGGTTGCTCGCCGAAAACGAGGGAATTCAGCATCGCCAGGTAATCCGCCTCGCCGGGGACCTCAGCATGATGCCAGAACCATCTATCTCGAAAAGCTGGGCTTAAGACTGATCTGCCTGCGTATTCGGCCGGGTTCATCGTCGCAAACAATTGAAATCCGGACGATACCGGGACCCCGCCAGGACCGAAAACAGTTCCATCTCCCTCGATTAAAACTAGGGATGGTGGTTGTTCAAGAGCCGAATTCAACCGTTCAACCACCTGGGGTTCACCAAGGTTCAGCTCGTCGAGGATTACCCCATAACCCCGGCGCATGGCTGCGGGAATGCATCCTTCGCGGAACCGCCAAGAAGGCGCGCCCGCCGGTGCGCCGACAGACTGTGGCTCCCATTTTGACCAATGCTCTGGCTGAACCCCACAAGGGACCAAGTGTGCGCCCATTTTGCCATTCGGCCTTTCGCGGGCAACCAATGGATCTCCCACTTCTTGGATTCCCCCGCTGGGCACGAATTTCCCAACCAACTCCCCAGTGTCGGATTGCCCGTTGAGGTTGATCCTTAGCACCGGATGGCCTCTTAAATGAGCGACCCAGCGAATGGAGATTGTTTTGGACGTGCAGGTTTCTCCCTCCAACATCACTGGGAGGCGGTTCGCAATCCCGATGGCCACCGCGCGTCCGTTCTGAAGGAAGCAACTGTCCAAACACAGGTGGTGAAACAATTCCTCTTCAGGCACCAATGGGGAGGCAACATTGGAGCGCCGCAATTCCTGGTCGAGGATCCGTACTGAATCAGTTTTGATTTCTACCGCTGCTCTCCGAGGCAGTCCCGCAGCAGGCGCAGGGGTGGCGACGTTCTCCAGTGCGGATATAAACTCTGTCCAGGGTGTCACCGGCAGCCGCGCCTTTCTCGCGGCTTCAACGGCTAGAGCAGCATCTCCCAGTCCCACCACCAAGGCGTCAGCACAACTTATGGAGGCTGCCACCTCAAAACCGTAATTCACCAGGCGGCTTGCGGCTTCGCTTTCCTGCTGCTGGCCGAAGCCGCGTAAACATATCTTCTTCCCCTTTACAGGCGTATTCATACTAGAAACCTCCCTCAAGATGGGCGAGCAATTCTTCCAACATAGGATCGTCGATAGGCTCTGGAGTTCGCGGTGTGTTCGCGTTGGGCGTGGAGGCTGACGGAGGGGGAATTGGAACGATTTCCCCAACACCCAGGCTTTGTGCCGCCCTGGCCACTGCGGCCCTTGCTGAAGTGTCCGAGTCCTGTGTAAGAGCCAACAGGCGCTGGATTATCTTCTCCCGGAATGAAGGTTGCAACAGACGGGGTCCCACACCCGCCGCCAACCGCAACGAAATCACGCGCATGTCCGAATGTGGCGAAGAAGAAATTCGCAGGAAAGCGGTTGCCAACTCCGCCGAATCAATCCCGTTGAAAGCTGCCTGGACCTCCTCCGGCTTGTCCCATTCCAGGATTTTGCCGGCCCAGCCACCCTTCCGCCCCCCACCACAGCTCATCGTTTCGAGCAGCAGGTGGGGAGGGTATCCTCTCGTCGAACCCGTCGCAAACAGAAGTTGGAGTTGGATCGGCAACAAGCTGGGAACCAATCCCGGGGCCGCTCCGCCGAACTGGATCGGGCTCAAGCCGTCCCTCGCAAACGGGTTGCGATTCCGCGAGAGCCAACGAAAGGGACCGCTCGCCACAGTTCGATACTCGTGGGGCATTTGGAGGAGAAGTGCTTCGGCTGATTCTCTCACATCGCCCTTCTGGGTTAACGCCAGTCCTAGTAATCTCCCCGCATTTTCCGGCGTTTGAGGCAGCGGCCCGCCAGCTTCGTGGCCGAGGCAAATTCGTAATTCAGCGGGGGACACCCCACAATCCTCGCCAGCTCCAGCCAGCAAACCACCGGCTAATTCCAGCAAGTCGTCTTCCCGATTATACGCCGCCTCGATCCAGAGCTGTTCCAGCACCTTAAGAAAAGTGGGACGCCGAATCAGATAAGCCGCGCAAAACATCGAGGCCAAGTCTGAATCACCCGGGTCCCGCAGCCAAGATGCGGCGTCCACTTCAGGAATGCGTTGCGGACAGTCAAACCAGTCTTGAACGGCATCAGGGAGGCGAAGAACCCCTGTTTGCCGAATGGCAACGATCTCCGAGTTTAACCAATCAAAAACGCAACCGCCCGGCTCCCCCAGTGCCATCATGAGCCGGTTCAAGGCGCGCACCGCATCGCCTCCCAGCGCGACTGATTGCCCTCGCAACGCCTCGACTTGCGTGGCAGGCGACGAGTTCGGCAGGCCGGCAATGAGGACCGCATTGAGGAGGCTTTCGAACCTTGATTCGTGCGTGAGTTGGCCAGCCACCTGAATTTGCTGCTCCATGGGCGGATTACTGCAGCATTTAAGGGCCAGACCAAGGGTCGTCGCCAGGCATCGCACTACATCACGATCCTGATCCCCTTGGAGACGGGTTAAAAGAAGTTCGATTAAGTGGTGAAGCCATTTTTCACCCCAATGCTCCACCTTTGGAGCACAGTTCAGCACGGCTTCCGCCAGTCGCAATCCTTGCACCCGTACCGGCCATTCTTCAGATCCCAGCAATCTGTCGAGCCTGTCAATATCGCCCGACTCCACAAAAGCCAGCGCCGCCCGCCCATGATCCATCATTTCGGCGCGGAGTCGGGTGAGCAAAGTCTCCGCCGGACATGTTCCATCAGGGACACCGAGGCGCGCGAGACAGGCAATGGCCGCCAGGACCATCTCTCCATCGTTACTTTCCAGAATTTGGCACACCAAGGGCGCGAGAACCCGCAAGCCGCTTCTCCCTACACACTCAAGCAAAGCCACCCCGTGTTCACTGTTTGGAAATCGGAACTGCCCTTGGACAAACAAACCCTCCAGCACCTGCCGCCACGTCCCGAGCCGTTCCCCATCGGCACGGCCTTCGAGCAGGAACTCCAGCACCGTCGCCGGCGCAGCCGGCCCGCCAAACGAGACATCAGATCCAGCGCAAATAGTATATTTTGTCCATTCCGCCACCGACGTTTCGGCCAAGTGGATTGGCAGTAAGGCGGCAAAAACTGCCTGTGGCGCCGATTTGCCCTGTTGGAGCGAAGCGATCCCCTCGGCAATGACAGGAAACATCGCTGCCCCGGGCTGAAACAGGCAATTGTGTTGCGGATCTCGTGGCCACAGCCGCCACCAGGGCACTAATTGGACCAGTGGAATCCCCTTCTCAGGAAACTCCGGTGGTTTCTGGGACAGGCCCATCTCGACAAACCGTCGGGCGAGCTTTGATGATGTGTCTCGTTCGTTCATAATTCTTGCGAGCAATATCTCACAGCCCCCATGACATCCGCTGTCAGCAGTCGAAAAAGCTCTGGGCAATAAGCGGGACTTGCCAGAGGCGGCACGCCTGGTAGTATGTGGTGACATGTCTAATCCGCATTCCTGTGAAGCGAGCGTGGACAGGGTGCCCCTCCCAGAGAGCAAAGCTTGGGCGAACCTGGCATGCCTTCATTCAGTCCCCGATTGGATGCTGGCCACGACGACGTGTCCACTATGTTTCCTGCACTGGTCAAAAGCGCGGAGGGCCGTTGCATTGGGCAAGTCCACAGATCGGGACGCAGAGAGACGGGCCGGCGAACTCGAGGATGACCATCGCCGTGGCGAGCAGTCATTCGCGGAACGACTCGCCGCCCACAGCCGAGGCGTGTGCCGCGAACCAGACTTGGTAGTCCCAAGCCCCTCCGAGGACGAGTTTTCGGAAAAGTACTTTCTCGCGATCCAACGGACCTTTCCGGGCGTCCGCTTTATCGGCGGGCGAGGGCTGGAAAAGCCACGGGGGGTTTACTTTGGGCAGTTGTGGAATGTCCCGGACATCAAGTCAAATCTTCAACTGACCGTGGATGTGGAACCAACCGGCGTGGAGCGACTGCTCATCGTGGACGATGTGTATTCGAGCGGGAGAACGGCAAGCCCCATTGTTGGCCTTTTGACTGATCTGGGCCTCAGCCCTGAGGCTGTGGTTTCTCTGGCAGCCCCCCTGGGCCATCTCCACAACTCCTGCGGGCTCCTGCTCAAAGCTGCTGGTCTTGACCGGATGGCGGCGGGCCTCACTTTTTGACTATGGCAGAGAATTCCAAACGCCTCATCATTTCCGTGCCGAAAGCGCGGACCACCGGATCTGTCCACTGGGTGATCAAAGGCGAGTTGGCCTACGCTGAACGGCCTGGATCGGGGCTGTTAATCGTGCCAGGCAAAACGGTGGACCGATGGCTGGAGCAAGTCCGTCAACTGCGCTTCAAATCTCTCATTGTCATGCTCAGCGGTGACGAAATGGCCTCGTATTACCCCCATTTGGGTCAACCGCTTATTGATTACTATAAAGACGCGGGCTTTGAAGCTCGCAGCGTAGCGACCCAGGATCGCGATGGGATAGTCAGCTTGCCCGCCCTGCGCAAAAGGGTGCAGGCCGCTTTTAAAGCCCTGCCGAAGCCGGTGCTGATCCACTGTAATGCGGGATTGGAGAGATCCCAATTTGCCATTCGTGCCGTCTTGCAAATGCAGGCAAAGGAGAGCAGAGCAACATGCGGCGCGGAAGTCTAGGACCAAGTTTGCTCGTCTTCCGCACATCAGTCCACAGCGATCAACGGCTTCACATGGTCAAGCTTGAGCCTGTTACGCTCCATAGCAACAATACTTTGCACAAAATCGCTTTCACAGAGTAGGTCTAAACCTCTCAATAGGCCATCTACCAGATTTGCCTGCTTCCGCCTTTGCAGTGACATCGTGAGGCTCGGCTTCAGAATGTCGTTTCGTAGTTTCAGCAGTCTCTCGAGCAGGGCAATGTCCTTCGTTGAAAGCAAGGTATCACCCCTCAACAAATCCGGCCTCATCTTCCTGATCACGCGGGTAAATTCTCCACTGCCTTGCTTCAGCAGTTGGACCTGTTCCTCCAACTTGCGCCGAGAGTCATCACGAGACAAAACTTGGACGCAGCGGCTAACGAGTTGCTCCAGAATCTCGGCTCCTTTCTGGGCAGAGGCCCCACGGTTGGTAGTAAATCGGCGATCAATTCGCCTGTATTGCTGAACCTGCAGGTTGATCCATTTTAGGCGCTTCGGCAGAGGTGAGCCAGCCGCAAACGGGTTGTCGCTGAGAGGCAAAATGCCATGCAGCGCCGCTCGAAATTTAATGGAATAAACCCCATCTTTAGCCGCCGGAATATCGTCTCTGAAGTCCTCTCTTAATGCCTTGACGTCTCTGAAAAACATGCGCTCGTTTACGGAGTATCCGAGATCGTTCTCCATTTGCTCAATCAGCACCGTTTTTGTGGGGGACTGTAATTTGCACAAAAGTTCCCGCAGAAGATTCAAGCGCGCAAGCACTTTGCGATTGTCGTAATTGTGGCGCACGTTCCCGGCTTCATTGTTCATTGCCGGTGATTTTACCTCGAAGGTGGCATGGTTGTCAATCGCGCGTGTGCGTGTGTGAGGTGGGCGGTGGGTCACTTTCAGCTTGTCAGACGAGGCAGCTTTCAAGCAGGCTCGTGGGGTGTATGGCAAACGACTCGATCAAATCGCTTCCTGCGGACCTGTACGAGGAACTGATGCACTGCGGAGAAATCGCAGAGCGCTATCTGTGCGATCGTACCGAAATCGAATTCACGGTTGAAAACGGCCAATTATTCGTCTGCGGTGTGAGAAAAGGCAAGACTTCGCCAATCGCCTGCATTCGGGTAGCCCTCCAACTCATGACCGAGGGAATCATTTCGCCAGAAGACGTGCTGACGCGGATCAAACCCGAAGACGTTGGGGCCCTCTTATGTCCGGAGATCGTCGATGGAGATCGTCTCAAATTGCTCGGACGAGGTCAGGGTGTCTGGACTGGTGCGGCATCGGGGAGAATTGCCTTCTCGCCGGCCTCCGTTGCGCGTTTCGTGTCAGCCGGGACGTCCGTGATTCTTGTTGTCCGAGAATTCTCGTACAAGGAACATGGAGACGCCGCCAAGGCCAGCACCGGCGTCTTGAGCCTTGTGGGAGGAATTAGCAGCCAC
>Ga0187851_10004049_pt1 | contig 12105 bp, 19 predicted proteins | sample June2016WEW_6_10_FD_132997 | JGI IMG/M metagenome (GOLD analysis project Ga0187851, IMG submission 132997) | Peatland microbial communities from SPRUCE experiment site at the Marcell Experimental Forest, Minnesota, USA - June2016WEW_6_10 | ecosystem: Environmental > Terrestrial > Soil >... | reverse complement strand
CTCAAAAAAACAAAACCGCAACTAAAACCGCAACCAGCGTTTTTTCTATTTTTCTTAAAGTTGGAGCGGGAGACGGGCTTCGAACCCGCGACCCTCAGCTTGGAAGGCTCTGTTTCTCAATCGCTAAGTGCGGAAATACTAAGGATTTTATTCATAAAACCTCCGTAAGGAAACCCCTGATTTCAATCGGGGGAGGAATTGCGGCTTGACATGCCACATCACATGGTTTACTATGTGAGACATGGAAAACGTAACCACAAACAGAAATTGCGTGTATCAAACGGCTTATCACATTGTGTGGTGTCCGAAATATCGGCACGACATTTTGACTGGTGAAGTGGCTAAAACACTTGAGGAACTTCTGGATCAGATTTGCACCGAAAGAAAGTGGGAAATCTTGGCACTGGAAGTTCAGCCTGACCATATCCACTTGTTTTTGAGTATTCCACCTTCGGTTGCTATTTGCGATGCGGTGAAAGTTCTCAAAGGAACTACAGGCAGACGGTTGTTTGTCCGTTTTCCTGTCCTCAAGAAACGGTTGTGGGGCGGACATCTTTGGTCTCCATCCTACTATGTTGGCACGGCGGGACAGGTAAGTGCGGACACCATTAAAAAATATATCGAGCGTTCCGAGCACGTTACGAAGAGAAGGTAAATGCTGAAGACGATTATCCTCAAACTGAAGGCCACCGACGAACAGGCTCTTGCCTTGTCTGTGTTGCAGAGTGCTTATTCCGATGCTTGCAATCGGTTGGTGCCCATTGTGGTCGAGAACCGCTGCTGGAACAGAGTCGCACTGCATAACTTTGCCTACTCCGGTTTGAGGGAAAGCACTCCACTTGGCTCTCAAATGTGCTGCAACGCTATATTCAGTGTTTGTAAAGCCTACAAGTCCCAAAAGGCATTGAGAAAAATTAAAAAAGACAGTGTTCCAGAAATCAACTTTGGCAGAACCAGCGTTCACTTCGACAAGCGGACTTATTCTTTTAAGGGAAGCCTCCTTTCTCTGTATACTCTCACAGGCAGAATCAAAGTTCAGTGGGCGGCTGGAAAACATCAGGCTACCTTGTTTGATGGTGGAACTCCCAAGGAAGCGGAACTTGTTTCCAAGAATGGAAACTGGTTTTTCAACTTGGTCTTGGAATTTCCAGAAGTTGAACCTGTTGAGTCTAAAACTGTTTTGGGCGTTGATGTCGGAGAAAACAATCTTGCCGCCACTAGTACAGGAAGGCTCTTCGGCGGTGGTGACCTTCGGCATCGTAGAGACAAACATCTTTCTTTTCGCAGTCGCTTGCAATCCAACGGCAGTCAGAGCGCAAAACAAACGCTCAGCCAAGTCTCCGGTAAAGAGCAACGGCGAGTTAAACAAACGAACCACGAAGTTAGCAAAGCAATTGTCGAAGAAGCCAAAAGTCTTGAAGTGGGTAAAATTGTTCTTGAAGATTTGACCCATATTCGAAAAAACATTAAAGCCGGAAAAAGAATCAGAACTCGCTTGCACCGTTGGGCTTTCAGGCAACTTCAGACCTTTGTCGAGTACAAAGCTCAAGCCGTGGGGATTGACGTTGAATACGTCAATCCCGCCTACACATCTCAGACTTGTTCTCTTTGTGGCTCTTTGGGCAATCGTAATAAACATCTTTTTACCTGTGAGTGTGGTTTCCGAGCGCACGCCGACATCAATGCCAGTCGAAATCTTGCTCGGATTGGTTGCTCTATCGAGCTTCCAAGGGCTGCTGTAGACCAGCCTAATGTTGCGGCGTAAGCCGACAATAAAGCCTCTGACTTTAGTCAGGGGTTGTTTACCTCTAGCCCTCCAGCATCATGGTTGAGAGTGTCTTGTACCGGCTGGGATCTTCTTCAGCCGCGTCTGAGTTCAATAGCTCTTCTGCCGCCCGCTTGAAGTCTCCAGCCTCGACCGCGCTAAGCATCACGTGGAAGCCTGCTAGGCCGTGCGAGCCGAGGTTGAAGCACATGTCGGCCAGCACCTCCTGGCGAGGATCGGACAGCGAGGAGAAGTTCGCTACCAGGGACCGGGTCGATCCGGTAGCTTCTTGGATATCCCGTTGCAGCATATCGTCTGCCTGCTGCTGGCTGATCGGGAACTTGGACGCGAGGAACTCCCGCAGCATGGCGGGGCCCATATGGGCTTGCAGGTTGTGCCCGTAGCCGATTGTCCACACGCCACGGGTGTCCTTGTACGGTGTCAGCCTGCACCCTTCCTGGGCCTTGATCATTGCCGTCAGACGATCCACATCCATCAGATTATCTCCTTGCGTGAAGCCTTCCAGCGAGTCCAGTTGATCAACTCGCTCGGCCATGCACACCACATAACGCGGGAGAACCTGCAACCCTTTATCTTCCCATCCTTCTGGAATATAACGTTCAGATGCTCCAGCTCCCGTCTGTGTCGCTTCTTGAGCGTTTCGGCATCCATTCCCATGAACATTGCTATCTGCTTCCAGCCGCGCAGAGGGGGCGCGTATAGACCTCCAAACTCTTGAAGGAAGTCGGTGGCTTCTTTCTTTACCTGATCGGATAGAATGTAGTGGCCCGGTTTGATCCAAGGTCGATAGGGCTCTGGATCGTTCTCGCGCTCCTCTATAGCCGATGCTAACGCCATCTTGTGGGCTTTGAGATCGTCCTTGACCTGCTGTAGCGTGGGTACTGGGATGGAGGCGGGGGAGACCTTCGGCAGTGGGCGGCTGCCTTCTTTCGGCCTCCCCCGTTTGGGCTGGAGAGTTACGGGCGCATGGGAAACTGTGTCGAGCGATTCTTCCGTATAGGTCCTTCCACGCTCCGCCAGACTCGGGGCGATACCCAAGTCGCGGCCTGGAGCATAGCTGTACGTTATCCCTTGAATCTTGGGGGGATCTCTATGGCATAGCGGTAGGGGATGTCAAGATTGAATATTAGGCAGGACTGACATTTTTATGTACGGACTAACAATATTTAGGCGGGACTAACTTTATTTATCCGGGGTATCGACCTCGGGCAGGTATACTCGAACGTGTTGCGTGAACCACCTGCAATCCTTGCACGCTTTCATTCCTCTTCCTCCTATAGCTCGTTCATGTAAACGTCCGCGATCTCCTCGGGCTGGATGCCAAGGTAGTCTAGCGTCTGCCGTTGCCCCGCGTGATTGAAGCACACCATGAGATGCGGGAGCTGTACCTTGAACCCGTGGTACTGGTGGTATCCCCAGGTCTTCCTGAGCGTGTGGCTCGCGTAGTTGCCGCGCAGACCGACCCTGGCGCACCACTGCTTCACAAGCCGCGACAGCGAGGGCACGGAGAGGGGCCGATTCGTGTCAGGGTCCGTGAAGAGATAATCCCGGTCCCCGGCACCGGCTGGCACCCAAGACAGCCCGTTCAGGGCCGCGATACACGCCGCGTTCATCGTGATCCTTCGCCGCTTGCCGGTCTTCTTCTCCGTAAGCACGAGTTCTCCCCCGACCTTTAGGCCGAGCACCTGCCCCACGCGGATCGCGAGGAGATCCGAGGCGCGGAGATTGGTGTTGACCCCGAGCGTGAAGATCGCGAGATTCCTCGGCCCGAGCATCTTCTTAATCTGCTCGATCTTCTTCCGGTCGCGGATCGGCTCCACGAACGTGGTCGAGCCCTTTGCCGGGTGGTTGAAATTCTCACCCTTTTTCATCTCGATCCTCCCATCCCGCCCTTTAGCTCGGCAGCGGTGTAGGATCGCTTACCGCACATCGGGCAGAGATACTTCGGCCCAACCCTCTGCCAGCCGTGCTCAGGGCATTCTGCGTTGAATAGCGAGTCTGGGGCCTCTATACCCTCCTCCAGCACGGCCCATTCCTCAAGGGTCGGCGCGAGGGCTTGCAGCTCGATCACAGCCCGACTCAGCGACTCGGCAGCGCATTCCACAGCCGTGAGCGCGTTGGTGAACGCCGCGTGGGTATTCCACCCCTTGGGGGGGCGCTACGATCCGGTTTGCCATTGTACAATCCTCCTTGTTAAGTTTACCCTAATATACTCATTTCTTAACCTAATGTCAACCCCCGATCCTCGATATCGATCCGTTTTCCTCGATTCTTGTACCTTGTATCTATCTGATATCATTATATATATCGGTAAACGATGATCATTTTTCCGTTTCCCGCCAGGGTCCTGGGGGAAATAGAGGCCCGGACACCGTCATAGAGGGAGGGGGGTGGTGGGCTGGCCATAGGGGGCTAACCGATATGGGGTTAACTCGTTGGATATACAGGCAAAACGGCCATAGGCATGGTTAACTTTTGGGTAGAACTTAACCAGCGACAATGATCGATTCGACCGATTGCCAGAGGCAGTGGGGCACTGTGGATAAGTCCTGGCCCCAGGTCCTCCTGCGCCTGGCTTTGTGACTGGCTTTGACTGGCTTTCGGCAATCGACCCGCGACGAATCGGCAATCCGAGCAATCCGAGCGGATCGGAGATTGAAAATTTTTCTCGAATAATTTCGAGAACTTAGATAGTGGTCGATGATTTTTTTCGTATCAACCCATTGCCAATTTTCGACCGAATTGTTAAGTTTTTGGCGGATCGGAATTTTTCCGCTCCCAACCCTACACACGGAAGGATGACACAATGGCTGAAGCAATCAACAAGGATGGCAAAGTAGCTTTGAGTATCAGTGTACCGCCTGCAAGCGAATGGTATGAATCCTCGACTGGCACAACCCTGTTAGCCGAATCGGGCACGGTCGATGTGCAATGTCATGGCGTACCATGCGTGGTGCAATACACACTACGCACTACCAAGAGCAGCAAAGCACGCATGAAGGGTATCGCGGACCGAGCTGGTAAGAAGTAGCAAGGCGAGCAGGTAAGCAGGGAAGTGGGTAGGTTATGGCCTACCCATTTTCTTGTACCCTGTAGCACGTACCCTGTATCGCCATACACTCCACGGCAGGGCAAGCCGAGAGCGGGTAGAGCATGCAGGGTGATCAACCCTACACATACAAAGCAAAAAAAAGAGGGGAAGTAAGCATGCCAGTTTACCTGATCCACCTAGACGAGAAGATGGCACATTCCCAGCACTACTGCGGGTATGCAGATGACATAGATACCCGCATAGAGAAGCATAGAAAAGGCAATGGTTCGGCCTTCATGACAGCGGTAAAGAAGGCCGGTATCACTTGGCTTGTGGCTAGGGTATGGCCGTTGGCAACGCGGCATTATGAGCGTACCCTAAAGAACACACACAATCTGTCACTGTATTGCCCAATATGCAGAGCAATGAAGAAGGAGGAGCGCAGGTAGAATCGGGCAGGTAGAGGCTTGAGGGGGATACCGTATCCCCCTTGAACCATGCCGGTCGAGGATAGCGGGTCTCGTAGGGTGGCTCGCGGCATATAGCACTCGTCTTGACCGGCATGATTGAAGGGGTAGCGGCAGGGATACCGGACAAAAAAAAAAGGAGAGCGGGTATGAAGAAGGTACTGGCAGCAGTGATAGTGGCATCGGCAGTGATAGCGATAACGGTACTGGCAGCGGCTACATCGTGCCAGACGTATTGCTTCACGGATGCCTTGGGGAACGTGATCTGCAACACTACATGCTTCTAGGAGGCAGGACATGACCAAGGAAGAGGCGGTAAAGGCATTGGGGATCAAGGGTACGTTCGACTACGCCTTGCCCCAGGAGTGGGTAGAGACCGTACAAGCGGAGATCGGGGTAGATCCTGTCCCCCACTTCGTGTGGCTCTACGATGAGGAAGCTCCACTATTCGGCAGACCGTGCCCGATAACGGCAGCGGGAGCGATGATTCAGGAAGCGCTAGGCAAGGCAAGAAAGGCCAAGAGTGACATAATGAGGGAGGTACGGAACATGGAAAAGAAGATCGAGGATACCGTATTCGACATAAGCATACCGGTCAATAGCAGGCCGATGTTGAACAGGATGCTGGAGCTGTTGGAGGAACACGATACCAACAGCTTGCTCACGGAGAGGGCCAAGAACGATCCGAGGGTGAGGCGGTTGATGTGGCTGCTGGCGAGCCAAGTATACGGGCAATGCACAATCATCGACATGATGGAGGAGTGGAACAAGATGTATCAGGAATGGCTCGAAGCGGTAGAGAAGCAGCAGGTAGGTTGAACAATCTGACATGGAGGGCAACCATGGAAGGGATCAAGATGTTACGCAAGATAGACCGTGTGGCAGCAGAGCGATTGGCGAGGGAGGAGAGCAGGAAGTTTAAAGCCCTTGCCAAGTCGTATCGTAGGGAGCTAGTCAACCTCACGACCGAGATCGCGAGGGGACTGCTTCCCAGCGAATAGCGTACCGGCCTGAGCATGCCGTTAAACTGCTCAACCTACTATGGAGGGCACAGGGAGTCGTTCTGTGTGCCCTGCGTAGTGGGCAAGGGATCAAGGCAGTATAACCCTACAAGGAGGACTGGAGATGGCAGAGAAAAAGAGGGTGACAGCGAAGGAGTTGATGGAGGAGGACTTCGCCAAGCTCAAAGAGCTGCCGCTTTACGAGCAGTTCGAGGTGCTGTTCAGGGCGAGGATCGAGGCTATTGATCATTGGTGCGAGAAGAATGATGTATCGTACATCATGAGCTTCGAGGTGCCAGAGGACGAGGATCACTTCGCTAAGATCGGGATTGGCAATATCCCGAAGGATGCTCCCCCGCAGTACCATATCCTCAAGTTGATGGACAAGGGGGATATGGTCATGGCTGGCAGCAGCGGTGGCGTGATCGTTCTCATTCCGCGTGCCAAGGCTATCGCGATGGGGATGATCAAGGAGGAGGCTGGGAGGAAAGCGAAGGAAGCCGCGATAAAAGAGCATCGGCAGCAGGGTCGCAGCGGCCTCGCTATCATGGCTAGTGTGGACTTTGACCAACCGGTGTAGCACGGATCGGGGGACGGGTCGGTAATCCTGTCCCCCAGGCAGTATCACTAGTGGCTGGGCGTTGTGCCCGTTATTGTAGCAATACCCTTTACCAACGAATGGAGGACTGGAAATGAGTGAAGAAAGAGGGACAAAACTGAATACGGAATCCGAAGTGGACAAGATGATTAAAGCGTTCGGGGCGGTACTGGAGCGGCAGTACGAGCGTCAGAACGGGATAACGAGGCAGGGGGATCGCATCATCCTGCCCGAGGGGATCAGCTATACAGACGCGGTCAAGGCGATCCAGAAGCACGAGAAGGGATTGTACGCGCCAGCCGCGAGGAACTTCAAGCTCGACGGGCATCCTCACGAGTGTCTCGTGGCTTTCACTCGCGCTATGAAGCGGGAGTTCGGCAATGTCCTTGGCGCGAGCAAAGAGGTGAACAGCTTCTTTGGATCGTACACTATACCGGGCCTGAGCAAGGCTGTCCCGATATCGTTTGACGAGAATATGAACGTGCCATATGGCACGGTCGAGATCCCTGGGCTGCCGGTTAGCTTCGAGGTCGAGGTGTACCAGCAAGAGAGGATCATGGATAGCTACGTCCTCATTAACGCTCAGTACGAGAAGCGCTTCGAGCCGCTGATCGACAAGATCGAGGCAGCGGTGCGCGAAGAGATGCGGGATAACCCGATATTCAAGGGGAAGGCGATCAATAGCGACTTCCAGTTCATTAACCTTGGTGCTTTCGACCTCAGCAGGATCGTTCACGGCGTGCAGGAAGAGCGTGACTTGAACGCACATATATTCCGCACGATCAAGTCAACCAAGGATGCACAGCGGAACGGGTTGAATGTGAAGCGGACAGTGTTGCTGTACGGGCCTTACGGTACTGGTAAGACCCTCACGGCGTTGGAGGCCGCGAACGTGAGCGTGGAAAACGGCTGGACGTTCATTAACGTGAAGCCGGGGGATGATATCGTTCAGGCGTTGGAGTTCGCGAAGCGGTATCAGCCTTGCTGTGTGTTCTTTGAGGACATCGACCGGGATGTATCGAGCGGGGATCGCACCGACAAGATCAACACGATCCTGAACTCGATAGACGGCGTGCTGAGCAAGAACACGAAGATCCTCTCGATCCTCACCACGAACAACGCGGATAAGATTCAACCCGCGATGCTCAGACCGGGTCGCATCGACGCCGTTATCAAGCTCGGCGTGATTGACGAGCAGAGCCTGGAGCGGCTTGTAGCACGCCACACGAACGGTAAGATGGGCGAGGCTATCGACTCGGCAAGGCTGCTCAAGTCCACGGAAGGCTACACACCATCGTTTATCGTGGAGGCGTGTGGCAGGGCGATCCTGTATGCCGTAGATCGGGTTGATGGAGATTTCGGCTCGGTAAAGATCACGAATAACGATCTCGAAGCGAGCCTGCAAGGGTTACGCGAGCAGTACAGGTTGATGACCAATAGCCAGGAAGTATCGCCGGATCGTGGAGTGGATGGCGCGATCACCAAGGTTGTACGCGGCCAGCTCGAAGATGCCTTCATGACCTTTAAGTCGAATCATCTCAATAAACGGGTGGTACAGGGCAACGGCGAGGCACTCTTCACGGAATAGGGATATTCCGCGAGGCAGCACCACCGTAAGCCACTTGGCCGGGGGAGAGGGGCGATACCGCTCCTCTTTCCCGAGAAACTTGGGGGTTGAGCGTGAACGATACAGAACAGCAACTGGAAGCGGCTAGGGCTTTCTTGATGGAAAGGGACAATGGCAACCCTGCCAAGGTCAGGCAGATGATCGAGGTCGTGGGGAAAGCTGCGAGGGCGATGGTGACGCTTATCGGCATGATCGAGGACGAGGATGACCCGGAAGTGGTCGAGATTCTGGTGGATTCCATGCAGGAGGTCGATGCGAGCATGATCGCATCGTTTGGTGGAAAACCGAGGAATGTTCGCGACCTCATCCGTGCAGGTGTAGGGGATAACGCAACGATCCGCGACAAGTGTATCGCGATGGGGATCGTGTAGAAAGGAGGTGGAATATGTCGGATTGCTCGTGTACCTATACCACCTGCCCTCACCACGGGGGTGAAGCCCACTGCGAGGATGATGGGGACGAGGAACGGAAGGTGGTACTCACTGGAAAAATGAAGATGTTCTGCTCCGAGTGCGCGGCGTACCTTGAAGGCGTTGGCGTGATCGAGGAAGAAGAGGATGACGAGGACGAGGAGGATGACGAGGAGGAAGAAGAAGAAGAACGTGAGTTCTGCGTGGAGGTGTCCCGTACCGAGTACCTATACCAATCCGCTAAGGTGTATGTGGACGCCATTGACGAGGACGATGCACGAGAGAAGGTCAACAACATGAACTGGTATGACTTCAACTGGGAGACCGACAATTTCGAAACGGGTAACGAGGAAATCACGGATTGCTACGAGAACGAATAGGGTGTGCTGGAGCGGGGAGTGATCCCTGGGGGGTTCGAGTCCCCCTGCACCGATACGAGATACAAGATTCGAGATACAAGGTGGTTGGAAAGGGGGTGATCCGCGATGCAAGTGAAGGTTCTTGAATCCGCCTACAAGGCGGCAGAAAAGATGGGGCAGAGACATTCATGCTCGATGGTAGAGAGTTCGTTACCGATTATGTCCGGCATCTTCTCGAATACCTGCACGACCGTGGTGTGTCTGAGGTGGAGTGGACTGGGGCAAAAAAGGAGGTCTAGGATGCAGGATAAAAAATCACTACCGGATCTTTCCGGCTTTACCGGCACTGAAGCGTACCACCGATGGTCGATATTGTTCCCCGATGTCCTGACAGACGGCTGTGCATATCTAGCCGAGGAATGTGGTTCGTACTGGCTGATGGACGCGATCTCGTCCCACATACACTACAACGAAAAACTGGCTGGGGAAGGCTTCGTGGTCGCGGAGCTGGAGGTTAACGAGGACTCGACAGCGGTGTTGATTCTCTAAGACGGGGATGGACATGAACTCGACCGTCAGGAGATCGAGTACACGGACTTTCCTTGCCCCGGTATCACGGTATTGGGGGATCGAGAGCGAGGGTCAATACGTGTTGCTATTGCCGAGTGAGTATTAGAAAGGAGGTCGAGGCATGAACGAGGATAAAAAAAAGGCTTGCCAAGGCTCTCATTCGGCTCATGGTGCTGAAGAACAAGGTGCGTGAGACGAAGTGTGAGAGGGACGAGGCGAGGGCCGAGGTAGCGATTCAATCAGCCGCCAACGGGAAACTCATTGAAGAGCGGGATGACTATCGAGAAAAGTTCAACTTCGAGGCAGAACGGAATACCCAGCTTGAGGCCGAGCTTGCCGACCTGAAGGCCACAGCCGACCGGCTCGATATAGATTTCACGCTGGCGTACAATGAGGACTTAACCAATAGGCTTATTGCAGCGGAACGAGAGCTTGCCGAGTGGAAGGCTGTAACGACCCAAGCCGTATTCGGGGGCTGGCACATGGAAGACAATAAGATTGTCCTGAACTGCCCCGAGACAAAGGCCGACCTCGATGCCCTCTCCGAAGCGTGCAGGGAGGCTGGGCCGAAGCTCCCCGACTGGAAAGAGTCCATGCCGGAACTGGCACCCACGGGCGATCTGGAGGAGAGGTTTACCGCTATACTGCATAAGCAGGGGGTATTCTACCATGTAGATGTTGGTGAACTCGTCGCCGCCAGCAAGGAGTGGTGCGCGGCACAGGTGCAAGAGCCGGACGGGGAGGTTTGGTACGCCAACACCAGCGAGAAGACGTTGGTTAGCAAGCTAGAGAGGGTTGCGTATGACCTTGAACTACAAAGTCAATATAACGAGGCGGAAGTTGTCAGGAGGGCCGTGATCGCGCTGAAAGGAGAAAAGTAAACCATGAGACCGAGACCAAAAAAGAAGCCTGAGCGTCTGCCAATCTACGAGCGGTTGATGATGCGTATGCCGTCCAAGGCAGACCCCAAGGGCATGACCAGCTACTACCTCCACGATGTCCCGAACCCTCTGTGGGGCCGGGTGAAGATCCGGGCGAAACGCTCCGGGGTATCAATCCGCACGTGGCTGTTGTGGCTGATCCGCAAGGAGCTGGACACCACCAAGGGGAAAAACATAGTGAACGAGGTTATCGAGACTGAGGTAGCCAGCGAGGAGGACAAGCATGAAACTGTTACTGATTAACGACGAATCGGCAGTGAACATGGACAACGTAACGTTGGTGGAAAAAGTAGCTGACGTTTTGTTGTTCTCTTTCGTAGGGTCTGACGAACCCTACTGTGTAAACGATAGGGATGGACGAGTATGGCGTCAACTGTGTTGGATGATGGGGGAGGATTGAGCATGGGGAGCATAGATGCAGAAATATCTCGACAGATCAAAGCTGAAGTGGAATCGGTAGTTAAAGAAGCAGTCATGAGGGCGTTCAACGAACGGGCCAATTCTGGCACTCTATGGACAAGCCACGAAGAAGACTGTCTCCGAGCAGCCCTGATGGAGTTCTTGAATGACCAAGCAAATGAACACGGAAGAACAATAGAGGGCATCAGATCGAGGATAAAAAAGATGGGTCTTATCTGAACAGGGAGGATTGAGGATAGAAAGGAGGTATCGCTATGGCACACTTTTATGCTGGAGTGAAGGGTAACCGGGGCGAGGCGACCCGGCTGGGAACAACCTCGATCCACGCCTGGGCACAAGGCTGGGATGTCGGTATCGACATCCTCGGCTATCAAGAAGGCGACGAGGATTGTTTCGCGGTCTATCTCACCTCGGGCAGCGATGGCAGGCAACATCGCAGGTTGATCGGGGTATTCAAAAAGGAGGATCTGGATGAGAAGAAGGAGGAAGTCTGATGAATCGTGACCGACCTCGCGGGGATCTTCGCACATCGGAAACGGCGGCATCGGGGATGGAAGGCAAAGAGAGAAACAAGGCAAACAACACACACAAAGGAGAGAAAAAGATGGAAGGTCGATACTGTATGGTCCGTACTTATTCGGCAGGCGTCTTCGCTGGAACGGTCGAGAAAAGAAACGGTAAAGAGGTCCTGCTGAAAGATGCCCGGCGCATGTGGTACTGGGCGGGAGCTGCCACTCTGTCTCAACTCGCAACGGAGGGAACACATGCGCCGCAAAACTGTAAATTCCCCTGCCCGGTGTCAGAAGTTCTCCTCACCGAAGTAATCGAAATTATCCCCATCACGGACCAGGCGAAGAAATCTATTTCGGAGGTTCCGATATGGCAGGAATAGGCT
>Ga0187851_10004048_pt1 | contig 12105 bp, 13 predicted proteins | sample June2016WEW_6_10_FD_132997 | JGI IMG/M metagenome (GOLD analysis project Ga0187851, IMG submission 132997) | Peatland microbial communities from SPRUCE experiment site at the Marcell Experimental Forest, Minnesota, USA - June2016WEW_6_10 | ecosystem: Environmental > Terrestrial > Soil >... | reverse complement strand
TAAATGAATTACTAACAGTTTACAATAAGCATAAGCGTGGTACACCGTAATCAAGGCAATTCCAACTCAAATAAAAATAGAAACAGAATAATTATTTTTCTGCAGCTTGGATAGCTGGGCTTTGGGTTATTTGTGGTAATTGCTCAGTAGTACCTGCACTAGTTGAGCTTGTTTTGATTTGATTGGCATAAGTTATTACTTGGTTATTGCCCGTTACTATTGCTCTGTCAACAGGTGGTACGTACTCTTGAGCTATAGCTGCGGGACCAACTAGCCACGGGTTAAAGCCCATAATATTAGTAGCTTCATGATTTAATGCATAAAGCGCAGTCACACCAAGCGCAATTCGTAGTAATTTTCCAGGGTTGCTATTAATCAAACGGTTTTTTGTATCAAGATTTTCTGACATATAATCACATTAGCATAAGCTTGATATTATGTCAATCACGTGGTACACCGTAGTCAGCGATGTCGGAACCTTTTTATGCGCTTGTTTATGAAACTAAACTTATGAGCTGCTATTGACTGTTTGGGTAGGGATAAAGAACAGCACAAGCCAAAGGATAGGCACAAAGCTAATAATTATGAAAATCAGCAATAAGACATACCACTTACTATAACCAATATCTTGTAAACGACGGATTAAAATAATAATTGTAAAAACCGAAAGGATAGTCCAGCATAATATACCGAGAATTGGGTTAAAAGAAACACTGCTAAGTTCTAGCTCTATAATAACTACCCACAAAATCCCAACAATTATGCTCCACAAGAGAAAGCCGCTACGCTTTAATCTAGATTTAAATAGGTTCATTTTCTAAATATAGCATAAGTACTTTGGTACAGCGTAATCAAGGCAGTTCCAACCTATGTCTCGAACGTTGATTCGGGTTCGTCGCGAAGTGGGTCGTTGAGTTCATGAGTAATTGCCTGGTGCGCGAGTCCTATTCTGGCAATGGTTCGAGCGGCCTGTTCTTGAGCAAACCTTTTAACAGCTGGGTCTGCCATAGTTTCCTCGGCAGCCTGTCTGCTTAGTTCACGAAAAGAGACTAATCTAGCCTCATCACCTAGTTGTTCAGCCATAAATTCTCCTCACTTAGATTATGGGTATTATCTACTAGCAAAAAGATGACCGCAAGCATAAGCAAGATGGTACACCGAACTAAACACAATTCCAACCTGTCTTTTCTATTAGTTGGCAATAGATTTTTGTAAAAAGGTATCCATATCTTTTACACCTAACGCTGCTAATTCCGCAACTTTTGATTTGTCGATAGTCAATAGAGAAAAAAGCATTTCTTCATTACTGGGTTCAAGCACATAAAACCTAGTTTTTTTAATGGGGTGAGCTAGTCTTCTAAGATTTATCTTTAACAGATGTTCATTTGTTGGGAGAACCTTACGAACCGCAGCTGACTGATTTTTAGCAAGCCGACTTATCAAATGTTTCACGAGCCGGGCATGCTTTTTATCAAAGCGATAACTACTAATTACCTGGGTCATTATTACCACTATGTCTGTACACCCGAGCTTTATCGCTATGTCAATTGGTAGTAAATCTGCTACACCTCCGTCAATGTACCATTTATCTCCGATAGCAACCTTTTTGTCATAAAGTAGGGGTAATGCGGCGGTAGCTCGGAACTCTTCATATATTTCCACGAATTTGTGGTGATTAGATATAACCTCTTTTCGGCCAGTTTGAGCATTAGTGACGATAATATGTAATTTAGAGCGGGATTTTAACAGATTTTCAATATTGATTGGCCTTTTATGCTTTAAGACAAGGTCTACTAAATAGTCAATATCGACCTTCTTGTCCCGGCGTAGCAAATTTATAAAGTTTTTATTGGGAAGGTCATCAGTATACACATGAGCTGTCTCAGCATCTGAGCTTACAAAATATGCAGCGTTCATACCTCCAGCACTAGATCCAATCACATGGTCGAATACATCAGAAAAACCATATTCTATGAGGGTGACTAAGGCTCCCGCTGAATATGTGGCTCTCATCCCACCACCTTGCACCACTAATCCAAATACTCTCTTATCTTTGTTATTTTGGTGAACAGTCAATTCATCAAACAAGCATGTCATTCTATGATTTTAGCAGAGAGCTAAATATAACCATAAGCAAGATGGTACGCCCGGCAGGACTCGAACCTGCGACCTCCGGCTCCGCAAGCCGATGTTCTATCCAACTGAACTACGGGCGCATATTTAACAGGGGCAATTCTAACACATCTAATAGTAATGATACTAGCATATATCTGATAGAATAGACTTATTATGGAGAGGTGTCCGAGTGGTTAATGGTACCGCTCTCGAAAAGCGGTGTACCGATATTACGGTACCGTGGGTTCGAATCCCACCCTCTCCGCCATAAGCATTTTTACATCTGCAATTTTTATTGGACCACAAGTTACACAGAACCTTTCATGATGCTTAATTCCAATTTAACATTTCAATACTGATAATGTATTTATGTGATACTGTAAGTTTATGAATGGTATCAAGAAGGCCCTAAACAAACACAAGAAGTGGTTACTGATAATTTGTGGGTTATTACTACTAATTTGTGTTTATGGCACTTTTTTGGGCACAGGTTTTCAGCAGTTATTAAGCACCTATGTTGGGTTTTTATTATCATGGGTACTTTTAGCTGTGCTGTTTCACCGCTTTGTTCCAAATCGTATCTTAAAATACACACTATTAGTCTTATGTTTTTTGTGTTCGTCGTTGCACGAAGTCAAATTGACTCAAGTATTACGCATTCACGTTTAACTAATGCCGTAAATAACATACATTTAGCTGGTACCGTATTAACAAATAGTCAGTATACCTATGCAGATGTCGATACAACCGATAACTATGGCGCCACTTATAGCTATAGTGGAAATGCAGGAGCTTTGTTCCAATCTTTAATAAGCTCACTGCAAAACAAAGGATATAGTATAGTTCATGAATCTCCCCCTGAAAAAAGATCGCTCTCAGATAACAACAACTATCAAGTATTAGCTAATTCACGCCTAATGTCAATCTATGCGAGTATAGGTAGCAGCCTTAACTTTAATTCATGCACTCTACAAGATTATTTACAGGGTGCATGTAATGGGTGGATGAGCCAGTAAGTCGGTCCGAAATTTGTTAATAAGTTAATCCAATATATGGTGAGTTATGTGGTGGGGTAAGCTATCATTTGGGTTCTAACCTCGTTCACTATGCCCCGCCAATATTATTTATTTACACCCTAGAACCTAAATTTAATATCAGTTTATTTCACAGACGATACTTTAACCCAAGTATATAATATCTATTATAAGTGTGTTGAGGAATTTATAGTTGAGAACTTACCAGATAGTCCATGCGTCGCCGAGCAGTATTCTCAAACTTTTAATGATTCAGTGTCATGAAAAGCTCTAGCAAAAATAATTCTCAGGCAAAAACTATTCTTGATATTCAGGTCAAAAATCTAAAGAAAGACCTTCAATATTACCGAGAAATTACTGAGACCGTCAGAGAACCATTTATCATTTTGAATAAATATTTATTCGTAATAACCGCCAACAAAGCATTCTATTCTAAATTTAAAGTTCAGAAAAAAGATACCGAAGGTAGACATCTATATGAACTTGGCAATAATCAATGGGACTTACCAGAACTACGGAACTTACTAGATCATATTCTTCCTTCAAAGCACGGGATTTTAGCTAATTACGAGTTAACTCTTGATTTTCCGGGTCTGGGACGTAAAACAATGTTATTAAACGCCCGACAAGTCGATAGTAAACAGCTAATACTGATGGCTATAGGGGATATCTCTACTGAAAAAACATTGCAATCAAATAGTAATAGGATGACAGCCAACTTAATTAAACAACGTGACCAATTACAACGGTTAAATGTGGCTAAAGATGAATTTATATCACTGGCATCTCACCAGTTGCGCACCCCTGCCACAACGGTTAAGCAATATATTGATATGTTGCGTCTCGGATATGCTGGGAAGGTAACTGATGAGCAAATGAATATGCTGAATATTGCATATGCCAATAATGAGCATCAACTGGATATTATTGAGGATTTATTGAGAATAGCCAAAGTTGATGCCGGCAAATTAATTCTAAAAAAATCGAGTTACGATATTAGTAAACAAATTAAGACTGTCATTAAAGAACAGGCTATTCTGATTAAAACGCGTAACCAAAATATCGCATTTAAAAAACCGCCCAAACCTGTGATGGTTTATAGTGATGAAAATCTGATTCAGATGGTGTTGGAAAATATTTTAGATAATGCTAGCAAATATTCAAGAAGAGGCGCGAATATAGAGATAAGTGTAAATCAGAGCAATGACTTAACGAGTATCTTAATAAAAGATGATGGGGTTGGCATACGACAATCTGATATTCACAATTTATTTAAAAAATTTATCAGGATAGATAACCCCATGTCGAATAGCGTAAAGGGTACTGGCTTAGGTTTATATTGGGCCCAGAAGGTTCTCTATCTACATGGTGGTAGCATTGATGTTTCTTCAAAAGTTAATAAAGGATCAACCTTTACCGTAAATATACCATTTGGCAAGGCAGTATAAATATTATAGTTAGTGTGAAAAGCAGTTCTAACTTCGTTCACTATGCCCCGCCATGTAATATCCTTAAATAAAATCATGAAATAACGTTACAATACTATTATGCAAGACAGTATTTTTATGCGAATAATCAAGGGCGAAATCCCTGCTTACAAGATATATGAAGACGATAAAACGTTTGCTTTTTTAGACATACACCCTATTCAACCAGGGCATACTTTAGTTATCCCTAAAGTACAAGTTGACCAGTTGTGGGACCTGGATCCTGTTTACTATCAAGCAGTTATGGAAACCTGTCGCAAGATTGCACATAAAATGCGTGATGTCTTAAAACCAATTCGTGTTGGCGCTCAAGTTGAGGGGATAGATGTTAATCATGCCCACGTACATTTAATACCATTTAAAACTCCTGAAGAATTTCATAATATCCCGGATATGAACAAACCGGCTAGCGATATAGACTTAGCTGAAATGGCCAAAAAACTTATAATTACAGAGAGCGCTTAGATATGAAATTATATTTATCAGTATTACTTGGGGTTGGTGTTGGAGCTTGGGTATTTAATAAAATGGTCATCCGCACCCATCGTAATCAATCAGGTATAATTACGGCGTTTGTTGCTGGACTAATGGCTTTTCTCGTCTTTTACACACTTTTATCATCATTAATTGGTTTAAAGTAGCCATTTTATACTACAAAGTACTTCCCTTTTAACTTCTAAAAAAGTATTATAAGGCTATGGATGAAAAAGGGTTGGGGCATAGGCTTCAGCTTGCTCGAAAAGCAGCTGGTTTAACTCAACAAAGTTTGTGTCAAATAGCTAATCTTAGTTATTCCACGCTAGCAAAAATTGAGCGTGGCGCCATTAAAGCGCCATCAATCTTTACGATTCAAAGTATAGCTGATGCCCTGCATGTACGTTTAGACGAATTAATCGGCCGACCTGCAGCTAGTGCTGCACCCTTAAAACAACGTTTACATTCAACCGGCGGGATAAGTTTTGTTTATTTTGATATCAACGGCTGTCTAGTTAGATTTTTCCATCGGGCATTTACCAAATTAGCTGATAATTCAGGTCAATTAGCCGATGTCGTTGAGGCAACTTTTTGGCACTATAATGATCAAATTTGTCGGGGCGAGATGAGTGTTGCAGAATTCGATAACGCTCTAGCCAAGAAATTAAATATGCCGACAGTTGATTGGGAAAAATATTATCTGGAAGCAATCCAAACAATGCCAGAGACCCAAAAATTAGTTAGATGGGTAAGCGAACGGTATGGTATCGGTATTTTAACGAATATTATGCCGGGATTTCTTGACACAATGCGTCAGCGCGGTCTGGTACCGGATATAAACTATGACGTAATAATCGATTCATCAGTAGTCCACGCTGTCAAACCCGAAGTTAAAATGTATAAATTAGCGGTTGAAAAAGCCGGTTGTCAACCTGATGAGCTATTGTTGGTGGACGATTCTATGTCTAATCTAGTTGCCGCCGAAAAAGCCGGCTGGCACGTACTCTGGTTTGACGATTTTCGCCCCGATGAATCAGCCAAACGAATCCGACAAATTTTGGAACCGGTTAAGACTGAACCGGTGGCTTTGGTTGGTGGTCACTAGATATTTCAGTCGGCTTGATAGTTTCCGGCGGGACATAGCGTTTGTACTCTTGGTCAATTGTGCCCAAGAGTTCTTGGGCTTCCAATAGTTCGTGTTTGGTTTGCTCAACAATCACCGGCGGGGCTTTGGCAAGGTAAGTGGCATTAGTTAGCCGAGCTTCGAGGCGTAGCACCAAATCCTTCTGCAATTTTTCTTTTCTTCCCAGATCACGGATATATTGATTGAGTAATTTCCGATCAACGTCAAGCCAGCATTTATATGGCGTATGGATTAACCGCAAGCCCGGGCCAACTTGGACCTCAGTAACTGTCTCAACGTTAGTTAATTGTTCAATTAATTTACCATTGTTTCTGACAAATTCCGGCACAATGTAATGAAGTTTGGTTTTTTTAAGTTTCAAACTGTTTTTAAGATTACGAACTTCGCTCACGATAGTTTTAATAGCTTCAAATTCGTCACTTTGTTCCGGATAGGCAGTTATGGCTTCTGGCCACCGGCTAGTTATTAATAGCGGATGCGGTTCCCATTTCAAGGTTTGCCAAATCGTTTCCGTGGCAAATGGCGCAAAAGGGTGAGCAATTTTTAAGATCGACTCCAAGCAAAAGGCTAGAATATCTGGATTGGGTTTTAATTTAGATGCTTCGATATACCAATCAGCAAAATCATCCCACACGAAGTGATATATACAATCAAAGGCTTCGCTGAGCCGATAGTGATTCATATTTTCTTCGGTTGATTTAAGTACTTGCTGCATTCTTGTCAGAACCCAGGCATCAGCCAAAGTTAACGGGGCAATATTTTTTGGCCTTTCAAACTTGTCATCGATTTTATCTTCAATATAACGGGCAATATTCCATAATTTGTTACAGAAATTTCGGGCATCCTCGATTTTACGCTGATCATAACCGCGGTTAACGCCTGCCGAGCGGCCGGCCATCAGACCAATTCTAAGGGCATCGGAGCCATATTGGTTTATTATCTCTTGGCCATCAGTCACGTTGCCATGGCTCTTACTCATCTTGGCTCCGTCACTAGTCATTACTAGCCCATGAGTATAAACTGCTTCGAATGGGATCTTACCGGTAACATATATCCCTAGCATAACCATACGGGACACCCATGGGTACATCAGATCGCCACCGGTTTCCATTAAGGTTAACGGGTAAAAATCTTTAAAATCTTGGCCATTTGGAAAATCGAGTGTCGCATAAGGCCATGAACCACTAGAAAACCAGGTGTCAAGTACATCTGGATCGCGCCGGTAAGTCTGACCGTTAACTTCTATTAACTCCTCACGAACATTCTCGTTATAAATCCAGTCGTCAGGTTCGTTAATATTCTGAAAAGCCGGGATTGGTATGCCCCAAGCAATCTGTCGGCTGATATTCCAATCCCTCAATTGCTTTAAATAACTGATTAATTGGGCTTTTTTCGATTTCGGATAAAATTTAATTTGATTCGCTTCCAATAATTCAATTGCTGGATTGGCTAATGGCTTCATGTCAACAAACCATTGCTCACGGAGCAACGGTTCGATGACCGTATTACACTTATAACAGTGTCCGACGCTATGTTTAAAGGTCTCAGTTTTTTCTAAAAACCCCTGCTCTGCCAGATCCTTGGCAATTTTTTTGCGGGCATCAATTACTGATAAACCACGGTATCTTTCTGGCATACTGTCGGTAATTAGTCCTTCGGTCGTAACGACTGTTATCAGTGGTAAGTGATGCGCTTGGCCGACCTCAAAATCATTTTGGTCGTGAGCTGGCGTTAACTTGACCGCCCCGGTGCCGAACTTCTGATCGACAAAAGTATCGCTAATTATCGGTATCTCTCGACCAATCAAGGGTAATTTAACAGTTTTACCAATAAATGCCCGATAACGTACATCATCCGGATGGACCGCTACACCACTGTCTCCAAGCATCGTTTCCGGACGGGTTGTAGCCACTGTAATCGTCCCGGATCCGTCAGTCAGCGGATAGTGAATATACCAAAGTTCACCCTGCTCTTCTTTATACTCAACTTCAATATCGGCGAAACTGGTGCCGTGATAAGTACAGAAATTAACAAGTCGCTCACCTCTGTAAATAAGTTTTTCGTCCCACATTCGTTTGAACGTGTTGTAGGCCTGGCGGACAATTTTAGTATCAAGCGTGAATGTAAAATGACTCCAGTCAGCGCTAATCCCCAGGGAGCGGAACTGTCTATCAAAAGCGTCGCGATTTTTGGCTACAAAATCCCATACCTGGTTGTAAAGTTCCTCTCTGGTAAAATCAAAACGGCTCTTGCCTTCTTTAGCTAGTTTTTTCTCATAAACCACCCAAGTTTCAAAGCCGGCATGATCGGCGCCAGGTAAAAACAGCGTCCGGTCACCTTTTAAGCGGTGATAACGAACGATTATATCCTCTAAGGAATAAGTTAAAGCGTGTCCAATGTGAAAATCACCGTTAGCATTAGGCGGCGGAATAACTAAACTAAATGCTGGGCCGTCACCTTGCGGAAAGAACGCTTGGTTTTTCTCCCACAGAGCATAAATATCATTTTCGTATAGTTTTGGCTCGTAAGTCTTTGGTAATTTCATAAGTATAGCCGTTTACAGTATTAGCATAACATCGAGGATTAAGTTTAGCTATATGTCGGTTCACGTGAATTTAGACAATAAAATACACTAGCTTTACCGTTGAAGCTGTTACCCATAAACGCTAAAACCGACCTTTTGTCTTTCAAGAACGACCCCAATGGAGTTTGGGGTAATACCCTAATGTTTGTTTTTGTAATTTAACCATAAACCCGATAGTCCGTTTTGGCAAGGCAAAGGATTGACCAGGTAATTTTCAACAACTACTCTTGCCTGTTTAACTAGGTAAATCAGACTAGCCGTTTAGTAAATCTAACTACTCTTTCCAAGCATCAAGCAGCTGTTATTATGCCGCTACATTGTCAGATCAGGATCAATCACCAGAGAATAAGGATCAGCTGTAGCTTGTTGTCGCTGAACTTTGTAACAACCCAGCGTCGCAATCATTGCGCCGTTATCGGTGCAAAGTTTCGGATCAGTATAGGCAATTGGTATTGGTAAGCGGTTGGCGAGTTGTTGACGCAGTTCAGGACTAGCCGCTACGCCGCCAGCAATTACTACGGCCGCCGGTTTAAACTCCTCGTAAGCCAAAATCGTTTTATCGACGACAGTTTCAATGGCTACCCGTTCGAAACTAGCCGCAATATTTGCTTTCTGAGCTTCATTTAGCCGTTCTGGGAGCTTTATGGAAGGGAAGCCGAAAGATTCTCCAATTTGTTCTTGGGCTAGCCGTAAGACGGCAGTTTTTAACCCAGAAAAGGAAAAATCATATTTACTGGTGAGACGAGCTTTCGGTAGCCGGAAACAAAACGGGTCTCCGTCTTTGGCTTTAATTCCAATACTTGGTCCGCCCGGATAGGGAAGACCAAGTATTTTGGCAACCTTATCAAAAGCTTCGCCGATCGCGTCATCATGAGTCCGCCCTAATAAGCGGTGATTGAAATGGTCATTAAAAAGAGCCAGTTGGGTATGTCCGCCAGATACGATTAATGCCAGCAACGGGAATAATGGTTGCTTAGCCGGCAGCTGGTAGCCGGACAGGGAAGTATTGGTTATAAAGTTCGCATACACATGACCCTCAACGTGATTAATGGCATAAAGCGGCAGTTGCCTAGCAATTGCAATTGTTCGCGCTGTTAAAACGCCAATTAACAGACTGCCACCCAGACCGGCGCCGTAAGTTACTGCTATACCGTCCAGTTGCGACCAGCTACACTTAGCATCTATTAATGCTTGGTCGATTACCGGAATAATGGCTTCAATGTGGCTTCTGGCAGCGATCTCCGGAACTATCCCGCCGTAGACGGCATGTAGCGCCATGCTGCTGGCCACTACGTTACTTAACAGATTGTGCCCATCCTCGACAACGGCCGCTGCTGTTTCATCACAACTGGTTTCAATGCCTAATATTCTCATCAAGATTACAGTATACTTGATAGCATGACATTACGCCGCTTCGTTAAAATGTTTATTCCGCGTCGACTATTTAAAAAAATCGAACCTTATGGTCATTTAGGCGAAGCGATACTATTTAATTGCCTTTATCGTTTTCCGGGCCGGCGCTTGAAAGTAATTGGCGTGACCGGGACTAACGGCAAAACGACCACCTGTTTTCTTATCCACCGGCTAATGCGCGAAGCCGGCTACAACGTTGGCCTGATGACGACAATTGCTTATGGTGTTGGCGATGACATCAAACCGCAAATCCACCACATGACAAATGTTACGATGCCGGAGTTAATGCGCCGTTTATCGCAGTTTAGGCAACAAAAAGTTGAATGGTTAGTACTAGAAACAACCTCTCAGGGGTTGGCTCAAAACCGGGTTTGGGGGATACCCTTTACGATCGCTGTAATGACCAATGTAACACATGAACACTTGGATTATCACGGGACTTTTACCCGTTACCGGGACGCAAAACGTAAGTTGTTCAAGTTATGCAATCAAAATCGACGTGGCCAACGGACCGGCATTATTAACGCCGATGATCCGAGCGCGCCATTATTTGCCGGCGATATTGTTCAGCCGGTAACTTACGGCATTAATCACGGCGACCTGAAAGCTACCAATATCTCACTTAAAGCCGAAGGCGTAACATACCAGATCAAACGTAAGGAAGGAGCGGTCTATTCAATTAATTGTCATTTACCGGGTAGCTTTAATGTTTATAACTCGCTGGCAGCGGTTAGTGTTGGTGAGATCCTCGGCCTTAGTCGCCAGCAAATTGAAAAGGGAATTGACGCCCTAAAAAAGGTTGAAGGGCGGATGACTAAAGTTGACGAAGGTCAATCATTCACAGTTATAGTTGATTTTGCCCATACACCAGATAGCTTTGAAAAATTATTCAAAGATATCCGCCCAACAATTCAGGCGAAACTGCTAGTGGTATTTGGTTCAGCTGGTCGGCGCGACGAAACTAAACGAGCTGTCCAAGGTGAATTAGCCGGCCGCTTTGCCGATACGATTATTATTACTGAAGAGGATGACCGGGATGCCGATGGCCAAGTTATTATGCAGCAAATTGCCGAAGGCGCGGAGTTAGCCGGGAAGGTAATTGATAAAAACATGTTTCTGATTCATGACCGGACTGAAGCTATCCAGTACGCGGTAAAACTAGCCCGGAAAGGCGATACGCTCCTGATTCTAGGCAAAGGTCACGAGAAAACCATTGAACGAGCTGATGGCGAGCATCCCTGGGATGAAATTAGTACGGCTAAGCAGGCCTTAAAATCCCTTATTAAAACAACTAAGAATTAAGTTAACTCAAGCGTTAAACATTTAACGCCGCCACCGGCTTTACGGAATTCAAGTATTGGCGTACCGATTACTGAAAACCCGGCGGCTTGGTATTTCTGCAATAAACTTGGTATGGCATTGCTGGCGATAATCGTCTGACCGTCACTAACAACATTTAATCCGAAACCGGCCGCTTCTTCGGCGGTGGCCTCAATAATATTGGGCACGGTTGCCGTTAAACGTTTTTGACTTGGTTCATCAAGAGCGCCAGGGAAAAAGGCAATTGTATTGGCATTTAAGACCGCTACTGCCGTATCCAAATGAAAATATTGCGGGTCGATAAGCCGCAAGCTGATAACTTCACGATCAAAATACTTGCGTATTTCAGCATGCGCTTCAATAGCCGATCGGAATCCATGTCCGGACAATATCTTGGAGCCGCAAATCAAGTTATCACCGCCACCCTCAAAGCAGTGTCGGGCTTGTTTGATATGGTTGAAACCATGCTCCCGAAACCATTTTTCATAGTGCTGAGTTTCCGGCTGGCGTTCAGGGTAACGGAAATTACTAAGG
>Ga0187851_10004045_pt1 | contig 12111 bp, 9 predicted proteins | sample June2016WEW_6_10_FD_132997 | JGI IMG/M metagenome (GOLD analysis project Ga0187851, IMG submission 132997) | Peatland microbial communities from SPRUCE experiment site at the Marcell Experimental Forest, Minnesota, USA - June2016WEW_6_10 | ecosystem: Environmental > Terrestrial > Soil > Wetlands... | reverse complement strand
GGCCTTAAATGAAATGATGCGTTCCAATACGCCCTGGCGGACTCAAGAGAACGCGATTTTCACTTGATTTTTCACACAGTCGCTCACGGTCGCGGCTCTGAAACGGCGGCGCGACGGATCAGGCCTTGGCGTTGCGTAGTTGTTCGGTCAGCGCCGGCAGGACCTCGAACAGGTCGCCCACGATGCCGTAGTTGGCGACTTCGAAGATCGGCGCGCCGGCGTCTTTATTGATCGCGACGATGGTCCGCGCGCCCTTCATGCCGACCAGGTGCTGGATCGCGCCGGAGATGCCGACGGCGATGTAGAGCTTGGGGGCGACGGTCTGGCCCGAGCTGCCTACCTGGCGCTCGATGGGCAACCAGCCGTTGTCGCAGACCGGCCGCGAGGCGGCGAGTTCCGCGCCCAGCGCGGCGGCGAGCTCGCGCACCAAGTCAATGTTGCCCGCTTCGCGAATGCCGCGGCCGACGGCCACAATCAGCTCGGCGGTGCCGAGATCGAGCTCGCCCGCGGACTCGCGGAACGGCGCCTCGGGGCGCTGGCGGATGGTCGTCTCGTCGAGCGGCGGCGTGCGAGTTTCAATCGGCGCCGAGCCCGGTTCCACGGCGTCGGCACGAAATGCGCCGGCCTGCAGCGAGACGAATACCAGCCCCGCACCGTCCACCGAATAATCGGCGTTCAGCCGGCCCTGAAAGAGCTGGCGCTCGAAAATCAGCTCGCCCTGCTCGACGCGGATGCCCGTAACGTCGCTGACGAGCGGCCGTCCGGCGCGCGCGGCCAGGCACGGCGCGAAGTCGCGGACGCGATAGGTGTGCGGCAACAGCACGACGTCCGGCCGCACACGCGCGATGAGCCAGTCCAGCGCACTGGTGAAGCCGTCGGCGGTGTAGCTCGCCAGGCGTTCGTGCTCCAAAGAGTAAACCCGGTCCAGCGCGCATGCGGCCGGCTCCGCCGCGAGGGCAGCGGTGCCCTGCCCCAGGACCACGGCGGACACGGGCCAACCCTGCGCGCGCCCGAGTTGCTGCGCGGCGGCCAGCGTCTCAAACGACATCCGGTTCCACACGCCCGCGCTGTGTTCGCAAATCGCCAGAACGCCGCTCATAGCACTCGCACCTCGTGCCGCAGTATTTCCACCAGTTGCGCGGCCTGCTCCTGCGCCGATCCCGTCAGCATCGTGGTCTGCTTGTCGTGCCGCGGCGGATGCAGGCGCCGCAGCCGGAGCTGGCGCGCCGGCGCGACGCCCAACTCGGCCGCCGTGAGCCGGCGCACCGGCTTGGTCCGGGCTTTCTTGATGCCCATCAGCGTGGCGTAACGCAGCCGGATACTGCCGCTCTGGATGGTCACGAGCGCGGGCAGCGGCATGGAGACGTGCTGGAACCAGCCGCCCTCGAGTTCGCGCTTCACGCGCACGCGCCCGTCTTCGATCCCGGCCTCGATGACCAGCGTGGCGTGCGGCAGGCGCAGCAGTTCGGCCATTACGACGCCGGTCTGAGCCCAGCCGAGGTCATCGGACTGCAGACCCGTTAAAACAAGATCGGGCTTTTCCGTTTCGGCGGCTTGGGCCAGCAGCCGCGCACAGGCGAGCGTGCCCCAGACCTCGGGATGGTCTTCGGCGACATGGATGGCGCGGTCCGCACCCTTGGCCAGAGCCTCGCGGATCACCGGCAAAACGCGTTCCGGTCCGGCGCACAGCGCGATCACTTCGCCGCCGTGCCGTTCCTTCAACTGCAGCGCGGCTTCGAGCGCGTAGGCGTCGGGCTCGTTGATCTCATAGGCGAGATCGTCTTCTTCGATCCACTCACCCGAAGGCGCGATCGTCAGTTGCGAATCGCGCGCGGGGACCTGCTTGATGGCGACGAGAATTTGCATCGATGGCCTCAACCGGAAATGACAGCGGGCGCCTGTTCCAGCAAACAGCCTACACCGGAGCGCGGTGCCCGTCGCCCCGGCGGGCTATTCGCTATAACGCTTGAAGACCAGGCTGCCGTTGGTGCCGCCGAAGCCGAATGAGTTCGACAGCGCGTATTCGATCTGCATGGGCCGCGCCGTATGCGGCACGTAATCGAGATCGCAATCCTCGCTGGGGTGGTCGAGGTTGATGGTCGGCGGAGCGATCTGGTCGCGCAGGGCGAGCACCGTCAGGCCCGCTTCCAATCCGCCGGCGCCGCCCAGCAGGTGGCCGGTCATCGACTTGGTCGAACTGACGCACAGCTTGTAGGCGTGCTCGCCGAAAGCCCGTTTCACGGCGGCGGTTTCAATCTGGTCGCCGACCGGCGTCGAAGTGCCGTGCGCGTTGATGTAATCGATGTCGGAGGGCTGCAGGCCGGCATCGCGGACGGCTTTGCTCATCACGCGGTAGGCGCCTTCGCCGTCGGGCGATGGGGCGCTGATGTGGTAAGCGTCGCCGCCCATGCCGTAGCCCACGATCTCGGCCAGAATCGTCGCGCCGCGGCGTTTGGCGCCTTCCAGTTCTTCGAGAATGAGAATGCCCGAGCCTTCGCCGATAACGAATCCATCGCGGTCGCGGTCCCAGGGGCGACAGGCGTGCTGCGGATCGTCGTTGCGCGTCGACAGAGCGCGCATGGCGGCGAATCCGCCGACGCTCAAGGCCGTGATGCAGGCCTCGGCGCCGCCGCAAATCATGGCCTCGGCGTAGCCGTGCTGGATCAGCCGGAACGAGTCGCCGATGCAGTGGGCACTGGTCGTGCACGCCGTCGCCGTGGCCGAGTTCGGCCCCTTGGCGCCGGTGCGGATCGAGACATTGCCCGAGGCCAGGTTGATAATCGTCGCCGGAATGAAAAACGGCGACATGCGATCGGGGCCCTTTTCGAGCAGCACGCGGTGCTCGCGTTCAATGACCTCGAATGCGCCGATGCCGCTGCCGATGTAAACGCCGACGTCTTCCGCGTTCTCCGGCGTGATCTTCAGCCCGGAGAGCCGCAGCGCTTCCTCCGAGGCCGCAATCGCGAACTGAATGAACTGGCCGACCTTCTTGATCTCCTTGCGCTCGATGAAGCGCAGCGGATCGAAGCCCTGCACCTCGGCGGCGATGCGGCAGGAAAACCGGGTGGCGTCGAAATGAGTGATCGGACCCATGCCCGAGCGCCCGGCGAGGACGCCTTTCCAGGTCTCTTCGGTGTTCAGTCCGAGCGCCGTGATGAGTCCGACGCCCGTAACAACCACTCGTCGTGGCAAGGGATGCTCCTGCAATGAAAGTGTTTCCGAAATGCGGACACGCGGCGGGCCGGCCGGGCTGAATTAGTCTTTGCCCTTTTTCTTCTCGATATACTCGACGGCGTCCTTCACCGTCTTGATGTTCTCGGCGTCCTCGTCCGGAATGTCCAATTCGAAGTCCTCTTCGAACTTCATGACGAGCTCGACAATGTCGAGCGAGTCGGCGCCCAGGTCGTCCACGAACGACGCGGTCGAATCGACCTGCGCTTCGTCAACGCCGAGCTGCTCGACGATGATCTGCTTCACTTTATCTGCGACAGCGGACATGTCACCTCCAATTGCGGCTACAAAGCTCAGATTCTATCGGGAAGAGGAACAGTTTGCAACGCAGAGTTAGTAATCCGAAAATCCAGACGCTTCCGCCGCCGGTCTTCCCTGCCGGACTCTTCCACGGCCCGTCCTGCTTTTAACATCATGCCATCATTCGGCCGGTTTCGTCTCGGGCCTGTCCGCGCCGGCTCGACGGCGGCGGCCTGGAGCGGATTTCCCGGCCGGCCGCGGCGGCGCTCGCGGGGGCTGCCAGCCCGGGCGCGCGCCCCGCCCTATCGTTCGGCCGGCAGCCGGCCTGTCTTGCGATACTGGAAACCATGCGCGCCCTCAGCCGCCTCGCCGCTCTTTCGATGTCTTATCTTCTGGTCGTTGCGCCGCTCGCCGCCTGGTGGGCCGAGGGCCACCGGATTGTCGCCGCCATCGCCGAGCAGCGGTTGAATCCGAAAGCGCGGGCCGCGGTGGCCGCCATTCTGCCGGAAGGGCAGACTCTCGAATCGGTCTCGGCGTGGGCCGACGAAGTGCGCAAGGAACGCCGGGAGACCGGTCCGTGGCACTATATCGACATTCCCACGGACGCCGCGCGCGGCGACTGGACGCCCTACTGCCCCGACGAGGGCTGCGTCATGCGCATCATCCCGCGGCTTATCGCCACCTTGCGCGACACCACCGCGCCGCGGGAACAGCGCGAAGAAGCGCTGCGCTTCCTGGTCCATTTCATCGGCGATATGCACCAGCCGCTGCACGCCGGCGAGCGCCACGATAAAGGCGGCAACGACGTGCATGTCACGTTCGAAGGCCATCCCTTCAACCTGCACGCCGCCTGGGACGGCAAACTGATCGAAGCCTGGTTCCGGCAGGACCCCGCGGCGGAACAGAAGCTGCGGCAGGGCGCGCCGGCCGGGGAGCGCGAGGCCCTCAGCGCGGGCACGCTCGACGACTGGATCTGGGAATCGCAGGCCGCCGCGCGCGACCACGTCTACGCGCCGCTGGACCGCTGCCAATGCCTGACCCTGGACCAGACTTACCTCGAGCAGGCGATCCCAGTGTTGCGGACGCAGTTACTGCGGGCGGGCGAGCGTCTGGGACGGGTTCTGAACGAGACGCTGGGGCAATAGTCCGCGCAGCGAAAATCACGATTCTCACCGTGCGGCAGCGTGGTTTTCACCGTAAAACACCGTGGATTTACCGCGATATCGCGGTGAGAATGCGGTGTTTTCATCGTGCGGCCACGGTGAATCCGCGGCCACTGCCGAGCCGGGACGCCGCCCGCTATCGTTTACAAGACGACGCGGGCTTTCTGCCACAGGCTGCTAAGCCCTGCCTGGAGCATGTGTTACGATTTTAGGAAGAGACGGGCTCCCGGTGCGGGCTTTCGTGCAACCTTCGTGCGCTGAAAACGTCTAGTAAAGCGTGCCCCCGCAGGAAACACAGCCCGGCCTGGGGATTGCCGTCGTCCCCGCGCATACAGAACGCATGCAGGCCTACGATCCGCAACGCGAGGCTGCCCCGCAGCCACCACCGACTCCACCGCAGGTGGACTATACCGCCGACCGGATCCTCCGCTACCAGGGGGATGCGAAACCGTGGTTTCTTTCGATTATTGAGAACCTCAGAGAATTAGCGGCCATGAAGCGGCAGCCGCCGCTGCAGGTGTCCTTCCGGCCCATGACCGAGGACGAATTGCGGGACAGCGACGAACCGGCGCTGCGGCAGTTGGCTGTATTCAATGAGGACAAGTCGTTCTTCCAGTCGCTGCGCGAGAACCTGGGCGAGCTGATCAACCCTACCAAGCTCCCGCCGCTGCAACTGACCTCCCGTTCGCTGACCGCGGAGGAACTGGCCGCCACGACGTCGATGAGCGCGATCGAGCAGTCGGCGCTGCCCTGGTACCGCACGATTTTCGGCGGCTTGCGCGATGCGCTGTTCCCCCAGAAACTGCCGCCACTCGAGCTGACCTCGCGGCCGGTGCAGGTCAAAGAGCTGTTCCAGAAGGATCCCTACCGCGGAAGGTCCTTCGCTACGTCGGTCCTGATCCAGGTGGGGCTGATCGCGTTGTTGTTCGCCATCGGAACCAACAAGACCGTCCAGAACAAACTGAAGGACAACGGGCTGATTTTCACGCCGGTCGATCTGGCACCGTACACGCCGACGGATAACAAGCCGTCTGGCGGCGGCGGCGGAGGCGGCGACAATTCGCCGCTGCCGGCGAGTAAAGGCCGTCTGCCCAAGGCTGCGCTGAAGCAGTTCACGCCGCCCGAGGCGGTGCTGAACAACCTCAATCCGAAGCTTGCAATGGAGCCGACCATCATCGCTCCGCCCGACGTCAACCTGCCCAACGTCAACATGGCCCAATACGGCGACCCGTTCGCCAAGATCGGCCCGGCCTCCAACGGACCCGGCTCCGGCGGCGGCATCGGCAGCGGCTCCGGCGGCGGCGTGGGCAGCGGCAGAGGCCCCGGCGTCGGCCCCGGCGAAGGCGGCGGATTTGGCGGCGGCGCATTCCGCATCGGCGGCGGCGTCAGCGCACCCATACCGATCTTCAAGCCCGAACCCGAGTACTCCGAGGAGGCTCGCAAGGCCAAGTTCCAGGGCACGGTGATGCTGGCCATCGTCGTGGACACCGACGGCAAAGCGAAGGATATTCGCGTGGTCCGTTCGCTCGGCATGGGGCTGGACGAAAAGGCCATCGAGGCGGTAGCCAAATGGCGTTTCAAGCCGGGCTACAAAGACGGCAAACCGGTCCCGGTCAAGGCCAACGTCGAAGTCAACTTCCGGCTGCTGTAGCCGGCTTCCGGCCTGCAAATCTGCCATCTTAACTGCGTGCCGCCGAAGCGCGGAGGCGGGCAGGGCAGTATTAAGGTACAACCTCAGCTCACTTCGGTGACGCCGGGCGGCAGCGTGACGGTGTGCTTCACGACGCCGTTCTCTTTGGTGACCTCGATCTTAATGAGGCCCTTGGGGTGCGGCACCACGCCATGCGCCGCCAGCAGCGGGCCGAGGTGCGGGCGGATGCGGACCTGGCGGAAGCCCGGTCCGGCCGAGTCCACGCCCAGCACGGTGCGGAAGAACTCGATGTTGGGACTGGCGCCCCAGGCGTGGCAGTCGGAGCGCGCGGCGGGGCTGTCGGTCTCGGCCCACGTCGTCAAGCCCTCGTCGAGCATCCATTTCCAGGGGCCCAGGCGCTCCAGGTAGCGGTCGCCCAGGCCGGCCTCGGCCATGGCGCGATCCAGGTAGTAGCGGAAGTAGACCGTGCAGCGGGCCAGCGCGGGATCGACCGAGACGCGATCCATCAGGTCGCGCGCCGTCTCCGCCGGCAATCGCCCGCTGAGCACCGCCAGCGCATTCACATGCTGCGAGCCGAGCTTGTGTTTGGCGTCCTCGAAGAACACGCGCCGCTTGGGATCCCAGAAGGCGCCGCGGATCGCCGTCCACAGATCGTCCGCGCGTTTGCGCCACGCGGCCGCGAGGCTCGCGTCGCCGAGATGCTGCTCCAGTTCGGCCGCCTGTTGGAGCGCCAGGACCAGTTGGACCTGAATGGTGGCCGGCATGAGGTCGCCCTCGACCGGCGGCGTACCGTCGGGCCAGGCCTCGACCCAGTCGACGAAATTCCACCACGGCAGGCCGCGCAGCAGGCCATCGCGGCCCTGGTATTGCGCGAAGAAATTAAGCACGGCGCGCGCGCCGTGCAGCATCTCGCGAACGAATTCAGGATCGTCGGCGTAGCGGAAGTAATCGTGCAGCATGCCGATCCACCACAGCGAGAAGGGCGGAATGTACTGCGGCAGCGTGCTGGGCGCGCGCGAGAAGGTGGCGCCCTCGGCGGTGCGCGAGGCGTCCAGCAGCTCGATGGCGTTGCGCATCAGGCGCGCGTCGCCGGTCATGTAGAGCGAAACCTGGGCCTGGATGCGCGTGTCGCCGGCGTACTGGAGCTGCTCATAGTAGGGGCAGTCCATGTAGGTCTCGTGGGCGCACAGGCGGGCCGTGCGCCAGCCGGTTTCAAGGATCCGCTGATGCAGCGGATTGCCGCTCGCGAAGACTGCCTTCACCTGGAACGGATAGCCGGTGTAGAGGCCGTGCAGATCCTCGATGACCAGCTCCTCGGCGCGGGTTTCGATCTCGAGCTGCAGATAGCGGTAGGTGCGCCAGTACAGCGGCCGGTAGGTGCGGCGGGCGCCGTCGGCCATGTAGACGTCGGCGTAGCCGCGCATCACGCGGCCGTCAATCTCGTCGCGATTCCCTTTGCGGTGGGTCTTCTCATCGACCAGCGCCTCGGCGTAGCGCAGCGCGATGCTGGCGCCGCTCCCGCCTTGCACGCCCAGCACCGGGTAGGCCGTGGTGAGGTGCATCTCGTCCAGCAGCAACGTGGCGCGCGTGCCCGCGGGCACGCGGATAGGAAAGCGCAGCTCGCCCGTCGGCACGGCTGGCAGGCCCTCGACGCGGCGCAGCGCGGGAATCGGCTGCGGGGTCCGCTCATCCATGGGGATGAGCCGGGGCACGAGCATCCAGCGGCTGGGAGCGTCCTGCATACCGCGCGGACAGCCGGGGTCGCCGGTCTCGACCGCACCCCAGCCCGAGTCGTCAAACGCCGGGAGCTGCCAGCCCCAGGGGTAGCGCGCTGCATCAAAGCGCTCCATCGGGCCGATAGCCTGGTAATCGCCCAGATCCGTGCGCGGCGCGGGCTGGTAGGCGTCGTTGCGCGCGCAGCGCCATGGCGCGCCGGTGTTGACCTCTTTATGGCCTGGGTCGGCAACTTGCAGCAGGAAGCCGGTGCGCAGCGAGAACTGGGCCAGCGCGGCGCGCGGGCCGTCATTCCACACCACGGCGGCGAGGACGTTGCGGCCGGCCTTCAAGTTGGGCGCCAGGTCCACGGTCTCGTAATGCCAATGGTCCAGGTCGCCGCGCGCGGGACCGCAACTGACCAGGACGCCGTTCGCATACAGCTCATAGCGGCTGTCGCCGGAAACGTAGATCTCGAATTTCGCCGGCACGGCGGCGAGGTCGAAGTCGCGGCGGAAGTGCACCACTGCCGGCTCGGCGGGCGCGAGGCCGGGGACGTGAACCCAGTGCGCGTCCCAGGGCTTGGCCGGACGATCGATGCGCGCCAGACTGAGGCGCGGCGCGAGCGCTGCGCCCGCGGTCAATAGGAAAGTACGACGGCGGATAGACATGAGAAAACCTCCGGCCGCGGCGGCGGGCGGCGGCCGTTCAGGATTCTATCGAATGCGGCTCGCGCCGCGCTGTGCAGGCGGGGCACGGGCAGATGGCGCGGAGATGGTCGAAAGAGTAGATGCCGGTGTTGTGGCCGTCGCTCCAGCGGATGCGCAGGGCGTAGCTTCCGACCTCTTCGATGGAGTTCATGCGCAGCTTCGGCGTGAACATCTGAAACGGGCCGGCGGGGGCTTGCGCGTAGGATGATTTCCGAGGCTCGTCGCCGTGGGCGCCGGTGCAGGAGGCGCAGGGGCAGGCGTCGCGCAGGTAGGCGTTGACGTATTCGCTGCGGTGGCCATCGGCCCAGTCGATGGCCAGGCCTTTCGATTTCGAAACGGCGATGTGGAGCGGCTCGGTGGAAGGCGTGGGAGTCGGCATGGGCGGGTAGATTAGTAGACGCGTTCGATATCGCGCACGCCGGAGACGCGGCGCATGGTGGAAACGAGGCGCTCGAGCTGCTTTTTGTCGCGGACCTCGATCGTCATTTCGATGACCGCCGCCTCGAGCTGGCGATCGTCGCCGCGGGCCTCGACGCTGCGGATGTTGACCTCATCGTCGAACAGGATCTGGGTGAGCTGGTTGAGCATGCCGGAGCGATCGTCGCTGTGCACGACCAGGCGGACGCTGAACGACTCGCCGGCGGCGCGGGCCCATTCGACCTCGATGCGGCGCTCGGCCTCGTACATCAGATTCTGGACATTGGGACAGGTGCGGGAATGAACCGCGACGCCCTTGCCGCGCGTGATGTAGCCGACGATGGGCTCGCCGCGGATAGGATTGCAGCAGCGGGCGCGGTAGGTGAGCAGGTCGTCCATGCCCTTGACCTGGATAACGGCGTCCTTATGATCGCCCTCCGTGCGGGGCTCGGCGAGGGCCGGCACGGCCGCGGGCAGTTCGGGCGGCACGATCTCCGGGGCGAGTTTTTCCAGAACCTGCTTGGCCGAGTACTTGCCCCAGCCGAGAGCGGCGTAAAGATCCTCGATTTTGCTGACACCGTAGTCGGCGGCGACCTGCTCCATTTTGGCGCGCGTGATACGGCTCAAGGAGACGCCGAGGCGGCGGGCCTCGCGTTCGACGAGTTTCTGGCCGAGATCGACGGCTTTCTCGCGCTCGCTGGCATTGATGACATGGCGGATTTTATTGCGCGCGCGGGCGGTCTTGACAAACGAGAGCCAGTCGCGACTGGGCTCGGAGCCCTTCTGGGTAATGATTTCGACGACGTCGCCATTGCGCAACTGGTGTTTCAATGGCACCATGCGGGCGTTGACCTTGGCGCCGGTGCAGCGGTGGCCGACGTCGGTATGAATGGCGTAGGCGAAGTCGACCGGAGTGGCCTCGCGCGGCAGCACCACGACCTTCCCTTTGGGCGTGAAGCAGTAGACCTCCTCGGGGTACAGGTCGACCTTGAGGCTGGCCATGAAATCGGAGGGATCGCGGGCCTCGCGCTGCCACTCGACGAGCTGGCGCAGCCAGTTGACCCGCTGGTCGTCCTCGGCCACGCCCCGCCGGCCTTCCTTGTATTTCCAATGCGCGGCGATCCCCTCCTCGGCGATGCGGTGCATCTCCTCGGTGCGGATTTGCACCTCGAAAGCGACGCCGCCCGGACCGATCACCGAAGTGTGCAGCGACTGATACAGGTTGGGGCGCGGGATGGCGATGAAATCTTTGATGCGGCCGGGAATGGGGTGCCACTCATTGTGAATCACGCCCAGCGCGGCGTAGCAGTTGCGCACCGAGTCGGTGACGATGCGGATGCCCAGCAGATCGTAGACTTCGGCGATGCCGATTTTCTGCTTGCGCAGTTTCTGGTAGACCGACCAGGGGCGCTTGACGCGGCCTTCGACGCGGGCCGGGATCTCTTCCTGGCCGAGCTTGCGCTCGATCGTGGCGCGAATCTCCTCGAGCACCTGCTCATTGGCCTGGCGCTTGGTCTCGATGGCCGAGAGGAGGTCGGTGAACTCCTCGGGATGGAGGTAGCGGAAGGCGTAATCTTCGAGTTCGTTGCGCAGTTTGCCCATGCCCAGGCGGTGGGCGATGGGCGCGTAAAGCTCGATGGTCTCGGTGGCGATGCGCTCCTGGCGCTCGCGCGGAAGACTATCGAGGGTGCGCATGTTGTGCAGCCGGTCGGCCAGCTTGACGAGGATGACGCGGATGTCCTCGACCATGGCCAGCAGCATTTTGCGGACGCTCTCGGCCTGCCGGTCCTCGCGGTTGGCGAGGTTGATTTTACTGAGCTTGGTGACGCCGTTGACGCAGCGCGCCACGTCGTCGCCGAAGACGCGGGCTAGTTCCTCGTAGCTGGTCTGGGTGTCCTCCAGAACGTCGTGCAGCAGGGCGGTGACGAGGCACACCTGGTCCATCTGCATTTCGGCGAGGATCCAGGTCACCTCAAGCGGGTGGGACATGTAGGGCTCGCCCGAGAGGCGCCACTGGGCGGAGTGGCGTTGGGCTGCGAACTCGAAGGCCCGGCGGAGGATGGACGCGTCGTCCTTGGGGCGGCGGGTGCGGAGATACTCTTCCAGGCTGCGGAAGCGCAGTTCCAGGGCCGGGCTGACGCCGGGCGGCAACGGCGCCGGCAGGCTTTCGCTGGTGGGAAGGGCTTCCATTAACGAAAAAAGGACGAAGGTGAGATTTCTCACCCTCGTCCTCTATTCTATTGGATCGCCGGCACAGGGCCGGAGGTTTACTTCGGGGGCTCGCTGGTGATGCCCATGCTCTTGGGCTGGCGCTCGGCCTTCAACTTGCGGGTATCGAGAGCCTTGTTCATCCATTCGTCGGCCAGGTCCACATCCTTCTTGTAGCCCTCGGCGGTATCGGCCAAGTCGGCGCGCTCGCGGTACAGCAGGTTGAGATAGGCCATGGCGTCGTCGTATTCCTTGTCGATCTCGAGGGCCCGATTCAGACTGGCGATGCCGCTTTCGATCCTCTGGCCATGTTTGGCCTTGAGCTCTTCCCGGGCCTTCTTGTCCTTGATCGGTCCAGGGGCGTCGGGTTTCATGCCGGCCTTGGAACGGGCCGAGTTCCAGTCGGGATACCATTCGGCCCAGGCGATGACGCCGAGGCTGTAGAACGCTTCCTTCCGGTTGGGGTCCACTTCAGTCAGCTTCTGATACCACTGGCGGGCGTTATCCAGGCGCGCCAGTTTGTCATCGAGCTTTGTGGCGCCCTGGGACTCGAGGTAATAGAGCGAAGCGATGGATTCGACGGCCGTGGCGTTCTTCGGATCGGCCTCGAGCACCTTTTGGAAGTTCTCCAGGGCATGCTTGGCCATTTCGACGTTCTCGGGGGAATCGGCGCCCGGGATGTACTGGTTCATGTAAGCCGTGGCGAGATACAACCGGGCCGTAGCGAAGGTCGGATCGAGTTCCACGGCCTTGGTGAAGAACTGCACCGCGTCGGGAT
>Ga0187851_10004040_pt1 | contig 12117 bp, 11 predicted proteins | sample June2016WEW_6_10_FD_132997 | JGI IMG/M metagenome (GOLD analysis project Ga0187851, IMG submission 132997) | Peatland microbial communities from SPRUCE experiment site at the Marcell Experimental Forest, Minnesota, USA - June2016WEW_6_10 | ecosystem: Environmental > Terrestrial > Soil >... | reverse complement strand
TTCCGGGATTGGCGTGTTGTACACCATTTCTCCGGGGGCGCGTCTCAGAGCCTTGTATACTGGTAGATTCGTAAATTCCCGTCTATGAAGTACATTGCAGCAATAGTTCTCTCGGCCGGCGCTTTGTGTGCGCAGAACTTTATAACCGGCCAGTCCGCCCGCGCGGTGATCGGTCAGCCGAATTTCACCGCGCAGGTAGACCCCACGATAGCCGATCCGTCCGCCGCGGGGTTCGCTCTTGGTGGCGTTTCGGGTCTGGCCTTTGCCAACGGTACGTTGTTTGTCGTCGATTCGAATCGTGTTGGGGCACTGCCGGACAACGACCGCGTGGTGGCCTATTCGGGCATCAACTCGCCCGTATTCGTGGCTGGCCTTACGGTGCCCCCGCCTACGCAGGAGATCATTGAAGAGAACTTTCTCAGCTATATTCGCTGCCCCGTGTGCGTGGTGAACGCCAGCTTTGTTCTCGGCCAGCCCAACACCTACACTTTCGGGCCGAATCTAACGCAAAGCGGTTTCAATGAGCCCTCGGGAGTCGCCACCAACGGGCAGATCCTGGCCGTCGCGGACACCAACAACAACCGCGTGCTCATCTGGACTTCGATGCCTGCCACGTTCAACGCTCCGGCGAACATCGTGCTCGGTCAGACCGGCTTTACTTCCATCGGTCCTCCGGCGGTGACGCAATCGGCCATGCGTGGGCCGGAGTCTGTATGGATTCAGGGCGCCCGATTGTTTGTTGCGGACACGCTGAACAACCGCGTTTTGATCTGGAACACCATCCCGACGCAAAACAACCAGCCGGCGGATCTGGTTCTGGGCCAGCCCGATTTCACCACCACTCAGAGCGGAAGCGTAACGGTTACGCCGATCACCACCGCCAGCTCGATGGTTTCGCCGACCGGGGTAAGCTCCGACGGAACGCATTTATTTGTGGCCGATCTGGGCGAGAGCCGGATCATGATCTGGAACAGCATCCCAACGCAGAACAACCAGGCCGCCGATGTGGAAATCGGCCAGCCGGATATGACCACCGCGATTCCCAACGATGCCTTTAGCGGAACCCCGGCGATCACCGCCGGATCGAGCGACGTCGAAACTCCGGTGATGTGCAATGACATCGTCCCCGAGCAACTGGACGCCAATGGCAAGCCAACGTATCAGACGCGGTGTGCGTATACGATCGATTTCCCCCGGTATGTGTTGTCCGATGGCACGCGTTTGTTTGTCGCCGACAGCGGCAACGATCGCGTCATGGTGTATAACACGATTCCGGCGCAGAATGCGGTGGCCGCCGATGTGATTCTCGGCGAGCCCGATCAGTTTACCGATCAGGTGAGCGATTCCGGCAGCGCGGCCGATAACGTGGAGATCTCGGGCGCCGACGAAGTGCGGACGCCCATGGCTCTCGCCTGGGATGGATCCAACTTGTACGTGAGCGATCCGTTCGACCGCCGCGTGGTGGTTTACACTGCGAGCTCGACACCCCTGGCCCCCGCTGCGGCCTATAACGCCGCCAGCCTGGAGACATTTGCCAGCGCCTTGTTCAGCTTTGCCGGAACCATCACCACGGGCGATGTGGTGAACCTCACGATTACCGATCCCAACAATACGTCGCTTGACTACACTGCGCCTGTTTACACCTACACAGTTGCCAAGAACGACACGTTCGACAACATCACCAAAGGGCTGGCGTTTGTCGTAAATAACAGCAACAGCGGCGCGGGCGATCCGGTTGCCGTCGTTCGGGCTGAGTTGGGCGCGGCAACGGTGCTGTTGTCAGCCAAGGTTCCCGGTGCCGCCGGAGATGGCATCCAGTACGCGGTGAACCTCACAGGCACCAGTGGTAACGCGGCCACCGAGTCGGTCTCGCCCGGCAGCGGTTACACGGCCGGGGGCACCACTGCCGCTACGCTGGCCCCAGGCATGCTGATTGCGGTTTTCGGATCGGGCTTCACCGATCAGGCTGCGGTCACCGCTCCGGGAGCCGGATCCACAGCGCTGCCGGAGACGATGGCAGGGACCGAACTCTACATCGACGGCGTGCGTGCGCCCCTTTTGTACGTTTCGCCCACTCAGATCAACGCACAGATTCCTTTCGAGTTTTCCGATGCCAACGGGAGCACTGCCTGGGTGCGTACGCAACACTCCGATGGGACGGTGACGGCCACCAATTCAATCGCCATGCCTCTGGCGCCGCAGGATCCGGGTCTCTTCACTCTCAATGAAGGCGCCGGAACCGATCCGCGTCCGGGTCTCGCCTTCCAGGCCAGCAGCTACGCGCTGGGCGCCATCGATATCGAAGGGCTCCCCACGGCCACATCCGTAGCGTCAGTGACTATCGGTAGTACGACTTACTCATATACCGTGCAAACCGCTGATGTCACCGCCTTCAATGTGACCGTAACTAACTGCATCCCCGCGGGTCCGAATTGCGTATCCACTCCCACCACCACTTCGGTGACTCCCGACGTTCTGGAGATCATCCGCGAGCATCTTGTGCAGCAGATCAATGCCGATCCGAACGCTCAGGTGACCGCCTATGAAGGGAGTCAATTCTGGTATCTGATGCTGGTCGCGAAAAACCCCGGTACGGCCGGCGACGGGATTTCCGTAACTACTACGGCCACTGCGGCCGGAAGCAGCAGTCTCACGCTGACGGTGCTGACAACATACAACAGCAGCACCGCAACCTGCTGCGCGAGCGACGGCGGTACTCTCATCACCACAAACAATCCGGCAGTTCCCGGAGGGTTCCTGGTAATGTACGCCTCGGGCATGGGGACGCTTGAGACCAGCTTCGTTGACAACGTTTATTGTCCGACCACTAACCCGACCTTTCCGGACCAGAACATCAGCGCGACGGGCATCGTTTGCACTCCACCTCCGGCTCCCGCCACTGGTGTTCCGTTCACCGGATCGGCACAGAACGGCCTGATCAACTACGTGTCGGCCAGCGCGGGGGGCGTGGCGGTGAACACTTTTGACGCCTCCCTGGTGCCGGGGACCATTGGCCTCTACCGGCTGCTGTTGCAGCTCGACAGCACCCTGACCACGAATGCCTTCACGCCCCTCACGATTTATCAGGATGTCTATAACAGCAACACGGTGACAATACCGGTGCAGTCCCAGTAGACGAAGCCAATGGTGGCAGGCGAGCCTGTGATAAACTGAGACCACCTGCCGTAGTGACGCTGGTTCCGGCGCACGTTGCGGTTCTTCCCGGAGGAAGAAGAACTGCCCAGCCACGCGTTTTTCGTTATAACGCTATCGTATGCAGAAGCAGGACAAGAAAGTTCTGGTTGTCGTGAACGATCTTCTGTTCACGGTCAAGATCAGCGACGCGGCCAAACGGGCGGGGCTGACGCCCGAGTTCGTGCAGTCCGAGGCGGACGTCCTCGATCGCGCGAAACAGAACCCGCGGCTCATTATCTTCGACCTGAACGCGAACACCGTGGAGCCGCTGAAGCTGATTTCAGCTCTTAAGAGCAGTGCGGAGACCAGGGGCATCAGCCTGATCGGATATCTTTCGCATATCCAGGGCGAACTAAAGCAGCAGGCGCACGACGCGGGAGCCGACATGGTGATGGCCCGGTCGGCGTTTTCGCAGAATCTTCAGCAAATCCTCAAGCGGCACGCCGGCTAGCCAGGTAGCCAGATCAGCTTGATTGTGAGCCACGCGGCAACCGCGAGAAAACCCAGCAGGGCCTGATACTCCTCGTTACGCATGTAGAAGCGCATGCGAAAGGACGCGCTCCGCGGTTGACCCGGCGGTCGCGGCCAGAACGGCCGGACTGACTCCGCATATGCCGCGAAATCGGGGAAAATCTCTCGCAGATATTCTTCCTCCAGCCGCACCGCAGGCAGGTAGACCAGCGCGAAAACCAGCGCAAAGAGCAACGCCAGGGCGGGGCGGCGCGAGGCCAGGACAAATCCGCCGGCCGTAAGCAACGTTCCGAGGTAAAGGGGATTGCGCACCCAGGCATAAGGTCCCGTAGTCGCGAGGCGCATGTTCTTCTCCAGATGCCCCGCGGCCCATGCCCGCAGGAGCAACCCGGCGATGGCCACGGGAAGGCCGAGCGACATCGAAAGAACTGATGGGCGTGCCAGCCAGCCAAAGGCGATCGCCAGCAGGAAGCCGCCGGGAACGCGAAAGCGGGCCATCAGGCGTGCGTAGCGTCTCGGAAAGCGAAGCCGCAGGCTCATGCCTGGCCGCTCGCCTGGGCACTGGCTCCGGCCAATACTGACTGCAGCACTTTCAGGACGGCCTCGGGGCGAATGTCGCGCATCGCCTCGGCTGAATGGGTTCTCTTGTAGGTGGTCAAGGCCAGAGGGCTGCGCAACACCGTGATCGCACCCCCGCGCGGGCCGTTGCGCGCCGGGTCGGTGGGGCCAAAGATGGCCACGCCCGGTTTGCCCAGTGCTGCCGCCAGATGCAACGGTCCACTATCGACGCCGACCACGGCAATGGCGCGTCGAGTGGCATCGATCAGCCCGGGCAGGCCGGAAACGTGGGCGTTGGTGTGCCGCGCTTCAATGGGTGAGGGAGCGTTCAGCACCAGCGTGCAACCAGTTTCGCTTAAAAGCAGTCTCCCAAGTTCTGAATAGTATTCCAGTGGCCATTGTTTGGACGCCCATCCGGCCATCGGGCTGGCCAGCACAAACGGACCAGTGGGAAGCAAACCCTCCGGGGTGCCCGCAGGAAGCGGAAAACTCCGAATCAGGCTGGATGCACCGGCGGCGGACGCCAGATCCAAATACCTATCCACCACGTGCTCCGCCTTGCTCGCCACGTTCAACGAGTAGAACCAGGCGGCGATCCGCTCCCGCACCAGGGTCTGATGCAGACCCACCAGCTTCTCGGGCCGGGCTGCGGACGCTACCAGAGCCGATTTCACAAGGCCCTGAAAATCCAGGGCGATGTCGTATCGTTGGGCTCGCAGATCATGCCAGGCCTTACGAAGTCCGGACAACGAGCGGCGATCCATGAGCACCACCCGGTCGAGGTACGGGTTTTCCGCCAGCAGCGGCGCCCAGCGAGGCTCAACCACCCAGGTCACATGCGATCTAGGGATGCCGTGCTTCAGGCTCGCCACCGCGGGCAGACACTGAATGATGTCGCCCATCGCTCCCAGACGCACGGCGAGGATGCGCGGGCCCCCACTCATGCCTTCCGGGGTGACGGCCGTGTACGGTGTTGTATTCAAAATCTCATTTCAGCAGTTCGAGGGCTGTTCGCGCTACCTGGTCTGAGGATACGCCGGTCATGCAGCGATGATCGATGGGGCATTCGCGAAGCAGGCAGGGGCTGCATTCGACAGTATGCCTGACTACGCGCGCGAGGGGTCCTGTTGGGCCGGTGGTGGTGTCATCGGTGGCGCCAAATACGGCCACGGTGGGAACGCCGAGCGCCGACGCGATGTGCATGGCGCCGGAATCGTTGGTGAGGAAGAGATTGCAGGCAGCGGCCAGCGAGATGAACCGGGCCAGCGTGGTTTCGCCGGCGAAGTTGTGCGCAAGGATCCCGCGCGCCGATATTGCAGAGCGCACGTCTCCGCAGATTTGGCGCTCGGCTGTCGAGCCAAAAACGGCCACATGACTGCCGGTTGAGCGGGCTATCGATACAGCCGCCTCGGCGAATCGTTCGGGCAGCCACCGTTTCGCCCCGCCGTACGCCGCTCCCGGACTGACCCCGACTACCGGGCTCTGCAGGCCAGACTCGGATAACAGCGCCCTGCCTTCTTCCCGAGCGTTTTCAGCGCCCTCGAGGCGAATTGGTTCGCCGGCCGCAGGCAAATAATCGATAATCCCGGCGCGCCGGAGCAATTCAAGATAGTAGAAGCGCTGCTGCCGAGGAATCTCGCCGGCTTTGGGAACAGGTACGGCGCGGGTGAGCAGCACGGACCGGCCATCCCGCGCATAGCCGATGCGTTCCGGAATCCCCGCCACGAAGGCGAGAGCGGCAGCCTCGAAAGCGTTCTGGAGCAGGATGGCGCGATCGAACCTTCCACGCAGCGAAATGGCCAACTTGAACTTCTCCCGGAGATTTCGGCAGGAATATGGCACTATCTCGTCGGCAAAGCGTTCGCGGGCATAGAGATCGAGAACCCAGGGCCGCGCCAGCACGGAAACGCGCGCTTCCGGGTAGCGTGTACGGATCGCCCGCAGTGCAGGCAGGCTCATGACCGCATCGCCGATCCAGTTTGTGGCGCGGATAAGGATGTTCACAGGTTGCTGGCAACGCCGGGCCGGAGGCCCCCGGATTCATTGTAGCGGCGAGCTGGTGAATCTACCTGGGGGCTATCCCTGGGCTTCTTCCACAAGGTAAGTTACACTAGCACTTGCATGGCAGGTACTGGATGGTTATTATAGTTGCTTAATACATTGTCTATAGCCGGAGAGTAATGAAGCCGATACTCTGGCTGAGGTGATCCATGGGAAGACCCACTTCGCTTCCACCCCGCCCGGCCCGCTTCTCTGTAGCGGGGCACCTGAACTTGTCTGTCTGGCGCGAGAAGCGTGGCGTGACCCTCGAGCAGATTGCCGAGCGAACCAAGATCAGCATGCGCTTTCTGCGAGCGATTGAAGAAGGCGAATACGCGAAGCTGCCAGGCGGGATCTTCGCGACCAGCTATCTTCGCCAGTACGCCGCCGTCATCGGATTCGAGGAAGCGGAACTGCTGGATCATTACAACGCGATGGTGAATCCTTCCGCGTTTCCGAATACGGGCGAGCCGGAAGCGAGTCCACGCGGGATTCTCGAACGGTGGTTGCGCGTGCCCGCGCCACTACAGCGTCCCTAGGCCACTCTCCAATCGCAGGCTACCTCCCAGGCCGCTGCATCTATTCCCTATTGTTGCGTCCGCATTGGCCGATGAGCCTCTCAGGAGGCGAGGTCCGGACCCATGAAGATCACCAGCAGCGATACGGAGGCACTGAGCGGCGCCGCGCCGGCGTCCCGTGCAGCTTCAGGTTCCGCGACCGCGCGCGCCAGAGCGGCGGCGGAAAGCAGGAACGCCGATTACACACAACTCTCGAGCCTCAGTGCGCAACTGCGAGGTCAAACAACGGTGGGCACGCAGGCGCGCGTGGAAAGTATTGAGGCGGCGGTGGCCTCGGGCCGGTACCAGCCCGACTCCAACGCGATCAGCGGGCAAATCATCGAGCAGAGCATGCGCAGCAGCAGCGCAACAGCGTAAGACGATGGCGCGCAGTTTCGCAGCCCGGAAGAGTTCGTGCAACGGGATCGCGGCGGCGGAAGCACATGTCCGGGCGGCCTGCATGCTTCTGGAACGAGCCGATCCAGGATCGGTCAAACAAGCCGGGAACCGTCTCAGCCGAGCTGCCGAGATTATGTCCCGGTGGCAGGCTTCGGGGAAACCCTCATTGAGCCGAATGGAACTGCACCGTGTCGTGTGCCGCGCGGGCAGGCTCATTGAGGCTCTGGGGACATGGTGCAACCAACGGCAACGCGCGTTGGTTCCCGATGAGAAAACCGCTTTCTCCTACGGCGTCAATGGCAGGATCATTCCCGCTTATTCGTCCGGGTCGATGACGCTTCAGGGGTGATTCATGGCAACCATCAGCACTGCCCTCTACAGCTCGGCAGAGGCGCTCCAGGCAATGGAGCAGGCGATGGCGGTGACACAGAACAACGTCGCCAACGCCAACACGCCCGGCTACGCCACGCAGGTTCAGACGTTTACGGCTCAACCGTTCAACGTCGAACAAGGCTTTGGGGGAGGTGTTTCCGCCGGCATTGTGCAGTCGACGCGCGACGTTTACGCGGAAGAGCAGGTCCGGACGCAGCAATCGGCCGTGAATTTCGCTGGTCAGAGCGTCTCGGATCTGAGCGCGCTCGAGCCGCAATTCGATGTTACCGGCGCGTCCGGAATTTCGGCTGCTCTCAATAATCTGTTTAACAGTTTCTCGGCATTGAGCGTAAGCCCCAACGACACCGTCGCCCGGCAAACCGTTCTCACCCAGGCGCAGAATACGGCCAACGCGTTTCAACAGACCGCTAACGCGATCTTCAGCACGGGTAATTCCGTGCAATCGGAAACTCAGGCCACCGTGAACGATATCAACCGCCTGAGCAGCACCATCGCGCAGATTAACTCGCAGGTGCGCGTGAACCCCGACGGATCGGTGGACGCCGGAGTGGACGCGCAGATGTACAGCACCCTCGAGGAACTATCGCAGGACGTGAATGTCACCACGGTCCAACAATCGAACGGTCAAATCGCCGTTCTTCTGGATGGCCAGACTCCGCTGGTGATGGGCGACACGTCTTTCGCGATCCAGGGGAACTTCTCGCTGCCGCAGGCGGAGATTGAAGATCAGAACGGGAACGACATTACCAGTCAGATCACCGGCGGCCAACTCGGTTCCGAAGTTCAGACTACAAACACGCTTCTCCCGTCCTATCTGACCAGCCTGAACACGCTGGCGCAGACACTGGCAGATCAGGTGAACACGACACTGGCCGGAGGGCTGGACGAATACGGGCAGGCGCCCACCACTGGCCTGTTCAGCTATGACACCGGGGCCGACGCCGCATCCACGCTTACGGTAAACCCACTCACCACCGATCAGCTGGCCGCCGCGTTGCCTGGCGCTCCCGGCGGCAACGGCAACGCCCTCGCGTTGGCCGCCCTGCAAACCGCGAACGTAGTGAACGGCGAAACCTTCACCGGAGCGTTCGGCGCGCTGGGAGGGCAGGTGGGCCAGGATGTCTCCGGCGCACAAACCGCCCAGCAGACCTCGCAAAGCCTGCTGACCCAGGCACAGAATCTCAGACAGCAGGTCTCGGGCGTATCTCTCGACCAGGAAGCGGCCAATCTGATGGTTTACCAGGAGGCCTACCAAGCCACCTCGAAGATGTTCAGCATTCTCGAAAACATCGAAAATGTCACGCTCGGCCTGATCCCGGCCGCTGCCTCCTGACACCGGAGCGAAACATGATTACGTTTTATAACGAACAAACCCAGGCCTTCCTGAACGGAATGAATAACATTCAGCAGAAGGAGACGCAGGCGCAATTAGAGCTGACCAGCGGCCTTAAAGTCAACAGTGTTTCGGACGCGCCGGATGAGATCTCCGATATTCTCTCACTGCAAAGCTCCATCTCAAACAACACACAGATCGGGCAGAATCTGGCAATCGTCACGAATGAGACCAATACCGCGGAATCGGCGGTCAGCAGCGCCGTTTCGCTGGTGGAACAGGCAGAATCGCTGGGAACGCAGGGGGCCACCGATATCGCTTCCGCCGACACCCGAACGCAGATTGCCCAGCAGCTTGGGGACGTTCTCACCGAACTGGTCAACATCGCCAATACAACCGTGAGCGGCCGCTACATCTTCGCTGGCGACAGCGATCAAACCCAGCCCTACACCATCGATCTGACGCAGACGAACCCAATCAGCGCGTACGCGGGCTCGCCTTCGACACGGCAAATCGAAGCGCCGGACGGTTCTACGTTCGCCGTCGCTCAAACCGCGCAGGATCTGTTCGATTCATCGGACACTAACAGCAACGTTTTCGAGTCGGTCAACAGCCTGCGGAATGCCCTGCTGAACAACGATTCCGCCGGAGTCGGCTCGGCGCTCGCGCAGGTGAGCAGCTCCGACACCTATCTCAACAGCCAGTTGGCTTTCTATGGGAACGTGCAGGATAACGTCGCCAACGCAACCAGTGAACAGAGTAACGACGACACTCAGTTGCGCACGCAGTTGGCCACGCTTCAGGACGCCGACGAAAGCCAGTCCATCATCGATCTCAACGAGGCGCAAACACAGCAGCAGGCGGCGCTCCAATCCGAGGCGGAAATCCCCCGCACTACGCTGTTCAACTTCCTCGGCTAGAAGAGTTGTTCCTGTTTTGCGGGATGAACCGGAAAGTCGCGCCAGCGGCGCGGTTGTTCGCGTCCACCACCGTCTCCACGGCAAAACCGAAGCGCATATCGCGCACCTCGACGCGAACGCTCCCTTGCGGCTGGGGAACCGGCACAACGCTCCAGAGCGGGAATTTCGAGAATCCCAGGAGCACCTTGAATTCCGTCAAACGCGCCGCCGCGGCAATGGCGGGCGACATTTCGGGCTTCTGGAACGTTGCGCCGGAATCGGGGTCAAAGCTCCGCAGCAAATCGATCTGATACCGCCGCACCGTGATTGGCGTGTCCACCAGTCCTTCCCAAGCGAGCAGATTCCCCGCACCCGGGAACGCGCCGGCGCGAACCGCGGGGACGCCATCATACACTCGCGATTCGAGGATCGCCGTGGCGCGCTGATGGATTACGCCGCGCCCCGCGTCGTAGAGCGCGAGGAAGAGCAACGCAAAAATCGCCAGCCCGCGCCCGGTTCCTTTCGATCGAGCGCCCACTTCGGAGCTCACCAGCCGGCCCACATAAGGCGCCACTGCCGCCAGGATCAGAATCGCCCAGATCCAGACATCGAAGACATTCGTCCAGTCGAGACTGTACCAGTTGCCGGAGAAGGGAAGCAGGAAGCGCACGCCGTAGGCGTTGGTCCAGTCGAGAAGCAGATGGCTGGCCACGCCGGCCAGCGCGAGAAGGAACCCCGGCGCCAGACTGCGCCAGGAGCGTTCGAGCGCGCAAAACAAGAGAGCGATGACCAACGCCCACACGGGCGCGGCGACGAGCGAATGCGTAATGGCGCGGTGATACCGGAAATATTCGAAAGGACCGCGCACCAGCGTGACAATGTCGGCGTCCGGCGCGTTGGCCGCCACGATCAACAGCGCGGTGGCGTGTTTTTGATACCGGTTCAGCCCGGCTCTGCCCATGGCGAGACCGGTGAGCGTGTGCGTGATGTTGTCCATCGGCAGCTATGTAGGCGGCAGCTATGTCGTAGGCGACGGCGTCCACACACGCTCAGCGGCAAAAACCTTCTGATGCTGACGGTATTTGGGCGGCACCAGCAGCGTCAACGAGCGAGGCGCGATCGACACGCTGGCCGGCAATGAGGCAACCAGTTCGCCGTCCACCTGCACCAGAACGTTATCCTCTTCCGCGCCACTGAAGCGGACCGATTTCGCGTTCAAAACGGTCACGCCTCGCGCGCCGTGCAGCCGATTCAGCAACACCGCGAGAAAGTAGCGCACGTACGGAACCGTGGACGTGCCTTCGAACAACACCACCTCGAAATGATTGTCGAAAAGAGACACGTCGCGAGCGATTTCGAGATCGCCGCCATAGTTGCGCACGCGGCTGACCAGCGCGAAGCTGCAGCGGTATCGCTTGTCGTCCACGTCGACATTGAATTCGGGCAGGCGTGCGCCCAATTGTGAGAAGCCGGCAACCCAATAAGCCAGCTTGCCGACGCTGGTCTTCATTTTGCAATCGACTTTGTCTACTATGCGGGCATCGAAACCCGCGCCCGCCATTAGCAGAAAGTGGCGCTGGCGCCGATCCGCTTCATCAATGAGTACACCCGTCGAAATGCGCGCGGGCACCAGACCGGAAAGCTGCGCAGCCGCCTTGTCCGGCCGCCTTCCAAGCCCCAATTCCGAAGCCAGAACGTTCGCCGTCCCACACGGCAACACGCCCAAGGGTGCACCGGAGCCGGCCATGCCGTTAACTACTTCGTTAATAGTGCCGTCGCCGCCAGCCACAAGGATAAGATCCGCGCCATTGTGAATGCACTCGCGAGCGATGCCGGATGCGCTGCCTGGGCCGTCGGTGGCCACCAGGCACACGTCCACGCCATCACGGCGCAGTATGTCTCTCACGCGGGGAATGAGACGTTCGTGAGTACGGATGAGCTGGCCCGCAAACGGGTTGTAGATTAGAAACGGCCTTCTGTAAATGGCTATGTTTCCCGTTCCTCTCGGGTACTCTTACTATAGTAGACGCTCATGCCCGCACGCCCAGACCATGCCGCCGCGCGAATCGAAGAACTTCGGGAGGAACTTCGCCGGCACGAACACCTGTATTACGTTCCTCGTCAGAACTTGAAATCCGACTCCCGAGAGAGCAGGCCGCTACCCCAGATCGTCAGTCGGTATTGCACACCTTGCTGAAGCAAGAACGTGTTCGTCCCGGTAGGCGCCACGACTCGATAGGAGCCTTGCTCGGGGTCAGCCACGTGCGTCGAG
>Ga0187851_10004039_pt1 | contig 12118 bp, 10 predicted proteins | sample June2016WEW_6_10_FD_132997 | JGI IMG/M metagenome (GOLD analysis project Ga0187851, IMG submission 132997) | Peatland microbial communities from SPRUCE experiment site at the Marcell Experimental Forest, Minnesota, USA - June2016WEW_6_10 | ecosystem: Environmental > Terrestrial > Soil >... | reverse complement strand
AGGAGTTCCTCTTATCATGAACAAGCTTCTCGAGAAGAAGCTCTTGAACGAAAACTGCATGACAATCTCCGGTAAGACTGTGAGGGAAAACATCAAGGAAGCGAAAATACTGAAAGACCAGGACGTGGTTCGCTCGGTTGACGCGCCCATCCGAAAAACTGGTACTGACATGATTCTCCGCGGCTCGCTCGCTCCAGACGGTGCTGTGGTGAAAGTTGCCGGCTTGACTGTCTCCAAATTCAAGGGACGAGCGAGGGTATTCGACAGAGAGGAATTGGCTTTCGAAGCAGTCTCAAAGAAGAAAATTGTCGGTGGCGACATTCTGGTAATCAGGTACGAAGGACCAAAGGGTGGACCCGGCATGCGTGAGATGCTTCAGGTCACTGCGGCGATTGTGGGACAAGGTTTAGGGCAGAATGTAGCGCTAGTCACCGACGGCAGGTTTTCAGGGGCAACTCGTGGCATCATGATTGGACATGTTTGCCCTGAAGCGATGGTCGGTGGCCCGATAGCCTTAGTCCAAGAGGGAGATGAGATTCAAATTGACACGGAAAAGCAGGAGATCAATCTTCTGGTCTCAGAGAAGGAATTGTCAAGGAGGCGCGCAAAGTGGAAAGCGCCGAAACCAAATTACACGTGGGGCGCTCTAGCAAAATACGCTAGCTTAGTGGGTTCAGCGTCAGAGGGCGCAGTTTGTTCTCCAAGGTTTTCATAGATTCAGGATCGACTCGAATTTTCCACAATTCAACCGTCAGCGACAATACACAGCGATGAGAACCGGTAACGCTGAAATATTATGTAAATCGACAAATCTTCACTCGTGTGTAAGATGTCAAACCTTCAGCTCGTCAAAGTTGCGGATGAATTTACCACTTCGACCGGTAAGAGAGTCCAGTATTATTCACTCCCAAATCTCCAGAAAAGTTTAGGATCAAGAGCAAAGATCTCCCGGCTTCCAATTTCGATTAGAATCTTGCTTGAATCATTGCTTCGTAACAAGGACGGTAAAGCGATAAAAGATTCCGATATTGAAGCTCTGGCTTTATGGAATGCAACGTCTCCCGCTGACCGTGAAATCCCGTTCAAGGTCGGGCGCGTCCTCATGCAGGATTTGACTGGAGTTCCGGCGCTTGTTGATCTAGCCGCTATGCGTGACGCAGCTGTATCTTTGAAACTAGATCCAAGGGTCATCGAACCAGAAGTTCCGATTGACCTAGTAATCGATCACTCGATTCAGGTTGATGCATTCCGTACCATGGATGCATTTCAAATCAACGCCGAAAAAGAGATTGAAAGAAACCGTGAACGCTATGAGTTTCTCAAATGGGCTCAACAGGCCTTTCATAACCTAAAACTCGTGCCCCCAGATACTGGAATTGTTCATCAGGTAAACCTGGAATTCTTGGCAAGCGTCGTCATGGAGAAAGAATTAGGGGACAAGAGCGTTACAGCGTATCCTGACACGCTCGTTGGAACTGATTCGCACACTCCCATGATCAATGGATTGGGAGTCCTCGGCTGGGGAGTTGGGGGAATAGAAGCAGAAGCAGCGCTGTTGGGACAACCAGTTACTTTTGTCACGCCCAAAGTCTACGGAGTCCATCTTACGGGCTCGCCGAAAGAGGGAGTTACTGCAACTGATGTTGTACTAACGATTACCCAGAAGCTCCGCGAGATTGGAGTTGTTGACGCCTTTGTGGAGTTCTTTGGTGATGGTGTAAGCGCGCTGACAGTTGCCGGAAGGGCGACGATTTCTAACATGACACCCGAGTTTGGCGCAACGGCTGCATTGTTTCCGGTTGACGAAGAAACTCTCCGGTACTTGAAATTGAGCGGGAGGTCTGATTCACACATTGAGCTCGTCAGAAAATATTTCGAGGTTCAAGGAATGTTCGGTTCGCCAGCTCCGGGCCAGGTTGACTACTCACTTGTGATTGACATTGATCTTTCACAGGTAGAGGCTAGCGTTGCTGGACCCACATTACCCCATGAAAGAAACAGCCTAGGGAATGTTGGCAAGCATTTTGTCGAGGCTTTCCCTTCTCTGAAAGAGACTCTTGGAAAAAACGGACATCTTAGCTACGAAGGGAAGGACTACACTCTTTCAAATGGTGATATTGTCATTGCTGCCATCACGAGTTGCACTAACACCAGCAATCCAAGCGTCATGATTGCGGCAGGCCTTCTTGCAAAGAGAGCTGTGGAGCTTGGTCTTGAAGTGAGAAGAATAGTCAAGACGAGCATGGCTCCAGGATCGATGGTTGTTACCGAATATCTGAAAGCAACAGGTCTACTTCCTTACTTGGAGAAACTGGGCTTTGACATTGTTGGCTACGGTTGCACCACATGCATCGGAAACAGCGGGCCTCTCCCGGAACCTGTTGGCAACGCTATCAGGGAGAACAACCTGACTACTGCAGCTGTTCTATCCGGCAACAGAAACTTTGAGGCTAGAATACATCAGGACGTGCGTGCAAATTTCCTAATGTCCCCACCTCTGGTAGTAGCGTATGCGCTTGCAGGTAACGTCATGAAGGACCTGACGAAAGAACCAATAGGATTGGACAAGGATGGGCAACCAGTCTATCTGAAGGACATCTGGCCGTCAAACAGACAGGTACTGGATTATCAAACGGCGATAAGTACTGAAATGTTCCGAAGCAGGTATGCGCAGGTCTACAACCAGAATTCTGAATGGAACAAGCTAGAGGCGCCAACTGGGCTTGAATATGAGTGGAATGAATCTAGTACATACATCCAGCAGCCTCCCTACTTCATAGATTATCAGAAGAGAATAGCCCAAGGCAAGCATGAAATTTCTGACGTCAACGGCGCCAGGCCGCTATTGATTCTCGGTGATTACGTCACTACTGATCACATATCTCCAGCTGGAGCGTTCAGCTCAAAATCAGTTGCTGGAAAGTATCTGCTTTCAAAGGGTGTTTCAGAAGATGATTTCAACACCTACGGTGCGAGGAGAGGAAATCACCTCGTAATGATCAGAGGTACATTTGCGAATCCGAGGATCAAGAACTTCATTCTTGGCGGAGCCGAAGGAGCGCAGACAAAGCACTTCCCGGATGGAGAAGTGCTGCCCATCTACGATGCGTCGATGAAGTACCAGAGCGAGAAGATTCCTTTGGTTGTAGTTGCGGGAAAGGGCTTCGGAACCGGGAGTTCAAGGGACTGGGCAGCGAAGGGCCAGAAGCTCCTCGGAGTTAGGGCAGTCATCGCAGAAAGTTTCGAGCGAATTCACAGAAGCAACCTGGTCGGTATGGGATTGCTTCCTTTGCAGTTCACGAAGGGAGTCGGCGCAAAGACTCTCAATCTAGACGGAAGCGAATTGTATGATGTTACAGGAATAAAGGAAGCCGTTCAGAACGAAACCAAAGCAAAGTTGACCATCACTCGAAAGAATAGAGAGAAGCTGACAACGGAACTCACAGTGCGGATAGATTCAGAAGTCGAGAAGGAGTATTTTGTGAGTGGTGGAATCCTCGACTACGTGCTCCAGAAAACCACCTCGAGAAAGTAGATCAGTTAGCTTCTGAAGGTTTTCTCTTCGCAGGCTTTGCTGGCTTTTCTTCCACTGATGGGTCTTCAGCTGCGGCACTAGCCTTCGCCACTTCTCTAAGTTGAGTAAGCTGCAATGCGAGCTCGGCCACCTGCTTTCCCTTCGGAGTGACAACATACTGGGTAACATATCTCAGACCCAAGAGTTTTGGTTTTGGCTCGATCAAGCCTTCGCCTATCAGTAGGTGAAGAGCTCTGCTCGCCGAACTACTGCTCTTGCAAGCCTTTGTCGCTTCTGTGTAGCTGACCACCTTCGCATTTTTCTTTGCGATGTATGTGAGGAGAGCTATGTCTGTGACTGGATGACGCATCTGTCGGGAAACGCGAATCCATTACACAATATATGAATGATTCGAATTATCCTCTCCAGATGCCTATCGCGAACCCGACGATCCAGAAAATTGGCAACGCGTAGAATATCGCGCCGATGTGCGCGGCCTGCGACGTCAAGATGTTGACAATGTGCGTCCAAACATCCGCTGTCGTGATGAATGGTATTGTGAGACCCGCCGCTCCTGCCAAAACCAGTCCGACTATAATCAAGATAGCCGAAGTGATTCCCTTCTTTGCGGCGACCCCGAAGATCAAACCGTCTGCAAATAGCAATACTATGGAGATGATTGAATTCGTGTCTATGCTCATTTCTTTCTCCTCGTGTTACAGCGATGAATCAGCGCCGACTATTAATGGTTGCCAATAAGTTCCGATGAGCTTTAGCAATTGTATCTTTATCATTCATGCAACTCTTTTGAATATTCATTTCTCGTCTTCTTGAGGTAAAGTCTCAAATCATCTCTGAAATTCCGCAACTGTAACTCGACGATTGACGAGAATGCTGAAAGGACTGAACCATTACTTTCATTAGCTGCCGTCAACCTCCTCCCCAGGGGGGTACCCCCTTGTTTTCAATGGATAATTGCACGATAACAATTGAATCATTACAAGATTTGTATTCCAAAGATTTCTCAACTTGGGCAAGTTGGGCAACGGCCTTTTCCAAGATTGGTCCAACTGTTGAGAGAGCGTGTATCTGATATTAAAAAATTAGTTAAATTGATTGATTGATTTCCACAAGGCTTACATGGGTGCTTTCAAGGCGGCACACTTTTGCGAGTTAGGGCGAATGAGTTACTGGGCGTATCTTGAATTTATAGTTTCGCAAAATTAAGTACTTAAGAACTTAAGGAGGTTCTTAAGTCACTGCTTACCTTTGAATCCGGCTGTCAATAACAATTTTCTTTTGCGCGAAAGCCGCTTGATCTGGAGCTCTCTTTTTAGAGCTGCGGATCTTGAAGGATATGACTCTGAATAAACGAGCTTTACCGGCAGGTGTGATCGAGTAAATCTTGATCCAACCCCTTTGTTGTGCTGCGCTAACCGTCGCGTGACGTCGATCGTGTAGCCCGTGTAAAGATAATCTCCCCTGCAACTTAGAATGTACACATGATGCCATCTTGGCATTTCCGGGTCGCCACTGGTAGTTTTCTACCACTTTTAATGTTGAATCAACCCTTAAATTTCATCTCCGCATAAACACCAGATTGTCATCGGAGAAGTGGAACATTTGGGGCAGTCAGACAGCAAGGCGAGAATGGCTACTAGCGCTGATCTACTACGAAGAGGCGCGACACTGCTCCAAGAAGCCTGTCCCAACTGCGGAGGAGTGCAACTTAGATATCAAGGCAAGGTGTATTGCTTGAACGAGAGCGATCTCGACGAAGTGCTTTCTGGAAAACCAGTGGTTCAGCCTGTTGTCAAAGAGGGAAACAAACCTCAGGTGACGACAAGCGAAAGCTCGAACGCTCTAAGAAAGCTACTTGAAGGAAAACTGGCCACAGCGTCAAAGCAACTGGAAGCGACGAGCGATGTTCAGGAGCAGTCCAACCTGCTTGATCTAATCTCAAAATATCTGGAGACACTGCAGAAGTTAAACAAGACAGTCTCGTAGGTTGAATCTGATTGAAACAAGAAGATTCTCCGGAATGCATTGGTTGCGGGAAGAAAATAGTCGATTTAAATGAGAATAACAAAATGGGTGACGAATTCATCTGCGACCCATGCCGGGACGAGATGATGGAGTCTCTTGAAGGTGCGTGGAAAAGACACTCTGCCTTCCTGGATTCCGCCCTCAACTAGTCCTCTTGTTTTGGATGTTCTTTTCTAGGAAACCTATGATGCTACTGTAGGCATCGACTCTGTTTCTTGTCTTCCTGAAACCATGCCCTTCGTCGATGTACACTTTGAGTTCTACAGGTCTGCCAAGTTTTGCCAGTTCGTCCTTTGCCTGCTGCGATTCTTCCATCGGACACCGCGGATCGTTTGCACCTGCGATTAGAAGCACTGGGGCCTTGATTTTGTCGATGTAGAATATCGGCGACGCATCGTGAAGCCTCTCCTCATCCTTTTCTGGGTCGCCCATGTTCTCCAAGTCCCAGAAGCGAAGCTCCTCTCTTTCGTTCTTGATTTCGGTGAACCAGTTCAAGAATGGCACCAAAGCCGAACCACAGGCCCAGCCGTCCGGATGTTTGGTCAGACAGCACATGGTCAGGTATCCGCCGAACGATCCTCCAGTCACTCCAATCCTTTCAGGATCAGCCAAATTCCTTTCAATCAGAAAATCTCTTCCACTGACACAGTCTGCGAGGTCTAGATCTCCCATAACGAACCTGTTTGCCTCTCGGAACGTCTTACCGTAGCCCGTGCTCCCCCTGTAGTTGGGTCTGAGAACTACAAATCCCTTCGCGACCAAAGACTGAACGAATGGAGTCCAGGTATTGAGAGCTTGCGAAGTAGGACCCCCATGAATCTCGATTACCGCCGGCAGGTGCTCTCTTGTATCCTTACCCCGCATTTGTTTTGTGACCTTCTTCTGGCTCTGGATCGTCGCGCTCTTGTTCGGCATGTAGATCAGCGCCGGCACGCGCATCCCGTCCTTCTTGTTCGGATAGAAGATCTGCTCTGCCTCAACGAAACTGCTAACTTCGATGTCATCGGGAAGACTGTTCGTTAGCTGAGCGAATTTTTCGTCGTCGAACCTGTACTGCCACACGTCGTACGGATTTCTCGGACCCGTGAACAGGAAGAAGATTGATTTGTGGTCGTGTGAGAATTTTGGAGAGCTAACTACTCCGTGTCTGAATTCAATTACAGAGCCTTCGCTGTTTTCTATGTCGTGGACAACGAGTTTGATGTCACCCCCGCTGTTTACAGTGTACGCAAGTTTCTTCCCGTCGTTGGAAAAGGTTGGTTCGTGGTACTCGCGACTGGGCTTTGTCAGCCACCTAACTTCACCGGTTTCGATGGTCCACAATCCGATATCGTACATGCCCTTCGATGCGGAGACGAATGCGATTTGTTCACTGTCTGGAGACCACACAGGCTGGTCTGCATCAATCTGGAAACCTTCCTCAACCAGCCTGATCACTTCCCTTGATGGGTTTTCGAGAGATGCGACGAAGATTCCCATCTCTTGCGCTTTTACATGGCTGGAGTAAGCAACCCATCTGCCGTTCGGAGAAACAGTCGCGAATTCGTCTGTGAAAGTGTGATAACTTATCCTCGAAGAATGCATCGTTTCTAGGTCAAAGGTGTACGCAACGAATTGCTTCTGCTGGTTTGAAACGTAGGTGATTTTCTTTCCATTCTTCGAAAAGCTCGCATTCGGATAAATCGAAGAATTGGCTGCGCCTATCAGCCGGTCGATTTTCTTTGTTCCGAGATTATACAGATACAGATTGAATCTCTCATCCCCCTTAACATCGCTCGCGTAGAGTATTTTGGAGGAATCTGGGGAGAATTTTGGGTTTACCTTGCTTTCATCATCAAAAGTAATTTGCCCGCATTCTTCAACTCCTTCGCGGGTCAAGCTGCCAAGATATAACTGGAATTGGCCAGACGTGTTAGAAGCATATACGATCTTTCTTTCTGCAGATACATCAAATCCAGTAACATTCGGGACTGAAAGAAGGGCTTCGAGGTTGACTTCAGTGCTCTCCAATTTGGAAACAATGGGACTTCTTTCGTGCTTATGATTGTTGCTGACCAGCCGTAAAGCAATTAAGGATTCAAAGATTGCAAATTGCGAAGTGAATATCCAATGGTAGAAGTAGGACAGAAGGCGCCAGACGTTGAATTAGTGGACACCGACAAGAAGATGGTAAAGATTTCAGAGTACAGGGGCAAACCAACTGTGCTCCTCTTTTACCCGGGCGCTTTCACCGGTGTATGCACGAAGGAGTTGTGCACTTTTCGCGACGGTCTAACGAAATACAACCAGCTCGGCGTGAGCGTCCTAGGGATTAGCGTTGACGGCCCATTTGCGAACAAGGGATTCAAGGACGCAAACAATCTGAATTTTCCGCTTTTGAGCGATTACACTAGGGATGCAGTGAAGGCATATGGAGTCACACTCGAGAATTTTGCTGGTCTAAAGGGTTACACCGCTTCAAAGAGAGCTGTGTACGTTCTTGACAAAGATCAGAATGTCAGGTTCAAATGGATCGGCGAGAATCCTGGAATCGAGCCTGATTATAATATGGTAGCAAGAGAGGCAGAGAAAGTAAAGACCATGTAAGCTGTCAATCCAGCCTACATACTACGGGCATCATGTAGCATTACTATTTTCTGTCGAATTATCGTAACTTCATGAATGCCACTTTCTGATTTTTGCGAATAATGCGCCGCTGACTATAAGCGCAGAAGTAATAGTGGCCAACACCACATAGGTAGTGGTGAGAGAGGGACTAGCTCTAGTGTTGACGGCTGTAGAAGCTGTGTTAGTTGTCTTCGAGATCGTTGTGCCGGTTGTTGTTGCAGGTGAAGTGAGAGTTGTTGGGGTGGTCGAACTCTGAGACGTCGTGATTGTTTGAATCGAAGTAGTTGCCTGTGTTGTTGGCGCACTTGTTGATGTTACGGTTTGAGTTGCAGTATCAGTAGTGATAGTAGTGGAAGTAACCGTCGTCGGCGATCCAAATGAAGTCGTAGTGCTGGCGCTCGTAGAGGTTGAACTACTTATAGTTGATGTCGTCGAGACTGATGTGCTTGTGGTCGAAGATGTCGACGTGTTAGTTTGTGAAGCTGAAAAGTATGCTGTCAGAGTTGTACCCTGCGTTACCGTGAGTGTCATGACTGGATTCGTGCTTCCATCGTTCCAGTGATCAAAAACAAAGCCGCCATAGTTGGCTACTGAGACCACGTATCCCGCTCCCGAGCTAACTGAATATGTCAGTGGTGTGTTCCCAGAAGCAACGGCGCTCCCGTTGATAGACGTAATTGAAGTCAACAGACCGACAATTGGAGTTCCTGCGGCATTGACTGATTTCACGTTAAGTGGTACTGAAACCGGATTAGGATTCGCTAGCAAGGATACCAGCTTCGAGAAATCCCCGGTTAGGGCGCCGTATGGATTGGGTAGCGTGTTATTGGTTACGTAGACGTAGCTTGCATAGTTGAAAATATTACTTACGGCAGAGGCGTTAAATTGATCTGCTCCGTACGCGATAACTGCAAAGTCATTCTTGGGCATCCCATTCGTGATTGATGCAAGAGACGAAGAGTCGGGCACTCCTTGATTCTCGTAGGTGACGATGACGTCTAGGGTCCCTAGATAGCTCGCTGGAATACTAGATCCAGGATTTCCGACTGTTAAGTTGAGGCCTATAGACTTTGTGTACTGGTTCAAAGTAGTGTAGTAGTTCTCGTTCCCCGGAACGTTAGACATCTCATCGAAGAATATGCCGTTGATGTTGTACCAGCTCTTGTAGCTGTTGATATCGGCGATTACGTCCGATAGAGGTCTTGCAGCATAGCTTGTGTGGTCGTATCCCAGTACGACAACTCCCGCGGAACGAAGACTATTCACACCTTGAACATAATTCTGATCCTTGGATTGACCAGGACCGTTGTCAGGATTGATGATGACTACCATGGCAACACTGGGGTTGGCCTCCTTCGCTTGGACGATTGCGGTCCAGTCGACTCCAGGATATGAGTACAAAGGGATAAGGATTGCAGCGAGAAACGAAACAGTGACCATGGACGCGATCAGTACAGCTACTAGTACTCTGGTCCTTATCCGGCTCCTTGATCTTTCTCTCTCTCTGCTAGGCATGCCACGAGGCTACGTATTACAGATATTACCAAACTACAAACACGAAATGTAACAATATGACATAACGATCTAACATAAGATACCTCCATTTGCAATATACAACACCTCGGCGTATTATCTCAGATTCTGATGTCTGAAAGTTTGACCCCAACGGGCATACCGGGCTTGGATAATTTAATTGGCGGAGGTTTTCAGAAGGGTAGCCTGATTATGCTGGCTGGCAATCCAGGTAGTGGAAAGACCGTTTTTGCAACCAAGTTTCTTTCCACTGGTATTACCGACTATGACGAACTGGGAATTTATGTCTCTTTTGGAGAAACCAAGGGAACCCTCGTACAAAATATGACAAGACAGTTCGGCCCCGAGGTCGGAAAATCTCTGAAAAGTGAGAAACTTATCTTTCTTGAATACACCGTGATGACTGACATTGGGTTAGAAGCTATCCTGAAAACTATCGCGGACGAGGTTCGCAAGACAGGGGCAAAAAGACTTGTAATAGACAGTTATTCCGCCATGGCTCAGCTCTTCGAGAGGGGAGAAGTTAGATCGGTTCTACACGCGGTACTGGGTGAACTCATCACAAAGGCAGGATGTACCGCTATCGTAATATGCGAGGTTCCTCGCGGCGACGTGAATCTCGGTGTAGGGATAGAGGAGTTTGTTGCCGATGGAGTGCTACTGCTTGATTTTCAGGAACTGGATGGGAGGCCAATGAGGCAGATTGAGATTTTGAAGATGAGAGGTTCCAAGCTGGAAAAGACGAAATGTGTATTCTCTCTAGAAGGAGGCTTCGAAGTGTTCGAGCCCATCCAAGTAAACCAGACTAGAACCGTAACCCCATTCAAAGAATTAACGGACTCGCCAAATCTATACTCAACAGGCTTAGTTGACTTGGACAAGATTCTGTCTGGCGGTTATTCTAGTGGCGATGTAGTTCTCTTGGAGATTGGGGAGAACGTCTCTGCACTGGAGTATGGCATGTTTACACTTCCATGTATCGGAAACTTTCTGAGACACGGCAAGGCAGTCATAGACATCCCTTCAGTAGGATTCGGCATGACTCTACCTGACTCTCTTATGAAGCAGGGTGATATTACATCCCAGCAACTTGACACACTTCTGACATTGTGCGTACCAAAAGAACACATCAACGTCTTGTCCAAGTACCCGCAGGTATGGACATTTGACGGTGATGACGTTGTTGGGAGTCTCGTGAATTTCCCTGAAATGATCAAGAACCTTACGCAGAAATATCAGCAAACCTCACTCTACATGGAAGGCATTGACACACTTTTCTCGAGTTTCGGCCCGGAAAATGTTGTAAAAATACTAAACGCGACGATAACTGCCAGCCGAGGTCACGGAAATCTTGATCTCATGATACTGAGGCCTGGAATACCATCGCCCTCTCTTTATGAGATGTTAAGGTCAATCGCAGATGTTCACCTGAAGCTAATCAAGAAGCAAGGCATTCTCTTGTTCTATGGATTGAAGCCTTGGACAGGAGTATATGCTGTCCAGACCGATCAATCTCGAGGTTATCCGTGGCCAAGGCTGGCGCCCTTGGTTTGACTTATGCAAGTGTAATGTCAGTCCGTGACATGATGATAAGTGACCTGAGGACCGAGTATTCGTCAGGGGATCAAATTGCGTGACCGCCCGATGCATAGCGGGACAGAGATTTCGCTGGAGCTCTGTAGAGGGGACGAATATCGCGCTATCTTTCTAAAGGTTTACCGCATTATCTCTCAACAATTTGCAAATCCTGAATTGAGAGGGATCAAAGGTTTCATCTTCTACGGCGATACTGGTGTTGGAAAGACCTACATGGCAAAAATACTGGCAGACGAACTTTCAGTGCCTCTACTGTTCGTTGATTCGGCGACGATTGCGAGGAAGCACTATGGTGATTCCGAGCACCTGATCTCCAAGCTCTTTGAGGAGGCAATGCACAACAGGTCTCTGCTGTTATTTGACGATGTTGAGGCTCTCTTCCTAGATAGAACAAAGGAGTCAAGCGAGGGTTGGAACACTTCGATGAATAATGTACTGTTTCATCAGCTTGATAATCTCGACACTTCTAGGTGCTCTGTGATATTAACAACGAACCTGATTGATTTTGTTGACAAAGCAATAAGGGATCGGTTGTATTCTGTCGAATTTCCATTGCCCAAGCTGGAAACGCTCATCGCGATAGCTCAGCTGAGATGTGGAGCTCTTAAGATCAACTCAGAGGGCGTTGAGAATATGATTCATTCAGCACCCAATAATTTCCGATCCATAAGAGCCGTGGAGAAGCTGGTTATGGAGGAATACATTATTCAGATTGAAAACAGAGCGTTGAGACAAGGAGAAGATATCCCTCTCAAGAGGTGACAATGTAAAGCAGGTGAGTCTCGCTCGTGAGACCACCAAGCCAATCATGTTTTAGATTGT